>JADMIO011411908.1_pt1 | contig 22406 bp, 19 predicted proteins | sample 8958161 | NCBI WGS metagenome assembly JADMIO01 (sample SAMN16585339, study PRJNA669376) | soil metagenome | isolation source: Crop rotation soil | place: USA: Cullars Rotation, Alabama | collected 2011 | reverse complement strand
GCCGCGACTTCAAGTCACGTGAATTCCAAGCTTCGGATCCCACTGTGCTGGAAAGCTGCCCAGGTAAACCCCCGGCACGAGCAAATGACGCGCGCCGTTGCTCGCCAGAGTTGTGGGGTATGAAGGATCAGGTGCATCGCCAAAGTCCATTTCCTGAACGGTTAACACCGCGACCGCGCTGGTAATCGCCCCAGCGCTGTTCACAATTGAAACCTGGTAGGAACCGCTTTGCGACTTTTGCACATTGGTCAAAGTCAGCGTGGCGTTGGTCGCCTGCGATAAAAGGTTGGTGCTGTTGAAAATCCACTGGTAATTCAGAGGCAAGGTGCCGGAGGCAGCCACCGACATCACCGCCGTGCTCCCGGCCAGGTTGGTTCGGCTTTGAGGTTGTTGCGTCACCGTCGGAGGCACCCGCACGGTCAAGGTGGCTGGGAGGCTTGTGACCGCGCCGACCAGATTCGTAATCCGCACGGTATAGCTCCCGGCGTTGTTTGTTTGCGCATTGGCCAGCACGAGCGCAGGCTGGTTCGAGCCTGTAATCGGAGTGCCGTTGAGTTGCCATTGATAGGAAAGAGGCGATGTGCCCCCGGCGGTGACCTGGAAGGCTGCCGTGTTTCCCTGCGTAACGATGAGGCTGATTGGCTGGTTGGTAATGACCGGGGCCACTTGCACGGTGCTCAGGGTTTGCCGGGAATTATTCGTCAGACTCAGGTCCAACTCGCTCCCGGTTACGATGGCGAAGTTGGTGATGGTCCCCGCGCCCAGCGGACGCACGGTGATGGTAACAATCGCGGAGTTCTGCGCCGCAAGTGTTCCGAGGCTGCAGTTCACCGCACCACCTGCTTGTGCGCATGAGCCCTGGCTTGAGGTCACCGAAACAAAAGTAACATTGGCTGGCAGAGCGTTGGAGAGAGCGATGCTGGTCGCCAGCGATGGGCCTTGATTAAGAACTGTCACTGCATAAACCAGATTGCTCCCCACCGCAACCGGCTCCGGGGAAGCCGTGGTTGAAAGCGCCAGGTCGGCAACATGAATCACTGCGACCGGATAATCTTCCACCTCGCCATCCGGGGCCGGGCCGTTGAAGGACAACCCTGCCTGGCTGCTGAAACGAAACCGGCCAAAGGTGTTGCTGGAAGTAGCCCCTGGAGCAGTCACAAAAATCAGCAAATTCGTTCCGGACACCAGGGCTTGATTTGTAAAAATTTGGTCCCCCGTGTCCGACCAGTCGCCGTTCGCGTTCCAATCGATCCACGCGTTCAGCAAACCATTCGTCGAAGCAACCACTTCGATCGTAGCCGGCTGGCCCGCCCGTAGCGTCGTCACAAAACGGACCCCGTCCTCGTCATCCGTCCCCGACAAATCATCTCCGCTCGCCGCGGCATCGGGCTGCCCGTTCAATTCAAAGTCGACGCCCGTTCCCAAAAAGAAATTAGACATGAGGATGTGCCTCGCGCCGTTGTTCGCGAGCAACGTCGGATATGGCGCTGGCGCATCGCCATAATCCATGGTTCGCACCATCAGGACTTCGGTCGGACTGATCGTTGTGCCCCCTGCATTCGAAACCACCACATCGTAGCTGCCTGCGTCCGCGGGTACGACAGCCGCAATGGCATAAGTGGAATTGGTGGCATTGGGCAGGTTCGCTCCATTCTTGCGCCATTGATAGCGCAACGTTCCGATGCCGGTCGCCGTGACGCTGAACAGAGCCGCATCGCCATTGGTCCTGACAAGAGCCGAGGGCAGCGGGACGAGGACGGGCGCAGGCGCAAATTGGAGGTCCGTGAACAACGCCATCGCGGTGTAGGCTGCGCTGTTGCTGTGGGAGGTGATGCCAACCCCTACGGAGATCGTCGGCGGAAAGGCGTTCGTCAATTCCGCAAATTCAACCCAATCAACTCCGTTGCTCCCTGCCAGGGCCGAAAAGAAATCGCCCTGCCGCACCAATCGGAGCCACGCGTTCGGGTAGGGCACCTCCGGTTGGATTCCTCCCACGGGCCAGAGAACTGGAACAGTTCCAGCCACATCCCGGTAATCTGCTTCATACTGGTTCGCGCCCGGACCCGTGCCATCCGCCGAGGAGCCTGCGTTGGGTGTCACCATTGCCATCAGCGAGCGGGAGCCCGGCAATAAACTCTCCCGCGCCATCAATCCGATCGAAGTCAGACGATCGGAAGCATCCAACTGGGAGACGCGCAGGGCCACGTCGAAATCTCCGCTGCGCGACATGTACAAGAAATGGAATCCATCGTTTGTCCCGCCGAGCCCGCTCCCTCCCGCCACCGTCTCGAACGAGTTGGAACTGCAAACAAATGTGGAGCCAGCCACCACCGGATCGACTCCCGGGTTTCCCACGTCCAGCGCGGTTAACCCCAGCACGGTGCCGGCGGCTGTCCCTCCCCCCGTGTTCGCGGCTAAGGAAAGGTCCTTGATTCCCGATGCCGTCACGCTGAAAGGAGTTGCCAGGGAACTGCTCAACCCGCTCACAGACAAAATGGCCGAGGCCCCGTTGTTCGTCCGGAAGGCAATGTTGGTGACCAGCACCGCTCCACCGTTGATGCTGTAGTTCGCGGTATTCAGCACCGAGGTCGCAGTGACCGCTTCGCTGAAACAAATCCCAATGCTCCGGCCGTCAAGGCTTCCGACGGAGACCAGCGCGGGTGCCACGGTATCAGCAATCACGGTGACCACGGCCGGAACGCCGTTTGTGATCACATTGCACGCATTGCTGACAGCCACGGTGAACAGGGACCCATTATCGGCCGGCGCTAAAGGCGGTGTGGTGTAGGACGCGTTGGTCCCGTCGGAGAGAGTGATACCATTCTTAAACCATTGATACCCGAATGCGGGAGTGCCCGTGACTCCAACCGTAAAAGTAGCCCTCTGCAATTCCTGGAGTGTTTGGCTGGTCGGCTGAAGCACGATCCCAACCGGTTCATTGAATCGGACTGGGGCCACGACGCCTTGCTTGTAACCATAATAGTCGATGTCGTAGGCTCCGCGCTGCGTGGTTACGGGCAACCCCAGGGAAATGTAGTTGGTAAAAGGAGTTTCTGTGCCGGTGCCTCCGGTCACGTCAAAGGTCGTCGGAACATAACTGCCATCCATGTAAATGGAAACGCGATGAGTGCCAGGGGCGGCGCCATTATCCTGGATCGTCACCCAAAACTCATGGAAGATCGTTGGATCAAAGGGCAGCAGGTTTAACGTGCCTCCTTCGCCAGGATCCACATTGGCCGAACGCGTGTCTCCGTTCAGATTGTTCATGTGCAGGCCTGCCTGCCCAAAATTGAAGCTCGTGGTCGGCGTCAGGTCCTCCGAAGCCAGGTTCAGGCTGAACGAGATCATCATTCCCCCACCCCCACTCCCGGCCTGCCGGATGCCAAACATCCCTTTGCCGTCGTTTGCGTTGATCCACCCATTGGGCGCATTCGTCAGCTCCGTTAAGGGATCGGTTGGAGGCGGCGGAGTCAGCCGTGTCCGAAAACTCAGCGTAACCCCCGAGTTTAGCAAAAGGCTGGCATTGGTCATGCCGGGGTCGGCATTGATGTTGTGCGTTAGATAAAAACGGCGGTTATCGAAGGTGACCGTCGTTGTGGCAACGTTATCTTCGATGGTGAGAATTCCATTCGTCGTGCCCACGCCGCCGGGCAGCCCAACCCCTGCCCCCCGTCCGTCCCGATTCCATGAATCAGAGCCATTCGAGTGATTCCAGGTACCATCGAGGGCGTTGGTCAAATTTCCGGATGCCGCATCCCCTGTGAAAATATAATTCCATCCGCCATCCGGCGTTGCATAGACAGGATCGCTGGTCGCCCGGACGAGAATCGTGGCCGCAGCGCTCGCCGTGAGACCAAGGAGGTTCGAGGCGGTCAGCACATAGGACCCGGCATTACTGAATTGAACGTTGGTCAGGGTCAAGGTCACGTTGGTTCGGCCTGACAGCACCGTTCCGTTAACAAACCATTGATACACGATTGGCTGTTCACCTTGGACTGAGGCAGTTAAGGTATAGTTTTGCCCGACTACCACAGACTGATTTTTGGGTTGGATAACAAATTGTGGCGGCGTCCGCACAGTGAGCACCGCCACAGCGCTCGTCGCCGCTCCATAGATGTTGCTCACCACCGCAGCATAGTTTCCCGCCTGCGAACCCTGGACATTCCCCAAGGCTAAAGTTTGATTCGTTGCCCCGATCAAATTGGTCCCGTTGAAACGCCATTGGTACTGCAACGGGATTGCCCCGGAAGCCTGCACGCTCATTTGGGCCGCGCTGCCCTGGATCACCGTGGTGTTGGTCGGCGACTGAAGGATTTGGGGCGGCACCGGTACGGGCCCATCCACACTCAAACCCCAACCGGCCAATGTTTGAATATCCCCTGTTTCCAGATCCGCTGCGTAAAGGGTCCAGGTTCCATTCGGGTTTAGGCCGGTGAACGAGCTCAGAAATTGGCTCCGTAGATTCGTATCGAGCACCGTCTCAGGGGAGTTCGTCCGCCCGTCGGGCGCCCAAGCGCCGGTCAACTCGCCCACAACGGAATTGCTGCTGTTCCCAAACAGCCGGACACGGTAGAGGTGAACGTCCCCGTTGGTGGCTCGGTCGTCGAAGGTCACGTTCAACCCATCATCGCTATAGCCCACCGAGTTCGATGCAGTGCGCCCCGCCCGGTTCAGCAGCACGGCGAAGCCTGAGCTGTGTGTCAGGTACGCGTAGATATCGCCGTTGAAACTACCGGCGACATGCAGATTTACCTGCAGATTGCTAATCGAGTAAATCGGGCTTGAAAAGGTCAGTGTGCTCGCGACCCCGACCGCCGAACCGTCCGGAATCGTCAAATTCGGCGTAACGTTAGTCGTCGTGCGTCCTCCATAAAGAACGGATACCGCGAAACCGCAGGTATTGGAGTTTCCGTTGCCATCAGAGGCGATGCAAACCACGTTCGTTAAACCAATCGGAAACACCGTGCCAGAGGACGGATTACACACCACAGGCACCGAATTGCCATTTGTGCTGGTCGCAGAAGCGGTGTAGGCAACGCCGACACCGGAAAGGTTCGTCGAGAGGACAGTAAAGTTCGAGGGACAGAGGAGTGCTATTGGTGCCGCCTGTAAAGTGCCCGATCCGGACATACCCATGCCTAAGACCCACGGAAAGGCCAATAAAACTCTGGAGGCAAATCTCCGGAGGCTCGGCGAAATGCCCCTTAGCGCAACTAAAATCAAGAGCATCTAAAAGGTCTGTGTGTGGCCCAATCCTTGGCCAAACACACCGCAACGTCCAGCAGGCGGTAAGGGGCCAAGGGTAACGATCTGAATTTTAACATGATAACGCTTTGTTAGCAATTCATCTCTCGACAAAAATGAGAACGACCGGGTAAAACCATCCCCCGGTTCTTCGCAAACTTCTGTCTGGCGATGACTTACGTTGTCAACGTGGCGCTTTGTTACAGGTTGGCGCATTGCAAAATGGACACACAGCGGGCATTTTACCGGGGTCAAATAACACTTGCGCCCAACTGCCCGCATTTGTAACTTGCCACCCCTCGTGAGCACCCATAGCTCAATTGGATAGAGCGGCTGACTACGGATCAGCAGGTTAGAGGTTCAACTCCTCTTGGGTGCACCACTTCCCAGGGGCTGCTTTATACTGATACCGGAATCATCGGCACCCGAATATCCTCCCTTAAACAGTGATTTTCGTATCGATCTACCACCAAACGCATCGTTTCAATCAGCCCGCCCTGCGAAGAATGTTCCTCCCCTCGCCCGAACTTGGCGAAGAAAGGAACAGGACCCCATCTCCCTGGCTGAATGAACCGTCAGAAAATGGAAATCTGACGATGCTTAAGATTAACAGCCGGGGTGGGACAACTATCGACCTACGGGTCAGAATTCTTGCACAGCGGTAACCGTTACGGCTCCGGGGGTTCCGTCAAAAATCTACACTTTTCTCCTTTTGTGAATAACTTTTCGGACTAAGAAAATGCCCAACCGCGGTCCGCGAGGATCTCCTGGCCGGTAATGGCCCCGCTCGCATTGCTGGCCAGAAACAGCACCACTTCCGCGATCTCCTCCGGTTGAATCGGGTCGGGAATGCACTGCGAGTGTCGAATGAGCTTTTTGGTCGCGGGGGTCACGTACTGCCGCAATTGCCGCTCCGTCATGATCCAGCCGGGGGAAATCACATTCACCCGGATGTGCCGGGGCCCCAGTTCTCGGGCCAGCGCCCGCGTAAATCCGATCACCCCGCCTTTGGTCCCGACATAGGCGCTCATCTGAGTCGGAGCATTATAAAAAGTCACCGAAGCAAAATTTATGATGGAACCACCGCCATGATCCATCCACCGCACGGCTTCGCGGCCAGCCAGAAAATAGGCCCGTAAATTCGTCGCGAAAAGGCTATCCCATTCCGCGGCCGTCATTTTCTCGAATGCAATTCGCGGGTCGCGAGCCGCGTTGTTGATCAGCGCATGAATCTGTTTCCAGCGTTTTCCAATGCTCCCGATCCAACGAGCGATCTCCTTTTCCTCATTGAGGTTGACCTTTGAAAAAGTGACCCGCTCACCCAGTTCGCGTTCCAATTTCCGGCCCGCCTTGGCATCCAGATCGCAGAAGGAGACAAGAGCGCCCTGACGGTGCAACGCCTGGACCGTCGCCGCGCCAATCCCGTTCGCGCCGCCCGTGAGAACCACGACTTTGTCTTTCAAATCCGGATAAATCGGCATAAGGCCGCGATTGAACCAACAAACCTTCGTCCGTTGAAGTCAATTCGATCTGCGCGATGTGGATTTTGAAACTTGGCTCCTGGAATTTTCTCCCGCCATTCGTGGTTGCACAACGACCCGTTGATCAGCTAAATCTTGCCTCGACTATGAAATCGTTCATTACTGCTTTGGCCATGATCGCCTCCATTCTCTCCGCGCGCTCCGAGATCCACACCGAAGCCGTGGAATACAAACAAGGTGACACCGTGCTGGAAGGCTTCCTCGCCCACGACACCAGTATCTCTGGCAAGCGGCCCGGTGTCCTCATCGTGCACCAGTGGAAAGGGCTCGGGGACTACGAAAAGAAGCGGGCCGAGATGCTCGCAAAACTGGGATACAACGTTTTCGCGGTTGATATTTACGGCAAAGGCGTGCGCGCCGATAATCCCAAAGATGCCGGTGCCCTGGCCGGCAAATATAAAAGCGATCGCCCCCTGCTCCGCGCCCGCGTCGCAGCCGGGCTCGACGTTCTCCAAAGACACGCGCTGACCGATCCGAGCCGGGTAGCGTCCATCGGCTATTGCTTCGGTGGCACCACCGCCTTGGAACTCGCCCGGAGCGGTGCGAACATCAAAGGCGCTGTCAGCTTTCACGGTGGATTAAATACCCCGACGCCGGCCGATGCCAAAAACATCAAAGGCAAGATCCTGGCTCTACATGGCGCTGACGACCCCAATGTACCCCCGGCTGAAGTCGCAGCTTTTGAGGACGAAATGCGCAAATCCGGCGTTGATTGGCAGCTTGTGGCTTACGGCGGCGCGGTCCATTCTTTCACCGACTGGAACGCCGGCAACGACACCTCCAAAGGCGCGGCCTACAACGAAAAAGCCGACAAACGCTCCTGGGAAGCCATGAAAATCTTCTTCGCAGAAATCTTTAAGTAACCGATTGCCTCCCAACGGCGTTCGGCTCCTTCCCAAAGGGTGCTTACCCTTTCGCCTTCACTTTATAAACCTTCGAGTGCCCCGTCCCAGGGATACTCACCGTATAATTCCCCTGCGTTGAATCCACCGAGAGCTTGATGTAGTTGCCCGAACAATCCTTCTCCTTGTTCGCAATGAACTCGTCCGCGGTGTTATTCTCCACATCGGCCCGGACGTTCTTGTGCAGTTGATACATGGCCTGGATCGAGGGGATCCCCTTCAAAGTCCCCACCGCTTCCTTGCTCGTGCCTTTGGTTGGACCGTTGTTCATCACCGAAATCGTCGGACTGAGGCTGCGCACCAGCAGCGGGTTGTTGCTGATATCCAACCCGTGATGGTTCACTTGGTAAACATCCACCGTCCCGACCAGGTTTTCCGGACAGACCAGTTTAGCTTCCATATTCCAGGTCAAATCGCCCCCGTCAAAAAACCGGAAGCCGGTATACTCAAGCAGCAGCGCGATGCTGTTCGCGTTGTCCGAGGTATCCGCAGCTTTCTCTTTGGCCTCGGGACAGGCTGCATTGGCCGTGCCTGCGCCGCCAGGAATGAAAGTCTTTCTCGCGCAGAGACAGCGCAGGCGCAAATTGGAGCCTGCAGCTTTGAGCGGAATGACGTCCCCGGGCTGAATCACATGCCGTTCCTGCACCTTCGTATCCCGGTAGGGCTTGCTCATCGCCAGCCAGCGCGTGTTCGAGGGATTGCCGTCCGGGTCATTCTCCGGGATCCCATTGTCCCAAAGGTGGATCACGGGCAATTTCTCTGCCACCTCGGCGATCCCGCCGAAATGATCCACATGAAAATGGGTGTTGATATAATGGTCGATCTGTTTCAAGCCAGCCACCTCGGTGGCCACTTTCAAAATCCGCGCAGAATCCCGGCGACCCGGGTTTCCGCTATCGATCAGCACCGATTCATGGCTCGGGGTCACGATGAGCGTCGAGCCGCCCCCTTCCGAATCCATCCAATAAATCTCCAGGCCCGCCGCCGCTGCTGCCTCTGCCTGTCCGCCTGCTAGCCAAAGAGCGGTCGCTGCCAAAATGCCGAAACCAAGTCCTTTTTTCATAGTGATAGGGCGGACGATAGCATTTTGCCTTCTGAGCTTGGAAGCTTTTACTTGAGCCCTGTTTCGGTTGCATCCCTCGGCGAGGCTCGAAGACCGAGCACTCAACTTCCAGGATTTTTGTTCTGTTTTGCTCCCTCTTAGGGACGATTCGAGTATCACTCGAGCCCCAGGAATCATCCGGGAAAAAATGCGTGCTTGCAATCGGTCCAGATTCGACTAATTTCGACCTCCTGTCTGACGCTTCGGCGGCAGATTCGGTGGTTCGGCTGGATAGCTCAGTCGGTAGAGCAGAGGACTGAAAATCCTTGTGTCGGCGGTTCAATTCCGTCTCCAGCCACCACTTGAAAACCCCAATGATTCCGATGTTTCCTGAAGATTCCACCCTAAAATGAGAATGAAAGTGAGAATATATCCACCAATATTCCCTCATGTTCGCCCATGTCTTTTATCGGTGTGGCTGATTGATTTTTCCGAGCCCGCTGTTCTTGGTTTTACGAGTTTTCCCGTTTGAGTGGTAGCGGTTTCGTGACTGTGTCTTGGCCTTTGGGGTCTGGACTTGATCGGGCGGATGTAAATACCGCGCAGAAGGCTACGGACGAGCATTGCACGTCTGCTGGATGCTCGCCGCCGCGCCGTAGTACGGGGCCAACACGGTGGGAGACGCCTCCTCATGGGTGATTGTAGTGCCGTCTGCCAGGCGCAACCCCAGGCCTACCGCCGTCGCCGTGATCGTGTAGCCGCCGCGGCAGCCACGAAAGCGCTGCAAAAGCGCCTGAAGACCTGCCCACAGCCCGCGCTCCGTGGTGACGCGATGAACGTAGCGTGAGCAGCTCTCACGGAATACACAGCAGCGCCTGCGAGCGTGGGGCCACGCATGCCAGTAAAAGCGAATCGGCTGGAGCAGGAGTTGTCTCATCGCCTAAACACAACCATCGAGCATGAGGTAACCCTTGGCGGTATCATACCGATGCCGAAGCACCCGTTGCTTCCTGCAATGTGGGTCTCCACACGCTCTAATCGAACATATTCCCAGCCCCGTTGCGCCCAGTACTGAACCATTTCCTGGAGTTGCGCGGCGGCGGTGCTCGTGGTTCCGTTTGCGTCGATGGTGGCGACGAATGGCACGACGCGGTACTGCACTTGGCCTGGGGTAGGCGATTGGTCTGGAAAATCTGGGTCCATCGGTGGCATCGGGGTTAATGGCGTGTTTAGCGCGGCACCGCTTGCGAGGCTGGCTTGGTCTGCAAACGGCTCAATGTTGGGGAGGTGTGATTTGTCATGGTGGGCCGTGGCTATGGCACGAACCTCAATCTGAAGAATTTACCCGTCAGGTCCACGTCAAACTCGCTCACGATCGTGTCGGAGGCCGCAGTAAAGGGTTGGCCAACAAGCGTCCACGAAACGAAATTTGTGGAGCTTTCCAAAACGTAGTTCGCCCCAGACACCACGTGCTGGGTGACCTTCACCCGACTGACTGCGACGGTGACGGTGGGCGTGAAGGGCGGCGGACTGATGATGATCTTTGGCGCATTTGTGTAACAGCACCCAGCGCTTGTGATATGGATACTGCTTAGCATCGCGTTACTAATGACCGCAATTGCAGTCGCGCCGGTGCCTCCGCCGCCCTGAATTGTGACGGTGGGGACGCCGTTGGTGTAGCCACAGGAAGCATCGGTGACGGTCGCGTCGACAACGAAACCGTTCACCAGGATTGCCGTGGCCTTTGGCTGATGTGGTGAACATGCCTCGACCTCAACGACACCTTGGACGTTTCCCGCCGCATATTGGTCGTCGTTCCACTGGCCACCCCCAGAGAGCCCCTTTGGTAGAATGTAGGTGTAGTCGTTCCCGTTAGGCTCGCCAGGTCGCCAATTCCGGAACACGGAGGGGTCCCCGGAAGCCCACACGAAATCTGATGCGTGCCCCAAACCACTGTACGTGCCGACAACGAGCCCGATCCACAGGAAGCGATTTGTTCCCCAGAGGTCCCATACCCAGTTATTCTCGGCAAGATCGTTAATAGTTACCAAGTTTCCGCCCATCGCGACGGCCGCGCTTTGAGCAGCAGTCCAAGTGCTGATCTCGAGCAGGTAATAAACGTGGCCGTTGGCCGGGTTGGTTGCCGTGTCCACGACTTGCAGAGTTGCTGAGACTGCTGGCTGGATGGTGACGCAGGAAGCAGCCACAACGGTAAAAAGCAGTTTTAGAGCGCCAATCATGCGGGATGAGTTCATTCGGGTTCTCCTTTTTTGTGGGTTTCTTAGGCGCGAGTATGCGCCAGGGTGAGGTTGGCGTCAAGGCTTTGAAGTTGTCGAGGTGATTGGTTCTCGGTCCACCATTCGTAGACCATCCGCAACGTGAAAAATGGAAAGTCTGAGGTATCCAAAAGTAACCAGAATAGCTACTCACTTCTGCCTAAAATCCCGAACGCAGGAGCCGTCCGGGTTGTGAGTTACTCGACTCGGGTGAATTCCAGATCCGTATCGACCTCCATCGCCTCGAACAAGGCTTCGCGGTCATCTCCAGTTACGCTGCCAAGCATCCTGTGAAGCTCGCAGCGCACCTTGCGCTCCCCGATTTCCAGGCTCCACTCATGATCCGGCAAAACCATTTCGCCAAGGAAGTAATGGCCAAGGACTGTACCTTCATAACGCCATTTACAGAGCGGGGCTAAGTGGATGGGCAATGGATTCGGTTCAAACTGCGCTGGAGTGCTGATTCTGTTTTTCATGTTGTGCTCAACTAAAGGCCAACACCGCCAAGGCAGAAACCTTGTCGAGTAACGGCACGACCCGTACGCCCTATGGCAGTGTTGGAAACTTTTTACTGTCGAACGCCGGCGGATTCGTGATCCGCTCAACAATTGGCGAGTTACTGTTCTGCGATAACTGATCGCACTACAGCCCAACCGTTCGGTTTGTTACAATGGAAATCTCCGAAAATTGTATTAGCCCAATATCAAGGTGTGCTGGTATTGATCCCAGGATGGATTACAACGGACATTTTGGAATACGCAAACCTGACGGCAGCGCATCAGGTCATTGGTTAGGCTTCACGTGCGGTCACTGTTCCTCAAAAGTGTCCGGAGCGGTAGTTGCCGAAACTAAAAACAATGTGACCAAATGGCTTCAATGCCCCGCCTGTGGAGAGGGCTCGGTTCATAATTCATCCAAAAAAGTCTTTTACCCCAGCTCCAAATTTGGCCCAGAGATTCAAGGGCTGCCACCAGACGTGTCGAGCGCGTATTCCGAGGCCCGTCAATGTATGTCAGTCAGCGCCTTCACTGCGTCCGAACTCATATCGAGAAAATCCTAATACATATCGCCGTCGATAAGGGAGCAAAAGAGGGGGAAAATTTCACGGCCTACCTTTCGTTTATTGAAAGCCAAGGCTACATAACAACCCCAATGAAGGGCTGGGTTGGTTTGATCCGCCAGCACGGCAACGATGCAACGCACCGATTAGCAAATCCGGACAAGGCCAGAGCGGAGAGCACCGTCATGTTCACGGCGGAGTTATTGAGACTGGTTTACGAGATGGAGTATATTGCGAAGAACTACGCCAAGTCGACTCCATAATCCCGGATGCCGAACCATCCATAAGGGAAAAGGAACGCCAGAAATATGCTAACAAACCCACAGAAAGCGGAGGCAGTAGTGGCGGCGTTGGAGGAGGAAAACCCGCAACTTCTGGCGGAACTGCTGAAGGAACCGCCCCGCCTGTTGGCGCTGATCAATGACCGGGTGCAAAAATACAACTTGGAATACGTCCGCCGGATGCAGGGCCAGCCCCAAGGGGAAGAAATGTTCGTGGTGGAAAGCCTGATGCCAATGCTGACCGAGTTCCCGGAGAAGCCGGGTCCAAAGCTGACGCCGGCCCAGGAGAAACTAGCCCGGAAAGTCCTGGACCAGTACGAGGACAGCCTGCCACCCCTGAAGCTCGAATGCTCCGGTTAACGTAGAATCCTGTCCCATCGTCTTTCTTGTTGCTCAAAAGGCATCCCATCTTTTGAATAAGCTGCATGAAACGAGACGTGGAGCTAATCAGATCCATCCTGATGCGGGTGGAAGAGTCCCAAACCTTGAAACCCATCTGGAGTAAAGATTTTGCCATTGACGGGAGAACAGAAGAAGAAATCATCAGCCATGTGCAACTTTTGGAGGACGCCAAATACCTGGAGGTTGTTGTCATTAAGGAAATCGGCGGCATTCCGAGGCAGTTTGTCATCAGCCGCATAACATGGGCCGGCCATGAATTCCTGTCCAACGCTCGGAACGAGAAAACCTGGAAAAAGACCATGACCAACCTTGGAAATAAGGCCCAATCTGTAAGCTTTGAAATTCTGATCAAGCTCTTGGCAAAAAGCGTCGAAGCCGCCGTGGGATTAGTTTCTGAGAATGTGAGTTCATGATCTCTCCTCAGACAGGATCGCCGCCGAATAGATGCAGTGTGGCATTGAGTTTGTCTTTTTGATTTGAATCCTGGCACCATGGGTAGGGCATCCGCTGTCCTACCTCCATAAAATCCAAAAAATAGTTCCTGACCACGTCCGGTCGGGAAAGCGCTCCCCGCAATCGCAACCCTCAGCCTATTTGCCGAGTGGAAGCGGGCTGTTACCAGCCCGCCCCCCTCTAAGAACCGTACGTGAAAGTTTCCCTTCATACGGCTCAAGTCTTCATAAGGCCAAGACGTTCGTTCGGATATCGCTTGACCCACGGCCAGGCGGCGGAGCCGCCTAGCCATTTGATGATATGAGTACAGCCACCGTGAACCGAGTTTCCTTGAAACACAATTCTGGGACGCATCAGCCAACAGGTGTTGGCCGTCATTTGCTTTCTCCACAGGACGGTGGTTCCATACTTTTCGCATCAGTTCAGACCAGACCGACGTGGGCATATCCAGCGCATTACCGCTGGCCTTGGCTTTTTCGGTCATCCCAAGACTGCCTCTCCGAACCCGCCTTGCGGTGAGGTCTGCCCGGACGCGAAACCGGGCGAGGCTGGCAGTGTTTCCATGTTCTGCAATGTTCACAGGATGATTTAGGTTCGCTCTATACACCGGCAGCTTTTGGGTTCGTGTCGGGGTGCGGCACAGCCCCCGAACCAACTGCCTACCTTTTGGTCCAAGCCCATAGAGTCTCTTTGGCTTGTTAACGTTGACGATGCTTGCGAGCGTTGATTTGGTTTTAACCATGTCATCCGATTCTAGTGCTCCCCCGGATTGAGACTCCCAGGTTTGCTCCATTGTCCGGAAGGCTTCAGACCCCCAGACGCCACGCGTCTGAACGCCTGCTTCCGTAGAATACCTGTGGCGAAACACAGGGCTTAATTATGAACTGTTCATATTTAGAGCCTATCCCAATAGACCCTTGAAGCTACAAAGGATTTGCTTCAAGGTAATTTATGGGATTACTCGTAAAAGATGATGGTTGGCGCATTCCCGATGAAGCGTGGGAAGCGATGGAACTGCTTCTGCCTCCCCGTAAAGCCCCTCCGCTGGGTTGCCATCGGCCGCGGATTGCGGACCGGGATGCGATGAATGGTATTTTGTTTGTCTTGCGCACCGGCTGCCAATGGCAGGCGCTGGATGCCACCGGCATTTGCAAGCATTCCTCGGCTCACCGCCGCTTTCAGGAATGGACCCGGGCCGGGGTGTTTGAGCAGTTCTGGATCTTGGGCCTGCTTTGTTATGACCAACTGGAGGGCATTGACTGGAGTTGGCTCTCCTTAGATGGTGCGATGACCAAGGCTCCCTTGGGTGGGGAAAAAAACCGGGCCCAATCCCACCGATCGGGCCAAAAAGGGCACCAAACGCAGCTTGCTTACCGAAGCGCGAGGCATTCCCTTGGCCATCGCCGTGGCCGCAGCCAATCGCAACGACCATAAACTGGCCCAAGAGACTTTGGAAGCGCTGGAGGTCCCACGGCCCAAGCCCTCGGTCGGGCATCCTCAACACCTCTGTGCGGACAAAGGTTACGATTATCCGGAGGTGCGCCTTTTGGTCCAGGCGTTTAAGTTCACCGCCCATATTCCCAGCCGCGGGGCGGAGGCCAAAAGAGTCAAACGCAAAGCTCGCGCCAAAGCCAGGCGGTGGGTCGTGGAACGAAGTCATAGTTGGCTCAACCGGTTTCGCGGCCTGCTCATCCGCTGGAACAAGAAAGCTGAGAACTATCTGGCTATGTTGCATTTAGCCTTAGGGCTCATTACTTTCCGGGCTGCCGGCCTATTGGGATAGGCTCTTTAGCAGTGAACGTTGCAACTTCATGTCGCGAGTGACGGCTCCGTTCCGGTTTGTGACGGCAAATGTTACGGCTCAATCCTCCAAAATCTCCAATGTTTATGCGGTATGTTACGCTGATACGGCTCTGCGGGGGTACGGCCTATCCCTTCCCGGCTTATATACCTCCGGGCCGACACAGGCAGGGCTGCACTGCCACGCCGCCACTTCGGGGTAAGGACGTCTCTCCGGGAAAGTCCGCCTAGTCGCCAAACCCACGCGACTTTCTAAACCGGTTGGTTTTGGTTGGCGTGACCGTTGCTTAACTGTCCCTCTTCAAACACAATCACTGCACCACTCCACCGCCCACGACGCTCCAAGCTCGTGGTTCCTCCAGACAAAACTTTACCGAAAAAAATGACCGAAATCGGTAAAGAAACGGTAAAGTTTTATGCAAAAAGTGCCAAAGACGATGAAAAATCCATGACCTGAAAAACCAGATCCACTTTCTCCAACGTCGCAACCCTCAACCTGTTAGTGACGGCTCCGTTCCAGTTTGTGACGGCAAATGTTACGGGTAAATCCTCCATAATCTCCAATGTTTATCTGGTTTGTTACGCTGTTACGGCTCTGCGGGGGTATGCCTATCCCTTCCCGGCTTAGACCCCAGCCAAATAACCAAAAGCAACTAACCACGCACTTTATAAAACTGGTCGGTTATGGTTGCACTTGGTTGTGTTTGGTTGTCTTTGGTTATCCCAAACTCTCCAAGGGGTCGCTTACCGGGTCCTGCCGGGTCCGAAGCCTCCAGTGACTAACACAGCTTAAGAATAGAGACAACTCCCTGCTTTTCCTTCTGGCGTTCAGGCTAAAAAAGGTTCCCTTTCTTTCCTTAAGGCATGCCCTGCAGTTTTTTAACGGGCTGCCAGTGGATCTTCATTGGTTCCATTAACGATTTTCGACGCGCCCATATCGAGAGCAAGATCAAGGGAATCAGCTCTGCGTGTGCAGAGATATCCACTATTTTGAGCTGCGCTCAGTGAGGAGAAAGGTCATCAAATCGCGCTGTTGCTCAGGCGTGAGGGTTTGCAGCAGGCCTTCGGGCATGAACGATAGACTGGAGGCAGTCATCGAAGCAATTTTACTCTTTGGAATGACAAGGTTCGCGCCCGTCACCTGGCCGAGGACGAGGTTTTGCGGTGTATCCTCGACCACCACCCCGCTGGCAGCATCCCCATCCTTAAGAGCTATGTTAAAGGCCACGTGATCGGGGTTGATGGCGGCGCTCGGTTGCGTGATGTCTCGCAGCACCGAATCGTAGTCGCGATGAATTAAGTTGGATAAATCCGGTCCGAGTTTGCCCCCAGCCCCGCCCTGCAAGTGGCACTTGGAACAGCCCACCTTTTCGCCAAAAAATATCTCCTTCCCCCGCTCCCAATTGCCGCCAGCAATCTCCGGAATCTGGCGCTGTGAAGCGCTCGGTGGGGTTGCGGCTTTCGGAGTAGCCCAGGGGAGCAGGACTCGGCGCAAGGGCAATGCACGGGGTCGGAGATCCTCAGCCGTGTGCCAGGTAACATCGATTTGTGGTTCATTCGCGTCGGTGGCGAGGGTAATTTCCAATGGACACCATCGATTCTCCTTCGATTCGAAGGTCGCGCGCATTTCGCTTTCGCTGACGCGCTCAACCTTCGCGCTCGCCTCCGTTTTCAGCTCGAACCGGTTGTGGGATTTGAATGTGACGGTGACAATTTCGGGGGGATACTCGAAATCTAGTGCGGAGCCAGGCTGAACAGCGGTGCGAAGCATCAGACCGAGATCAATCTGAGCGCGGAGGGCAAGTGAGCCGGGAGTTTTCAGGAGACCAAATAGATGTTGATGCTCCGCGCTCGGGGTAGTGAACGCGCGGGCAACGGCCAGATCCAGATGCGGCAACCACCCGATCCAGTTGGTGGAACGGTCCGTCGCTTGCCAGGATGCTTCGACGCCGGAAAGGTCGGTGAGCAAATCAACCACCGCGTGTTGCGGCAATTCGTGGCGAGCGGAATCGTGGACACGCATCCGCTCCCCGCCCTCCGGCAGGGTCACGGCGTAATTGACCGCAGCGGTGCGGGAGGTGGTGCGCAAGATGAGAGATCGATGGTCCGCCGAGACGCCCGCGGAGAAAGTCTGCAAATCGTGGCGAGCCACAACGCGCTGGTCTTTGACAGCCTTGTAACCGGGATTGAAGGATTCGAACTGGTCCCCTGCCGAGACATATTCGCCCATGGCAAATCGGGTCTGGCTGGCCAGATTCCTCAAGTTCGCGAAGTCGAGCGGGCGGTCAAAGACAATCCGGGTCTCGGTGGGGCTCGCGGCATACGCCAGCACCGGCTGAGGCGCATTCTTGTTCGTGTACGAGATTTTGTAAATCTTCCCCTTCCCCTGCGGGCCGGTCCCCCAATCAGGGGAACCACTGTGGCAAACAACCAACAAATCCCCGGCCGGAGTTGGGACGGCATCGATCGTGAGCATGCCCAGGCAGGCGATTAGATTGTTCTGAGCCACGTAACCGGCAGCGGTTTTGACCAGCTTGGTGCGCCAGATTTTTCCGCGTGATTCGCCCGCCACGATGGCATCTCCACGCCACCAGGTCGGTCCAAAAACATTCTCGGAGCCCGCCATCGGCTCGTTGAAGTGGAGCCCACAGGTTGATTGATGCTGGGGCCGATAATCGAAAACACTCGGCTCATCGATCACTCCCGGAAGATATTTCGGGTGACGGGGCGGGAATCCGTAATGTCGGCCCGGCACAATCTGGAGCAATTCATCAAACGGGTTTCCGTTGGGCAGCCAAGTCGCGCCTTCCTGGTCCGTGCAGAAGAGATCACCGGCCGCGTTGAAGGCAAGGGAGACAGTGAAGCGCACCCCGGTGCAGATGATATCGCGCCGTTTCCAATCGGACGAAAGTCTCAGGATGGTTCCGCGCTCGCTGTACGGGCTGTAGTCGGAGAAGCCGGTTTGTTTATTGGTCTTGTAAGCTTCGGACCAGGCATCGCAGCCCAGGCCGAAATAAATGGTGCCCTTGGGGTCGGTGGCGATGCCGATTGCATCGAGACTGGAACCTGCCGCTTTCGTGGGGGGAACCCAGCCCTCCGTGACTGTCACCAACTCGCCGGTGCCATCCCCCTTGTCCCGGAGGTGAATGACGCGGCCCCGGCTCGCGATGTAAAGGCCACCCGGCCCCCAAGCCATGCCAATGCTCGGGGCGATTTCGTTCTTCTCGTTTTTATAGAAGTGCGTGGCGGTATCCTCTAGTCCGTCGCCATCCGTGTCCTTCAACTGAAAAACATTCCCGTCGTAGGCCAAGGCGAACAGGCGGCCATCGGGTGCATAAACGAGGTTGTTCAAATTATTAAGTTTCAGGGGCAGCTCGCGCACAACAAACCCGGGGGCAAGCATCTGGACGGGCGGCGGATTGGTCATGGCGGCAATCGATCCTGCCGCGCCAAGGTGTTGAGAAAGGGTGGCCGTCACGACCAGCGCATAGAGGGAAAGCGAAAGGATACGATACATAGTGTTGATAACTTTTGAGGAATTAAGGCTGAGGGCAAGAGAAACTTTCCTTGAGCTGGGGCTCCCGGAGTTAACCCACGGCCAAACGCGGGCTTGTTACAATGCCTTCTCCTTAAACGGATTTCGCTCCGGCGCTTCTGCGTGTGACACGGCCCCGAGAAGCCCGCGCAACATCCAGTTCATGGCCGGAACGCGATGCCGGAGCCAGACGGACATTGGTTCCGGCTTGGCGCCGAGGGCAGCCTTGGGTTCCAAGGCGGTGCGGCCCAGGGAAAGCCGCCGACAACCCCAGGCAATAGCATCGGCGATGGTCGTGTGCAGCAACCGGAGGTAAAGGGGCAGACCCTCGGCGGCCGCGGCGCGGTCGAACCCGATGTAATAGGCGATTGCCGTGTCACCGTCGCGCAAGGTTGTGACGAATCCGAGAATTTCATCGCCGCGCCGTATGCCTGTGCAACGGTAGTCTTTACCGGCTGCGCGGGCCAACTCGGCGAGATAGGTGTTACGCAAAGTGACGAGCCGGACAGACGCGTTCCCATGCACCGAGAGATAGAGCTCATGGAGGCGCCCTGCGTGGAGCGTCAAATCCGAGATCTCTTCCAGGGCGCAGCCCGCGCTCGCGAGTTTTTTCATCTGGTCTTTGGCATTGCGACGGTATTTGGCGTCAAGGGCAGCCAGGTAATCTTCATAGCTACGCCAGGCCGGGTTGATCTCCAGTACCATGTTCGGCTCGGTCTCAAGCGGACGATAGCTGAAGCGGTGTAATGCTTTGAGGCCGGTCTGCTCCGCGGTCAAATCCTTGACCATCACAAAATTCGTCTGTCCCGTGAGGCGTTCGGCGCGACGAATGCGGTAGAGGGCTTCGGCCACGCCCGGCCAGAGGCGCTCGGGATCTTCGCTCGGGGCAAAGGCAATGCCGTGAAATCCCCACCCGAGCAGATTACCCGCCACCAGCATGCGCTCTCGCAGCCGAGCCGAGGCAGTCCGAGTGGCGGGAGCGATGGCGCGGCGGAGCATCCCGGAGAGCCGCTCAACCTTGGGTGTGACCTTTCTTGATTCAGATTCGGGTCCAAGGCTTTCCCCGGTAATGGTGACAACCTGCGCAGCCAGAGCCGCGACTGCTCTCTCACCCTCGAAGATGAGCGCATAACGCGGCTGGATATTTTCCGGCCCATGATCCTCAATGACACGCAGCAACTCGCGCCGGAGAAAGACGCTGCCTTGTGCGGTAACAGCATCCCACCGCGCTGCATCGAGGTAGTTCACCCGATCTGCGAAAGCGAAGCCGAAGCCGGTCGGTCGATGACGTCCTTCATGTCGTTCTTGGATGTGGCGCAAACCTGCCGCCAGCCGGCGGAGCGGGTTAGAGGCTTTGCCTGGACGAGTTTTGTCGCTCATGTTTGCCAACCAAGCCTGTCAGAATGAGCGAAAAAGCCAACCATTACTTGAAGGATGGCAAAGGAACTGAGGCAGCATCAAAAGAGGTTTTACAATAGGCGGAAAAAGTCATGCGAGGACCAGTCTGAAGTTAATGGGAGTAACTCCACCACGCTCGGATGCTTGCGGCGGGTTTGGCTTAGAGCCTATCCCGATTGGGGGTTGAACGAGCCAGCGGTCTGTCGGAAGTTGGAGTATGGGAATGATTGTCAAAGACGATGGCTGGCGAATTTCAGATGAATTATGGGAGCAGATCGAGCCCCTGCTTGCGCCTCCCCCGCCCCATCCTTTGGGCTGTCACTGGCGTCGCATCCCCAACCGGAATGCGATGAACGGGATTTTGTATGTGTTGCGCACCGGCTGCCAATGGGAGGCCTTGGATGGCACCGGCATCTGCAAGCACTCCGCCGCGCACCGCCGGTTTCAGGAATGGGTTCAGGCCGGGGTTTTCGAGCAGTTGTGGATGTATGGGCTGCTCTGCTACGAAGAGTTGGAAGGCATCGATTGGAGCTGGCTCTCCATGGACGGCGCGATGACCAAGGCTCCCTTGGGTGGGGAAAAAAACCGGGCCCAACCCCACCGATCGTGCCAAAAAGGGCACCAAACGCAGCCTTCTGACCGACGCGCAGGGTATTCCTTTGGCCGTAGCGGTCGAGGGTGCCAATCGCAACGATCACAAAATGGCACGCGAGACCCTGGAGCATCTCGAGGTGGACCGGCCCAAACCCACGGCGCGAAAGCCGCAAAACCTCTGCCTGGACAAAGGCTATGATTACCCCGAGGTTCGCGCTTTGGCGCGCGCGTTCCAGTTCACGGCCCACATCCGTGCCCGCGGAGAGGAAGCGCAGCTGCTCAAACGCAAGGCTCAGGCCAAAGCCAGACGCTGGGTGGTGGAGCGCACGCACAGCTGGATGAATCGGTTTCGAGGCATTCTCATCCGCTGGAACAAAAAGGCAGAGAACTATATGGGTATGTTACATCTGGTCTTGGGACTCATTACGCTTCGCGCCATTGGCCTATCGGGATAGGCTCTTAGATCATCTCACGCGACAGGCTTGGCTAAACACAGACCGGACGAAGCACCGGAGCGCGCGCCTTCGCACGAGCGAACCAGACAGCTTTGTTCCGGTAGATCACGACTAAAGCAAGAAGCCAGGCGAAGCCAATCCAGGCTAAAAAAGGGCTTAACCCGGAATATTGTGGAGGCAAGATGGGTATAAATTTAATCGCGGTATTGATGCTGGTGTGAAACACGACAGCAAGCAGCACACTGCCCCGCGTGTTGAGATGAAGCCACGTGAATAAAAAAGTCATTGGGATCAGAATCAAAACAAAGATCGGAAATGGCCAATACTTGTGGGGAATCCCGTCGAGGAACCAAAGCGGCCAGTGCCAGACCGTCCACATGGGCAAAAGGATGAGGCTGGCCCAAAAGGGATTATGGCGCGCAAGCAGTCGAGGGAGGAGGAATCCCCGCCAGCCGAGCTCCTCATTAACCGGACCGCCCCTCACGGCCACCCAAAGGAGTGTCGCAAGCAGCAGTTCCCAGCTCGGGGGACGCCACGCGACGCCCATAGCCCCCAAGCCCCAAGCCGCCATCATTAAAAACGGAGGTAAACCGAGCGCCGCGGCATACCATCGCGGCGCCACCTGCCAGATAGAACATTGTTTCAGCAAAGCTCGAACACCAGAGAGTCCACCACTCGCAAAAGTGACCAGCAGCGACGCCACCAAAGGCCCAGATAATCCAGCGACGTAAAAGCACTTCCAAATACGCTGGTTCGAATCCAGCGAAGAAAGCATTAAGAAGATCCAAACACCCCACGACCACCCTAATGTGGCCAGAATATAGGAGGCGATCGGAAAGTCCTCAAAAACGCGTCTAAAGGGAAATCTCATGTTCGCTTCAATCTTTACTTTGGTTGTGGTTAAAAATGGGCAAGATCAGTCTGGTTTACAGGACGGATTCCCTCACCACGAAGACAAATAATCACTGCCTGAATGAATCTCAACTCACCTTAAATGCAGTTCTCCAGGAGCGCCATGCGTAGATTACCTAACTAGGCCATGGTGTGGATCCAGGCATAATTGGTCACCCTATTTGGTCAAGGATGGAAACAGTGATCAGAAAAAACCCCGAGGTTCGTTCAAAGGATGGAGATTTCGGGAGCGAAAATGCAGAGAGACCAAAACGAAAAAGTGGAGGCCACCATCTCCTTCAAGCGCTCGAAGTCGCTCGGCTTCACCATGCAGGAACTTGCCCCGTGAGCATAGGCCTGCTCGATGTCGCACTCCATGGCCGCCTTTCCAGCACATTGGGATCCTAAGCTTAGAATTCCACGTGGACAAGTTGTCGCGGCCGCTTCTATAGTGTCACCTAAATACTAGTGACTCCAGCGTAACTGGACTGGCCACAGTTAGGCCGCAAATGTAATCACACTGGCTCACCTT
>JADMIO011201747.1_pt1 | contig 22408 bp, 21 predicted proteins | sample 8958161 | NCBI WGS metagenome assembly JADMIO01 (sample SAMN16585339, study PRJNA669376) | soil metagenome | isolation source: Crop rotation soil | place: USA: Cullars Rotation, Alabama | collected 2011 | reverse complement strand
CGCGACAACTTGTCCACGTGGAATTCTAAGCTTAGGATCCCAATGTGCTGGAAACTTTCGAATCCATCGCGATCGTGAGCGACATGACCGAGGGTTATTCTGCGTCGATTTCAGCGGCCCTTCAACGTATGATTCCTGCCTCTTTCGAGGAGGTCACGATGAGCGATCTCAATTCGGCGTTGGCTGAAAGCAAGGCGGCCCTCGAACAATTGATTGCCGCCGGCGAGCGCAGCGGCACGAAGTGGACGACGCCGCGGGCGCAGGGCAAGTGGTCGCCGAGCCAGGTCGTCGAGCACGTCGCGCGCGCGCTCGAAGAGTCAGGCAGAAACATCAAAGGTGAGCCGAACTCGTTTCCGACATTGCCGGGCATCGTGCGGCCCGTCGTGCGCGGATTGTTCTTCAATCGCGTCCTGAAGAAGAACGCGTTCATCAAGAGCAAGACCAATACGGCGATGAATCCGATCGCCGGGCCCGCAACACCTGCCGAGGGACGAGAGCGATTGAGTCACGCGCACGCGGCGTTCGAACAGGCGTGCCGCCAGGCGAGTCCGCGTTTCAATCACCAGATCTTCGGTGACATTGCGACGGCGGATTACGCGCGTTTCCAGGCGCTGCATACGAAGCATCACACGAAGCAGATTCCTGACGCGTAGCGTTCTTTATTCCGCGCGAAGGATGATGGCCGGCTGAATGCGCAGTGCTCGCGCCGCGGGTGCGAGTACTGCGACGCAAACCACGATCAGATACGCGATCGTCGTCATGGCGATCGTCGGCGCATCGAGGCGCAACACCGACTGGGGCATGTCGAGCGCTGACGCGATCGTGGTCATGAAGCGGACCAGCCATGCGCCGCCGAGGAAACCGAAGGCGATTCCAGTGATGGTCCATCGCAGCGTCGGCGCACCGAGCAAGCGCATCACATCTTGCGGTGTCGCGCCGATCGCGCGTCGCAGTGCGACTTCCTTCGTTCGCCGTGCGGTGAGATAACTGACGACGGTATAGACGCCCAGCAGTGCGAGGGCGACCGCGAGAATTGCGAAGCTGCTCAATAATCGCGTCATCAATCGGCGAGTGTTGTTCGAGCGTTGCAGTACATCGTCCAGCCGCTGAATTCCGAAGACCGGTTGCTCGGCAACAACGGTGCGGATCGCCTGCTTGATCGCGTCGAGCGGCACTGGTGTGCCGTTCGCGGTCCGTATCAGCAACGTCGCGTTCGGCTCGCTCTGCTGCAGATACGACACGTAGATTTGCGGCGGCACATCGAGCCGCTGCTCGGGACGCACGTCGCCGACGACCCCGATGATGGTGGCGATGCGCAGGCGCGGACCGCTGCCGGATTTGATTTGCTGGCCGATCGGATTCTGATTCGGCCAGAAGCGCCGCGCCATCGTCTCGTTGACGACGACGGCCTGCGGCGCGTCGAAGTGATCGTCGTCGGTGAAGACGCGGCCGGCGCGGACTGGGATCGAGAGCACTTTGAAATAGTCAGGGCTGACGATGCGCCAGGCGGCACGCTGTTGCGCGAGTGTGGCGGCATCATCACCGCGGCCGACGATCGAGAACTCGACGCTCGCAAATCCCTGCACCGGACCGTCGGCGATGGCGATCGCCGATGGTCCCGGCACGGCCGCGAGCGCCTGAAGATATTGTTGATAACCGATGCCGGTGCCGCGCCTGTCGACTGGCGCAGCGGCGCGCAGCCGCATGATCGTGACGTTGCTCGAGTCGTATCCGCGCGGTGCGTTCTGCAGTTGGCGAAGGCCATTGGCAATCAGCACCGCGGAGACGAGCAACACCACCGACGCGGCCACTTGCGCAGCAATCATGAAATGACGCGCGCGTGCGCGCGTTACGCCAGTAAGACGCGCGGGATCCCCGGCGACAAATCTTCGTCGAATCAAATGCACTGCCGGAAAGAGTCCCGACACGATCGTGACGATCAGCGTGACGATCAGAGTAAATACGATCACCGGCGTGTTCAATCCGAGATGCACGATCAGCGGCGATGGCGACGCGAGTAACGCGCGCAGAATGTTCGTCAACGCTGATGCCTGCAACAGACCGAGCACCGTTGCGATACCGGCAAGCACGAACGCTTCGGTGAGGAACTGCTGCAGTAATCGCGACGCGCCGGCGCCGAGTGCCGCGCGAATCACGACTTCGGGTTGACGCTCGATCGCGCGCGCCATCAGAAACTGCGCGGTGTTCGCGCACGCGATCAGTAACACCACACCGACCGCCGCGAACAGGATCCACACCGCGGACTGAGCGCCGCGGCCGACGACCATTTCACGAAGCGGCTGCGCGCTGATCGTGAATCCGAGATCCTGTCCGTCTTGTCCGCGCTTGTACAGGTTTGGATAGTCGGCCTTCTGCCGCTGACCGATCGTATCGAGCTCCGCATCCGCCTGCGCGAGCGTGACGCCATCTTTCATGCGCGCGATCGCGACGACCCGCCGCAGCTGCGCGTACGGATTCGTCCGCGCCGTGTAGTCGGGCGTCATTGGGAACGGAACGTACAGCTCGATCGGCTCGGGCGTGAAGTAATCGAAGTTCCATCCCTCCGGCAGCACGCCGACGACGGAATACGGTGCGCCGTTGACGATGATGTCGCGATTGATGATCGACGGATCGCCGCCGAAGTTGCTGCGCCAGAACGCGTGACTGAGGATGACGACGCGATCGTGCCCGCTTTCGTGGTCGCGTTGGCTGAACAATCGCCCGAGTGCGGGTTGCGCGCCGAGCGTCCTCAGGAAGTCCGCCTCGATGCGCGCCGACACCGCTCGCGCCGGCTCGGTGCCGCCGTTGATCTGCGCATCACGCATGTCGAAGAACGAGACCAGGTCGAGCGTTTTCGTCGCCGCCCTGACGTCGAGGACCTCGGGGATCGTCGGCGTCGTTTGCGCGTTGTCTGTCTTGAACTCGTCGATGACGGAAACGAGTTGTTGCGGTGACGGGAACGGTAGCGGACGGATCAGCGCGGCATGCAGCAGCGAATAGATCACCGTGTTGGCGCCGATGCCGAGTGAGAGTGTCAGCACCGCCAGCAATGTAGTGCCCGGCTGTCGCCGCAGCATGCGTGCACCGTAGAGGATGTCTCGCGTCAGCGTGTCGAGCCACATCATGATGCGCGCCTCCCGCATGTCTTCCTTCGCGTTGATCGTGTTTCCCGCGTGCTGCCTCGCACGTCGTGATGCCTGCTCGCGCGAGAGGCCTTGCTTCACGTATTTCTCGGTGAGCTGCTCGATATGAAATGACAGTTCTTCATCGAACTCGCGATCGAGCGCGTCCTGCCGCCACAAGTTTCTGAAGCGCGAGAGCAGTGACATTTGTTCAGGCGTGCTTCAACACGCGGTTGACGGCCAGCGTCAACGCCGACCAGTGCTTCTCTTCTTCAGCGAGCCGCTTCCGTCCGGCGGCGGTGATCGTGTAATAGCGAGCGCGACGGTTGTTGTCCGAGACGCCCCAGGACGACTTGACCCAGCCCGCTTCGGTCATGCGATGCAAGGCCGGATACAGCGAGCCGGCCTCGACGCGCAGCACGTCGTTCGAGATCTGCTCGATGCGCTCGGCGATCGCGAAGCCGTGCATCGATTCGGTCGCGGCCAGGATGCGCAGCACCAGCAGGTCGAGCGTGCCCTGCAACTGGTCTTTCTTGTTCTCTCCCATAGATATCTACAGAAGCGAACGATACGCCCGCGCCGGTCCCTCGTCAAGCCGGGCCTGTTATAGTCGGTGGCCTCGACATGAACCATCGGTCAGCGGCACTCGCGCTGGTCATCGTCTGCGCGCTCGCGATCGGCGGCTGCGGGTCGAAATCTCCGACCGCCCCAACGCCCGCGGCCGACTTCGCGTCACAGTTCGATTCCCTGTGGAACACCTTCGATCGCGAGTATTCCTACTTCGATCACAAGCACATCGACTGGAACGCGATGCGATCGACGTATCGGCCGCGCGCCGTTGCGGCAGCGGATCAGGCAGCATTCATCACCGTCATCAAGGAGATGCTGGCGCAGCTGCACGACATCCATGTCGTGATTCGCGATCCGTCGGGCGCCACGATCCCGACGTATCAATCGGATCGTTTCGTGAATTTCGACCGCGCGGTGTGGCAGCAATACATGGCGCGTGCGGCGTGGACGTCGTGGTCGAGCGATTCAGGCGCCGGCGTCATCGATGGCGTGCCGTATTTCGCATTCGGAGGTTGGAGTAGTTCTTCGTTGAGCACCGCAGCCTTCGACGCCGCGCTCGAGCGATTTCGATCCGCGCCCCTGATCGTCCTCGACGTGCGCATGAACGGCGGCGGCACTGATTCGATCGCGTTCGATTTCGCCGGCCGCTTCACGCCATCTTCGATCGTGACCGGCTACGTGAAAACGCGCAGCGGCGCATCGCATTCCGATTTCTCATCCCCGCAAACGCGCGCGCTGTCGCCGAGAGGACCGTGGCAATTCGCCGGCCGCGTCATCGTGTTGATCGGCGCTCGTTGCGCGAGCAGCAACGAGAGTTTTATTGCCGCGATGGGCCGCTTGCCGAACGTCACGCTGGTTGGCGATCGCACGGTTGGTGCGTCGGCGAATCCGGGGACGTTTCCACTCGCGAATGGATGGAGCTATACGGTGTCGCGATGGATCGAATACACCGCCGATAACGACATCATCGAAGACAACGGCATCGCGCCGGATGTTTACGTGCCGGCGAGCGCAGGCGAGTTCGCCGCCGGCCGCGATCCGGTTATCGACTGGGTGCTGGCGAATGCGAATAAGTGAGCGAGAGCACGGCGTAGGCCGTTGCGGCATCGCTCATGAACTTGCCGCGATCTGACGCCGGATCGCGCTCTTTGTTGAGTGACGTTGCGATCCATCGGCCGGTGGCGCGATCCTGATTGCGGCGCAGCCAGTCGAGCCCCTTCGCGACATGCGGCTCTTGTCCGGATACGCCGGCCTCCTGCAGCGCGAGCGTCGCGAGCGCGGTCGCATAACCATCGCTCTTCGCGTCTTGCGCCGTCTTGTCGACGCGCTCGAATTTACCGAGCGACGATGTGCTCCAGCCGCCGTCGGGTTGCTGCAAAGCAAACACCGCATCGATCGTCGATTGCTGTTGTTCCTTCGTCAGCAGGCCAGGCACGTGCGCTGCCGCCCACACGCCCATCAACTGGTTCAACACCGACACGGTCGCGTGCTGCTTCTCGAAATAGCCCCGCAGCGCTTTCACGCGATCCTGAATCTCGGGCGATGCGGCGTATCCATCGGGCGCGGATCCAACGGCAAGCGCCGCGAGCGAGGCGCCGAAGTACGGCGAGTTCGGCGACTCCCACGGGTCGTAGTTGAAATTGAGCCACGTCCACGCGCCGCTGTTCGGGCCCGTCTTCATCTGCAGCGACCACATCACGCCGAGCGCGGTGCGCGTGTCATCACTGAGATGACCGTTTTGCGCATCGCGCCGTGACAGCACGACGGCGTTCATCACCGCTTCGATCGCGCGCGATTCGCTGGTCTTCGGAATGCCGACCGTCTGATCAGGATAAAACGGCTCGATGTCCTTGTAGTTGCGCGCGCGCGTCAGAAGGTTGTTGAGGATCTTGCTCTCGGTCGCGCCCGGATCGCGTTCGCCGAGCGGACCGCGCAACGCGGGCCGGGCGAGCGCATAGGGAAGCGTCGTGTGGCAGGAGATGCAATACGTCCCGCGATCGCGCGAAGCATTCGGCCACGTCGACCACCACTCCGCGCGCGAATCGAGATACGCGGCGGCGGCTTTCGCATCGAACGATTGCGGCGCCGGCGACTGACCGGCGCGAACGGCGACAGTCGTCGCGAGCATCAAAGCGGCGATCACGGTAGCGCGATATGCGGCCATTGCTCCTCCGAGCCGCGACCATCTTAACGCCGATTCGCTCGGCGCTGGACCGCGAGTGGATCACCGATCGGGCCTCGGCGGGATGACGCCAACGCTGCGCGTTGCCGTCACCGTCTCGGGACGCCGGAAACCGCGTCTCGTTCGCTCGATTTGCGTTTCTCGCCCCGACGCGCGATTCCGATTTCTGCATTCGTGGCGCGGAATCGCGCGTGCAAATCGACCTCACTCGCCGCGGTTTCCTGAGCTATGGACGGCGTCCCTCAACTCGGCCGGATCGATGATCCACTCGCTTTGGTCTGGGCCTCGCAAGCGCGCCGGCGCGAGTGCGGACGGTGTCTCCCGCGCTGAGCGTCCGAGTAAGCCGACACACGTCTTCAGACCGACAAACCGAGTGGAGGCGGGGCACAGGCGTTGTTTGAGCGAATGAATGCAGGCGAGTTCGCACGAGTGCTTTGTGCAGGCCGAACGAGGTTTGACCGGCGAACGAGGGCTCAGCGCGGGAGATACCGTCCGCGCTCGCGCGGACGCGCGAGATCGTCAAAAGGCAAGACGGAAGATGCGTCCGTTCTCGCCGGCGCCCCAGCCAACGTGGCCAGTGCGCGCGATCGCGAACGTATGCATACCGGTCGCGCCGCTGAGTGGGGTCCAGGTTCGTCCATCATCAATGGAAAGATCCGCGCCCTGCGGGCCAACGGCGATCAGCGTCGTCTTCTCGCCTCGAAGATAGCTGACGACGGATCGAAATCCTGACAAGCCTTTCACCGCTGTCCATGTTTTGCCGCCGTCACTCGTGATCGCGGCGTTGTCGACGGCTTCACTCTCTTTGCGATAGTCGCCGCCGACGATGATGCCGTGATCGTTATCGCGGAAAGCGATCGAAAAAATTCCTGCTGATGATCCGGTTGCGACTGGCGTCGTCGCGGCCGCCCACGTGCGGCCGCCATCTGTCGATCGCAGCACGCGGCTGGTCGATGTGCCGATCCAGACGCGATCGCGCCCGAGCATCGCGACGTTGGTGCCGCTCGCCGCGAATGCGCCTTCGTTGTCGAGCGCCGGAGGAAGGCCCGCCGCCGGCACGCGCGTCCACGTCGATCCGCCGTTGTCGGTGCGAAGGATCACGAGTTGTCGATCGACGGAATCGCTGAATGCGATGCCGCGATTCGCATCCCAGAATGCCATCGCATCGAAGAACGCTTTCGGATCGGTGTTGGTGAACTGCAGCGTCCACGTCTTGCCCGCGTCACTCGTCTTGTAGATGCGTGAGCACTCACCGGAACCGATGCTCAACGCATACGCGACATCGGCGCTCACCGCATCGATGTCGCGAAAGTCGAGTTTCTCCGCACCCGGAATCGTGAGCCGCTGCCACGTCGCTCCGCCATCAGCCGTGCGCACGATCGTGCCGCTACTGCCACTTGCCCAGGCAACGCGACCGCTCACCACGCTGACCCCGCGGAATCGAGCGGAGACGCCACTTGTTTGTTCGGTCCAGGTCGGCGCGGCGAGGATCGATGCAGCGAGCGCGACTATAAAGTGTTTCATCACCGGTAAGCGCACATCGTAAGCGATCTAATTCCGATGCGGTATCGCGCAATACAACTCGTCGCTGCCGACGTCGAACACGCGATTCCATCGCGCGCGATAGTTCTCCTGCGCGATATCGGCGGCGAGCTCGATCATTGCTTCTTCCGAAAAGTGTGAGCGCACTTCGGCGTAGAGTTCATCGCTGACATCGGTCGGCGTCGCCGACATGGCATCGGCAAGCTTGATCAACGCCTGCTCCGGCGCGCTGAACTTGGTGAGTCGATCGGCGAGGAGATCAGCAATCTCGTCGTCGCTGAGGCCGTACATTCTGCTCCCGGCAGAATTGATGTCGATTCAAAACGGACACCCGACGCGCGCCGCCGATCTGAGCTGCGCGATCGAGCGATGCCGCCGCGACACTTGCGCCTTCTGGCCCAGCAGCATCTCGGTGATGATGCCGACCCAGAACACGCGCGGCACTCGCGCTTGAATCTTGTGCGGCGTGAGGTCCTTGCCGAGAAGCTTTCGGACGCGGCTGAACACCTGCCGCATCAAGAACGACGTATGTCTCGGCTCGAGGCCGGCTACTCGTGGCATCCGTATGTTGTATCGCATTCCGACTGGCACTGGTCCGCTCGCCGCCGGCTCGCGAATGGATCACCGTCCGGCCTCGGCGGGATGACGCCAACGCTTCTCGTTGCCATCATCCTCACTCGGGACGCGCCGGATTACAGATTTCCGAGGACGCGTGATTCCGACCTGGACTGTCGGTTCCCCGGAATCACGCGTTAATCCCTGTCTCGCCGTAGCCTTGGCGAAGGCGGACGTCTCGCTCGCCGCGGTTTCGTGAGTTATGGACCGCATCCCTCGAAGTCGGCCATGACGGCAATCCGGCTTTCGCTATTGCGCCGGCCTCTATCGGACGTCAGCGTCGGATCCATGTCACGCGCTCGGACTGTGTGTCTTGCGAGGCGTCAACGACCGCGAGTGGATCACCGTAATCGGCCTCGCGCCGGCGCGAGCGCGGACGGTGTCTCCCGCGCTTCGCGTCCGAGTGAGCCGACTCACGTTTTTAGACTGACAAACGGAGCGGAGGCGGGGCACTGGCGCTGTCTGAGCGAAAGAATGCAGGCGAGTTCGCAGGGAAGCTTTGTGCGGGCCGAGCGACGTTTGACCGGCGAACGAGGGCGAAGCGCGGGAGATACCGTCCGCGCGTAATCGCGCCGGCGGACGGCGGTGCACGCTCGTGAGCGGAGTGCTGGCGTCAACGGCGCGCAGCCGCGAAGCCGGATTGCCGCCACTGCCGACTTCGAGGGATGCGGTCGCGATTCACGAAACCGCGGCGAGCCGAGACGGATTACACGCGTGATTCCGGGGACCCGACAGTCCAAGTCGGAATCACGCGTCTTCGGAAAGCTGTAATCCGCCGAGCGAGGCGCGGTTTCCCGCATCCCGAGAGGAGGCTGTGGCGGCGATCCGGCGAAGCGAAGGCGCCGAACCTAACGTCGGCGCGAGGCCGCCGGCGCTGACACGATCACGCGCGCCATCATGTTCGGGTGATAGCGGCAGTAGTAGTCGAACGTGCCCGCCTTCTTCATCACGACCTTCTCACTCTTCCCCGGCGCAATCGACACGTTCCACAACGACGCTTTCTTTTCTGTCGACGTGTGATCGACGACGTCCTTGTTGATCCATTCGATCGTGTCGCCGAGCTTGGCGTGAGTCTCCGGCGATGAGTACGCCATTCCCGCGATCGTGATCTTGATCGCGGGCGGCACCGCCGAAGCGGCGCCGATCGACGTCATCGCGACGGCGATGATCGCGATCAGCACGCGCCCCGGGCGGATGATGCTGGTCATGTTCGTCAGTTCGTCGAGACCGTCTTCGCGGTCTGCTCGGCGTGCTGCTGATGACCCTGGAACAACTTCAGTCCGGTCTGCAGCAGGCTCTTCAACTCCGCATTCGACGCCGACGGGATCAACGTCGTCTCGAGCGCGCCGTTGACGGTCTTGTGAAACGCGATCTCGTTGGCGATGTACGCCTTGTCGAACGCGGCGCCGCTCAACTTCGCGAGCTCGGCGCGCTTCGCCTTCGCCTGCTCGGTTAGCGACTTGCTGGTCGCGTTGTCTTCGGGCGTCACCTTCAGCTTCTTCACGAGCGCGAGCGCCTGGTCGTTGACGGCGGTGTGATCCTTCACCATCTGCTGCGCGAACTCGCGCACCTGCGGGTTTTTCGAAATCGCCAGCGCCTGCTTGCCGGCTTCAACGTCGAGCACGCCGGCCGTGTAGGCAATGTGCGCGATCTGCGGATCAGTGGGCTTGTTGCTCTGCGCAACCGCCGGCAGCGCCGCGAGCGCGATCGCGCCGACCATCAAACCAAATCGGGAATACATGCGGAATCCTCCAATGCAACCGGCCGTGATGGCCTGTTGCCTTTCACTCAATTGAGGCACGCTGCCGCAAAAAGGTTCCCGCTCGATCACCCCTGAGCTTCAACTTCGCTCATTGCGGGTATCGTTGAGGGAGTGCCCGCGCGTCCGCAGACATCGATCGCCTTCATGCTGCGGGCGCTGCGCTCCCGCAATTACCGGCTTTTCTTCTTCGGCCAGGTCGTCTCGCTCGTCGGCACGTGGATCACGACCACCGCGACGAACTGGCTGATCTATCGATTGACCGGCTCCGCGCTGATGCTCGGCACCGTCGGCTTCGCGGGACAGTTCCCGGCATTTCTCTTCGGTCCGGTCGCGGGCATCTTCGTCGATCGATGGGATCGTCATCGCCTGCTGATCGTTACGCAGACGCTGTCGATGCTGCAGTCGTTCGCGCTGGCGGTGCTGGTCCTGTCCGGACACATCACGCTGCAATGGATCCTCGTTCTCAGTGTCTTTCAAGGTCTCGTCAACTCTTTCGACATGCCGGCGAGGCAGGCGTTCCTGTTGACGATGATCGAGAACAAGGAAGATCTCGGCAACGCCATCGCGCTCAACTCGTCGATGGTGAATCTCGCGCGCTTGATCGGTCCTTCCGTTGCCGGCATCGTCATCGCGCTGACCGGTGAAGGCTGGTGCTTTTTGATCGATGGCATCAGCTACATCGGCGTGATCGTCGGACTGCTGATGATGCGCATCACGCGTCGTGATTCCGCACCTGCGAAGCGGGGCAGCGCGATGCTGCAGTTCACGGAAGGCTTCAAGTACGCATTCGGCTTTCGTCCGATCCGCTCGATCATGCTGCTGCTCGCGCTCGTCAGCCTCGTCGGTGTGCCGTATTCAGTGTTGATGCCGGTGTTTGCGAAGACGGTGTTTCAAGGAGGTCCGAGAACGCTCGGCCTCTTGATGACTTCGTCTGGATGCGGCGCACTGCTCGGCGCGCTCTGGCTGGCGCAACGAAAGTCGGTCATCGGCCTCGGCCGCGTCATTCCCATCGCCGGCGCATTGTTCGGCGCCGGACTGATCGCGTTCTCGTTCACGCACGTGCTGTGGCTCGCGATCCCGTGTCTCGTGGTCGCGGGTTTCGGTTTCGTAGTGCAGATGGCGTCGAGCAACACCGTCATCCAGACGATCGTGGATGACGAAAAGCGCGGCAGAGTAATGAGCTTCTACATGATGGCGTTCCTCGGCACGGCGCCGTTCGGAAGCCTGATGGCGGGATGGCTGTCGTCGCGCATCGGCGCCGCGGAGACGTTGTTACTTGGCGGCTCGTGTTGCATCGTCGGTGCTTTGTTTTTCGCGCGCGCACTGCCGGCCATTCGCGATGCGGTGCGACCGATTTACGTGAGGCTCGGCATTCTTCCGGAAGTCGCCGCCGGCCTTGCGAGCGCGGCGGCGGTATCAGTGCCTCCGGAACAGAGTTGATGCGAATCGAAATCTTGCGTGCGTTGCTACTGGCAGCTTACCGTCAACACACCTGGAGTGCCGCGGTTCTGCCCGACAAAGTCATAGACAGCGATAGCGAGACACCAGTTGTCGGCATCGTCATTCTGGATCGCTGACAGTGCGGTCGCTAGCAACTCCTGGCTCTTTCCATCCGTTGACGTCGTCCACGACACGGCGTCGATCAGAGTCGGGCCGTTGAAAATCTGGACAGTGCCCGCACCATTTGCGAGGGTCAACCCTGAGTAAGCGTACTGCACCGTCAGCCCACCGTTTTGCGCTGGATTAGCATTGCGGCCAAGTACGACAACTGTTCCGGCATGGATCACGACGGAGCTCGTCACCGTGAAGCCGCTGCCGTTCTGATTCATGAATACCAGGCCTTCGAGGTCGAAGTCTGTCGACGTCGGGTTCAAGATTTCGATCCATTCCTGATCAGCGTCTGTGCCGATACCGGCGGGATTGATCATCAACTCCGTAATCACCAGATCGCCATGATGTGACGGAAGCGGCAGACCACTCGGCGGCGGGGGTGGAGGTGGAGGCGGGGGCGGCGTGATGGCCGCTTCGAGCGCTTCGATGCGCGCCACCAGAGCAGCGATGATCGGATTCGTCGAGATGTCCACCGGAGGCGCATCAGCGCCCGGCGGACCCTGATCGCCTTGCGGACCTTGCGGTCCTTGATTACCCGGTGTTCCTGGCGACCCTTGCGGTCCCGGCGGACCTTGCGGTCCTTGTATTCCTTGCGGGCCCGGAGCACCTTGTGAACCCGGAGGACCCTGTGGACCGGCGGTGAGAGCCGGCAGAAGGGTCACACTCAAGTCGTTGTTTCCCGTTGCCACGGTCACGATGCGTGTATCGGGAGTCCAACCGGAATTCGGGATCGACACCGTGACGACGTGATCGCCAACCGAAAGGGCGACGCTCATTGGCGTCGCCTTACCGGTTGGAGCGCCGTCGACCGTGACCGTCGCTCCCGACGGAAATGACGTCACCTTTAGCGAACCAGATTGCGCGAACGCCGGGAAGGTACAAGTGCCGACTAGAAGTACAGCAGCGAAGATGCGACGCATGACGATCCTCCGGACGGGGTTTCCGGACCCTTCGAATCGGAACGCGTTGCCTGCGTCCCTCTCTCGGGGCACTACACAACTAACGAAACGCGCGGACGACGCGAAACGAGGAACAACGAGCGGATTGTGAGCGCGTAGTTTGGATCCTGTTAGCCGAAAAAAGCAAATTCGAATTGTTTATTTAATTTCCACTGCGATTCGGTATGCGGTCTGCGATGAATCGTTCGCTTCCGCGTGCGTCGCGGCACCCGACATGCGCACATCATCGGCCTTCGCATTGGGCTGATCATTCAGGTAAAAGACGACGCGATTGAGGATGTGCTCGTGCTGTGCGCCTTTGTCGCCGCCTGGGAACGTCACGCGCAGCACGCGAACGTATTCGTTTTCGAATTCGACCTTGTAGTGTTTCGGATCGACCTTGACTGGATCGAGCGCGGTAACCGGCAGCGGACCCGATGGCTTGTTCTTCAAATCGATTTCGAGGATCCGAATCGGACGATCGGTCGTGTTCTCCGCGGTATACGCGCCGCTCGCCGCGCGCCATCGCACGTCGCCGCGCTTGAACGTGTTCGTCGTTTTGGCGCCGCCTTCCATCATCGTCATCGCGCCATCGTCCATGTAGATCAGGACGCGATTCGTCGCATGACCGGTCTTCGATACGACGGGCGAGTGCGGCGTCAGGGTCGCGACGTAGACGCGCGTTTGCGGCGTATCGAGTTTCTGCTCGATCGACACGGCGCTCTGCGCGAGCGACACGATCGAGATGGATACCGCGATGGCGATGGTCGTGAAGGCGCGCATGATTCCTCCGAATCGATACGAAGGATACACGCGTCACGCCACGACGACGACTTTTCCTCGCGCATGCCCCTCTTCGACGTAGCGGATTGCGGAGGGAACCTCGCTCATCTGAACTCTGCGATCGATCATGGGTCGCATCTTTCCGGTTTCGCACAGCTCCTTGAGCAGCAGCAGGTCGGCCTGGTTTGGTTTCACCAACACGTTGCCGAATTTCTGACGGCCCATCGACAGCATTGGTCCGAGCAGCAGCGCCTCGGTCAACTGCCGATTCGATCCGCCGGTCATGGCGTAACGGCCGCCAGCGCTGAGGGCGCGCCGATAATCCCAAATGGATCGATCTCCGTTCGCAGCCAGGATCAAATCGTATCGATCGCCGTGCGCCGCGAAATCATCTTTCGTGTAGTCGATCACGTGATCGGCGCCGAGCGAGCGCACCATGTCGACGTTTCTCGTACTACAGACCGCGGTCACTTCAGCGCCGAACGCTTTGGCAATCTGGATCGCGAACGTACCCACACCGCCCGATGCGCCGTTGATCAGCACGCGCTGTCCGTGTTGCAGCCCGCCTTTGCGAAGACCTTGCAGAGCGGTGCAGCCCGCGGTCGGTAACGCCGCAGCTTCTTCGAACGACAAGTTGACCGGCTTGAGCGCGAGCGCGTGTTGTGGCGCAGTCACGTACTCCGCGTAGCCGCCGAATCCGGATCGCGAGAGCTCACCGAACACTTCATCGCCCGGACGGAATTGCGTGACGCCGCGGCCCACCGACTCGACGCGACCGGCGATGTCGGTGCCGAGGATCTTGAACTTTGGTAAACGAAGGCCGGCGATCAGACGAAAAGGAAGCGGTGTCCCGCGCAGCAAGTGCCAATCGCCGGCGTTGACGGATGCCGCGTGAACTTTTACCAGCACCTCGCCGTCGCGAAGTGCCGGCAGTGCAACGTCCGCGACGCGCAGCACGTCAGGTGAGCCGTAGGTCTCTCGAATGATTGCTTTCATGAAACGGAGTCTCTCATCCTGGCAGGTGTGCAGGATTGGATGACGCCGCTATTGTTCTTGAATAAACCTGCTATCCGTAGAGGTATTGCACCTCACATGCTTTCGACAAGGACGAATTGCGCCGTCGCCGCGCCGGCGCGCACCTTGCGCGCGGCCTGGTATTCAGGGGAGTTGTAAAACTCCTTTGCGCGCTCGTAACTGGGGAACTCGACGATGACGACGCGCGACGGCGCGGCCGTCCCTTCGAGCGTTTCGCTTCGCCCGCCGCGCGCGACGAAGCGGCCGCCGAACTTTTCGATGATGCCGGGCGAGAGCTTCGCGTACTCCGCGTATTGCTGCGGGTTGGTGACGTTGACCTGGACCAGGATGTAGGCCTTCTTGGGCGCTTGTGCGCCGACGGCGAAAACGCTCGCAACGACGATCATTGCGGCGACCAGATGTCGAGTCATCAGCAGCTCCTCAGTTGGGTTGCATTCACGGCGATCGGTGCGATCGAGATTCAATAATGTAATCGACGTTTTACCTCTTTGGATCACCGACCGGACGCAAACGCCGCGATATACTTCGCCCTTCGTGGCGCCGCAGACAATGAAAGCCCCCTCGGTGGATCGCGCGATACTCGCGCGACTCACCCAGCATCTCAATGCGATTGGATTCACCGAAGAAGGCCTGCGCGCCATCAGCGGTCGCGCACCGTCCGCGGATCCATGGTCATTCGCGACTGACGATGGGCGCGCCGATCAATCGTCACTGTCGGTCGTCGCCAAACTGTTTTGTTTCGGCGTGCCGGTCGAGCGGCGTCTCGCGGAAACCGCGTTCGGTTCGATCGCGCTGGGCGAGCTCGAGCATCTTGGCCTCGCCGAGATCGCCGATGGCCTGCTGCATCCGCGTTGCATCATTCGGCCGTTGAATGGCCTGCTGGTCACGAGCGATCTGCCATCGGCGAGTGCAGACGTCGTGCTCGGCTCGGTGCCCGCGAGCGAGACGCTTTCAAAACTGACCGTTCGTCGACCGGCGGCGCGGGCCTTCGATCTCGGGACCGGTTGCGGCGTGCAGGCGTTGCAGATGGCGCGTCATGCATCGCAGGTGGTCGCTGTCGACATCAATCCTCATGCGATCGCGCTCGCTGAATTCAATGCCGCGTTGAACGGCCTCACCAACATCGACATTCGCGAAGGCAGCTGGTTCGGTCCCGTCGAAAACGAGCGCTTCGACACGATCGCCTGCAATCCGCCGTATGTGATCTCGCCCGACACTTCATTTGTGTATCGCGACGGCGGGCTCACGCGCGACAACGTGTCGCGGATGGTGATCAAGGAATCCGCGCGTCATCTCGCGGATGGCGGATTCGCAACGGTGTTGTGCAACTGGATTCACGACGGCGACTGGGCCGCGGCACTGCGTCCGGTGATCGAAGAGACCGGGTGCGATGCGCTGCTGCTGCACTACGCCACCGTCGATCCGGCGAACTACGCAATGCGCTGGAACGTCGAGCTCAAAGCGCGCGATCCGCGCGCTTACGATGCGGCGGTGCGGCGATGGCTCGACTACTTCCGCAACGAAAATATTTCGCAGATCGCATTCGGTGGCGTGATCCTGCGGCGTCGCCACCACGCGGCTTCGCATTGGATCCGCGCGCTGCACATGTCCGATGGACCGACCGGTGAGTGCAGCGATCACATTCTTCGCCTGTTCGATGCCGCCGACTTTCTCGAATCGCCGCGCGGCCGCGATCTGTTCGCGCATCGCTACACGCTCGTCGAGGGTCACACGATCGATCAGGCGCTGCGTTACGCCGACGGCCGCTATGCTGTGGCGCCGGCGTTCTTCCGACTGGTGCCGGGCCTAGGCCTCGAGGCGCCGGTCGATGCGCGCGCGCTCGAAGTGCTGCTCGAATGCACCAGCGATCGCGTACTCGGCGATCTGATCAAGGCGACCGCGGCGGATCGCGGTGAGCCGGTCGAAGACGTAGAGAAGTTAATCGGCGAAACCGTTCGACAACTCGTCGAGCGGGGTTTCATGGTTCCAGCTCCCCAAGGCAGAGAAGGAGGACAGTGATGGTGACACGAAGAGCGGTGTTGAAAGGCACAGCCGCAGCTTCCATCGGTGCGATCGCCGCCGCGAAGGGCGCGATGCCGGTCGATGCGGCAGCCCTCGACGCCGGGTGGGGGAATATCTCCGACGGCGGCGCCGCCGGCGCATTCTGGAAATATCGCGACGCATTTCAGATCGCGGTCAAGTTCCAGAAGATCGCGGCTGAGGTGTTCTTGAAGGACCAGATCGACGGCGGTGTGGCGATCTTCTTCAAGTTCTTCGAGAAGCAGCGCTGGTCGCAGTTCGATTCGCAGAAGTTGAGCGACGCATTTCCGAACCTCGCCGGCGCCGAGCTGAACTTCGTGAAGCTCCACACCGGCGGTGCGGAGTTCTTCGTCAAGATCGATCGCGCCGCTCTGACGGGGTCGATCGAGACTTCGAAAGATGGAATTTTCTATAAGTTCGAAGAGCTCAAGCCGAACACGGACGGAAATCTCGGCTAGTCCGCACGATCGATACGGCCGGCCGTCCCATCTCGACGGCCGGTCGCATCAACACTCGTTAGAAGCTCTTGTTCGCAGCGACGTCCCACGAAAATTTATTGCCGCTCGCGACGTCGGTGAACGTCAGCTTCCTGAACGATACCTGCACTTGTTCCGACGCTTCGGGCGAGGTGTTGCTGCCGCCGACCTGCCACGACGTGATGATCACATCGGTGAGCGCGACGGTCGCCTTCAATACGCCATCCTTGTCGAACTGCGACAGCATGAACGTCGGATAGTGCTTGCCGGTGACGACGCCGCCGAGCAGATCGGGGCTGCACGCATCGGAAACGCGCGCGAGCGACAGCGCCGAGATCGACGCTTTGCCCGCTCCGCTGCCGCTGCCAAAATCCGAACCCGTATTCGTCGCGCCCCACGACCAGCTGCGTGCTTCGAAGCTGTCCGAGCCGAGGCTCGTTGCGCAGCCAAGCCCTGACAATGAGATCGTGATCGGCGCCGTGGTCTTTGGCCCCGGCGCGGCGATCAACTGCGTAGCGCCGATGCCGGCGATGAACAGAGATGAGGCCAGGACGAGTAAGCGAGACGTGTTCATGCGATGACTCCTGTAAGCGAGAAGGGGGCGAAGCGGACTACAGCCTATCCGATTGCGCCGCGGAATGAATAGACCCGAAAGTGTGTGTCAGCCGCGAGCGGACGGCAGTCTCTTGGCGGGGAATGCGACGCGCCGCATCACGGCATCGAATCGCGGTTCTGATGCGATCGTCTTGAACGGCGGATATTGGTCGAGCTGCGAGAATTCAACGGCGCGCTCCTCGTACGCGCGTTCGAGCGCCGTCAGCGCGGGCACTTTCTCGCCGAGCGCGTCATAAATCAGCGCGATACCAAACGATGAGACGTACTGCGTTTTCCGCATCGCCTCGAGCTCGTTGAGGATCCTGCGCGCATCCGCGGTGCGGCCGTCGATCGCATAGGCGTATCCGAGATAGGCGCCGAACCGTGGATTGCGCGTCGGCGGCGATCCGGCCGCTTTCTCGAACTCTGCAATCGCGTCTTTCGTGCGGCCCATCAGGATGTAGGTCGCGCCGAGCTGCAAGTGCCCGCGATTCTGATCGGGAAACAACTGCAGAGCGCGCTGGAACTCGGCCACCGCGCGATCGTACTGGCCGACCGTTCGACATACGACGCCGATGTTGACGCGCGCGTTGAACGAGAGCGGATCGAGCCGCTGCGCGCGCTCGGCGTCGGCGATCGCTTCGGCGTAGCGGCCCGCGCGCACGAGCTCCCCGCGCGGACCCGAGTTGCCGCTCAATTGGCGGGCGCGCGCGTGTTCACGTTCGGAGTCTTCCCACTTCCAGTAGTACGTCGACAGAATCGCGCCGAGCGTGCGATGCGCTTTCGGGATGCTGTCGTCGAGCTCGAGCGCCTTGCGAATGCTCGCTTCTGCTTTTGGAACGACCTCGCGCGGCGGCAGCGGCCCCCCGAAGAGCAGCTGCAGCTGCGTCTCGGCGACGGCCACGTAAGCGGCGGCGAAGTCGGGCTGGATCGCGATCGCCTTGTCGAAGTACTCGACGGCCCTGCGCACGCCGTCAGTGCCGCGCCCCCCGGCGGCGATGCCCTTCAGGTACAGATCGTACGCCTCGGGTTTGACAGCGGGCCGCGTCTCGGCGAGCGCCGGCGGCGGCGTCGCGCGGCGGCCCTCGACGGCGACCGCGACCGCGCGCGTGATCTTTCGCTGCAGCGCGATCATGTCGGTCACCTCATCGTCGTAGCTTTGCGCCCAGGCCACGCGGCCGGTGGCGGCGCGACTCAATTGCGTCGTGATGCGAATGTGCTGACCCGATCGAACGACGGCGCCCGAGAGGACGGCATCAACACTCAACTCGCGTCCGATCTCCGCGAGCGGCTTTTTCGTGCCCTTGTATTGCATCGCCGACGTGCGCGCGATGACGTCGAAGTCGCCGATCTCGGCGAGGCTGGTCGTCAGCGCGTCGGTGATCCCATCGACAAAATATTCCTGCGCCGCATCTCCGGTGAGGTTGTCGAACGGCAGCACCGCGATCGATTTGATTTCCTCCGTCGCGCCGCCTTCTCGACCGAACACCATTCCCGCGGAGCCGCCGCTGTCGGCGGGCTCGACGCCGTCTTTCGCGTCTTTCGATTCACTGCGATAGAAGACGATGCTTGCCGCGAATAGTATTACGGCCGCGACTCCGCCGATGATCCACGCGCGATTCATTCGTGATGCGGGTTGCGCCGTTTCAACTGGCGCCGCCGCAGGCACTGCTTCGTCGACCGCCGCCGGCTGCATTGGCGCGATGAATCGATAGCCGCGCCGCGGCAGTGTTTCGACAAATCGCGGGTTATCGGCGGAATCGCCGAGCGCATCGCGCAGCTTGCGCATCGCGCTGTTCAGGCCGGCGTCGAAATCAACCGTGGTGTCGGATGCCCACAGACGCTGACGCAATTCCTCGCGCGTCACCACGTCGTTGGGACGCTCGAGCAGCAGCCGCAGGATCTGAAACGACTGCTCCGGCAGCCGGACCTTGCGGCCGTTCCTGCGTAACTCACCCGAATGGGTATCGAGCTCGAAGATGCCGAATCGAATCACCATCGGTCACACGGAACTGCAAGCCATTCCAATTGCTGGCACTTAGCCGGTCATCAACAAATCAGGCCGGATTCATTGCTGCGTCGCGTTTGTTGACGTATCACGTTAACGAACGCACCCCTCATCGGAAGGACGCTCGCATGAAGACTACCATCGCCGTGTTCGGCTGCATCGCACTCTGCTTCACACAAATTGCGGCAGCTCAGCCCGCCGTGACGAGAATGGCCTACGACCAATGCTGGGCCAATGCCGGGGCGTGGGATGTCGCCTGCATCGTGCTGACCGTCGTTGACGGACACGAAACCGTCGTTGGCAACGGCGTCAGTCCGAGGTGGTCGCCGGATGCGTCGAAGATCGTGTTCACGGGCTCGACGAACCCCGCCGAAGTTTTTTCCGCGTGGAACAGTTTCGCGGGGGTGAGCGTGTTGAATCTCGCCGACGGCACCGTCACGTCCCTCACCACTGACGCGCAATACAACAATTGGGGAGCGGCGTGGTCGAAGGACGGCTCGAAGATCGCGTTCGCAAGTCAGCGGGATGACTGGGCGACCGAGCTTTACGTGATGGATGCGACTGGCGCGAACCAAACGCGTCTGACGCACGGCGTTGGATTCACCGGCACGTTTGCATGGTCGCCGGACAACATGAAGTTCGTGATCGTGAGCGACCGCGATGGTGCGCCCGAACTTTACGCGATCGCTGCCGATGGATCGAATCTCACGCGTCTCACGACGAACGTCGGCGTCACTGGAGCGTTCACGTGGTCTGCCGACGGCAGCCGCATTGCGTTCGATTGCGTCATCGACGGCAACTCTGACATCTGCTCGATCAATAGCGACGGCACCAACTTCGTTCGTTTGACGAGTGATGCGGCGAAAGATTCCGGTGCGACGTTCTCGCCGGTCGATGATCGCATCGCGTTCGTCACCGAGCGATTCGGCCGCGCCGAAATCGCGGTGATGAATACCGATGGCGCCGTCGCGCGCGTTGCGCCCGGAACCGGAGGATCGCAGCCGGTGTGGTCGCCCGATGGCAATCGGATCGCGTTCGAAACCACGACGCCGAGCTTCTACACGGGCCTGTGCTATCCGGGCGGCGGCGCGCACAACGCGGATGAATTCTGCATGCCCGTCTATCGCATGGACAGCGTCAATGCCGACGGCAGCGGGCAAGTCGCGGTTGCGGGCGGAGAAAATCCGGATTGGTTCAGATCGTTACCAGGCCAGCCGCTCGCCGCGTTCACGTCTTCATGCAGCGGCGTCGCGTGCGACTTCGACGCGGCCGGTTCGATCGACGCCGACGGAACGATCGCAAGCTATCAATGGCAATTCGGCGATGGCACCACAGCGACTGGATCGACGGCGCATCACGAGTACGGCAACGGCGGCAACTACGGTGTGTCGCTGATTGTGACGGACGACAGTGGCGCGACCGGTGTTGCGAGGTTCGGTGTGGCGGCGAACAGCGCGCCGATCGCGTCGTTCACGTTTACCTGCAACGGACCGACATGCGCGTTCGACGGCACTGCGTCTTCGGATCCCGACGGCGCGATCGTGCAATACAACTGGTATTTCGGGGGCAGCTGGGGCGGCAATGCGTCGACGGCGAGTCACACGTTTGCCACCGGCACGTTCCCCGCGACGCTCACCGTCACCGACAACGGCGGCGCAACCAACACGATGGTCGTGAGCGTGACCGTCGTCAACGCTCTGCCAATCGCGTCGTTCACGACGACGTGCAACGGCATGACGTGCACCTTCAATGCCTCGGCGTCATACGATCCTGACGGGCAGATCTTCCATTACTTGTGGACGTTCGGCGACGGCACGTCGCTTAACGACGGCCCGATCGTCAGTCACACCTTCGCGGCCGGCGCTACTTACACGGTCACGCTCGCGGCGAACGATTCGTACGGCTCCGGATATCAGAGCCAGACGGTTACGATCGCCGGCGCGAACAAACCGCCGGTCGCATCGTTGACGTCGACATGCGACCAACTGATGTGCCAATTCAACGCCTCGGCCTCGTCTGATCCGGACGGCACGATCGCGAACTACTTCTTTGATTTCGGCGACGGCCGCACGTGGAGTGGTGGTGGCTACGGACCGTTCCATCAATACAACGTCGATGGCACGTACACGGTGACGCTGACCGTGACCGACAACGGCGGTCTCACCGCGCACGCCACTCGCGTCGTCACCGTCGCGCTCAACAAACCGCCGGTCGCGTCATTCGTGTCGACGTGCAGCGGATTCGCGTGCAGCGTCAACGCGTCGGCGTCGTCAGATCCCGACGGCACGATCACGAGTTACGGATGGAACTTCGGTGATGGCGCGTCCGGGTCGGGCGTGACGACGAGTCACACTTATGCCGCGGCCGGTACTTACACGGTGACGTTGACGGTGATCGACAACGTCGGCGCGATGATCACTCAGACACAGAACCTGACGGTCACGACGCCGGCGATGCATGCCGGCGATCTCGATGGCGCGAGCACGACGCAACAGAATTCGTGGACGGCGACAGTGACGCTGTCGATTCATACCGGCAGTCATCAACCGCTTGCGAATGCGGTCGTCAGCGGTAAATGGAATGACGGCACGACGAGCTCGTGCACCACGAACGCGAGCGGTCAGTGCGCAGCTGCGAAATCGGGAATTGCGAAGAAGACGGGCAGCGTGACCTTCACCGTCACGAACGTCACGCGGGCCACGTATGCGTACAACGCCGCCGGCAACCACGATCCCGACGGTGACAGCAACGGAACCGCCATCACCATCATCAAGCCGTGATCGCTACGGCTGGGTGCGATCGGGAATGAAGTCGCGGCCGCGCACGAACTCGGCGCCGTTCTTGGCGGCGCCGAGAAAGGGAATCGCGTCGAGTGCGCTGTTGATCGCACCGCGGACCAGACCCTTGCGGCGAATCGCGCTGCCGAGCGTCGCGATCGCGACGACCGCGCCGATCCACGGCATTGATCGCGAAAGGCGTCGTGCGATCTTTCTCGAAGCGTAGCGCCTGATGGGTTTGCTCTCAGCCATACGCAATTACCAGCAAACACCGCGCCAACCCGCCAGTGCGGCGCTGACTCCCGCCGGCGGGCGCGCGGCGGCGCAGCGTCGGACGCCGTTAGCTCCGCAGC
>JADMIO011096026.1_pt1 | contig 22410 bp, 19 predicted proteins | sample 8958161 | NCBI WGS metagenome assembly JADMIO01 (sample SAMN16585339, study PRJNA669376) | soil metagenome | isolation source: Crop rotation soil | place: USA: Cullars Rotation, Alabama | collected 2011 | reverse complement strand
CCGGGGTCGAGGTCGAAGACCATCGACGTCGGCTGTTGGATGTTCTCTTCGCGGCTGAGCAGCACGTGCAGTTCGAGCGACGCGAGGTTCGCCACCCACACGAGCGTCGCGGCCTCGTTGGCGACGCAGTAGTTGACGTAACCTTCCTCTCGCTGGGCCGGAATCTTTTTCGTGTGGACCCACTCGGGGCGGTGCGAGGGGCACATCTTTTCGTAGAAGAACATCTTGTCGACGCCATTCGGATATCGCTTGAGCGTCAGCGGGCGGCCGCGCAGGTGGGGGAGGATCGTGTCGGCCATCCGCAGGTAATACGCGATCACCTGCCCCTTGGTGAAGGCGTCCGCGGGGTAGAGGATCTTGTCGACGTTCGTCAGGGTGAGCTTGCGCTTGCCGATCGTCGCAACCGTGGCCGTCTTCGCGGAGGCGCTCATGCGCTCTTCCTCCGCGGACGGTGCGAGGACGATGACGCGGATGATCCCTTCTTCGCCGCCACCAAGCTGGCTTCCAGCGCGGCCATCAAATCCGTCGCCCGCGCCGTTTTCGGTTTCTTCCCTTCCTCATCCGGTGGGTGCGACGTCACGACTTCTTCGCCGCGCTCCTTCTTCTGAACGAGCTTTATCACCTGTTCCTTGTAGTCGTCGCGATATTTCGACGGCTTCCACTTCGACGCCAGCGACTCGACGAGCTGTTCGGCCACCTTCACCTCTTTGTCGCCGACTTTCGCGTGCGCGGCAACGCCCGTTCCGTCGACCGCGCGCTCGGGCGACAGCACCTCGTCGCCAAAATGCATCGTCTCCAGCAGGATCGCGTCGTCCACCACGCGAAGCGCCGCGAGATGTTCCTTGTCGTGCAGCACGAACCGCGCGATGCCCACTTTCTTGGCGCGGCGCATCGCCTCGACGAGCAGGCGATACGATTTGCCCGCACCCGCTTGCGGCAACACGTAGTAGGGACGGTCGAAATAGATCGGATCGATGTCGCCGAGTTCGACGAAATCGGAGATATCGATCGCGCGAGATTTCTGCGGCGCGCACGATTCCAGTTCCTCATCCCGCACGACGACAAACGTCCCGTCGTCCACCTCATATCCGCGGACGATGTGCTCCGGATGCACCTGCTTCCCGTCCGCGGGGCAAACCATCTGGCGGTGAAGCCGCTGGTGATCCTGGTCGTGCAGCAGGTGAAACGAGACGCGGTCTTCGCTGATCGCGTTAAAGAGCCGCACCGGGATGTTGACCAACCCGAAGGCGATGGAGCCGGACCAGATGGGGCGTTTGGGCATTGGATTGATGTCCTCTCTGGTCCCTTTCCCCGGCGTACAGGGGAGAGGGGCAAGATCAGTTCACGCGCGCACGAACTTCCTTCACCACGTCTCGCGGCGATTTGTCCTCTCTCAAGCCCTTAAACACCGCTTGCTGAATCTGCCCGCCATTGGGCCAGCGCCGGAATTCAATCTCTGCGATCAGCTTCGGCTCGACGTAGATCGCGTCGCGCTTGCCGATGCGCGTTGCGAACGGGCTCGCATCGCGCCGGAGGCGATTCAATGCGCGTGTCAGCATCGCGTGCGTCTTGTCGTTGAATCCGCTGCCCACGCCACCGGCGTACGTGAGCAGTGAGTCTTTTGCGCTGCCGTAATAGCCGACCTGCAACGACCCCACGCGCCTCGACCCGCGGTCACTCGCCTCCGGAGTCCATCCGCCGATCACGAACTCCTGGCTCTGCACAATCTTGATCTTCAACCACGACGGCGATCGCCGCCCCGGTTCGTACACCCCGTCGATCTTCTTCGCGACGACGCCTTCGAGCTGATGCTGCCGCGCCGTCTCCAGCATGGCCGCGCCGTCGCCGACGTGCGCCGGCGAGATCCGCCAGCTCGGCCCCGCGATCATCAGCTCTTCGAGCAACCGCCGCCGTTCGACAAGTGGGAGATTCATCGTGCTGCGGCCGTCGAGGTAGAGCAGGTCGAAGAGGAAGTAATTCACCGGCACCTCGCGCGTCAGTCGTGCGATGGCGCTGGAATCGGAAACGTGCATGCGTTGTTGGAGTCGCGCGAAGCTCGGACGATCGAGATCGTCGAGCGCGCAGATCTCGCCGTCGAGCACTGCGCGGCGGCGGGGGCCGAGCGCACGCGAGATCGCGTGAAGCTCCGGGTAACGGCGGGTGATGTCGAGACGATTGCGGCTGTCGATGCGGAGCGTCTTCCCATCCCAATACGTGATCGCGCGCACGCCGTCCCACTTGAACTCGAAGCTGAACAATTCCGCCTTCGCCGGCAACTCGGAAAGTACCGCGAGCATCGGCTCGATGTTCGACGGAAACGGCTCAACCGCGCGGGCGATCGATTTCGCGCCCGGGCGAGATCGGCGGGGCAAAATGGCGGACGTTCGCGTCATGAAGACCGTGCCGTTTCCGAGCCGCTCTCGGCGGCTTGCGGTCTTCCGTGACGCCGGAATGTCGCGATTCCGTGCTCATCCTTGATGCCCCCAGCATATCGCGAGGCGCGTGCCGCGCGGCGGTGGAAAACGCAAATCTCCGCACGTCTCCGGAAAAATGCTGACAAGTCCGGACAAATCCGATAAGTAAGGACAAGTGCGACTAACGCCGCAAAAGGAGTGTGTTTCCCAATGAAAAAGCAGAGTCAGAACAAGGTGACGGTGCTGCTTAGCGACGAAGAATTCGACCGCCTCGACAATTTCTGCCGCGATAGAGGGTTTAAGAAGAGCACACTGATCGCGCGGTTGATCCGACAGTACCTCGATATGGAAGGATACGGGGGACAGCGCGGGGCGAAGCCGGGGAGGTGATTAGAAGTCCGAATGACGAAACCCGAATTCCGAAAGAATGACGAAGCCCGAATGACGAATGCAGGCAGTCATTCGGAATTCGTCATTTCTTCATTGATTCGGATTTCGGGTTTCGTCATTCGGATTTTCACCGCACGTGCCCCTCGCCCGTCACAATCCACTTATACGTCGTCAAATCATTCGCCCCCATCGGCCCGCGGGCGTGAAGCTTGTCGGTGCTGATGCCGATCTCCGCGCCCAGCCCATACTCCCCGCCGTCGGCGAAGCGCGTCGACGCGTTCACCATCACGCTGGCGCTGTCCACGTTCGTGACGAAGCGATCGATCGCTCGCTTCGATGACGCCAGGATGCCGTCGGTGTGGTGGCTGCCGAATTCGTTGACGTGCGCGATCGCGTCGTCGATCGAATCGACCACCTTCACGCCGACGATGAAGCTGAGGTATTCCGTCGTCCAGTCGTCGGGCGTCGTTGCCTTGGCCGCGGAGTAAAGCGAGCGCGCACCGTCGTCGCCACGCACTTCGACGCCTTTCGCCGCGAGATCGGCGCAGACTTTCGGCAGAAGCGTCGCAGCGACATCTTTGTGGAACAGCAGGTGCTCGACGGCGTTGCACACGGCGCCGCCGGGGTAGCTCGTTTTCGCGTTCACGCACACCTCGCGCACTTCCTTCTCCATCGTCGCGGCGCTGGCGTCGATGTAGAGGTGGCAGTTGCCGGTGAAATGCTTCAGCACGGGGATCGTCGAATCTTTGACGACCGCGCGGATCAAACTCTCCCCGCCGCGGGGGATCACCAGATCGATGTGCTTGTCGAGCTTGAGCAACATCGGCACGAGCGCGCGGTCCGTCGACTCCACGAGCTGCACGGCTGCGGGGTCGATGTTGGATTCCTTGAGCGACGCCGAGAGGATCTCGACGATCGCGCGGTTGGAATGAAACGCTTCCTTCCCGCCGCGAAGGATGATCGCGTTGCCGCTTTTCAGGCACAGGGCCGCGGCATCGCTCGTGACGTTGGGGCGGGATTCGTAGAAGAACAAAACGACGCCGATCGGCACGCGGCGCTTTTCGATCCGCAATCCGTTGGGGCGGACGTAACCTTCGATCACCTGGCCAACCGGATCCACCTGATTCGCGATCTGCTCGACGCCCGCGGCCATCGATTCGACGCGCTTGTCAGTGAGTTTCAATCGCTCGACCAGTGCCGGCGCGAGTTGCGCTTGCTGTGCCGCATCGATGTCCTTGGCGTTCGCTGCGATGAGCGCCGCGCGATGCTCGCGGAGGCTGGTGGCGAGGCGGCGCAGGGCGGCGACTTTCGTCGCGCCGTCCATCGCCGCCAGTTGCCGCGACGCGCGCCGGGCGGCGACGCCGAGGGATTCGACATACTTCGAAGGATCGTCCATAGGCCCATTGTACGCCGCCGGCTACAGATTTGGAGAACGCCGGTCCGATGGATAACGTAGATTGATCAGCGGGGCTACCGGGAGCGAACTCACTTGAGCTGGCGGCGATTTACGGATTGGGCCAAGGAACGTCCGTTCACGCTGCGCCTCGCAGCGACGCTGGGGCGCGGCCGCGGCCGGCTTCGCGCGCTCGATCGCCTCAACCCACCACCGAAATCGCGCCGTAAACCGGATCTCACTGACTGGGAAAACCAGGAACTGGCCGCGGCGTGGATCGGGCACGCGACCGTTTTATTGCGTATCGGCGGGATGAACATCCTCACCGATCCGGTGATGGCCAACCGCGTCGGCGTCGGCCTCGGATTGATCACTGCCGGCCCGCGGCGATACGTCGCGCCGGCGCTGGGCATCCGCGAGTTGCCCAAACTCGATCTGATCCTCGTCTCGCACGCGCACTTCGATCACCTGTGTCGCCCGACTTTGTCGCGATTGCCGAAGCACGTGCCGGTGATCACGTCGCTGCACAATCACGATCTGATTCGCGATCTCGGATTTCGGACCGTGACGGAATTGCAATGGGGCGAGAGCCTGCGCGTCGGTGATGTGAACGTGACATCGCGTGAAGTGCAGCACTGGGGCGCCCGCACCTTCTACGATCATCACCGCGGATTCAACGCGTTCCTGATCGAGTCGGGAAAGCGCCGCGTGCTCTATGGCGGCGACACCGCGTATCACGAACATTTCAAATCCATCGGCAAGGTGGATCTGGCGATCCTCGGCATCGGCGCCTACGACCCGTACATCGCCGCCCACGCGACGCCAGAACAGGCGATGGCGATGGCGGATCACGTTCACGCCGATTTCGTCCTGCCGATGCACCACAGTACGTTCAAGCTGAGCCACGAGCCGATGCACGAGCCGATCGAGCGCATGCTGGCCGCGGCGGGGAAGAGCGTGGATCGGATCATCGGCCGCGAAGTGGGATGTCAATGGGCGATGAATTGAAGAGAAGCTTTTAGCTGTCAGCTCTCAGCGATCAGCGAGAAAGTCCGGTCGCTGCATTTTCTGGCTGATCGCTGAAAGCTGATAGCTGAAAGCTGAAAGCTCTTCACCCGATCTGCGCCAACTCCAACGTCCCGGCGAATTCTTTCCGAAGCGATTCACGTAGCGCGCGATGCTCGGATTTCGCCAACTTCGGATCGTCCGCGAGCAGCTCCAGCGCGTCTTCTCTCGCCTGCGTCAGCAGCACGGTTTCTTCCGTCAGATCGGCGAGCTTGAATTCGGGCAAGCCGTGCTGCCGAACGCCGAAGAAATGCCCCGGCCCGCGAAGCTTTAAATCCATCTCCGCGATCTCGAAGCCGTTGGAGGTGTCGGTCATCGCTTTGAGCCGCGCTTCGGCGACTTCGTTCGGCGGGTCGGAGATCAGCAGGCAGTGCGACAATTCGCTTCCGCGGCCGACTCTGCCGCGAAGTTGGTGGAGCTGACTGAGGCCGAATCGATCGGCGTTGTCGATCACCATCACCGTGGCGTTGGGCACGTCGATGCCGACTTCGATCACCGTCGTCGCAACGAGCACGTCGATCGTCCCGGCGCGGAACGCGGTCATCGTCTCGTGCTTCTGCTCCGTCGTCATCTGCCCGTGCAGAATCGCCAGCCGCAACCCCGCGAGCGGGCCTTTGTTCAATCGCTCATATTCCTTCAGAACCGATTTCGCATCCGTCAGCCCGTCGTCCTCGATCTGCGGAAGCACGATGTATGCCTGTCGGCCGGCGGCGACTTCCTTGCGGACGAACTCGTACGCTTTGCCCGATTCCTTCGCGCGCATCCAGCGGGTGTTGATCGGCTGACGCCCCGGCGGCAGCTCGTCGATGACGCTGAGATCGAAGTCCGCGAAATACGACAGCGCGAGCGTGCGCGGGATGGGCGTGGCGGTCATGACGAGGTAATGCGGCGCGAGGCCTTTCGATTTTAGCACGGCGCGCTGTCGCACGCCGAGCTTGTGCTGCTCGTCGACGACGACCAGCCCGAGGTTCGCGAACTCGATGTCTTCCGACAGCAGCGCCTGCGTGCCCACCGCGACGTGAATCTTCCCGCCGGCCAGGTGCCGCGCGATCGCGCCGCGGCTCTCTCGCTTCGTGCGATTCGTGAACAGCTCGATCGTCACGTTCGACGATTTCAGCAAATTCGTCAGCGTGAGATAATGTTGCTCCGCAAGCACCTCGGTCGGCGCCAACAGCGCGCTCTGCAGCTTGTTCGCGACCGCGACGAGCATCGCGTAGACGGCGACGGCGGTCTTGCCGCTGCCGACGTCGCCCTGGAGCAGGCGATTCATCGGCGCGCCGCTTTGAAAATCCTTGAGGATCTCCCACACACTGGACTGCTGTGCGCCAGTCATCTCGAACGGAAATCGCTTGCGGATGCGCTCGTCCAGCAGCTTGTCCACGCGCAGCACCGGCGCGGTGAGCCGGCCGTCGCGCAGGCGCTTGCTCAGCCCGAGGCCGAGTTGCATCAGCATCAGTTCGTCGTAGATCAGCCGGCGTCGCGCCGTTAACGCTTCTCGCCGATTCTTCGGACGATGAATCCGCTCGTACGCCTCGCGGCGACCGACGAGCGCACGCTTGGCGAGCAGCGGCGGGGGGAACCATTCGCCGATGCCTTCGAGCGCCGCGTCGAGGTTCGCATCGACGACGCGGCCGATCGTCTCGCTCGGCAGCTTCAGCGACGCGGGATAGATTGCGCGGAACTTCGCGTCTTCGATGCGCGCCGTTGCCGCGTCCACCAATTCCCATCGCGGCTGGGTGATCTGCGGGAAGTTGCGGAAGAATCCGACGCGCCCCTGCACGCGGATCGTGATGCCCGGATGAATGCGCGTGCGCAGGTACGCGCCGTGAAACCAGACGAGCGAGAGCTTCGCCGTTCCGTCGTCGATCGTCGCCTCAAACCGTGGCCGCGGTCGCGAGGGCACGTAATTCACTGCGACCACTTCGCCCCGGACGATCTGCACCTGGTCGCGCGCGAGCTGCGCGATCGGCATCTCCGCCGATTCGTTTTGATAAGCTCGCGGAAAATATTCGAGCAGATCGCCGAGCGTGTTCACGCCCAATGCGCGAAACTCGCGCGCACGCGCCGCGCCGACGCCTTCAAGCGATTCAATCGCTCGCGACAACGCCGCTGTCGGTTGAGATGTCGAACTCGATGTGGCAGTCGCGGTCGGCGCCATCGAACCCCGAGAAAGGCAACCGCTGAGCCGCTGAGACGCAGAGACGCAGAGACAGCCACAGAGAAATTCACAAAACAATTTGAATTGTTTTCTCTGCGGCTTCCTCTGCGTCTCTGCGTCTCAGCGGTTGCTTTATTTCCTAGCGATGCGTGGAACTATTCCTGTTCCCAGCCCTCTTGTCCGATCAGCTTCACGAATCGGCACGGGCAGACGTCCGTCGATTCTAATTTGTCGCCGACGCGTCGCACCTGCACCAGCATCTGTTCGTCGTGCGGACCGATGGGCAGCACGGCGATGCCGCCGTCTTTCAATTGGTTCAGCAGCAGCGTTTCCGGCAGCTTCGGTGCGCCCGCAGTGATGAGGATGCGATCGAACGGGGCGGCTTCCGGCCAGCCGAGCGTGCCGTCGCCGTTTCGGAAGTGGACGTTGCGGAGATTCAGATCCATCAGCCGTTCCCACGCCGTATCCAATAGCGGCTTCACCCGCTCCACCGAATACACGTCGCCCGCACTGGCGAGCTTCGCGAGAATCGCGGTCTGATAGCCGCTGCCGGTGCCGATCTCCAGCACCTTGTGCGTCGGCTCGAGCTGCAGGCGATCGGTCATCAGCGCAACCATGTACGGCTGGCTGATCGTCTGCCCAAACCCGATCGGCGCCGCGCGATCCGCGAACGCCTCCTCGCGACCTTCCTGCGGGAAGAATTTCTCCCGCGGAACGGCGCGCAGTGCGTCGAGCAATTTTTCATCCGTGATGCCCCGCTCGACGACCTGTTGCCGGATCATCTGCTCGAGGGGCGAAGGGGCACGAAGCTGCTGTTGATTCATGTAAAGTCTTCCTGACTCGATTCATTGTATCCGCACGGCGCGCGCAGGTCGAAGGAAGCGGACAAGCCGAATTCGATTATTCTTCTCCGCGCGCGATCACGCGACTCCCCGCGGCCAATCGATCGTCACTCCGACGAGCGATCTCGGCCTTGTCGATTCATACGTCCCCGGGAGGGAGGGGGTTCTCGATGCGCCAAAGGGACTGGCGTCTTGACGTTCATCAACGATAGGTACGAACAAAGAACATTGCGCCCGCGGTCACGATCAACACCAGCGCGAACAGAACGATCAGGCCGACCATGATCCCCGCGTACGTCGCCCCGCGGATCATCCCCGCGCCGTACAGCGTTCCGGCCAACACGAACACGCCTGCGAACACGAATAGCGCGATCAACGGCAGCGAGACGTAAATCGTCTGCGTCTGGAAGAACCGGATTGCTGCGAGCATGCCCCACATCATCGATCAAGCACCAGAAGTTGCTGTCGTGACATCTCGCCTCACGGACTCGATTCCTTCATCGACTTTTGCAAATCGATCAACGCTTCCTGGCTCACCTGAAGCGTTCCCTCTCGCGGGCGGTCGAGGTCGGCGATGAGCCAGAGGACGACGGAGAACGCGATCGTGACGGCGAGAACGACGAGAGGGCGCCGGCTTCCGACCAATCCGCCGTGGTAGCCCATCGCGGCCAGCGACAGGATCGCCACCGTGTAGAGGGCGCCCCAGATCGCGGCGGGAATGGGGTTGCGCATGCCCATCTCGACGCGCTTGGCGTGGAGGTCGATCATATCGTTCAGCGACTGGATGAAGAGCCCGACGACGATCGAATTCGGATGTTTCGTGCCCAACTCGGTCGCGTGCCGCCAGAGCAGATCCTGCAATTCTCCGGACCGGCGCAAAGCGTGTTCGATCTCCTTCGATTGAAACGCGTCGAGGCGAAGATCGACGTATTCGCGCAGCAACGCGCGGATTTCGTCGCGGTGCTCGGGGAGAAGGGTGGCGCGCAAATAGGTCGTCCCGATCGCGTTGGCATCGTCGAGCACCAAATGCCGCCGGACATCGTACCGTTCTGCGGCCATTCCGAACGTGAAGGCGAGGAGAAACGCGAGCAGCGCGAGCGTGGCGGCCACCATCTCGCCGATCGGCGCGTCCGTATCCCGGTCCGCACCCTGGCGCCGCTGCCGCCCCAGTCGATAGCCGCACTCGACGCTCACCAACCCGACCAACAGCGTCGCGATGAACAAGGCCCCCACCGGAAGGAAATCAAGCGGACCATCGCCATGCATCGCGGCTTCTCCCTCGGGCGGACGTTTTAGATACTAACGACAATCAACAATTCTTGCCGAGGACGCACGTTTGAAGATCGTCCCCGCGGAAATCAGTCCATCCACCAGTTGATGACGTCGATCGGATCCCATTGCAGGAATTTGATTGCGCCGACCCAGAGTCCTGCGATCAAAACAGCGGAAGTAACCGCAGCAAATCGGTGCCTCGGCGAGGCGAGTCGCGAGAGGACACTGCAAATCGTCGCTGCGCCGGCGATCGGCAGCAACAGAATTGGAAGTGCGCTCGCCCAGTAGATGACACCCAATGTCTCTGCGGGATCATCCCACCACAGCCGCGGGGCGTGTCCGAGTTTCATCCACGCGAGCAGCCATGCCGCGTAGAACGCGCCCGGCAAGACAAACGGGTAACCCCACGCGATCACGTTCGCCACCGTGACCAGACGCTTACCGAGCGTGTCGTCAAGAGGTGAGTAATCGAGTGTGCGTTCCATGACGAGACGTGCGTAAGCCAGCAACTATGATCGAGTTCACCCACAATAGCGGTGGGATTTACGAACTGTCAACGAAGGCAAACGGTGCGGACGTGCACTTGCGCATCGCCCGCGCGAGACAACATACATCGATATCGATTCGGCGATCGAGCTTGTTGCGCTGCGGGGAACGCGTTCGCGCACCGCGGGCGTTAAAGATGGGAGAGGCCGCTCGCGAGCACTCGCGCGGGTGTATCGCGAATCAACCGTCGCAGGGAGTCGAGGTCACCATGAACACACCGAACCGGCGAAACGAACCCACCGCGGGTGGCTCGTTTTGGCGCAAAGAGGCTCGCCGGGGCGCGTTTTGGCTCGCGCGGGCAAAATTGACGGAACGAACCCACCGCGGGCGCGATGGCGGGCGTTCGGCTCACGCTCGATTGACCCGCGGATGGCGCGCGATATCGTTGCCTCGCGATATGCGGGCATCCACGCACCGAGGACGAAAGACAGGCGGCACCGACGAGTCGCCGGCGATGCGCCATTCTCGTCCGATCGTGACGCTCACCAGCGATTTCGGGCTCGTCGATTCGTACGTCGCGGCGATGAAGGCGGTGTTGGTTCGGACGTGCCCGGCGGTGCGGATGATCGACGTGACGCACCAGGTTCCGCGGCACGACGTGCTGTGCGGGTCGATCACGCTGGAGCGCGCGGTCGATGGTTTCCCCGCGGGCACGGTGCATCTGGCGGTGGTGGATCCGGGCGTGGGATCGGATCGGCGGCTGCTGATCGCGGAGATCAATCGGCAGTTCGTGGTGTGTCCGGACAACGGGCTGATGACGTGGAGTTGGCGGCGGCACGCGGGCGGGCGGGCGTGGGAGCTGACGTGGCGGCCGCAGCGCGGGCACAGCGACACGTTTCACGGGCGAGACATCCTTGCGCCCGCCGCGGCGCGGCTTGCGTGTGGCGAGGCGATTCGATCGATGGCGCGTCCGATTGACGATCCAATTCTGCTCGACGTGGCGCCCGCGGCCGAGGATGCGTCGCGCGGGCGGGTGATCCACTTCGATCATTTCGGCAATGCGACGACCAACATCGGCGTCGACCGATTGCGAGCCACGTTGCCGCGAGCGATTCGCGTGAAGGGCAAGACGGTCGGAAAGCTTAAGCGCACGTACTGGGATGTCGCGCCGGGCAAGCCGCTCGCCCTGATCGGCAGCAGCGGGTTGCTGGAGATCGCGGTGCGCGACGGGTCGGCGGCGCAGTCGCTGCGATTGAAGGTGGGAGATGAGGTGGTCCTGTCATGACCTCCTCTCAACTTCGCGCGCTCGACAAGCAGCACTTGTGGCATCCGTTCACGCCAATGAAGTTGTGGCTCGATGCCGAGCCGCTCGTCATCACGTCCGCGGACGGGATGTACCTGATTGACAGCGACGGGAATCGTTATCTCGACGGCGTGTCGTCGCTGTGGTGCAACGTGCACGGGCATCGTGTGCCGGAGATCGACGAGGCGATTCGCGCGCAGCTCGGCAAGGTGGCGCACACGACGATGTTGGGCCTTGCGAGCGAGCCGGCGATCCTCCTCGCGGATCGATTGATGCGGCTCGTGCCGCGGTCGCTGACGAAGATCTTTTACAGCGACAGTGGGGCGACGGCGACGGAAGTCGCGTTCAAGTTGGCGGCGAAGTATTGGTTCAACATCGGCCAGCCGGAGAAGCGCGAGTTCGTCGGGTTCGCCGAGGCGTATCACGGCGACACGTTCGGGGCGATGTCGGTGGGGCGGACAGAGTTGTTCCACCGCGCGTATTGGCCGATGCTGTTCAAGACGCACTTCGCGCCGACGCCGTTCGCGTATCGCAGCGAAACGCCGGGCGATCCGCAGCGCGTGATGCGCGACTGCCTGAGCGCGCTCGATGCGATCCTGCACGAGCACGCGTCGCGCATCGCCGCGGTCTGCATCGAGCCGATCGTGCAAGGCGCCGCGGGTATGATTGTGCATCCCGAGGATTTTCTTCGCGGCGTGCGCGAACTGGCAACGAAGTACGACGTGTTGCTGATTGCCGATGAAGTGGCGGTGGGTTTCGGGCGGACGGGGAGGATGTTCGCGTGCGAACATGAGAGCGTCGAGCCGGATCTGATGTGCGTCGCGAAGGGGATCAGCGGCGGATATCTGCCGCTGGCGGCGACATTCGCGTCGCAAAAGATCTTCGACGCGTTTCTGGGCGAGCCGTGGGAGGGCAAGACCTTCTATCACGGTCACACGTACACGGGAAACCCGCTGGCGTGCGCCGCGGCGATTGCGTCGCTGGATTTGCTCGAGCGGAACGACCTGGTGCGCGACGTCGAGCGCAAATCGCGCGAGCTGGCTGTGATGCTCGCGCCGCTCGGCGATCTGCCGCAGGTTGGCGAGATCCGGCAGAAGGGGTTGATGGTGGGCATCGAGTTGGTCGCGGATAAGAAGACGCGAGCGCGGTTCGATCCGAAGCGCCGCATCGGCGCGGAGGTGTGCGCGCGCATTCGCGGTCGCGGGGTGATCGTGCGGCCGCTGGGCGATGTGATCGTGTTGATGCCGCCGCTGGCGATGGGGGTGGAGGATCTGGGCCGCATCGTCACAGCGACGCGCACGGAAATTGCGGGGATGGGTCCCTGAAGGTTGGATGTTAGTGCGCGGTAGAAGAATTGTGCAGAAATCTAATCGTCGCCCCGGCGGTGGTGACGCGACCATTCCGCTCATCATGACGGGGACACCGATCGACTATCGTTCGCCCGCCACTGGCGGACATCGCGTTCAACGGATCGTGAATGAGCTGATCGCCGCGGAGGCGATCTCGAGCGGCGCGATCTACGGCCGCGCCGCGATCGGCGCGGTGCTGTCGCTGGTCGGTCCGATTCTTGTCGCGATCGTGATCAAGACGGTCGAGGCGAAATGGAGTGAGTCGTACTTCCCGGGGTTCTGGAACTGCGTAGCGCTTGCGGCGGTGGTGCTCGTGCCGCTGCTCTTGTGGTTGGAGCGGCGGACGCGCGGCGAGTTCTTTTCCGACGCGGTCCGCGGGGAGTCGCCGCTGGGCAATTCGTCGAGCCGCGGGGAGTATGAGCTGCAAGGCGCACAGTTCCTGTGGACCGCGTATACGGAGATCGCGCTCACGGGTCCGAGGCTGTTGTGGGAGGCGTACGACGCGATGCGCGGCGGCGCGCCGATCGACGCAGCGACGCGCGTCGTCGCGGCGCGGATCGTCGTCGCGCTGCACGACGCGGACGGCGGGATCGCCGTGTCGGAGCTGCTTCGACCGGAGTGGACACCGCCCGCGACGATCACGGCGGCGGTGAACTATCTGGCCAGCGCCGAGATCGTCGGAATCTCGCGCCGACGCGATCGCGTGTGGCTCTCGACGGCGTGGCGTGTGCGGCTGTACAACTGACGCCCGACACGATCATGAGCCAACCGAATCTTTCAGATCTGCTGAACGTCGCCATCGACGCCGCGTACGTCGGCGGGCGTCGCACGCTCGCGTACTTCAACACGCGCGTCGCGATCGACGTGAAGGCGGACAACACGCCAGTCACCGTGGCGGATCGGGAAGCGGAGCAGGTGATTCGTGAGCGGATCCTGCGCGCGTTTCCGGATCATTCGATCCTGGGCGAAGAGGGCGGGATTCATGACGGGGCGGACAAGCGGGTTCGGTGGATCATCGATCCGATCGACGGCACGAAGAGTTTCGTGTGCGGCGTGCCGCTGTACGGAGTGCTGATCGGGGTGGAGATTGAGGGTCACGCGGAAGTGGGCGTCGTTTACATGCCGGCGCTCGACGAGATGGTATCTGCGGCGACGGGTTTCGGTTGCCGGTGGAACGGGCGCGTGGCGCGCGTGTCGGAGGTCGATCGATTGGCGGACGCGGTGGTGTGCTGCACGAGTGTGTCGAGTGCGATGAAGCGATCGGACGCGTACGAGACGCTGCAATCGCGCACGAAGATCCAGCGAGGCTGGGGCGATTGTTACGGCCACATTCTGGTCGCGACGGGCAGAGCGGACATCATGCTCGACCCGCGGATGAATCCGTGGGACTGCGCGCCGCTGCTGCCGATCCTGCGCGAGGCCGGCGGGCATTTCACGACGTGGGGCGGCGAGGCGACGATCTGGGGGAAGGATGCGGTGTCGACGAACGCGAAGTTGAATCGCGAGGTGATGGAGATCCTCGGCGCAGAGAGACTGAAGCCGAGTTGGTAATTCTTGCGAGTCGCGATGCTCTCTGCTGTGAAGATCCCGGGCCTCTTCGTCACCGGCACCGACACCGGCGTCGGCAAGACGGTCGTCGCGGGCGCGATTGGGCGTTGGTTTCATCGGCGCGGGAATCGCGTCGGCGTGTGTAAGCCGGTTGCGACGGGGTGTGTGCGGCGGCGCGAAGGATTGGTGAGTGAGGACGCAGAATTTCTCGCGCACGCTTCGGACGCGCGGTTTCCGTTGGACGTGATTTGTCCGCTGAGGTATGCCGAGCCGCTGGCGCCGGCGATCGCGGCGGAGCGCGCGAAACAGCCGGTGGATTGGGAATCCGTTCAGCGCAGTCTCAAGATCATGTCGCTCGACGCGGATGTGATGATCGTCGAAGGCGTCGGTGGGGTGCGCGTGCCGATCGATGAGAAGACGACGGTGCTCGACGTCGCGCGATGGTTGCAACTCCCCGCGATCGTTGTTGTGCGGCCGGGATTGGGGACGATCAATCACACGATCCTGACGGTGGAGTCGCTACGCACCGCCGGCGTTCGAGTTGCCGGCGTAGTGATCAATCGTTACCCGGCGGAGAGCGCCTCGGTCGCGGAGGAGACGAACGGACGGGCTATCGAGCGGTGGGGGAAGGTTTCAGTGCTGTGCACGGTGCCGGATGAGCCGATCGTGGATGGCGCGCTCGGTGCGGGGATCGTCGCGGCGATCGAGACGGTGGATTGGGCAGCGGTCGCGCGGCGATGATTTGCGTAGGTCATCCTGAGGTACTCCGAAGGATCTCGGGAATCGAAGGGCTCTCGTTTCTCGAGATCCTTCGGAGTACCTCAGGATGACAGATGCGCGCAGGCAATGCGCCTTGCGACCGCCGATCACCCTTCCGTGATCAGTGCTGCCGCCTTGCGCGTTTTCTTCAACTCCTTCAACCGATACAACCTCGCCGCGTTTTCGCCGAGCAACGCGCGTTTCTCCGCGTCGCTCAAACTCTTCTCGTCGCGGATGAACTGGATGCTTTGGCGGTAGGTGAAGTCCACCATCGTCCGCGGCCAGTCGGAGCCCCACATGAGTTTTTCGATGCCGACTTCTTTGATCGCTTGTCGGATGACTTTGATCGCGCCGCGAAACGGGTAGCCTTCGGCGCGATAGAGCCAGACGATCCCGCCGGTTTCGATGTAGACATTTTCGTGCCGGCACAATCGCAGTTGGCCCGGCCAGCCTTTGCGATTCGGCATCCCGAAGTGCCCGATCGCGACGCGCAGCTTCGGAAATCGGCGCAGGATGTTTTCCATCATCGGCACCTGCGCCACGCCCACCGACAGATCCACCGCGAGCACGTGGCCCTCGTCCGCCATCTGCTCGTAGACCGGCATGAACGCCGGCGCGTCGAGCGCGACGTTCGCCATCGCCAAATGTCCGCCGGGAAGTTTGAGGCCTTTGAATCCGCGCGCGAACAACTTCGCAGCCTGTCGCGCGACTTGTTTCGGTTTGAAGAAATCCGGCAGCGCGTGCACGAAGAATCGGCCGGGGAATTTTCGCTGCGCTTCGAGGCCGTAATCGTTCTGCTCGCCGTCCATGTATTCCTGCACGACGACGCCCGCGTCCACGCCCGCGGCATCAAACTCCGCGACCGCCCACTCCGCCCGCGCCGAACAATCCAAATGCGCCGCGGGCATGCCGAGCATCTCCGCGTCGCCGATGCGAATCATCCCGTTCCCGAGTCCGACCAGTGGGATCTTGTTGCCGATCTTCCCGTGCAGCTTCCGCCAGATGTGCATGTGCGCGTCAACGATCATGGCGACGCATTGTGCGGATGACCCTGTGGGACGTCCAGAATGGGAACCACAGATGGTTGTTTCACCGTTTGTGCCGCGAACATCCCGTCCTTAGAATGCCCGGCCATTCGCAAAAACAAAGGAACCAAACATGGACCGCGACAAACTGTTCAAGTTGCTGGATGAATTTGCAATCGAAACGCCCAGTTGGGGTTATGCCGATACGGGCACGCGATTTGGGAAATTCTTCCAAGCCGCGGCGGCTTCCACGATTGATGAGAAATTGCAGGACGCCGGCGTCGTCCATAAGTACACCGCGTGCTGTCCGACCGTCGCGGTGCACGTGCTGTGGGATTTCTCCGTGGGTGTCAACGCGACCGCGACCGCGGACATCGCGAAGAAAAACGGCGTGCGGATTGGGGCGATCAACCCCAATGTGTTTCAGGATCAGGTTTATAAGTTTGGATCGGTGTGCAGTCCGGACGAGCGCGCGCGCGATCACGCGCACCGTCACGTGAGCGATTCGATTCAGATCGCCAAGGCGGTCGGGTCGAAGGCGCTGTCGCTGTGGTTTGCGGACGGATCGAATTATCCGGGGCAGGACGACATCACCGAGCGCAAGCACCGCATGCACGGCGCGCTCCGCCAATGGCACGACGCGATGCCTGCCGACATGACAATGCTTGTGGAGTACAAGCCGTTCGAGCCCGCGTTCTATCACACGGATATCGCGGACTGGGGCATGGCGTATGTGTTCGCGAAAGACGCGGGGCCGAAGGCGAAGGTGCTCGTCGATACGGGTCACCATTTACAAGGCACCAACATCGAGCACATCGTCAGCTTCTTGATCGACGAAGAGATGCTCGGCGGGTTTCACTTTAACGATCGCAAGTATGCCGATGATGATTTGACGCTGGGCAGCATTGATCCGTACGCGGTGTTCCGAATCTTCCACGAGATCCGCAACGCCGCGGAAGTGCACGACCGCGACGTGTCGAAGATCGCATACATGGTGGATCAGTCGCACAACCTCAAGCCGAAGATCGAAGCGATGATCCAGACCGCGATGACCGCCCAGGAGATGTTCGCCAAAGCGTGCATCGTGGACCGCAAGAAGCTCGCAGATTACCAGGCGAAGATGGACATCGTCGGGGCGGAAAACACGCTGCGCGACGCGTTCTTCACCGACGTCCGCCCGATGCTCGCGGAGTGGCGCAAGCGGAAGAATGTGGAGCCGGATCCGATTGTCGCTTACCGGGCCAGCGGTTACGAAGCGCGCGTCGGCAAGGAGCGCGAAGCCTCGCGGGCGGCGCGGGGCATCAAGCAGGGCGGTTCTTATGCATAGCTCATTATCAGCGTCCGATAGAAGATCGTTCGCCTTGGCGCCGAGTCGGGTGTAGGTTGAAACGTTGGGTACCGCCTACGTAGACGTAGTGCGGGAGTGGCGTTTCACGCTTCCAATACACCTGTACGTTCGGAGGAGCCGGAAAATGCGTCAGTCGAAGTCTGCGCGGACGTCGTTCGCTTTCGAAGCCTTGGAAAACCGCACGCTTCTTTCCGCCTCTCCGCGGTTTACGCTGGCCCCGCTGAATCCCGGTGGGCAGATCACGGCGGCGGTCGCACCGCAACTCGTTCCAAACGATCCCAGCTACGGCTCGCTGTGGGGCATGCAGAAGATTCAGGCCGCGCAGGCGTGGGATCTCACCACCGGCCTCACGACGGTCACCGTGGCCGACATCGACAGCGGCATCGACTACACCCACAACGACCTCTACAAAAACGTCTGGGTGAACCAGGCCGAGATCCCCGCGGATCGACGCGCGAATCTCCTCGACATTGACGGCGACAACCTGATCACGCTGTGGGACCTGAACGACCCCTCCGACCAGGGCCCCGGCAAGATCACCGACACGAATACCGACGGCCGCATCGACGCGCGCGACCTCCTCGCGCCCGCGGCGCTTGGCGGCTGGGCCGACGGCATCAACGGCGTTTCGTACGGCGGCTACACCTACAACAGCATCGCCTACGCGGCCGATCCCTATGTCGACGACATCATCGGGTGGAACTTCTCGACAAACACGAACAACCCGTTTGACGGCGGCACGGCCAACGGCGGTCATGGCACGCACACCGCGGGCACGATTGGCGCGATGGGCGGCAACGGCATCGGCGTCACCGGCGTGAACTGGAAGACGCAGATCATGTCGCTGAAGATCTTCGGCGACGACGGGGTTGGCGTGGTGGACACGGCGATCGCTGCGGCCATTCGTTACGCCGCCAACAACGGCGCGGGCGTTGCCAACGCGAGTTGGGGCGGCAGCGGTGGGGTGAACAACACGACCGATCCTCTTTACGCGTCGATTCAGGAAGCCGGCCAGCGCAAGCAAATGCTGTTCGTCGCGTCGGCCGGTAACGGTGACGTCCTCTTCGGGAATGGGTATAGCAACGACGCCGCGGCGACGACGTTTACCTATCCCGTTTTCCCCGCGACCTACAACCTGCCCAACGTCATCGCGGTGGCGGCGACGGATTCGAACGACGGACTCGCCTCGTTCTCCAACTATGGGCCGACCAGCGTTGACCTGGGCGCGCCCGGCGTCGGCGTGCTCAGCACGAAGGCCGGTAACACGTACGTCTCGTACAACGGCACGTCGATGGCGGCGCCGCATGTCACCGGCGTCGCGGCGCTGGCGCGGAGCCTCAGCCCGAACGCGTCATACGCGAGCCTGAAGAGTTGGATTCTCGGCGGCGTGGACGCGGTCTCTTCTCTCGCGGGGAAAACGGTAACGGGCGGTCGACTCAACGCGTTCAAGACACTGCAGCTGATTCCCGTCGGCGTGCCGGCGACTCCTTCGGGTTTGAGCGCCGTGGCCGCGTCGTCGAGCCGGATCAATCTCAGTTGGAGCGACGTAGCCGGCGAGAGCGGCTACCGACTGCAGCGCTCGACCGACAGCACGTTCCTCAACTCGGCCCTCATTACGACCATCAACCTGGCTCCCAACATTACGACGTACGGCGACACGAACCTCGCCGCCGTCACCACCTACTACTACCGACTGCAGGCGACTGGAACGACCGGCGACTCGAACTTCACCAGTCCGCCGGTTTTCGCAACCACGCAGGCGGCGGCGCCGGTGCTTGCTGCTCCGAGTTGGGTGTCGGCGCAAGCCACTCCGACCTCGGTGAAGCTCACCTGGACGAACGTCGCGGGCGAAACCGGATACAAGATCGAGAGCCTGAGCGGCGGCGTGTGGAAACAAATCGCCGCGGTCGGCGTCGACGTCACGACGTACACGAATTCGGGTTTGAAGTCGCGGCGCGCTTACTCGTATCGCATCCGCGCGAACAACGGGTCGGTGAACTCCGCGTACAGCAGCACTCTTACGATTACAACGCCCAGGTCCGGCTCGACGACCGTCACGCCGACCGCGCTCACAGCACTCGCGGCCGCGGGAAAATTCTCGTCGTCACACGCGATCGTTGCGTTAGATAGCACACAGTCCGATAGCGTGCTGGAAGGCTTGTCGGACGCGATTTGGAGCTGAATGGAGATCCGCGTAACTGGAACAGATTACGCTGCTTCAGGATCACCGCACGCCGTGCGGCGCGCCACCATTCAATGCCCGCATAGTGCCCCCAGTTTCGCAGAGAAAGATGATCGCCCAGAAAAAATTCGCGGTCATTGCCCATTCTCTTTAGATGAGAGGTCGGTTACGTTTCGCACGTTCGTGAGACCGGGGCCGTCGATGACCGTCGGCCCGCGCGAGCGATTGAGGCCTTCCGGGACGTTCGCATTGTCGTGTGATGTGTGGGTCGCTCCCGGGATTGCGCCACTCGCTCGTTTACCCTAAAGGAGATTTCGAATGTCCGTTGATCGTTTTGCTCTCGCGTCGTCGTTGTCGTCCAAGTCTCGCCGCACGCGCCCGCTTGCGACCGCGGTCGCGCCGGTGGCGGAGCAACTCGAGTCGCGCGTGTTCCTCTCGGCGTCGCTCAGCAGCGGCACGCTGAAGATCCGAGGCACCAACGCGCCGGACGTAATCACGGCGGGGCTCAACGCCGCCGACCACACGAAGATGGACGTCACGATCAACGGTGTCGTCAAACAGTTCGCCGTGGCCAACGTGCGGAAGCTGGACGTGAACACGAAGAAGGGCGCCGACGTCTTCACGGTCGACGAGACGAACGGTCTGATTCAGATCAAGTCGAAGATCAAGGGCGACAAGGGCAACGACTCGCTCGTCGGCGGATCGGGCAACGATTCGATCGACGGCGGCGGGGGCCTCGACACGCTCGTGGGCAACGACGGCAATGACACGCTGAAGGGTGGCGGCAGCAACCCGGAGAGCGATTCACTCCTTGGCGGCAACGGCAACGACAAGCTCGACGGCAAGAAGGGCGCCGACTTCCTTGACGGCGGCGCTGGCGCCGACCGGCTGATCGGCAACGACGGCGCCGACACCGTCTCCGGCGGCGACGGCGTCGACAACATCGACGGCGGCAAGGGCAACGACTTCATCATCAACCTCGACGGCTTCCAGGACGTCGTCAAGGGTAGCAAGGGATTCGATTCGGCCGACGCGACCGACATCACCGGCACGCTGATCACCGAGGAAATCGCGACGGGCATCGAGCAGCTTCGACCGCCGCCGGTCACGCTCGTCAGCGGCGCGCTCAGCATCACCGGCACCGGCGCCGCGGACAAAGTGCTGATCAGCGAATCGGCCGGCACGCTCAGCCTCAATTACCGCGGGCTGGCGTTCACGTTCAACACGACGGACGTGACGAGCATCACGGTCGACGGCCAGGGCGGCGATGACACGGTGACGATCGATTCGACCGTCAGCATCAACTCCACCGTCGTCGGCGGAACGGGCAACGATTCGATCACCACCGGCGGGGGCGACGATTCGGTCGACGGCGGCGCCGGCAACGACCTCATTGACGCGGGCCTCGGCGACGACGCCATCACCGGCGGCGACGGCGTCGACACCGCCAGCTACGCAACGCGCACGCAGAATCTCACGCTTGCGATCGGCACTGCGGGCAACGGCCAGGGCTCGGAAAACGACACGATCGGCGCGGACGTCGAGAACCTGATCGGCGGCGACGGCGCGGACACGCTCACCGGATCGCTGGCGAACAACAGCCTCTCCGGCGGCAACGGCGACGACGAGATTGCCGGCGGTGAAGGCAACGACACGGTCGACGGCGGCGCCGGTCAGGATCTCCTCGACGGCGAGAACGGCAACGACGTGATCATCAACCTCGACGGCGAACGCGACACCGTCCGCGGCAGCGCGGGCACGGATACCGCGGATAACGATCTGGTCGACGACATCCTCGGCACGATCGACCCGACGACGCACGTCATCACCGGCGGCGACGTCGAGTCGCTGACCGCGACCGGTATCTTCGAAATCAGCAGCACGTCGGGCAACGACGTGATCGTCCTGCACCAGGATGCCAGCGGCCTGACGGTGTCGCTCAACGGCGTCACCACTCAGCCGCAAGACCTCACCGGGTTCACCGGCATCCGAGTGGATGCGCTGGAAGGCGACGACTCGGTGACGACCGACGGCACGGTGACGCTGCCGATCACGATCTCCGGCGGCGACGGCAACGACACGCTCGGCGGCAGCGTCGGCAGCGACAACATCGACGGCGGTGAGGGCAACGACTCGATCACCGGCGGCGCGGGCGCTGATGTGCTCACCGGCGGCGCGGGTAGCGACATCATCGTGAACCTCGACGGCGTGCGCGACGTCGTCCGCGGCGGTACGGGCACCGATATCGCTCAGCGCGATTCGGTGGACGATTTCCTCGGCTCGTTCGACGCCCAGGGCAACCTGATCGGCGGCGACATCGAGACGCTGCTGGGATAAGCGTTCGAACGCCGAGAACTCAGAACGCAGAACGACGCGGGAGGCGCGGTCAAACGACCGCGCCTCCCGCGAGCGCGCGCGGATGGGTGCGAGCGTGAGTGTCAACGAAGGAGGGAACCGTGTCCGAGTGCAATCGAGCTTCGTTCGAGCGTCTTGAGTCTCGACTGCACCTTTCGGCAACCCTGCGCGCCGACGGACGCCTAGTTGTTCGCGGACATGGCAACGATCGCGCGGACGTCATCGTCGTCACGCTGCACGACAGCATTCTCATCGACCCGAGCGCATCAACGATCGACGTGGCGATCAACGGCGTCGTTTCGTCGTTCGCCGCAGCGGCGGTGACGCGCATCGACATCGACGGTAAGAGCGGCAACGATTCCATCGCGATCGACGAGACCAACGGCTCGATCAATCTCCCCACCACCATTCGCGGCGGTTCGGGGCGCGACACGATGACGGGTGGATCGGGGGACGATCTGCTCGATGGGCTTTCCAGCACAGTGGGATCCGAAGCTTGGAATTCACGTGACTTGAAGTCG
>JADMIO011251691.1_pt1 | contig 22411 bp, 23 predicted proteins | sample 8958161 | NCBI WGS metagenome assembly JADMIO01 (sample SAMN16585339, study PRJNA669376) | soil metagenome | isolation source: Crop rotation soil | place: USA: Cullars Rotation, Alabama | collected 2011 | reverse complement strand
GGGTCTTCAGACCCGCCTACCCGGCCGTGAACCGTTCCTCCCCGTCGATGAACGTCCGCCTCACGCGGAAGGCGCGGTCCAGCACCACGAGATCGGCGACGTTCCCCTCGGCGATGACGCCAAACCGCGTCAGGCCGAGCGCGCGCGCGGGGGTCGTCGAACACATCACGGCCGCCTGTGTAATCGAGGCGTGGAACAGCGTCACGATGTTCCGGAACGCCCGATCCATCGTCAGCGTGCTCCCCGCGATCGTGCCGTCGTCGAGCAGGGCGGCCTGATCGGACACCCGAATCGGCCGCCCGCCAAGCCGCGCCATCGAGCCGGGCGGCATCCCGGAGCCCCCCGTGCCATCGGTGATCGCCATCACGCCGTCGACGCCCTTGGCGGCGATCGTCAGGTGGCTCATCGCGGGGTGGACGTGGAAGCCGTCGCAGATCAGCTCCGCCATCACCTCGTCGTGAGACAGGACCGCGCCCGCGAGGCCGGGAGCGCGATGCGCGATCGGCGTCATCCGGTTGAAGAGATGGGTGGCGTGCCGCGCGCCCGCGTCGATGGCCGCGACCGCCTGGTCGTAGTCGGCGCCCGAGTGGCCGAGCGAGACGCGATGGCCGGCGCGCAGCAGGCGGGGGATCAGCGCGAGCGCGCCGTCGATTTCGGGCGCCACCGTCACGATGCCGACGTCGGCCGCGCGCGCCTCGATGACGCCGAGGATGTCGCGTCCGCTGAACTCGCCGTCCCGGCGCTCGTCGGTCGGCAACCGGAGGCACTCGGCGGGCTGCGCGCCCCTGTACTCGGGGTTGATGAAGTTGCTTTCCAGGTGCGCGGGGAGCACGCGCGCCGCCCCGCCCGCGGGCTCGACTCGCGCGTCGCCCACCTGCCGCAGCGTGAGCTCCAGGTCCGCCGGCGCGCACGCGACGGTCGTCGGGCAGAACGCCGTGACGCCGTAGCGCGGAAGCCGCTTCGCGATCTCCGCGATGGCGCCCGCGCCGTCCAGGGTGTCGTGCCCCTCGACGCCGTGGACGTGGACGTCGACGAAGCCGGGAACCACGTAACTGTCCCGGACGTCGACGACCGAGGCCTCGGAGGGCCCGCCGCGCGTGGCGTCGATGGCGGCGATCCGTCCCCGGTCGATGACGAGTGACGCGCTGGCGAGGATGCGGTCCGGCAGGACGATGTCGCCGCCGGCCAGGACGATCATCGCGCCGACATCGCAGCCCGCGCGGCGCCGAGCGGGCCCGCGTCGGCGCCGAGCGCCGCGGCGGCAACGATCAGCGAATCGGCCATGGTCCGGGGAAGACGGCGCAGCGCTTCGCTTTGGGACGGCTGCAGCAACTGGTCCGCGGCGTCGGCGATGAGGCCGCCGAGGACCACGATGTTCGGATCGGTCAGCGCGACGAGGTTGGCGATCGCCATGCCGACATAGCGCGCCGTGTCGCGAACCACCGAGATCGAGACGCCGTCGCCATTGCGCGCCGCCTCGAAGATCTGCTGGACGTGAATGGCCGCCATGTCGCCGCCGGCCATCTCGAGCACGCGCGACCGGTCGCCCGACTTGATGCGCCAGACCAGCCGCCGGACGATGCCCGCGGCGCCGATTTCGGCCTGGAGCGACCCGAACTTGCGGTAGTCCTCGCGCTCGACCGGGTTGAGCGCGAGCCATGCCGCCGCCCCCGCCAGCCCGTGGGCGCCCTCGAAAGGGACGCCGGCGATGGCGAGGCCCGAGTGGACGCTGTCGGCCGCGACGAGCGCGGCCGCGTGCTTCACGCCGCGGGCGGCGCCGCACCACTGTTCGGCGAGCGCCACGGCGCAGCCGCGCGTGATGACGCGCGGCGACCCGGACGCGTGCGCCGCGCCGGTGACCGCGCGGACGATGTCTTCGACGCCGTTCTCGAGCGGGTCGCGAACGGCGACCCCGATGGCGGTCGCGTGTCCGCCGCCGAGCGCGGCGCGCACTGCTTCGACCGCCGACGACCCGGCGGCGCCGTCGTGCTCGCCGCGACGCGTGATGGTGCCGGCATCGTCAGCGGTGACAGCCAGGACTGCGTGCTCGCGAACTTCGACTCCGAGAATCACAGCGTCGGTGGGATTGTATCGCCCGTCCAGTCGACGTGCACATGAACCTTTCGCCCTTCGAAGGGCGCAGTGCAGGCGGTGAGCGACGGCTGGAACACTTCCGCGTCGAGGCGCTTGAGGAGCGCAATGTAGCCTCGCTCCTCGGGCGCGGTGAGGATCACGACGCCGCCGCTCTCGGCGGGCGGAAACTTCCGGTCGTCGAGGTAATCGCGGTCGAAGCTGATAAGCGTCCGCCGCAGCTGCCGCGCGAGGCGGTAATGTTCGGGGTCGCGCGCGCGGCGCAGGTCGTCGTGCTCCACGACGAACAACGCGTCCCAGTGCAGCACGTCGCGCATGAACCCCACGAGCCCCGCCGGCACGTTCGCGTCCACGTAGACCCGCGTCCGCTCGGTGAGGCGATCCGCGTGAGGTCCCAGCTCCGACGCCAAAGTTCCCATGCTCTCTGTCAGCGGTGTCTCTCGAGGTCCGGCATCGTCTCCGTCTTCTCGTCGGGCTGCGGATGCGTGCGCGTCGCGTTGGTCGCCTCGGCGCGCAACGCGGCGACGAGGGCGTCGCGCTTGTGCACGAGCTCTTTCCGCGGCCGGCGGCCGCGGCTGGAGCCGACCGCGTACTCGCAGAAGAGCGGGAACGCAATCGTCGAATCGCAGTACGCGACGACGGTGTCGGGAAGCACGCCCGGATTGACCTTCCCCCAGCTGACCGCTTCCGCCGGCGTCGCGCCCGAAAGACCGCCCCACACCACCTGGTCGGTCGTCAGCTGGATGAAGTAGTCGTTGCCGCCCTTCGGGATGCCGTAGACCTCCCAGAGCGTCGGCTGCCCCTGGAGGTAGAAGTTCTTGGGCGAACCGCCGCCGAGAATCACGCAGCCGTTCTTCCTCCCGGCGAGGATGAACGCGCAGATCTCGTTCACGTCCTTGTTCGGGTCGATCATCAGGCGGCTGCCGTTCATCAGCTCGTGGTAGGCGATGTTCATGCCGATCGAGCTGTCGCCCGGTGATGACGTATAGATCGGCACGCCCGCCGCCGCGGCCGCCGCGACGACGGAATACTCCTCGCACCCTGGATGCCGGGCCATCAGGTCCCGTCCGAGCGCATAGTGGAGCTCCGCCGTCGAGACGGGTCCGTCCATCCCCCAGCGGACGAGGAACTCGCGGATGTAGGCGTCGGTCTCGAGCAGCACGCTCGACGGGAACAGCACGTCGTAGATGCGGATGACGCCCTCTTCGTACAGCTCCACGTCGTCGACGAACGGCGACCCGCGATGGAGCGTGAAGTTCAGCGCGTAATGCAGGTCGTGATACAGGTTCGCGCCCGTGCTGATGACGAAGTCGACCAGGCCACGCTCCATCAGCTCGACCATGCAGCCGCCGAGGCCCGCGGGGGTCAGGGCGCCGGCGACGGTCAGCGCAATCGTCGTGTCGTGCTCGGCCAGCAGCATCTTGTCGGTGAAGATGCGGCAGGCCTCGCCGAGACGCGCCGCGTTGAACGCCTGGAAGCCCTCCTCGATCAGGGCGTGGATGTCGGCGCTGCCGCGCGGGCGGTAGTAGCGAATCGGCTTGCCGGAGAGGTAATCCTGGCGTGTCTTGCCCGTCGAACCGGGCGCGCGGTGAGGCATAAGACGTGGCGAGCGCGCTTGTGTCGCGGCTCGCGGCTAGCTTAGCATTCGGGCTGGCGCCGACCTACCCCCGGCAGCATGGATCAGCTCGACCTTCAATCGCCCTGGGTCATCGGGGTGCTCATTGTCCTGGCAGTTGCCGCCGGCGTGCTCCTGCTCGTCTGGCGGAGGGGCCGGCCGTTCGCGAGCGGCCACGTCTTCCGCGCCAGCCGCCTCAGCTCGGGCAACCACCTCTTTCCCACCCAGGTGCAGATCACCCCGACCGCCATCGTCCATCACACGCCGCGCTGGTTCGGGCGGACCGAGCATTCCATCCACGTGGCGCATGTCGCCTCGGTCCGGGTGGACACGGGGGTCGTGTTCAGCGATGTCTATATTGAGACGTCGGGCGGCGCGAGCCCGGTAAGATGCCACGGCCACCGGAAGCGGGACGCGCTTGAAATGAAGCGTCTTATTGAGCAATTTCAGTCCGCCTACTACCGCCAGGAGCCGCGCACCCAGCCACCCCCTGTGGCTCAGAACGAGACGCGCCGATAAACAGACGAGCCGGCCGCGCAAGACGCGCGGCCCTTTTGCGAGAACTGTGGACGAACTGACATTTGCCGCTCGGCGCGCCGTCGCCTCGCTTCCCAAGACGGCCGAAGCTCCGGATCTCGAGACCCGGTTCCGGAACCTCGTACAGTCACCGCTCCGCGCCGGGCTGCTGCGCTTCCTGAGCGCCCGTCCCGAGGAAAGCTTCGACGTCGAGGCCTTGATGTCGACGTTCGGCCGGCTGCGGCTCGACGTCGAGAACTGCCTGAACGAGCTGGTGGGGTTCGGCGTCGCACAGCGCCAGGCCACCACCCCGCCGCGTTTCGGCGCCGCACGCCCGGAGGACGAGGATTCGGCGGCGCTGCTCGACACCTTCCTGGAGCGGCGCGCCGCCATCAGCACCGAGGACCAGGCGCCGTCGGTCCAGCGCTTCCGCGAGATGATCGGCCGCGACGAGAAGATGCTCATCGTCTTCGAGTGGATCCGCACCGCCGCCAAGTCGGACATCGCGGTGCTCATCCTCGGACCGACCGGATCGGGCAAGGAAGTCGTCGCGCGGATGATCCACGAGCTGAGCCGGCGCGGCACCGAGAAATTCCAGGCGGTCAACTGCGCGGCGCTCCCCGACACGCTGTTCGAATCGGAGATCTTCGGGTTCGAGAAGGGCGCGTTCACCGGCGCGCACGACAGGAAGCCGGGACGCCTGGAGCTGGCCGACCACGGCACGCTCTTCCTCGACGAAATCGGCGACCTGTCGCTCGTCGCCCAGGCCAAGCTGCTGCGCGTCCTCGAGGACCGGCGCTTCGAGCGCCTCGGCGGGCAGAAGTCGCTGCAGGTGGACTTCCGCCTGATCTCGGCGACCAACAGGCCGCTCGACCAGTTCGTGCGCGACGCGCGGTTTCGCGAGGACCTCTACTACCGCGTCAACGCGTTCTCCATCCGCCTGCCGTCGCTCCGCGAGCGGCCGGTGGACATCCCGGTGCTCGCCAACCGCTTCCTGGCGCGCTACTGCGCGAGCAACGGCCTGCCGCTCGACGCCAAGACGCTGTCGGGCGAGGCGATGTCGCGCCTGCAGGCCTACCCGTGGCCGGGGAATATCCGCGAGCTCGAAAGCACCGTGTCACGCGCCGCGCTGTCGGCGCCCGGACGCGTGATCCGCGACAACGACATCGAGTTCCTCCATGCGGGCGTCGCGATGCCGGTGACCGACGGGCCGCCGCGCCTGCCGACGCTGCGCGACGCCGAGCGTGCGCATATCGTCCGCGTGCTGGACGCCGTGTCGTGGAACAAGAAAGAAGCGGCCAGGGTGCTCGAAATCAGCCGGGGGACGCTCTATCGGAAGATCGTGGAGTACAGCCTCGAGCCCGAGACGAGAACGTCCCGTAACAGAACACCCGAGTAGCACACGCTGTTCTGGCTCGGGACAGGATTTCGAGGCCGCCGGCGGGCCCGCCGGCGGGGTCCCTGTCGCTAATCGTCTATCCTTCCGATAGTTATGGAAGATCTGCGGGCTACCATGAAATCCCGGCAGCATCTTTGCCCCCCGAGCGGCTGATTTCCGGACCAGGGAGGATCCATGAAAGCCCGCATCACGATTATCTGGCTCCCGTAAGGGCGCCTGAGTCGCCCGGCACATGCCGGGCAACGGGGTACGGTCTTGGCAGCGTTTCCCGAATCTGCGTCCCGCTTCCTCTGGAGCATCCCCGGCTCCATCGTCCTGGTCTGCGCGGCGTCGGCAGCCTCCTGGCTCCTCTCGTCATCTTCGCTCTGGCTCGCTCCCATCGCACTGCTCGTCCTCTACTTCGCGTGGGGCGCGCGGCGAGCCAACCGCATCTCCGAGATTCATCTCGCCACGATCGAAGCGCTGGCGCTCGCCATCGATGCGAAGGACCAGACGGCGCACAACCACATCCGCCGCGTCGAGCTCTACGCGGTCGGGCTCGCCCGCGCGCTCGGCATGTCCGAGGGCGACATCCGCGGCGTGAAGACGGCGGCGCTGCTTCATGACATCGGCAAGCTGGCGGTGCCCGAGCACATCCTCGCCAAGCCGGGTCCGCTGACGGCCGAGGAGTTCCAGAAGGTCCGGATCCACCCGGAGGTGGGCGCCGGCATCATCGGCGGCGTCGAGTTCCCCTATCCGGTGGCGCCGCTCATCCTCAGCCACCACGAGCGGTGGGACGGGCGCGGATACCCGGCGGGGCTGCGCGGAGAGGAGATCCCGCTCGGCGCGCGCATCCTCGCCATCGTCGACTATTTCGACGCGCTGACGTCGGTGCGCCCGTATCACCAGGCGATGCCGATTGAGGCCGCGGTGGCGATGCTCCAGCAGGAGTCGGGCAAGGCGCTCGACCCGAGGGTCGTCGAGACGTTCGTCCGCATCCTGCCGGGACTTCGCGCGCAGGTCCGGCAGATCAGGACGGATCAGCCGAAGCTGCCGTCGGCCGACCTGCCGCCGTCCGTGTTCGAAGACATCGCGCTGGCGCACCGCGAGATCTACGCGCTGTATCAGATCGCGCAAACGATGGGAACGAGCCTCGGTGTCCACGACACGATGGCGGTGATTGCGTCCAAGCTGACCGAGCTCGTGCCGTTCTCGGCGTGCGCGCTCTTCCTCTACACCGAGTCGACCGACACGCTGCACTGCCGCTTCGCCACCGGCATCGACGGAGACCTGTTCGAGGGGATCGAGGTGCCGAGCGGCCAGGGACTGGCCGGCTGGGTGGCGCGCAACCGGCGGCCGCTCGTCAACGCGCGGCCCGCCGCCGACCTCGAAGCGGGCGGCTCGCATCATCAGACGGCGCTGCAATCGGCGCTCGTCTGCCCGCTCATCGTCGGCGACCGGTTCATCGGGACGCTGTCGGCGTATCACGCCGACGCGAGCTTCTACCGCGACGACCATCGACGGCTGCTGGACCGGGTGTGCGAGCAGGCGGCGGCGGTCATCCACAACTCGACGGTCTTCGAGCAGACGCAGGAAGACTCGCTGACCGACCCGATGACGGGCCTGCCGAACACGCGGTTCATGTTCCTCCACCTGTCGCGCGAGCTGGCCCGCGCGGAACGGCTGAACGCGGAGGTCTCGCTGCTCGTGCTCGACCTCGACGACTTCAAGGCGATCAACGACACGTTCGGCCATCACGTCGGCGATCGCGCGCTGCGCGAAGCGGCCATCGCGCTGCGGGCGACCATCCGGCCGTACGACATCTGCGTCCGCTACGCCGGCGACGAGTTCATCGTCGTCCTGTCGGGGTGCGGCCGCGACGAGGCGGAGCGCAAGCGCGCCGAGCTGCAGCAGGCGGTGGACAACGTGGAGCTCGAGGTCCGGCCCGAGCTGCGCATCCCGATGATGATCAGCGCCGGCGCCGCGGTCTTCCCGCACGACGGCGGCAGCTACGAGGCGCTGCTCGCGAAGGCCGACAGCCGCATGTACCGGGACAAGAGCCTCCGCAAGACCGCGCGCGCGCGGGTGCGCAGCAGCGAGGCCGCCGCGGCGGCGCAGTAAACTGCGGGCGGTGGCCCTGCTCACGGCTCAGCTCGCGCGCGTCGACGAAGCGTCCGCGCGTTCGCGCCTCCTCGCCATCGACATCAGCAGCCACACGTTCGACTACCTGCCCGGCCAGGCGGTGATGATGGGCCCGCACGGCGCGGCCGTGCGGCGGCCGTTTTCAATCGCCTGCTCGCCGGAGCGCGCGGCGGAGACACATGCGCTCGAGCTGCTGATCGCGATCGAGGGGCGCTCGGAGGATCTGGCGTGGGCGCGGCCCGGCGCGCTCGTCGACATCGAGGGGCCGCTCGGGACGTTCACGTTTCCCGACTCGCTCGAGCAGCCGCGCCTGCTGTTCGTCGCGGGGGGAACCGGCATCGCGCCCTTGCGCGCGATGCTCGATCACGCGCTGCGGCGCCACCCCGCGGAGCGCATCTCGCTTCTCTACAGCACGCGGCGCAGCGACGAGTTTGCGTTCATCGAGGAGCTTCGGGAATACGAGCGCGCCGGACGCCTCGAGCTGCACCAGACGGTCACGCGCGACGACGGCACGTCCTGGGACGGCAGGCGCGGACGGATCGGAAAGAGTCATTTCGAGGCGGTCCTGCACGAGCCCGCGACGACGCTCTGTTTCGTGTGCGGTCCCCCGTCACTCGTCGCAGAATCGACGGCGACGCTGCGCGAGCTCGGAGTCCCGGCGGAACTGATCAGGACCGAGGAATGGGGAAGACGGACGGAGGACGGGCCGGCCTGACGGCCGGCCCTGCGACTTACGGGATGACCTGAAGCGCGTCCTTCACCTCGGTCACGCCATTGACCTGCCGCGCGATCGCCATCGCCTGATCGTGTTCGGCCTGGCTCTTCACCCGCCCGGACAACGTGACGACGCCCTTGTAGGTGTCGACGTCGATGCCGGTCCCGCTCACGTTCGGGTCGTTGAGCATCTGGGTCTTCACGCGCGTGGTGATCGTGGTGTCGTCGATCGTCTCGCCGATGGTCTTGCCGCAGCCGGCCACGAGCGGCGTCGCTACGAGAGCGGCCAGCACCGTCATCTTCACACAGCCGAGCTTTCGCATCACGGCCTCCGTTCTGCGGCAGGTCCAAAAAGGGACCCGTCGGGGTCCTTCGGACCCGGCGAGGCCGGAGGTGCAATTCACATACCCGTGATGTGAAACCCTGCGTCAACCATCAGAACTTCGCCGGTGACGGCCCTTCCCGCGTCGCTGAGGAGGAATGCGGCCGCGTCTCCGACTTCGGCCGCCTCGATGTTCCTTCGCAGCGGCGCGCGGTCCTTGTACACGGTGAGGATGGAAGAGAACCCGGCGATGCCGGCAGCGGCAAGCGTTTTCACAGGCCCGGCGGAAATGGCGTTCACCCGGATGTTGCGCGGGCCGAGGTCGGCCGCGAGGTAGCGGACCGACGCTTCGAGCGCGGCCTTCGCCACCCCCATCACGTTGTAGTTGGGAAAGACCCTGTCGCTCCCGAGATAGCTCAGCGTGAGCACGCTTCCGCCGTCGCGCCTCTCCATCAGCGGCGTCGCGCCGCGCGTGAGCGCAATCAGCGAATAGGCCGAGATGTCGAGCGCCGCGCGAAAGCCTTCTCTCGTCGTCGCCGAAAACGGCGACGACAGCTCCTCCCGCGGCGCGAACGCGGCCCCGTGAACGAGGAAATCGAGGCCGCCGAATTCCTCCTCGATCGTCGTGAAGACGGACGCGATGTCCTGGTCGGAGCTGACGTCGCACGGCAGCACGAGCGGCGGCTGGGTGAGCCCCTGCGACAGGTCGCTGACGTGCTCTTCGAATCGTCCCTGGTAGGTGAGCGCGAGGCGGGCGCCGCGCTCCGCCGTGGCCTGCGCGATCGCCCACGACAACGACCGCTTGTTCGCGACCCCGACGACCAGTCCCAGCTTGCCGGTGAAGTCGTTCAACGTCCCCGTTTCCTTCCTGGACCGCGCTGCTGTCCCGGCGGGCGTCCGCCGCCGCGCTGGCCGCCCGATGGTCCCGGACGGTTGCCGTTCTGGCGCTGACCGCCTTGCGGCGAGTTCTGGCGAGGCCCTCCGAATCGTGCGGGTCCGCTGAAAGACCCCTGCGGGCCGCGCGCTCCCGCGCGGCGTCCGCGGCCGTGACGCTGGCCGCCGCCGCCACCTCCACCGGCACGGTTGCCGTCGAACTCCCGTCCTCCACGTCCTGGCTGGCGGATGGTGAAGTCGGGCGTCTTTCGCTCGGGCGCCTGCCCTTCCGGCCGCGGCAGCGTGGCGCGAATCAGCCGCCGATGCACCGGGCCGTCATCGTCGGGTACGTGCTCGTCGGCATCGGCGCCGTTCTCGCTGGCATGCTCGTCGAGCGATGCGGCGGCTTCCGCCTCGATGGGGGCGGCCTCGACAGGCTCCGCCTCGAGGAACGGCCCCTCGTCCGCGTGCTCCGCGTGCTCGGTGTGCTCGTGCAGTGTTTCTTCGTGGTCGTGAGTGGGCATCTCGGTCAGTGTCGCGGGAGGCGCATCTTTCTTGCGGCGCGGCGGGGGAATGCGCGCCTGCTTGTATTCGTGATCCGCATCACACGTGGTGCAGCGCGTCTGCTTCACCTCATCGTCGATCATCGCCACGATCGCGTGGTTGGTGATGCGGCGCTCACGCGGACAATAGTCGTCCAGAATGTCACCGAGCCGAAGCCGGCGTTGCTGCATGAACTCCCCCGGAGCCGTTCCTTTTCAGGCGGGATCAGATTCCCCTGACCGGCTCGGGACGCCCCGGGCGCTTGCAGGGGTATAAAGGGCGGCGGTACGCCAGAGTTTAACCGGAAACTCCGAAAAGCCAAATCCCAAACCCGGATGCCGAAACCGAAATCTCATCCGGCTTGCACTGTTTCAGCGCTTTGCCTCGGCGAGCCACTCGCGGCATTCCCGCAGGGCCGCCTGCACCGCATCGGGGTTGGTGGACTGGGGCGTTCGCTTCGCGTGGACGGATTCGAGCGGCGTGGCGGCCTGCGGGGCGTCGTCGCCGAAGAAATCGCTCGCTTCCTTCCACTCCTTGAGCGTCAGGGCGCTGAAATCGCGCCCCTCCGCCAGCAGGCGCCTGACCATCGCCCCGACGATTTCGTGGGCGCGCCGGAATGGCATGCCGCGGATGGCCAGGTAGTCGGCGACGTCGGTCGCCAGCAGCAGTCCTGACGCCGCGCGCTCCGTTTTGCCGGCATTCAGCGTGAGGCGCGAGATGACCGCATGCGCCGCGGTCAGCGAGACCGCGAGCGTGCGCTCGGCGTCGAAGACCGCCTCCTTGTCTTCCTGCAGATCCTTGTTGTAGCCGCCGGGCAGTCCCTTCATCGTCGCGAGCCAGCCGGCGAGCCGTCCAATCGCGCGCCCGCTCTTGCCGCGCACGAGCTCCAGCGGGTCGGGATTCTTCTTCTGCGGCATCATGCTGCTGCCGGTCGCCGACTCGTCGGCGAGCTCGAAGAACCCGTGCTCCTCGCCCGTGAAGATGATCAGGTCCTCGGCCACGCGACTGAGGTGCACCATCGCGAGCGACGAGGCGAAGAGGAACGACGCGACGAAGTCGCGATCGGACGACGCGTCGATGCTGTTGCGCACGGCGCGCGAGAAGCCGAGGCGCTCGGCGAGCCGCGCGGTGTCGACCGGGTAGCTCGTCCCCGCGACGGCCCCCGAGCCGAGCGGCAGCGCGTCGGCCTCGGTGCGAGCCGTTTCCAGCCGGTCCACGTCGCGGCGCAAGGCGGAGGCGTGCGCCAGGAAGAAATGCGCGACGAGCACGGGCTGCGCGCGGCGCAGGTGCGTGTACGACGGCATCAGCGCCTGGCCGGCGCGCTCGGCCTGATCGGCGCACGCCGCGACGACCTGCCGGACCGCCTGCTGCAGCAGGGGGATCCGGCGCCGCAGGTAGAGCCGCAGGTCGAGCGAGACCTGCTCGTTCCGCGAGCGGCCGGTGTGAAGGCGGCGGCCCGGGTCGCCGATGCGCTCCACCAGCTTGCGCTCGACGAAGCTGTGCACGTCCTCGTCGGGACCGTTGACGAACGCGGGGTCCCGGCGGCCTTCCTCGAGAATCTCCTCGAGCCCCTTCCTGATCGCCGCGGCGTCACGCTTGTCGAGGACGCCGGCGGCGCCGAGCGCCTCGGCCCAGGCGAGGCTGCCCGTCACGTCGTCCTCGAAGAGCGCGCGATCGAAACCGAACGAGATGCCGAAATCGAAGGCCGCCGGATCGGGTTCGGTATCGAAGCGGCCGGACCAGAGTGTCATGAACGATGAGCGGAGAGCACGCGGTGCTGCCCCTTGAAGAGCTCGAGGCAGACCGTCGCGCCCGTCGCGCGCGCGGCGTCGGCGCCGAGCGCGTCGTGCGCCGCCTGGAAGACCACCGCGGCCGGCGCGGCGGCGATGGTCGACACGCTCTCGACCAGTTCGGCGAGCGTCATCGGCACGCCGTTGACCGACACGGGGAGTCCCCGCTCGAACGCAATCTCGAGGCGCGCGGGCTCGTTGAGCGCGGCCTTCCCGGGCGCGCGCTGCCACAACGTCGGGTGGACGACGCCCTCGTTCGCGACCTCCGCGGTCCCCGCATCCACGGCGACCACGCGCATGGAACGGTCGAGGGTGCGGACGGCGGCTTCGAAATCCGCCTGGTCGTGCGCATCGCCGCCGTGAGCGACGATCGTGGCCCCTTCGATGCGGGCGACCTCCACCAGCATCCTCGCGACGAGCGGGCGCGCGGACGGCGCCTGCGCGCCGTGCGCCGAGGCGAGGCAGTGGCGGGCGAACTCTTCGCGCGCGTCGAGCACGTGCGCGCGGACCGCTCCCGCGGCGAGCGCCGCCTGGCGGATGCTCTCGAGCTCGGCCGCCTGGCCGACGTCGAGCGTGAGCACGACGACCTCCGCCTCGAACGCGGACGCGAGACGCGGAATCGCCGAGAGGTTGTCGGCACTGCCGGAGCAGGCGAACACGACGCGAGTGGTCACGCTGGTTGTCCCTCCCCTGTCAATCGTTCGAACCGCTTCACGAGCGCCTTCGCGCGACGCGCATCGGGCGCCACCACGAGCACCGTGTCCTCGCCGGCGACGGTGCCCACGATCTCGGGCAGGTGCGCGTCGTCGAGCGTGACGCAGAGCGCCTGGGCCCGGCCGAGCCCGGTCCGCAGCAGCACGAGCTGCTGGACGCGATCGACGCGCAGCAGGTACTCGGCCACCGCGCGCTGCAGCATCGTCTCGGCCGTCCTGCCGTTGGGCGCGGCCGTGCGCCCGGGCGGCTGATAGGCCCCGTCGGCGCCACCCTTGACGAGCCCGAGCTCGCGGATGTCGCGCGAGAGGGTCGCCTGGGTGACGTCGAAGCCGGCCGCGCGCATGCTGCGCCGCAGCTGCTCCTGGCTTCGCACCGGCGCGCGCTGGATGACGTCGAGGATGACCGCCTGGCGCCGCGCTTTCATCGTTTTCAGAATACACCAAACGCTTGACTGATTATGCATGCGACTGTATAAATATTCTTTTGCGGAGTCACGAGGGAGAATGCCCATAGCAGCCCCGGCCAACAAGACGAGCCCCGCGACCGGCCAGCAGGCCGCCGTCCGCCAGCCGCGCACGCGCGTCGCCGTCGCCGGCGCGACCGGCTACGCGGGCCAGGAGCTCGTGCGGCTGCTGGCGCGGCACCCCGCGGTGACGCTGACGGCCGCGATGTCGTCGGGCGCGACCAGCGCGCCGCGGCCGCTGCCCGCCCTCGCGCGCATCTGGGACGAGGCGGTCACGCCGCTCGATATCGACCAGCTCTCCGCATCCGCCGATATCGTCTTCCTCGCGCTCCCGGAAGCGGCATCCGCGGAGGTGGCGCCGAAGCTGCTCGAGCGCGGCACGCGGGTCATCGACCTGTCGGGCGCCTTCCGCATCCGCGACGCCGCCGACCGCCAGCGCTGGTACCCGGCCACCGCCACGCTTCCGCCGGGAACGGTCTACGGCCTGCCCGAGCGCGACGCCGCGGCGATCAAGGACGCGCGGCTGGTCTCGTGCCCCGGCTGCTACCCGACGGCCGCCCTGCTCGCGCTCGAGCCGGTCGCCGACGCCGATCTCGTCGAGGGGACCGTCATCGTCGACGCGAAGTCGGGCATCTCCGGCGCCGGCAAGGCGCCGAGCGACCGCACCCACTTCTCGGAGAACCACGGGAGCGTCTCGGCCTACGGCGTCTTCTCGCACCGCCACAACGCGGAGATCGAGCAGGAGCTGAGGCGCGAGGTGACGTTCGTTCCGCACCTGGTCCCGCTCGACCGCGGCATTCTCGAGACGATCTACGTCTCGCTGAAGAAGGGGACGAGCGAAGCGCAGGTGGCGAAGGCGCTCGAGGACGCGTACCGCGAGGCGGCGTTCGTGCGGCTCACCGGTGCGGCGCTGCCCGAGATCAAGCATGTCGCGCACACGAATTTCTGCGACATCGGCTGGAAGGTGGACGAAGGACGCAGCCGGCTCGCGCTGATCGTCGTGCTCGACAACCTCGTCAAGGGCGCAGCCGGCCAGGCGGTGCAGAACCTCAATCTCGTCCTCGGTCTCGACGAGCGGGTGGGTCTCCTCTGATGGCGCGCAGGCAGACGCTGGTCCTCAAGCTCGGAGGCGAGCTGCTCGAGCAGCCCGGGGAGCTGGCGCGAATCGCGAAAGGGATTGCCGCGCTCGCGGACCGCGTCCCGCTCGTGGTCGTGCACGGCGGCGGACGCGAGATCGACGCCGCGCTCGCCACCGCCGGCATCGCGAAGCAGCAGGTGGACGGCTTGCGCGTCACCGACGCGCGCACGCTCGACGTCGTCGTCGCCGTGCTCGCCGGCGCGATCAACACGCGGCTGGTCGCGGCGCTCCGCAAGGCGGGCGCGCGGCCGGTCGGCCTCACGGGCGCCGACGCGTCGGTCGCCACGATGAAGCGATCGCAGCCGGTGTCGAGCGTCGCGGGGCCCAAAGTGGACCTGGGGCTGGTCGGATCGCCGGTGAACAACGGCTCGCCGCAGCTGCTCACCGACCTGCTCGCGCGCGGCTACGTGCCGGTCGTCGCCTGCATCGGTGCCACCCGCGACGGCCAGCTGTTGAACGTCAACGCCGACACGCTGGCCGCGCACCTCGCGTCGTCGCTGGGCGCGCGCCGGCTCGTGATTGCCGGCGGCACGCCCGGCGTGCTCGACGAGGCGGGACAGACGATTGCGCGCCTCGACTCGCGCCACGCGGCGCGGATGATCAAGGCGGGAACGGCGAACAAGGGGATGGTCGCGAAGCTCGAGGCATGCCGGGCGGCGCTTCGCCGGGGGGTCGGCGACGTGCTGATCGCCGACGGCCGGGGGGTGGCGCTCGACGCGCTGGCGGCGGCGAAGGGACCGCTGGCCGGCTGCACGCAGGTGGTGCGATGAACAAGATGACGCTCGACGACATCAAGGCGCTCGAAGCGCGCCACGTGGTCACGACCTACAAGCGGCAGCCGGTGGCGTTCGTCCGCGGCAGCGGGTGCCGGCTGTACGACGTCGACGGCCGCGAGTACCTGGACCTCATCTCGGGCATCGGCGTCGCCTCGCTCGGCCACGCGAACCCGGGGCTGGCCGCCGCCATCTCCGAGCAGGCCTCGACGCTGATCCACACGTCGAACCTCTACTATCACCCGCTCCAGGGACAGGTGGCCGCGCGGCTGACGAAGCTGTCCGGCCTCGCGCGCGCCTTCTTTGCCAACAGCGGCACCGAGGCGGTCGAAGGGTGCCTCAAGTTCGCGCGACGCTACTGGTTCACGCAGGGCGCCACGACCCGCACGAACTTCGTCGCGCTCGAGAACGCGTTCGGCGGCCGGACGATGGGCGCGTTGTCGGTCACATGGGACGAGCACTACCGCACCCCGTTTCAGCCGCTGGTCGGCCAGGTGACGTTCGTCCGGCCCGGCGACGTCGCGGCGCTCGAAGCCGCCGTCGACGAGACGACGGCGGCCGTCATCGCGGAGCCCATCCAGGGCGAGGGCGGCATCCGGCCGCTGACGAAGGAGTTCGCGCAGGCCATCGGACGCGTCTGCCGCCGCACCGGCACGCTGTACATCGCGGACGAAGTGCAGACGGGTCTCGGCCGCACCGGGTATCCGTTCTACTTCCCCGTCCTCGGCCTCGAGCCCGACCTGGTGAGCGTCGGCAAGGCGCTCGGGAGCGGCGTGCCCGTCGGCGCGGTCCTGATGTCGGAGCGCGTCGCGCAGGCGATCTCTCCAGGCGATCACGGCACGACCTATGGCGGGAACCTGCTCGCGTGCCGCGCGGCGTTGTTCTTCCTCGAGCAGCTGATGGACCACGGCGTGCTCGATCACGTCAAGGCCGTCGCGCCGCTCTTCGAACGGCGGCTGCGCGCGCTGGCGTTGAAGCACCCGGTCATCGTCGACACGCGCGGCGTCGGCCTGATGCAGGGGCTGCAGCTCGCGGTGGACGCGGCGCCCATCGTGGAGGCCGCGCGGCAGCGCGGACTGCTGGTGAACCGTACGAACGAAAAGGTCGTGCGGATGCTGCCGCCGCTCACGATCGAGGCGGCCGACATCGAACGGGCCACGGACATCCTCGACGAGGTGTTTGCCACCGTCGAGGCGGAGGTACACGCCTGATGCTTCAGTTCATTCCGCTGTCGCGGGACTCGGCAACCGGGATCCGGACGCGTCACGTGACCGACGCGCCCGTCGAGATCCGCACCGCGACGGCGCGTGACGCCGACGCCATCCACGAACTGATCGACGAGCACCTCGCCGAAGGCCACCTGCTGCCGCGCGAGCTCGGCGAAATCCTCGTCCACGCGCACCGCTTCGTCGTCGCCGTCCAGGACGACGAGGTGCTGGCGTGCGCGGAGCTGGCGCCGCTGAGCCGCTCGGTCGCCGAAGTCCGGTCGATGGTCGTCAGTCGCGAGGCGCGGGGCCGCGGTGTCGGCCGCCGGATCGTCCGCGAGCTCGTCCGCCGCGCGGAAGCGGCGGGCTTCGAGAAGGTGTGCGCCTTCTCGCACACGCCCGGCTATTTCGTCCACCTCGGGTTCTCCATCGTGCCGCACGAGTGGCTGCCCGAGAAGATCGTCACCGACTGCCACGCCTGCAGCCAGTTCCGGCGATGCGGGCAGTACGCGGTGGTGCGCGCGCTCGAACGGCCGCATCACGCCTGCGTCCCGCTGGCCGCGCTGCATGGCTGACGTGCTGCACGCCGCGCGGCACACGTCGATCGCACCGATCGAGGGCGGCGTCACCGCGCCGACCGGCTTCCGCTCGGCCGCGGTCCACTCCGGCGTGAAGGCGAAGACCGGCGCGCTCGACCTCGCGGTCGTGGCGGTGGACACGTTTGCGTCGATGGCCGGCCTGTTCACCACCAACCTCGCGCAGGCGGCACCCGTGGTCGTGTCGAGGCGCCACCTGGAGGTGACCCGTGGAAGCGGCTGCGCCATCGTGGTCAACAGCGGCTGCGCCAATGCGTGCACCGGCGAAGACGGCATGGCGCACGCGCGGCGGATGGCCGAAGAGGTCGCCAGCGCGCTCGGGTGCCAGCCGGAACAGGTGCTCGTCGCCTCGACCGGCGTGATCGGCGTCGCGCTGCCGATCGACAGCGTGGTGGCGGGCATCCAGGACGCGTGCTCGTCGCTCGCCCACGGCCGGGGCAGCGAAGCGGCGCGGGCGATCATGACGACCGATCCGTTCCCCAAGGAGCACGCCGTGCGCGTGACGACGCCGCGGGGGTCGTTTTCGGTCGGCGGGATGGCGAAGGGCTCCGGGATGATCGAGCCGAACATGGCGACGATGCTCGGCTTCATCACGACCGATGCGCAGGTCGAGCCCGCGATGCTGCAGCGGGTACTCGCCGAGTCCGCGCGCGACACGTTCAACGCCATCACCGTGGACGGCGAGTGCTCGACCAACGACTCGCTCTTCGCGATGGCGTCGGGCAACAGCGGCCTGGCGATTGACGAGGAGCTCTACCCGGCCCTCCTCGACGGCCTGCTGTCGGTGTCGCGGCCGCTGGCGCTCGGCATCGTGCGCGGCGGCGAGGGCGCGACGAAGGTCATCGCCGTCAGCGTCTACGACGCGGCGACCGCTGACGAGGCCAGGCAGGTCGCCCGGACGATCGCGAACTCGCCGCTCGTCAAGACGGCGGTGCACGGCGCCGACCCGAACTGGGGCCGCATCGTCGCTGCGGCGGGCCGCGCCGGCGTCCGGTTCGACATGCAGCGCGTGACCGTCCGCATCGGCGGCATCCTGCTGTTCGAGAACGGGCTGCCGCACGACGAGTCGGCGCCGAAGGCGGCAGAGATCCTGAAGCGCGACACCGTGGACATCGAGGTGAGCCTCGGCGCGGGCTCCGCCTCGGCCACCATCTGGGGGTGCGATCTCAGTGCCGAATACGTGCGCATCAACGGCGAATATCGCACCTAGCGAGCCGGGCGTGACCATGGCGAAGGATTTCCTGTCGGTCCTCGACCTGTCCGCCGCCGAGGTCGCGCGGCTGCTCGATCTCGCGCGGCAGATGAAGGCCGACCGGCACCTCGGACGCCAGGCGCCGACGGCGCACGCCCTCGCGGGGCGCCACGTCGCGATGCTGTTCGAGAAGCCGTCGCTCCGCACCCGGTCCACGTTCGAGATCGCGGTCAAGGAGCTGGGCGCGGAGACGCTGCACGTGCCGTCCGAGTTCGCCGACGGCACGCGCGAGCCGCTCGACGACGTCGCGCGGAACCTCGAACGCTGGGTCCACGCGGTCGTCGTACGGACCTACGCCCACGAGAAGGTCGCGTCGATGGCGGCCGTCGCGCCCGCGCTCCACGTCATCAACGCGCTCAGCGACGAACAGCACCCGTGCCAGGCGCTCGCGGACATGATGACGCTCGAGGAGCACTGGGGCTCGCTGCGCGGACGGCGCATCGCGTTTGTCGGCGACGGCAACAACGTCGCCACGTCGCTCGCGCACGCGACGGCGCTCCTCGGGGTCCCGTTTCACGTGGCGTCGCCCCGCGGCTACGAGCTGCCCGCGCACGTCGTGGACGAGGCGCGCCGTGTGGCCGCCGACGGCGCCGAGCTCCGGCTGTTCGCCGACCCGTGCGAGGCCGTGCGCGGCGTCGACGCGGTCTACACGGACGTGTGGACGTCGATGGGCCAGGAAACCGAGACGGAGCTGCGCCGCCAGATCTTCACGCCGTTCCAGGTGGACAGGCGGCTGATGGCGTCGGCCGCGCCCGGGGCGCTCTTCATGCACTGTCTCCCGGCGCATCGTGGCGAAGAGGTCACCTCCGATGTGCTCGACTCGCCCCGGTCCGTCGTCCTCGACCAGGCGGAGAACCGGCTGCACACGCACAAGGCGCTGTTGTTGATGCTCCTGTCATAGGCAGAGGGCCCGACCCTGGGCGGCCTGAAGGCCGGTCCCTACGACCGAGGCGGACCTGAAGGTCCGCCTCTACGTCCGTTGCCCGCTAGAATGAGCCAGCATGGCTGACAGGCCTTGGCTGGCGCACTACGACGCGGACGTTCCGAGGTCACTCGAGCCGTATCCCGACAAGACGCTTCTCGACTACCTCTCGTCGCTCGCGCGTGAGCACGCGTCGAAGCCGGCGCTGCTCTTCAAGGGCGCGGAGGTGTCCTATGCCCGGCTTCACCGCGAAAGCGACGTCTTTGCCGCCGCGCTCGCGTCGCTTGGCGTGAGACAGGGCGACCGCGTCGCGCTCATCCTGCCGAACTGTCCCCAGTTCTTCGTCGCGGAGTTCGGCGCGTGGAAGACAGGCGCCATCGTCTGCCCGATCAACCCGACCTATACGGAACGGGAGCTCGAAACGGTCCTCACGGCGACAGGTGCGCAAACGGTCGTCACGTTGACGCCGTTCTACGAGCGTCTCAAGGAGATCCAGTCGAAGACCGCGGTGCGCCGCGTCATCGCGACGTCCATCAAGGAATACCTTCCACCGCTGCTGCGCGTCCTCTTCACGCTGTTCAGGGAAAAGCCGGGCGGCCACCGCATCACGATTGAGCCGGACGACCGCTGGTTCCTCGACCTGCTCCGGCAGCATCGCGACGGCGCGCCGCCGGCCGTGTCCGTGCGCGGCGACGACCGCGCGGTCATCCTCGCCAGCGGAGGAACGACCGGGACGCCGAAGGGGGTCGTCGGCCTCCACCGTCACTACGTGGCGGCCGGTCTTCAGCTGTACGAGTGGACGAAGTCCGCCAAGCAGGCGTGGGTCGACTCGATCATGCTGCCGCTGCCGCTCTTCCACGTGTATGCGAACGTCGGCGTGCAGCCGCTCGCCTTCATCGGGCCGAACCCGCTGTCGCTCGTGCCGAACCCGCGCGACCTCGACGACCTGCTCAAGACCATCAAGCAGGTCAGGCCGGCATTCTTCAACGGCGTCCCCACGCTCTACAACGCCATCCTCAATCACGCGGATGTCCGGGCGGGCAAGGTGGATCTCAGCTCGATCAAGCTCTGTTTCTCGGGCTCCTCGGCCCTGATGGCGGAGACCAAACGGCAGTTCGAAGCACTGACGGGGGCGCGTCTCATCGAAGGCTATTCGCTGACCGAGGGGATGATGGCGTGCTGCGTCAACCCGGTCCAGCGGACCAACAAGCTGGGATCGATCGGCATCCCGTTGCCCGACGTCGAAGTCCGCATCGTCGACTCGGACGACGCGGAGCGCGAGCTGGGGGTCGACGAAGTGGGCGAGATGCTGCTGCGCGCGCCGCAGCACATGGTCGAGTACTGGAACAACCCGGGCGAAACCGCGGACACGCTGCGGCTCCATGGCCCCGGCGGCCCGTGGGTCCACACCGGCGACCTGGCGCGCATGGACGCCGACGGCTTCATCTTCATCGTCGATCGCAAGAAGGACATGCTGAAGACGAGCGGCTACCAGGTGTGGCCGCGCGAGATCGAAGAGGTGCTGACGACGCACCCGGCCGTGATGGAGGCGGGGGTGGCAGGCGTCCCCGACCAGGCGAAAGGCGAGGTGGCGCACGCGTGGGTGGTGCTGAAGAACGGCCAGTCCGCGACCGCCGAGGAGCTGCGCATGTACTGCCGCGAACGCCTCGCGCCGTACAAGGTCCCCGCGCACGTGGAGTTCAGGTCCGAGCTGCCGAAGACGATGGTCGGGAAGGTCCTGCGGCGGGCGCTCGTCGAATCGCGGCGTTGACCGGGACCCGGGTCCGACTGAATCCGGCGCGGTATCCAATCGGGACCCGGCCTAGGTGCGGAAATTTCCAAGTTCGATGTGCGCTCGTTCGAGCGCCGCGCGGATCCGGCGTGCCAGATCGGCGGCGGCCGGCGTGTCGCCGTGCACGCAAATCGTGTCCACGTTCGGATGTTGTGCAAGGGTCACGACGCGGGCGACCACTTCCTCCGGGTCGTGGATGACAGCGCCCGGCTCGCTGCGCGGCACCAGCGTCCCGTCCGGGCGATAGGCGCGATCGGCGAACGCCTCACCCGCGGTTCTGAGACCGACCGCGGTGCCGGCCGCAACCAGGTCCGAATCGGGCAGGCCGAGCAGAATCAGCGACGGATCGACCGACGCCACGGCGCGGGCAATCGCGTCGGCCACGGCCCGATCGCGGACCGCGATGTTATAGAGCGCGCCGTGGGGCTTCACGTGCTGGAGCCGGATGCCGGCATTTATCGCGACCGACGCCAGCGCATCGATCTGTTGAACTACGAGATCTGTAATCTGCTCTGCGGGGAGGTGAAGGTCGCGGCGTCCAAAATGTTCACGGTCGTCAAAGCCTGGATGCGCACCGACCGCGACACCATGGTCGCGGGCCAGGAGGACCGTGTCGCGCATGACTGTAGGACTACCGGCATGACGACCACATGCGACGTTAGCTGACGTTATGCACTGTAACAGCGCGGCGTCCTGACCGCTCTCCTCGCCGACGTCAGCGTTGAGATCGATACGCATTGTGCTTGAACGGTGAACACCCTTGTAATTCTTGCAACACTATTGCAAGTCGCCCGAGGTGGCGGATCGCGGTTTTTCTAGGAAATTCGCGCGGCATACGCGTTGCCACTGTATGGGGCCGTCGGCCTGTGGTTTACGGCAGGGCGCCGTAAATGCTGGGGGGAGCCAGGTCGGCTACCAGGACGGGGCGCCTTCGGGCGCCCTATCCGGTTTCCTCCTACATACCCCAGTGGTCTGAAAGACCTTCCTACACTCCAGCGCCTTCGGGATATTCCAACGCCAGCTTGAGCTCACGCGCCAGCGTCTCGACCGTCGTCCCCTGCCGCTTCCAGGCGCCGTCGGTCTCGAACCGCAGGTCGCCGATGCGCCGTCCCCACGGAGCGATGACGCGTCCGATGGCGCGGTAGTCGCCGCGGTCGGCGTGATCCTGATCAAGACGGCGGACGACATCCGGTGACACGCGGATGAACGCCCGCAGCGCGGTGGCCGACTTGATGCTGTACTTCCGGCCGCTCCACGCCGCCCCGAACACCATCGAGATCTGCTTGAAGTAGTTGACGAAGAACCGTTTGCCCTCTTCGCGGAAGTCGGCGGACTTGCGCGGTCCGCCGAAGGCGTCGCCGGCAAACAGCTTCTTCAACTCCTGGGCGAGCGGTGCCTGCGCCACGCGTCCGTGGCCGACGCCGAGCAGCTTGATTTCCCCGTGCAGCGGCGAGTCTTCCTTGTCGTTCAGCGCGCGGACCACGTCGTGCGCCGCGGCGAGCGAATCGTCGCGATACCTTTCCAGCACATTGGGATCCTAAGCTTAGAATTCCACGTGGACAAGTTGTCGCG
>JADMIO011319574.1_pt1 | contig 22424 bp, 15 predicted proteins | sample 8958161 | NCBI WGS metagenome assembly JADMIO01 (sample SAMN16585339, study PRJNA669376) | soil metagenome | isolation source: Crop rotation soil | place: USA: Cullars Rotation, Alabama | collected 2011 | reverse complement strand
CGACAACTTGTCCACGTGGAATTCTAAGCTTAGGATCCCAATGTGCTGGAAAGGGGCTAAAGCCCCGGCCTACGCGCAACCGACCGCTCGATCATCAGCGCGGTCGGTCCCACCAGGAACAGGGCATAGAACGGCGCGTAGATCACGTCGTTCAGCCGCAGCACCATCTCCACCAGGGCCACGCACGCCACCACGACGCACTGCCACCGCTTGTCCCGGACCGTCGTCTTCGGATCGGTGACCATGAAGAAGACGAACAACTGGTACATCGGGCCGGTGATCGGCGCGACGGTGGCCAGCCATGGCGTGCCCGTCGCCGCGCTCCTGACGACCGACAGCAGCAGGAACATCAGGACGTAAGTGGCTGAGACGTGGAGGCGCCCGACGCGCCATACGATCAGGAACCCGAGGATCCAGATCACCGCCATCGGCGCGACCACGTTGCCCCACTGGATGCTCAGGTGCGACACCGTGTCGGGGGCCAGGAACAGCACCGCGCTCAAGCCAAAGTTCGACGGATTCCAGAGATGCCGATCCCGCAGCCGCAGGACGTACTTCGACGTGATCGAAATCAGGCTGCACAGGACGTAAGGCCAGAAGAACGGTGACCGTACGAGGATGCCGACGCTGATCCCGGTGATGTAGGCACTGGCGGGATTCGGCCACGACCCATACGTCAGCCGTCCCATGACCAGCTCGGCGACGATGGCCGTGCCGATTGCCAGGGCCGTTCGCTGGTAGCTCTCGAGAATCCCGAACGACAGGTGCGCCGTGATCAGGATGCACGTGATCAGCAGCGGCGGCAGGAAGCGATTGTCCACGGCGAAGAAGCGGCGCCGGGGCACCGCCGTGGACGCCGGGACCGTGCTGGCGTCAACCGGCATTGGGCTCCGTGATCCGATGGCGGGCATCGACCTGCGGGTGCTCGATCGTCTGCTGCCGGCCCGACGGCCAGCGAATCACGACGCGATCGATGCCACTGCTGTCACCGAGGCCGAAATGCAGCACCCGATCGTTCTGCGCGGCGAAGCCGCTGGCCGCGACCACCTCCTGCACTTGCCGGCGTCCGTTCCATTGGACCTCGACACGAGCGCCAATCGCGCTCCGGTTGCTCGCCGAGCCTTCGAGCGCAAACTGGATCCAGTGCCGGCCGGGCGCCACGGTGTTGCGATACAGCAGCACCGGGCCACGCTGGTTCGCGACCACGACGTCGAGCACCCCGCGCCGGCCGAAGTCCGCCAGCGCCACCGCGCGGCCGTCGAACGTGTCCGTGGCGCCGACCACTTGTGCCACGTCGGTGAATCGCCCGAGTCCATCGTTGAGCCAGACCCGCTTGCGCTGGTACCCGGAGAGACTCCGTCCGCGCATCGCCGGCCAGTTCTTCGCGTCACCGATGATTGCGCTGTGACCGACGGCAATCTCGGAGAAGTCGTACCAGTAGCTGCTGCGCTCGCCGGCCGAGATATAGCCGTTGACGAGATACAGGTCCAGGGTGCCGTCGTTGTTCAAGTCGCCGAACTGCGCACCCCAGCTCCACCCGCCGAGATCCACGCCGAAGCTCGAGGCGAGATTCTCGTACTGCGGCTGCTGCGTCGAGGCTGACGGAATCCAGAGGTCGTTCCCCTGCACCAGCACGCCGGGTTCGGAGATGTTGGTCTTGTAGATCGCCAGACGCCCGTCGTTGAAAACGTCGCCGATCGCGGCATTCATCCCGCTCTTCGGGGTCATGCCGATGCCGGCGGCCCGTCCCACTTCGACGAAGCGCTTGCCGCCCTCGTTCGCGTAGAGCTCCGGGACGCCGTAGTCGTTGGCCAGGAACAGGTCCGGGTAGCCGGTGCCGCGGAGGTCCGCGGCGAGGACCGCGAGCGTCCAGCGCCGGCTCGCAATGCCCATCCGCTCGGTCACGTCCTCGAACGTGCCGTCGCCGCGATTACGCAGCAGGTACTTCCGTCCGCCGTTGTTCGCGTACTCGAAGCTCTCCGGCATCATGCGGGTTGACCGCAGGTGCCAGAGATCGATCCCTTCGTCGAAGTATCCGGCGATGAACAGGTCGAGCCGGCCGTCACGATCGAAGTCGAGCCAGGTGGCCGCGTTCGCGTTCACCCAGCGTGGCAGGTTCGCGCGATCGGTGACGGCAACGAACCGCTGGCCGTGTTCGTTGTGAAAGAGCTCGGGCCGGCCGTACTTGAAGAGGAGCAGATCCTCGTAGCCGTCGTTGTCGTAGTCGCCCCAGACCGATCCCATCGAGGCGCCGGTCCCGGCCTGGTTGACGTCAGCCAGGCCGACCGCGCTGGCCACATCCACGAACGTGCCATCGCCCTGGTTGCGGAACAGGCGGTTGAGCCCACGCTCGTTGCTGGTGGTCGCGTAGAAATCAGGCCAGCCGTCGCGGTCGAAGTCGGCGACGCTGACCGACGCGCCGGTCGCCGCGACCTGCGGCATGATGTGGCCGAGCTGCGGATCGAACGACGGCGCCTGGTGGAGGAAGTCGATCCCGGCGGCGTGATTCACCTGATCGAGCCGGAAGCCGTAGCGCGCGGTCGCTTCGGTTCGATCGTGAGACGAGGGGCCGGTCGCAGCAGCGCGCCCGTTCAACACGGCGACGGCGATCAGGCCTGCGACGAGCTGCGCGCCCCAGAGCAGCTGCCACCCTCGTGTTCGATTGATTCCCATCGGTCAGAACGTGTCCTACCGCAAACCTCGCAGGAACGGCGCGGCCGTCACGTAGCGGGTGTGGAACGTGTCCCAGTCGGCGCGGTGCTCGCGGTAGACCGGATCGTCCTCGAGTGCGGCCGACGCGGAGGCGGCCCGATACGCAGCGCGGGCATGGCTCGGCAGCGGCGTCACCGTGTTCGAGTAGTCGGTATTGTAGTCGCCGTCCTTCTCCCATCCGTCGCCGACCATGACGAAGTCCCGCTGCCAGCCGCCGGCCGGCGCGGCTGGCGCCGCGAAGCGGAGCCGCATCTCGTCGCCGGCGTTCATGATGACGTATCGATCATCGACGCCCGCCAGCAGTTCGCGGACGTCGCCGTAGCGCGTGTAGTAGCCCTCGAGGTCGCGCCAGCGCGCCGCCGTGTTGGCGAGACGTGCGTAGTCAGGGGTTTCCGGCGCGTTGCCACGCGGTGACGTGGTGATCGAGAAACCGCGGAACCGAAGGTCGGCCGTCGAGAGCGGCAGACGCTGCGTGCGCAGGACGGAATCCACGAGCGTGCCCACTCGCAACGCATCCCAGTACACCTCGAGGTTGGTGCGGAGCCGGAATCGGCGGGCGTCGCGCGCCCCTGCCAGATCGATCACCATCGTCTTGTTCTTGCCGGCTGGGAAGCCCAGGTCCGGATCGACGACGCGCCAGCGGCCGGCGGCATCCTGTGCGTCGAGCGCGAGGCCACGCGGCTGCCCGGCGCGATGCTGGCCGATCGCGACGTTGATGCTGCTGTCGGTCGGGTAGACCCACCCCTGCGCGATCAGCACCAGCCGATCGTCACGCTTCGCCTGGTCACCGATCTCGAACTCGACGGAATGCTCCTCTGCGATCCCCTGATAGTCGCCCCGGGCAAACGACGTGAGATAGCGGCCATCGAGCGCGGCGACGTCGGCCAGCACGTCGCGCCCCTCACCGTCTCGCGCCGACGCCACCGGCTGCAGGTCGGCGACCGCGCGAAGCGCCCTGGCCTGCGGTTGCGCCGGTGAAAACCGCTCGTCGACGAAGACCTCGACGTCGGCCGGGTGATCCACGGTCAGCAGCGACACGTGATCGAAGAAGTGCGTCTCCCACAACTCCGCCGTGATGCGCACGTCGTATAAACCATCGCGCGGCTGCAGCTGGTCGTGGCGGATGCGAACCCAGTCCTCGGTCTGCGTCGTGCCGGCGGTGTCCTGGGCGTTGATACGCAGACCAAGCGGCGATCGCCACAGAAAGTCGGTCACGAACGTGAACCGTTGGCCGTCCCACGCGAAGAGCCACGGGCACGAGCCTTTCAGCCGCTGCTCGGCGACGATCACGCTGTCCACTTTGCCGTCGAATTCAGCCTGAGGCACGCCGTTGGGCCAGACGATCCGGGCGACGTCGATGGTGGCGCGGTCGCCCAGGCCGAAGTGCGCCGGCAACCCGGTCAGCAGCTGCTTCTGGACGAGGAGACCGGAACGCACTTCGACGTCACCACCGACGCCGAAGGCGTTGATCCGCTGATCGCCGGCCGTCTCCTGGGCCCGGGCGCGAATCGACGTCCAGTGGTAGCGCGTGGTGCCGGAATTTAGAAACCGAACGGGACGACCGTCGCTGACGCCGGCCAGGTCCATGCGACCGTCGCCGTTCAGGTCCGCGATGCCCGAGATCCGGGCGGTGATGGCGGCCGCCATCGGCTGGAATCGGAGGCGCTGATCCGCGAGCCATGCCCGTGCGGTGGCCGGACCGGAGACGAGCAGGTCGAGTGCGCCGTTGTTGTCGAGATCGGCGAAGAACACCCGATAGGTACCGGGCGCATTGCCTGCAGGCAGGTCTGCCCACTCAGCCAGCCGGGCGGCCGACCACTGGCCATTGCGCCACGTGCGGGCGGTGATCGCGCCGCTGCCGTTGATCGTCACGACGTCGAGCGCACCATCGGCGTTCGCGTCGGCAATCGCAACGGCGAGTGCGCCCTCCTTGATGACCGGCAGTTCCGAGAACTGGCCAGCCTGTCGATTGATGAACACGTGGAGGTCGCCCGTGGCGTCGACGACGGCCGCGTCGGGATCCGCATCGCCGTCCACGTCGCCCCATGCGAAGCTGCGGGCGCGATTGACCGCGGCGAACGTCTGCACCTGCCGCCAGGTGCGATCACCGTTGTTCCGCAGCACGACCGTCGGACCATCGATGCGGCCGACGACGAGATCAAGGTCGCCGTCAAGCTCGATGTCGGCGGCCCAGGCCGCGAAGCAGCCGCACGCGAACGGCTCGCCCGCTGCGGCGAACGCCGTCGCGTCCACCATCTGACCGCGCTCGTCCTGCCCGTACAGCCGCAGCCCAGACGCATCAGCCTCGACAAGATCGGTGCGGAAATCGCGGTTCCAATCGATCGCCACCGCGGCGCGCGGGATGATTGCCACCGGTGAGTTCGCGTCCGGCGCCGCGAGGGTCACTGCGGTCAGTCCGGATTGTTCGCCCGCGGACTGCTTGGTGAACGACATCGCGTCATCGGCCGCCGCCGGTTGAGACGTTGGATTGTCGAGCGCGAGGAAGCGGACGAACGGCTCCGCGATCAGCTCCGCCGGAGTCCGGACCGCGGCCAGGCTCTCGCGGTAGGCCGGCACGCGCGCGAGAACGTTGCGGAGTCGCGTCAACGCCCGAACCAGGTCGTTCGCATTGGCCGCGTCGAGGGCTCGTTTGACGTCCTGCAATTGCAGCGTCGCCTCCGCAGGCCAATTGCCGGCGAGCGCCTCTAGCCGCCGCACCATCTCGCGCGCGCGCGGGATGTCGTCAGAGGCCGCCAGGCGGGCCCGCTCGAGGAGCAGTACGAGGTTGTCGGGCGCCTGTCGGAGGAGCTCGTCGTACAACCGTTCGGCTTCGCGTCGCGAGTCGGGCGTGAGCCCGCCGCTCTCGATCTGCTCCGCGACAGCAAAGCTCGCACGCAAATCGCGCGGATCGAGCTGGGCCGCCCGCTTCAACTGGGCCAGGCCGGCGTCGAGCTGGCCGCGGCTGATTTCCATGCGCCCGGCGAGCAGCGCCACCTGCGGATCGCGCGGAGCGAGTTGCAGAGCACGCTCGATCGGCTCCGCGGCTGCGTTCGCGTCGCCGAGACGAATCAGCGACAAGCCGAGGTTGGCCCATCCGGCTGGTTCCTCGGGGACGATCTGCGTCGATCGCGCGAAGTCCTCCCGCGCGGTGTCGAGCAGTCCCACGTCGAGCGCCGCCAGCCCGCGATAGAACTCGCGGGACATTCTTTCGTATTCCGCGGAGCCCTGCGCCGGCAGGCGCGGACGCAGGAGCAGGTAGCCGGCGACACCGACAGCGGCCATCACGAGCAGCGCCGCGGCAGCCCAGGTGTTGCGCCGGCGCCGGCTGAATGCTGACGTCAAGCGGTGGTAACGGCGTCAGACCGGCGGGCGTCGCGATCAGCGGGAGTCAACAGCGATCCGACGATGGCGACGGCAAATGACAGGGGAATCGTCACGAGGCCGGGGTTGCGCATGGGGAACCACGCCGATTCGTGCTTCAGGATATCGATCTGAATCGTCGGCGACAGCCAGATCAGCGTGACGGTCGCGATCGTGCCGACCAGCATGCTGCCCACCGCGCCGACGGTCGTCAATCGCGGCCAGAAGATCGACAGAACCAGCGCCGGGAAGTTCGCGCTCGCCGCAATCGCGAACGCCAGCCCCACCATGAACGCGACGTTCTGGCCCTTGAAGGTGATGCCAAGTGCGATGGAGATCACCGCGAGCATCACCGTCGAGACCCGCGCGACGCCAAGCTGCTCACGCTCGTCGGCATGCCCGTGGCGGACCACGTTGACCCACAGATCGTGCGAAAGCGTCGCGGCGCCAGACAGCGCCAGCCCGGCAACCACCGCCAGGATCGTTGCGAACGCCACGGCCGCGATGAAGCCGAGGAAGGGCGTGCCCCCTACCGCACCGGCGAGCAACGGCGCCGCCATGTTGCCGCCAGCATCCACCTTCGTGATCGCCTCGCGTCCGACGATGACCGTGGCGCCGAAGCCGAGCACGAACGTGAGCAGGTAGAAGAACCCGATCACCGCGGTCGCGTAGCCGACCGACGCCCGGGCCGTCTTCGCGTCGGGCACCGTATAGAACCGCATCAAGATGTGCGGCAGTCCGGCGGTCCCCAGCATCAGGGCAAGGCCGAGCGACACCGCCTCAATCGGGTCCGTCACCAGCCGGCCTGGCGCCAGCACGCCAGCGCCATAGGTCTGAGCCGCGGCGTCAAAGAGCGCCAGCGGATTCATCCCGAAGCGAACCAGTACGAGCAGCGCGAGCAGCGTCGCCCCGCCCAGCAGCAGGACCGCCTTGATGATCTGCACCCACGTCGTCGCAATCATCCCGCCGAACAGCACGTACGCCAGCATCACGACGCCGACGATCAGGACGGCGGCTTCGTACGGCAGCCCGAACAGCAGCCGGATCAGGTTGCCGGCGCCTACCATCTGCGCGATCAGGTAGAACGCGATCACCGCGAGCGAACCCAGGGACGCGGCAATCCGAACGGGCACCTGCCGCAGCCGCAGCGCGACGACGTCCGCGAACGTGTAGCGGCCGAGGTTCCGCAACGGCTCGGCGATGAGAAACGTGACGATCGGCCATCCGACCAGGAACCCGATCGAATAGATCAGCCCATCGAAGCCGGACGTCGCCACCAGGCCGGCGATGCCGAGGAAACTCGCGGCACTCATGTAGTCGCCCGCGAGCGCCAGCCCGTTCTGAAAGGCGGTGATGCTGCGGCCGGCGGTGTAGAAGTGCTCGGTGCTCCGCGTCCGGCGCGACGCGACCCACGTGATGCCCAGGGAGAGCGCGATGAATCCGAGGAAGAAGCCGATGGCGACGAGGTTAGTCATGCGCGTTCGCCCAGCGGATGTACCACCAGGTCAGCACCCAGGCGACGACGATGACGAGGACTCCCAGCAGGATGCCGACGCTCAGGCCGGGAACGATGATCGTGCCGAGCAGCGGCTTGTCGAACGCGACGAGCAGGATGAAGCCGACGTAGACCGCCAGCATCAGCAGCGTCAGCGAGATGGCAACCCGCCAGCGTGCCGTCGAAAGGCCGTCCAGTTCCATCGCGGATTCGTGAGCGGAAGGGATGGGCGCAAACAAAAACGCCCAACCCCTCGCGGGGTTGGGCGTCTTCGTCGTTATCGAAAGGGTTACGGCTCTTTGCGTTCGTCCGGCGCGCCGGTACCAGACGAGCCGACGAACAGCTTCTTGCCGTCCGGGAACGTGATGTCGCGGCCGTTGGCGCGGAACGCGCCGTCCTTGGCCTGGAAGCCCTGGACGATGATCTCGGTGCCGGGCGGCAGCGACTGCTTGTTCCAGCCCCGGCGCAGCAATGCGTTCGGCGCGCCGCCCTCGACCATCCACTTCTCGACCGTGCCGTCGTCCTTCTTCACGTCGATGTGGATCCAGGAGTGCGGGTTGATCCACTCCATCTTCGTCACGGTCCCCTTGAGGGTCACCGGCTTCTTGGCGTCGAATTCCGCCGCGAAGGAGTGGTGCGCGAGCGCAGGCACGGCAGCGGCGAGGATAGCCGCAGCGGCAACAACGCTGAGGATCTTGGTTCGCATCGAATTCATCTCCTACCTGTAGAAGCCTGTCCCAGTGATGTGCAGCGGCGGCACGTCCGCCCGGGTTCGTCCGATGTCGCCCTAGGACATTAGTGTAACCCTGACTGCCACCCGGTGCCAGCCCCGGCCCGGCTGGCGAGATTCCCCGCTATTCTGTCTTTTTCTTCAGATCTCCGTAGAGAAGTTCCTCGGAGAATTCGACGCACTTGAACTCGAGGAGCTGGGCGTTCTTCTCCAGCTTCTGGTACAGCGGCGTGCTGATCTTCCAGGGCCGCGTGAAGGTGTCGGGGTCCTCGATGGTGGCCTCATACATCAGGTTTTGCCCCTGCGGGGTGAACCGCTCGGTGACCTTCAGCATGTCGCTGTGGAAATTGCCGGCGCGGTCGAACCAGGTCATGTCGTTGAACCCGGTGTTCTCGACGACCAGGGTCTCGCCCTGCCATGTGCCGTTCGCCCATCCCATCCAGCTGTCCACGGCCGCCTCGGTGTGCTTCAGCATGTGGACCAGACGATTCGAGCTCGCGTACTCGTACACGAACAGGATGTCGCCCTGGCCCTGCACGATCTGGAAGGGATACGGCATGAGGTTGGCGCGCGGGATCCCGGGCATGTAGCACTTCGCCTCGGGGTCGTTCTTCGGCCAACCGGCGCGATTCGCCTCGCGCGTCTTCAGCGCCGCGGGCTTGTAGGGAATCGTCCCGCCCTCGACGATGCTCATGCCGGCGGGGATGGCGCCGATCGCGCCGAGCTCCCAGAACTTGGTGGCCTGCGCCGGATGGTCCTCGAGGTTCCAGTAGGCCGGCGTGATCGCCTGATAGATGCCGTTGATGTTCGGGTGCCCGGCGATCCGCGCGGGCCGCGGCGTGGGCGTTCCCGCCGCGGGACGCGCCTGAGCCGGTGCCGCTGGCGCCGCCTGCCCGCGTCCCTGGCCGGCCGGCGCACCTGCGCCCTGGCCGCGTCCCTGGCCCGCACCGGCCGCCGGCGCCTGGCCCGAGAGAGGCATTACGGTCAGCGACACGACCGCTGCCGCTGCCGCGACTGTCGCCGCCATCACTGCGCCTGAGAACCAGTTCCGCATCTGCCAGGTCTCCTTCCCACGTGGGGATCAACGTAGATCGAGCGTCGGAGTCTTCGGGGATCCGGACGCTTCTATCAAAAGGGTCCGCGCAGTGTCAAACGCGCGGCGCGGAAGAATTTACTGCAAAACGGCTCGGGGTCAAAGGGTTAGCGTCATGGCAGCCGCATCAACCCGAGGGTCACGAGCAGCGGGATCGCCACGGCCACGAGCGCCTCGCCGGCAATCAGACCGGAGGCAACCGGGATGGAATATCGGTGGTGCTGCTCCGGCGCGACTTTCCCCCACACCCAGTCGCCGAGCGCCCCGAGGAAGATCACGGTCACGGCGTTGATCGGGATGAGCATCGCGATGCCCATCCCGGTCGGCGACGGCACGAAGGGGCGGAGCCGCTTGTTTTGCTCGAGGAATGTCAGGAACACTCCGATCGCCGCGCCGACCGCCAGGGAGGTCTTCATCCATGAGAGCCTGGCGACCAGCGCCGGCGTCATCACACCGGGGGCGCTCAGGTCCTGCGTCACGAACTTCGCAAACCCGACCCACCGCTGCGACGTCGGGCTGAGGAGCTGGGCGTGATCGCCGACGATCCCGTACGTATCGCGAAGCAGCGGATACATCATCGCGAGCGCGAGCGCGCCCACCGGCACCGCAATCAACTGCATGTAGGTGAGGATCTTCGGCGTCGAGCCGACCATCTGCCCGGCGCGGAAGTCCTGCATCAACCCCTCTGATTCGGCGGCGACCGCGCCGGTCGTCCCGCTCGACACCATGCTGGCCCGCAGATCGCCTGGCGCCACGACCCCGAAAACCGCCTGCGTCAGGTTCGTCATCGCGCTGATCGGCCCCCAGTTGGTCTCGCCCAGTACCCGCAGGCCGACCAACCCAAGCGGCAGCGACAGCGCAATCGCGACGAGCGAGTGCCAGATCGGCGTGCCGAAGAACATCTGCTGAACCACGACGAGCACGGCGGCGGAACAGGCGCCACCGATCAGCACCCACGGCAGCGGAAGATCACCGGACGACCCGCCGGCGCTGGCCAGACTCGAAAAGGTCTTTGCGAGCACACGCCACCGGATCAGCAAACCTGTCAGCCCGCCGGCCACGAGCATCCCGACGGCAGGCCACATCACCACGAGCAGGATGTCCACGCGCCGTGCATCGGTCGCGATCAAGCCGCGATCGAGCAGCCAGGGCGGCATCAGGACCCAGGCGATCAACCCACCCAGCAGCATGCTCGCGCTGACCCGCAGCCCGATGATGATCCCGGAGCCGATGTTGAGCAGCGACAGGCCGAACCCGAGGCCGACGCGGGCCGAGAACGCGTTCACCACCCACGGAATCGCGTCGGCGATCCATTGCAACTGCGTCGCGAGAAACAGGAGACCCGACGCCACCAGCGAGCTCATCATCGCGAAGGCCGACTTCCGGGCTTGCGGCCCGTGCGAGTCGAGCATGATCAGCGTCTCGCCCGCCGCCATCCCGTCCGGGAACGGCAACTGCTCGTCGTCGATGAAATGCTTGCGCAACGGGACCGCCAGGAACACGCCTAGGACGCCCGCCGCCGACAGCCACACGAACGTCTGCAGGCGCGACAGATGCACGTCGAAACCGCTCCCCGGTTCCGCCGCCATCATGTCGAACGCCGCGAGCAGCCAGCAGAGAAACGCGATCTGGCCGGCGGTGGTGCCCGCGGTCTGCACGATGTTGTTTTCCCAGCGGTTGTAGCTCTTCGAGAACAGGCCGAGCGCCACGAACCCGAAGAACGCCGAGACGACCGAGATGTTCGGACCGAAGCCGAACTTCAGCACGACGTAGGGGTACGACGCACCCATCAGCACCGCGACCATCAGCCCGACGACGACAGAGCGTGGCGTGAATTCGCGGATGTGCGCCGGCTTGGTCGGGCCGGGAGGAACGGCGGTCGGTTCGGTCACACGGTCTCCTCGCTCTGGTAGAGGCCGACCTTCAGGTCGGTCTCCTCGCATCTGGTAGAGGCCGACCTTCAGGTCGGCCTTCGATCTTCGGGTCGGCCTTGTTCCGGCCTTCAGGTCGGCCTTCGGATCTTCAGGTCGGCCCCATTTCGTCAGGCAGACCGGATCAGGACAAGCGGACGACGTAACGGCCGAGGGCGCGGCCCGCCAACAGCGTCTCGAACGCCGGGCCGAGCTCGTCGAGTGTGATCGTCCGCGCGATGTCGGCGAGAGGCGGCTTCATGTCGGTGGCCAGGCGCCGCCAGACTTCCCGGCGAACGTCCATCGGGCACATCACGGAGTCCACGCCGATCAGGCTCACACCGCGGAGGATGAACGGCATGACCGTCATCCGCAGGTCGATCCCGCCAGTCAGCCCGGTGCTCGCGACCCCACCCCAGTAGTCCGTGGTCCGCGTGAGCCAGCCGAGCGTGTCGCCGCCGACGGCATCGACCGAGCCGGCCCACGTCGCTTTCTCGAGCGGACGCGAGCCCATCTCCAGCGTCCCGCGCGACAGGATGGTTCGCGCGCCGAGGCCGCGGAGGTAGTCGTGAGCCGTGTCTTTGCCGGTCAGCGCCGTGACCTCGTATCCGAGCCGGGCGAGCGCCGCCACGGCAATGCTGCCGACGCCACCTGTCGCCCCCGTCACGATCACCGGACCCTTGTTCGGCCGAAGACCGTTTTGCTCCAGCCTGAGCACGGCAAGTCCCGCGGTAAAACCCGCGGTGCCCAGCGCCATCGTGTCGAACAGCGTCAGGCCGTCGGGGACCGGGACCACCCAGTCGCCGGGCACGCGCACGTACGCGGCGTAACCGCCATCGTGATTGACCCCGAGGTCATACCCGGTCACGAGCACCTGCTGACCGGGAGCGAATCTGGAGTCAGCGCTCGACTCGACGATCCCTGCCACGTCGATCCCGCCCACAAGCGGGAAGCGGCGCAGGATCTTGCCCGTGCCCGTGCCCGCCAACGCGTCCTTGTAGTTGACGCTCGAGTAGGCCGCGCGGACGACGACGTCGCCCGGCGAGAGGTCGTCGAGCGACAGGTCAACGAGCGAGCCGCTGACGGTATTGCCGCGGTTGTCGATGCGGAAAGCGCGGAAGTCGCCCACCAGTGTTCTCGCTGCGAGAGTGTCCAGGACCGTCCTACGCGGCGGATGTTATCATCCGCCCCCTCGATGAACCCGGTCGTGCGGCGGTGGCTCGACGACGCCAGGGCCGATCCGGTCGGCTTCTGGGAACGCGCGGCAGAAAGTCTGCCGTGGTTCAAACGTTGGGAGCGCGCGTTCGAGGGGACGTTCCCCAGCTTCCGTTGGTACGTCGGCGGGGAAACCAACCTCGCGTTCAACGCGCTGGACCATCACGTCGCGCACGGCCGCGCCGGTCACGCGGCGGTCGCGTACTTCAACGAACGTGGCGAGCGCCGGGTCTTCACCTACGCGCAACTGCTCCACCAGGTGAAGCGCGCGGCGGCATCGCTGCGCGCCCTCGGCGTCCGTCGAGGCGATCGCGTCACGCTCTACATGCCGACCGGTCCCGAGGCGATCATCCTGATGCTCGCCATCGTCCGCATCGGCGCGATTCACTCGATCGTGTTTGCCGGCTTCGGCGCGCGGGCGCTGGCGCAGCGGATCGAGGCCAGCGGATCGTCGATCGTCTTCACCACCGACGTGACGTATCGCAAGGGGCGCGACGTCGCGTTGACGCCGATCGTGGACGAGGCGATCGCCCTGCTCGCGGCCGATCGCCTGCCGACACCGCGCGTCGTCGCGTTCGAGCGGCAGACACCGGAATCCTGGGACGCATTCCTGCGGCTCGGCGAGGGCCACCCGTCCGACTGCGAGCGGATGGAAGCGAACGAACCGGCCTTCATCCTGGCGACGTCCGGGACGACCGCGCGGCCCAAGCTCGCGGTGCACACGCACGGCGGCTACCAGGTGCACATCGTCTCGATGGCCCGATGGTGCTACGCGATGCGGCCGGAGGACGTCTGGTGGGCGACGTCGGACATCGGCTGGATCGTCGGCCACAGTTACATCGTGTACGCGCCGCTGATCGTCGGCTGCACGACCGTCGTCTTCGAGGGCGCGCTCGACTTTCCCGCGCCGGCCGCGAACTGGCGGGCGGCGATCGAGGAGTTCGGGGTCACCGGGATCTTCACGTCGCCGACAGCCGTCCGCATGCTGATGCGGTATGGCGACGACACGCTCAAGGACGTGGACTACTCGAGCCTCGAGCGCATCTTCTGCGCCGGCGAGGCGCTGAACCCGCCGGCGTGGGACTGGCTGCAGAACCACACGCTGGGCGGCCGCGTGCCGGTGATCGATCACTATTGGCAGACCGAAACGGCGGGACCGGTGGTGTGCAACCCGCTCGGGATCGCGCTGCTGCCGATCCGGCCGGGATCAGCCGGCATCGCGCTGCCGGGCATCGACGCGGCCGTGATGCGGACCGACGGCACGCCGTGTCCGCCCGGCGAGAAGGGAATCATGGTCCTGCGGCGTCCCTTCCCCGGTCTGATCGCCAGCCTGTGGGGCGAACCTGAGCGCTACGGCCGCGATTACTGGGAGCGGATCCCGGAGGCCTATTACTCGGGCGACTCGGCGCACGTCGACGGCGACGGCTACATCTGGTTTGCCGGCCGGGCCGACGAAATCATCAAGATCGCGGCGCACCGCCTCGGCACGGTCGAGGTGGAGAGCGCGTTCCTGAAACATCCCGCTGTCGCAGAATGCGGCGTCGTCGGACGGCCGGACGACACCCGCGGCGAGGTGATCGCCGCATTCGTGCTGCTCAAACAGGGACACGACGGCTCGCCGACGTTGCGCACGGCGCTGCTCGAGACGCTCCGCCGCGAGCTTGGGGCGGTGGCGGTCGTCGGGAACCTGCACTTCGTCCGGATGCTGCCGAAAACGCGCAGTGGCAAGATCATGCGCCGCGTCTTGAAGGCCGTGGTGCTCGACCGCGATCCAGGCGACATCACGACCATTGAGGACGAAGGCTCGGTGGAGGAGGCCCGCCAGGCCTGGCAGGAATTACGTACGGCATTGAACTAGCAACGGTCTTCCGCGAGGTCAGCCATGCTGCACAGACTCAGCCGTCTTCGGGGATGTCACATTCATGCCGTCGATGGGGAAATCGGCCACGTGGACGATGTCCTCGTCGACGAACGCACGTTCGCCGTGCAGTACCTCGTGGTCGACACGAGCAACTGGATTGGCGGGAAGTGGGTGGCGATCGCGCCCAGTGCCGTGAAGAGTGTCGACTGGGGCAAGCTGCGAATCGTGGTGGACCTGACGCGCGACCAGATCCGCGGTGGCCCGACACTCGACTCGCTCGACGTGCCGCCGGCGGAAGCCTGGCCCAATTACGCGTTCATTTTCTGAGCAGGCCAACGTGCAGGCCGACCTTCAGGTCGGCCTTCCTATTTCTCCTGGCGCTTCTCTTCGGCGCGCGAGCCGCTCAGGATGTTCCGCAGCGCGTAGTTCCCTTCGTGGCACGCGTATTCGAACATCCCGTACTCGTCGTCGCGCTTCAGCGGCAGCTCGATCGTAAACGGACGCGTCCACGTCTTCGGGTCGGCGAACGTCATTCGCCAGATCAGCAGGTCGGGCGACACGCGGGTGATCCGCTCGGTGATCGTCAGTTCCTCGCTGATGCGGCCCCCGCCGTTGGCGCCGATTCCCGATGTCCGCGGATCGAAGTTGGTCGTCTCGACAACGAGCGTGTCGCCGTCCCAGTGGCCGCGTGAGTCGCCCATCATCATGCGAATCGCCGGATTGGCGTGCGGACGACCATCGAGATACACCACGCGCGACTCGTGAATCATCTCGTTGCGCAGCACCACGATGCCGGGCGCCTGGTGAATTTCGTTGCCGTTGTTGTAGATCACCGGCAGCATCGAGCCGGCGACGCCACGGGTGATGCAGCGATCGTAGAGGCTGCAGTCGGTGTACGACGCAACCGGCCCGCGGCCGCCGCACTGCCCCGCATTGGCGCCTGCGCGCGGCGCGCCCGGCGCCGCCGCCGGCATGCGGCCGTCGGGCGGATCGACGATCAGCGACGCGATGTGCTGTGGCTTGCCCCGCTCGAGCCAGTGCGGCGGCGGCGAGGTCGGACTGCCAACCTGCCCGGGGACGCCTTTCGCGGTGGCGAAGTCGAAGTCCTCGAGATCCTCGGTCTGCTGGCGTTCCATCTGCACCTTGCGCTGCTGAAATTCCTCCTCGGTCAGCGCGTTGCGCGTGCCGAACTTCGGATCGCGCTGAAGCGGAACGCCGACGAGGTCGGTGCCAGGCCATTTGCCCTGCAGGTCCGGATCGCCCCACGGCGTGCGCGGGACGGTGTAGCCCTTCGGAGTGCTCTGCGCGACGAGGACCGCGGAGCCGAGCACGGCGGCAACGACGGCGCAGCCCACCCGTAACCATCTCTGTGGAGCGGATTCACGATTCATGATTCACGACTCACGATTCAGATTCACGATTCCTACTTGAGCGGTTCGACGTGGGTGATCGAGAGGATCGGTATCGCTCGCGGCTCGTAGCTGATGACCAAGTCCAGGTCGTTCTTCATCGCCGTCTCGAACGATGGTTCGTACGGGTAATGCGCCTGCGCGTAGAGCATGCGCGAGAACGCCGGGTCAGGCGTGGAGGCATCGACGTTCGGCGCCGGCGCCCGGTTGATCGTGAACGGATCGAACGCTGTTTCCAGCCTGAACGCGCCGACCAGGCCCGTCTCGTTGACGACGTCCAGTTGCCCACGCTTGCTGACCCACGCCGCGAACTGATCGAAGTCCTTCACGACCGCCTTGAACTTGCTGCCCTGCTCGTTCCACACGCACCTGGCCAGCCCACGGGCGTCGGCTTCGGCCTGTGATCCTTCGGCGCAGCCGCCGATCACCGGCTGCAGCTTCGCGCCAAACCGGGTGGGCGAGCCGCGCCGCAGCACCATGGCCGTGCGCATCTCGTCCTGGATGGTCACGCCGAGGTTGAAGCGATCGGCCAGCAACTGCTGAAGCATGTGCCGCACAGCCGGGAGATCGTCGGTGGGGGTATCGAACGAGCCGGTCGCCCCGCGCGCGGAGACGTAAAACCACTCGTCGAGCAGCGGGTCACTGCCTCTGGAGCGCTCCCACCGCTGATCGATGCCGTAGGCGAACTCGATCAATCGCCGGAGCGATGCGCTGGCCTCGAAGCGGTCGCCGGGCTGGACCTGAAATCGTCCGATGACTTGAGCGACGGCCTGGGAGAGATCCAGCGCTCCGTTGACCTGGGGACCGTCCATCGGCTCGACGGTGGCGGACGCGAAGCGCAGGACCCCGGCCGGCGCCGCCTGCTGCCTGGCCACAGGGACAGCGGCCGATCCAAGCAGCACGGCCACCACCGCACAGACGACACGCATTGAAGAACCGTGCGTCATGGAACCTCACTTCAATCGTGAATCGTGAATCGTCAATCGCGAATAACCTCGGTGCCTTCATTCACGATTCACGATTCAAAATTCGCGATTCCGCCTACGGCAACGCGAACGCGAGGACGTTGTTGCCGGCGACGATGGCGACGTACTGTTTGCCGCTCTTCCCCTGATACGACATCGGATTCGCGTTCGCATTCGCCGGGACCGGCATCGTCCAGATTTCCTTGCCCGTTTTCGAGTCGAATGCGCGGAACCGGCGATCGTTGGTGGCGCCGACGAAGACGAGGCCGCCGGCGGTGGCCGTCGGGCCGGCGCTGCCGGCATTGCCCGACAACTGCTTGCCTTCGGGCAGCGACTCGTTCAGGCCGAGGACTGATTGCCAGGCGATCTCACCCGTGTTCGCGTTGACGGCCACGAGCTTCGCCCACGGCCCCTTCTGACAGGGCAGCGAAGTGCCGGTCTTGCCATTGACCGGGGCGTTGAAGGACGCAAACGGCCCCTTGGTCACGGTCGGACCATTGGGCCCCATGGTCAGGGCCGCGCGGTCGTACGCCTGCGTCGAGCCGGGCGCATCGAAGCTGTAGTTGCCGTCTTCCTTCACCTCGACCCAGCCGACGAGCGACGTATCGTGCGCCTGCGCGAACACGTAGCCGGTGGTCGGGTCCACCGCTACACCGCCCCAGTTCACACCGCCGATGCCGCCGGGGAACTGGATCGTCGACTTCGGCGGCGCGTCCTTCTCCTTGAAGTAGAACGGCGTGAACGGACCCTCGTTGCGATAGCCGCCGGCTGCTTCCATCATCGCCTTGCACGCGGCCGCATGTTCCGGTGTGGTATCTGCGGCGGTGACGAGGTCTTCCGGCTTGAAGCTGACGCGGCTCAACGGTGGCGGTTTCACCGGGATCGGTTGCGTCGGCGAATACCACTCGGTCGGCACGTCGCCCTTCGGAACCTTCTTCTCCTCGACGCCGAATACCGGTTTCCCGGTCGTCCGGTCGAGGATGTACATGTAGCTCGTCTTCCCCACCGACGCGATCGCGGGAATCGTGCGGCCGTTCACCCGCACGGTCAGCAGTCCGCCGGGCGAGGGCGTGTCGGAATCCCACAGATCGTGGTGCACGGTCTGGAAGTGCCACTTGTAGGCGCCGGTCTCGGCGTCCACCGCCACGACGGAGTTGCCGTAGACGTTGTTGCCGGGACGATCGCCGCCGTAGTAGTTGGCGGCCGGTCCTGCGATCGGGAGGTAGACGATCCCGCGCTCCGCGTCGATCGACGCCGAGAACGCCCACATGTTCGTGCCGCCGCGGTGGTACCAGCCGCGGCCGGCTGCCATCCGCTCATCGGCGACGTCACGCCAGGTCTCGTTGTACTTCTCACCTGGCTGCGGGACGGTCTTGAACTCCCACACCTTCTTGCCGGTGCGGACGTCGAACGCGCGCGGGTTGCCCGGATCGCCCTCGGGAACTTCGGACGACGCGGCGCCAATGATCGCGACGTTCTTGTACACGGTGGGCGTGCCGCCATAGCCGGGCGTCACGGTCACTCGGCCGTCTTCGCCGAACCCCGCTGACGGTTTGCCGGTTGCCGCATCGAGCGCGTACAGGCCAGTGCCGGCCATGAAAAGAATCCGCGGACCGAGCGTTCCGTCGCCGGGCCAGTAGCCGAGACCGCGCGTCGAGGCGCTGGGACCACGAGCCGCACCGCCGCCCGGCGCCTGCGCGCCACCGGCCGCGCCGCCGCCACGACCACCACGACCGCCGCCGCCCCCACCCGCCGGAGCCGCTGCCCCGCCGCCCTGACCGGCAGGGATTGCCGCGGCATTGGCGCCACCGGGCGCCGCCACTGGGGCGGACTGCGATCCTGCGACTGCCGGGGGAGGCGCCGCCGGAGCTGCCGTGGTTGGAGCCGAACGCTGCAACACCGGGGGCGCCGGCAGCGTGTACGCCCAGATCTCCTTGCCGGTGTCCGCGTCGAGGGCGACAACCCGCGGTCCCGACGTCGCGTACATCACGCCGTTGATCACGATGGGCACCTGCGTGCCGCCGGTGATCGTCGCCGACCATGCCTGCTTCAGGGTTGCAACGTTCTCGGTGGTGATCTGCTTCAGCGGCGAGTAGCGCGTGGCCGCCAGGTCGCGGTTGTAGTTCGGCCAGTCGCCGTCGGCGATCTTCGCCACGTTGGCCGCGCCGCCGCCCTGCGCCGTCATCACGGCGGTGCCCACCGCGATCACGCACGCGATCGCAATCCCTGCGAAAACCTTCATCGGTGTCTCCACGAATTCCTGGCGGGCCTGACAAGGCCCGCCCTACGCGATGATTGGCGGGGCTGAAGCCCCGCCCTACATGGTCCGCCCTACTTCTTCTCCGGCAGCGCGAATGCGATGTAGCCGTTCAGTCCCTGCTGCAGCACCGACTTGCCATTGATGCGCACGGGATTCGAGCCGAGACCCGACACCGGGATCACGATGAACTGCCGGCCGTTGACCTCGTAGCTCGCCGGAATGCCGTCGCCGGCGGCGGGAATGTCCATCGCCCACACGACCTTGCCGTTGTCACGGTCGTAGGCGCGGAACTTCCGATCCGATCCGGTCGCCACGAACACCAGCCCGCCGCCGGTGACGAGCGGTCCGCCGCGCGGCCAATGCGCGCCGGTCGGCCCCTTCCACTCCGGAATCTCCGGCAGGCCCGTGACGGTGCCGTTCGGGACCTGCCACTTGATCTCGCCGGTGTTCAGGTCATACGCGGTGAGCTGCGACCAGGGCGGTCCCATCGCCGACAGGTTCATGCTGGTGAGCCAGAAATCGATCGGCGAGCGATAGAGGCCGTTGTAGTCGGCACCCACCGTCGTCGGCGCCGGCGGCGCGCCGGCGACCGGGCCGCCCATCGCGCCATTCGGCGCCCCCGGCAGCATCTTCAGCACCGTCGGCGATTCCTTGGTGACGATGTAGAACTCGCCCTTGACCGGATCGACCGCGGCGCTGCCCCAGTTGCCGCCGCCGTTGTGACCCGGCGTCTCGACGGTCCCGCGCAGGCTCGGCGGCGTGTAGATGCCTTCCATCCGATAGCCGCGCAGCTTTTCCTTGATCGCCTCCTGCTCGTCCTTGGGCAGGTACGGGTTGACGTCCTTCTCGGTAAACGACTGGCGCGCGAACGGCTTCACCTTCGTCGGGATCGGCTGCGTCGGCGAGGCGTGCTCGCCCGGCAGATCCGACTTGGGCACCGGCTTCTCCTCGATCGGATAGATCGGGCGGCCGGTCTTGCGCTCGAACACATAGAGGAAGCCCTGCTTGCTCCCTTGCGCGACGATCTGCACGGGCTGACCGTTCTGCCGGATCGTCAGCAGCTTCGGCGCTTGCGGCAGGTCGTAGTCCCACAGGTCGTGGTGAATCATCTGGAAGTGCCACAGCCGACGCCCGGTCTTCGCGTCGAGCGCCACGAGGCTGTTCGCGAACAGGTTGTTGCCGGCGCGGTTGCCGCCGTAGAAGTCATAGCGCGCCGTGCCGAACGGGATGAACACGATCCCGTTCTCATCGTCGACCGTGAACTCGCTCCAGTTGTGTCCGCCGCCCGCGTTTTCGGTAAAGCCCGCCGGCCAGGTGTCGGCGCCGAACTCGCCGGGACGCGGGATGCTGTGGAACACCCACTGCAGCTTTCCGGTGAGGATGTCGTAGGCCTGCACATCGGCCGGGTTCGACTCGTACGCGGCGCCCGACGCCGGGAGCGAGATGATGAACAGATTCTGGTAGATGCGGCCGGGATTGCTCGTCTGCAGCGCACGCGAGGCTGATTCCGGGTGCACCAGGCCCTTCCGAAGATCGATCTTGCCGTTGTCGCCGAACGACGTGATCGCCTCGCCGGTCTTGGCGTTGATCTGCGTGATCATCCCGTTGTTGAGATAGATCAGCCGGCGGTCGCTGCCATCCGCGCTTTGCCAGTAGTTGATCCCGCGCGCCCCGATGGCGCCCTGGTTCGGGTGCTCCCACAGCTCCTTGCCAGTCACCGGGTCGAGGGCGACGATCGCGGTGCCCTTGGCCTGCACGTACATCACGCCGTCGACGACGATCGGGTTGAACGTCACCGCCCGGTCGCCCACCGGATACGTCCAGGCCACCTCGAGCTTCGACACGGTGTTCTTGTTGATCTGGTCGAGCGCCGTGAACTGCGACGAGTGGCTGCCGCCGGCGTACTCGGTCCAGGTCGTGTACGGCTTGGGAGCGGTCCGCGTCTGCGCGACCAGGCCGCCGATGGCGACCGTGGCGAGCACGAGGGTGACGACGAATGTGCGCATCGGGTCAAGTCCTTGAAAAGAAAGCGATCGGCGCATTATCCCTCGGCCGCTCAGTTTGTCGAAGGCGTGCCGAGCAGGCGGGCGTACGCCGCCTCGAAGACGGTCAGCTTCTGGACGGGCACGACGTCCTCGGCCTTCGGCACGTCGCTGAGCACCATCACCTTGCTCTTGTTCAGCTCCTTGAATGCCGGCCACGGCCGCAGGTTGCTGCCGTTCGGGTCGCCCTTCGTGATGAAGTTGACCCAGTAGGACGACATCATGTCGCCCAGCCTGGTGTCGAACTCATTCCACGTCTGCGTCGGCTGGCCCTTCGGGTTGTTGAAGGCGTAGGAGATCTCCGCCGTGTGGGTCGCGCCCTGCGGAGAGGGCTGCCCGTTCACCGTCGGGATCTGCGTGAAGAAATAGGTGTACGCCTTTTTTCCCAACTTCGCCTGGGCGGCGGCCCACTGCCGCATGTTCCAGTTGATCTCGTCGGCGCACGCTTCGTGCGCCGCCTTGGCGGCGTCCGCGTCCGACGTGACCGTGTAGTTCTTCAGGAACGCCTCGGCCTGGTCGCCGAACTTCCGTTGCGCGCTCGCCTTGAACGCCTCGGCGGTCGTCGCCGCGCCACCGCCGCGGCCGTTGAGCCCGGCCCCGGGGCAGACACCGAAGTTCGCTTCGTCCTTGTTCGATCCGGTGAGTACGTCGACGGCGTTCTGCTTGCCGTTGCGGAACGTGATCGAGAGGTCTTCGGGGATCAGATACCCGTCGATGAGGAGTCCACCGTTGCTAGGCAGCCCTGTCAACTGATCGAGCGGCCTGGCGCGAAGCTCGGCGATCGTCTTCACGCCCAGTGTTTCCATCGCACGCGCGCCGGCGGCTTCGGCTTCGGCCGACGCTCGCATCTTGCCCATCGTCAGCCCCATCCACCCGCCGCTCTCCGCGATGGCGCGGTTGAACAGCCCCTTGGCCTGCGGCGATCCAACCAGCGCGCCCACCATGATCGCGCCGGCGGACTCACCCGCCACGGTGACATTCGCGGGGTCGCCGCCAAACGCCGCGATGTTACGCTTCACCCACTGGAGGACGGCGATCGCGTCCATCATCCCGTAGTTGCCCGAGCCGCTGTGACCGGCTTCCTTCGCGAGGTCCGGGTGCGCGAAGAAACCGAGTGACCCCAGGCGGTAATTCATCGTGACGATGACCGGCCCCTTCGACGCGAGGTTCTCTCCGTCGTACCAGGCCATGCCGCCCGAGCCGCCGGTGAAGCCGCCGCCGTAGATCCACACCATCACCGGGCGCTTGTCGGAGGCGTTCTTCGCGCTGGTCCACACGTTGAGATACAGGCAGTCTTCGCTCCGTGCCGGCTCGCGTGGCGCGACTTGCGCGGCCGGCGGCGCGGCGGCTGCGGCGCGTGGCGCCGCTGGTG
>JADMIO011070328.1_pt1 | contig 22428 bp, 12 predicted proteins | sample 8958161 | NCBI WGS metagenome assembly JADMIO01 (sample SAMN16585339, study PRJNA669376) | soil metagenome | isolation source: Crop rotation soil | place: USA: Cullars Rotation, Alabama | collected 2011 | reverse complement strand
TTTATGTAAATAACCGACTGGTCACAACGTATCGTGTAATTGAAAAAAGAGACGAGAAATAAACTGGTGTTTTTGATACTATTAATCTTTCCAGTCAGCCACAAACAAATTAGTATCATGCGTACCACCATTATTGCGGTTGCTGCTAAACACTAACTTTTTACCATCAGGTGAAAACATTGGGAATGCATTGAAAACACTTTGGTCTGTTATCTGCTGCAAGCCGGTTCCGTCTGCATTAATAACATATAACTGAAAATCAAAACCATGCGTGGCCTTATGATTTGACGAGAAGATAATTTTTTTGCCATCAGGTGTAAAGAAAGGTGCCCAGTTAGCTTTGCCTAAATGCGTTACCTGCTTCAGATTGCCGCCATCAACATTACATGTATAAATTTCCATATTGGTAGGTGCAACCATTCCCTGTGCCAACAGGTCTTTATATTCTTTTACATCTTCAGGTGCTTGGGGACGCGATGCACGGAAAACCAATTGCTTGCTATCAGGTGAAAAGAATGCACCACCATCATAACCTAAACCTGTTGTTACCTGCTTTTGGTTTTTACCGTCAATATCCATTGTCCAGAGTTCAAGATCTCCGCTACGATCGCTTGTAAAAACAATTTTTTTACCATCGGGAGATACGGTTCCTTCTGCATCGTAACCCTTGGTATTGGTAAGTTGCCTTGTAATTTTACCATTCAAGTTTGCTACATAGATATCATACGTATCAAAAACCGGCCAAAGGTACTTACCACCCTTACGAAGGTCACCAGTTTCAGGGCATGCATCGCCACCTCCATGCGTGCTGGCATATAAAACTTCCTTATTACCGGGCATAAAGTATGAGCAGGTTGTCCGTCCTTTTCCTGTACTTAACATTGGAGGGCGGTGTGTGCTGTCCTTATCTTTAAATTCAGAAAGATTCAATAAAAAAATCTGGTCGCACTGTACACCCCAGGCCTTGTTGTTTGATTGAAAGGTAAGGCTCTTACTGTCAAAACTCCAATAAGCTTCAGCATTATCAGCAGCAAAAGTAAGTTGCCTAATATTGTTTAAGTGTTTGGCTTCTAGGGTATCAGGCGTTTGCGCCTCAATGATAGATGCAGAGCAAAGAAGGGCTGATAAAAATATAATTTGAAGTTTCATAAATACAATTTGCCGCGAAAGTAAAGTTTTGCGAACAGTTCCTCTCTATTTGGAATTTGATACCATCGAAAAATGACTGAAACTTTACACTCTGATAAGAGTAGACATTATTCTATAAAACTATTTGTTTTTGAAACTGATTACTATACCTTTGAAAGTTATAAGTTTAAAATACCCTCCGATGAAAAGAATTTTAATGACTAGTGCATTAGTGCTTCCTGCACTTTTTTGTTTTGCACAAAACGTAGGAATTGGGACAAGCATCCCTGCTCAAAAATTAGATGTTATTGGAAACATACGATCATCTACCCTTACTGGTGTAGGCAATCGTTTTGTTACGGCTGATCCAACAGGCACACTTAATATAAGCTCAGCTGGTTTTCTCGATTCTACCTTTTGGAAAATAACTGGTAACGATAACACCACCCCTACCACAAATTTTATTGGCACTTTAAATGCCCGTGATTTTGTGACTAAAACAGGAGGTAGTGCAGCTACAAATGAGCGGATGAGGATACTTAGTACAGGGGAAGTAATTGTAAATAATACATCTGTTGGTGTTGGCCCAAATGTTGGTGATGTTTTTTCTGTTTACTCAAATGGCACAACTAATGGTACTACCAGTAATATTAGTGCAATCGGCCCATCTGCTATAAACGGATACTCCTCAACTACAGGCTCAGGAATTTATGGTGAGAATACGGGAACAGGGTTTGGTGTAATTGGAAACGTTTCCGGTGGTTTTGGGTTGGCAGGACTGGCCACTACTGGTACAGGAACATATGGGCAGGCTTCAGGAGCTACAGCTTTTGCTGGCCGTTTCTATAATACAAATGCAAGTGGTACAGCAATGCTGGTCGGAGGCAATAACCTGGGAGTGACGTACCTTGTCAACGGATCTGCCGCTTCATTTAACGGGGCATCATTTGGAACACTTGCAACTTGTGCCATACCTACAGCCGCTACAGCGGGAAGTGCTGTCTGGGGTTGTAACAGGAAAGTTGGAATATTAAGTTTTTTGGGAGGTGCCGGTGTAACAGGTATTGACTCTGCACTTGGGTCAGGAGTAATAGGTGCTTCGTACAATGGGGCAGCTGAAGGTGTAGTTGGGTTGGGCTTTTCTTCAAACGGAACAGGAGTTTTCGGTCAGGCAACGACAGGAGCTTTAGCCACCGGAATATGGGGTATTGTCACTTCAACTGCTGGGGCAACGTCTGCCGCAATATGGGGAGATAACCAAACGAATGGCGCAAATGCAATTGGTATCCTCGGACAGGAAACTGCCGGTGGTGGTGCGGGCAAACTTGCAATCCTCTCGAATGGTGATTTTGCTGCAACAGGCGGGAAAGCTTTTATGATTGACCATCCTCTTGATCCGGCCAATAAATTTTTAAAACATTATTCCATAGAATCACCCGAGGTGCTCAATATGTACCGCGGTAATGCTGTTCTTGATGCTAATGGGGAAGCTACAGTGATACTACCTTCCTATTTTGAAAGTGTGAATAACACCAATTACACATATCAACTGACGGGCATAGGCCAACCGAGTGTTATGTATGTTAAGGAAGAAATACAAAACGGACAATTTGTAATCAGTGGCGGACAGTCAGGAAAAAAAGTATCGTGGACGGTAATGGCAGAGCGTAATGATCCATACTTCCAGCAAAATCCGCAAAAGCGTGAAGTTGAAGTTCAAAAAACCGGTGATGCAGCTGGAAAATATTTGCAACCGCAGCTGTATGGCCAGCCAAAAGAAATGGGAATGTATTACAAGAAGAATCCTGATAAATCTGCCGTTATGCAAAAATCAGAAACTCTTGATGCGAAAGCTGTGGAGCAGTTGAAAAAGCTTAATAAATAATAGTAGTGATCATTTTCTACATAAAAGGATGTTACTGATTAACCATTGCGCATGAAAAAAAATTATCTGGTAATTTTTCTTTTTTTGTTTCAACAGCATTCATTTTCACAATGTATGCAAATGCCTTTGAGTTTGCAGGACAGAGTTCAGCAATCATCACTAGTTATTGAAGCAACAGTAGTATCTCAAGCATCTTTCTGGAATAACAACCAGGATTTTATTTATACATCCACAACCTTAAATATTCACCAGGTTTTTAAAGGAAGTATAGCATCCCAGCAAATTGAAGTAATTACAGAAGGCGGTACCGTAGGCAATCAAAAAATTATTGCGGAACCATCGTTAGCATTGTCACTTAATGAAACAGGATTGTTTTTTTTAGTGAATATAAACCCACTAAACTTACCCGCAACGCAAGTAACTAATATAACTTATGAAGGTTATGCCTCAGAGCAAAGCTTTATCAAATACGATGCAGCTAATCAAACAGCCACGGGTGTATTTGAAAATTATCCTTCTATCAACCAACTTTACATTGATGTGCAAGGCCTAACAGGAAATGCGGCTAACAGGATTAGTAATACTCCTTCTGTCAATAATGGAAATGCAAATTTTATGATGGTACCTCCAACCATCAGTGGCATTGTCCCAGCCACAACAACTGCAGGGACATTTTCAACCATAACTATTTCGGGAACAAATTTTGGAGCAAGCTATATTGCAGGAACATCGAACGTTGAATTTCCAGACGCTAATAATGGTGGTGCAGGTTACATATCATCTCCCGCTAACCATATTGTATCATGGAATGCTACACAAATTCAGGTATGGGTGCCGACAGGTGGTGGCAGCGGAAATATTAGAGTTACCAATAACCTGGGCGAAACAACAACATCCCTAATTGCAATTACGGTTAACTACAATGAAAGTAATGTAAACAGCGGTGGTATTTATTACCAGCCTGATTTAACAAACAATAATGGTACTGGCGGTTACACGTGGAAATACAATACTACTTTCAATGGAAATGCCCCTGCCGTTGCTGCATGGGAACGTGCCCTGCAAACATGGCGTTGCGGTACTTATGTAAATTTTAACCGTTCAGGTACCACTGCTATTACCTGCCAGGCACTGGATGGAAGTAATATTGTAACCTTTGATGGTGCATGCGCCTTGCCTGCAGGAGTGCTTGGCGTTTCATATTCTTATTACAGCAGTTGTGGTGGTGGTGTGTGGTATGTAAACGAAAATGATCTGAAATTCAGGACAAACGGAACAGGTGGTATTAACTGGAATTATGGCCCCGCTGCAACTGCAGGTGGTTTGTTTGACTTTGAATCAGTGTGTTTGCATGAGTTAGGACACAGTCATCAACTGGGCCACACTATTACTCCCGTCACTGTAATGAATTATGCTGTAGGCCCCAACACGGATAGGCGAACTCTAACAGCTATTAGTGAAACTGCCGGAGGTAATGATATAATGTCGCGAAGTGTAGTTGCGAATGCATGCGGTCCCTCTCCTATGCAGGCACTTACAGCAGGCACCTGTGCCATTAATGCACCTATTGCTAATTTTTCCGGAACACCTTTAACAGGATGCAACTCTTTAACCGTTACGTTCACTGATGCATCCATTAACACACCAACCTCCTGGAACTGGAGTTTTCCCGGTGGCGCACCTGCTGCATTCGTTGGACAAAATCCTCCTGCGATAACCTATGGGGCACCGGGCAGCTATACAGTCACATTAACCGTAACCAATGCATTTGGCAATGATGTGGAAACGAAAACGAACTATGTCGTTGTAAACAACTGCCCTCCTCCTGTTAGTGATTTTTCAGCAACTCCAACAACGCTTTGTGAAACAGGCACCGTTCAGTTTGTTGACGTCAGTACCAATTCTCCAACGGGTTGGTCATGGACTTTCCCTGGAGGTACGCCAGCAGTTTCTGCTTTGCAAAATCCAATAATTACTTATAATGTTGCCGGTACTTATTCCGTTACTTTAACTGCCAGTAATGCCTACGGAAATAATACGCTTACCAAAACCAATTATATTACGGTCAATAATTGTCCACCTCCCCCGGTAGCCAACTTCTCCGGAACACCTACAACTTTATGCTCAGGAGGAAATGTAACCTTTACCGATTTATCCACGGGTTCTCCCACCAGCTGGCAATGGACATTTCCCGGAGGTACTCCCCTGAGCTCTATAGCACAGAATCCCGTTATTAACTACAGCACACCCGGAACGTACCTTGTAACGTTAACAGCAACCAATGCCAGTGGCTCCAATACGAAAACGGTTTCCGGTTATATTACAGTTAATGTTTGTGCCGCTCCCGTAGCCAATTTTGCAGGCTACCCAACAACTATCTGTACAGGTCAATCCGTAACCTATGTTGATCAGAGCACGAACGCACCAGCATCTTGGGCATGGACTTTTGCAGGAGGAGCTCCCGCTGCATCTGCAGTACAGAACCCTGTCATATCCTATGCGGTTGCCGGAACTTATACTGTATCTCTTACAGCTAGCAATGCCTTTGGTAATAATACTTTTACCCGTACAAATTACATCAATGTAGTTACCTGCCCTGCCGCAGGCTCAGGCTTGATTGTAAATGATGGTTCGTTTATATATCTCCAGCCTGGCGCTTTGATTTGTGTACAGGGAGGCGTTATTACCCAGGACAATATAAGCAACATTGGTTCCTGGGACAACCGTGGGGATGTACGTGTTCAAGGTGACTGGACCAATAATTCCACAGGTAATGCTTTTATTAATTCAAGTCCGGGTAATACGGAGTTATACGGGGCTAACCAGACAATCGGTGGAAGCAGCATCACTAACTTTTACACACTGCGCCTTACCGGTACAGGTATTAAAACACAAAGTATAGATGCACAGGTGGAAGGTGTACTGGAATTAAATGACAGGGAACTGGCAACGCAAGCCAACAAAATGAATGTAATAAATCCTGCCATAGCGGCCATTACACGTACAGGCGCACTCAATTCCAGTCCTGTACAAGGGTTTGTAAGCAGTACGGGGGCAGGCCGTTTGGTACGAACAACCAATTCAACAACAGCATATTTATTTCCTGTGGGGTCATCCATTCCCCCTGCACGGTTTCGCCCTGTGAGTGTACGACCTTTAACAGCTAGCGTAAACACCTTTGCAGTACGAATGGTAAATAATGATGCTACCATTGATGGATATAACCGCGCTACCCGTGATCCTGCATTGGGAGTTATAAATGGAGGATGGTACCAGAAGATCAATCACCCGGTAGGGGCTTCGTTGGCTGAGTTTTCCATTTATGCTGACGATGTTCAGGATGTCATTGCTTCATGGCCTTTGCTTAAGCTCACTCAATGGGGATACAATGCTCCTCCTGTATGGTGGGACGATATCGGAGGTGCTTCTACAGCTGCTGCCTCACCGGTATTGGGTTCTATTTTAAGAACTAACTGGAGTAATTTCATTACAACGGAAAATTTTAACATAGCTCCACAATCCAACCCTTTACCTGTAGAACTGCTGATCTTCAGCGGCACTTGCGACAATTCTCACATTGACCTTAATTGGGTCACTGCTTCCGAATTAAACAATGACTACTTCCAGTTAGAGCACAGTACTGATGGGAAATATTTTGAGGTAATAGGTAAATTAAAAGGCAATGGCACTACATCACGATTAAATGAATATACTTTCTCTACATCATCATCTGAAGATAAAAATTTTTACAGGTTGTCCCAATTTGATTTTGACGGAAAGCAAACCGTATATAACCCCATAGTGGTGTCCTGCAGGAGTGATGTAAATCCAACACATGCCGATATTAAGCTTTATCCTAACCCGGCAAAGAATGTATTAGTAGCAGATTTTTATTTAACCAAAGGAGCTGATATTAAAATGCAGGTAGTTAACATGCTGGGGCAAGTAGTAATGGAACAAGAGCTTACACTGGACAATGGTTTACACAAAAAGGCTATTGATATTTCTAATCTTGCGGAAGACGTATACCAGGTAATATTTACTTCTGTTGATTTTAAAATGGTGAGGCGTGTGGCACTCGTTAAATAACAGGCTATTATCATAGATTAGTTTTAAGTGACGCATCTCTTTATTTTTTCTTAAAAATTCCATTATTTAATATCTGTCACAACGTTTTTATCATTTCTTTGTAGAAATGAAGCTACAACGTTTATTAGCCGCCATCGTATTCTTCACGCCCAGCAGCAGTGTCTTTGCAGCACCGGTATCTAAAGCAGATTCTCTGCTTTCTATTATTAAAACAGCTTCAAGTGATACAGGTAAAATACATGCGCTTGTTGAGTTAAGTCATGAGCTGCGTAACAGCCAGGCAAAGGAAGCATTCAAATATGCTGAACTGGCTCTGAAACTATCTGAGAAAAAAAAATTCGATAAGGGGATAACAGACAGCCATAATGAACTAAGAATTCTTTATTATAACGAACGAAAGTATACGGAAGCATTCATTCATGGAAAGATAGTTTATGACAAAGAATTGTCAGGCAAAAATGATTTCAGAAAAGGGAAAGCATCCTATGCACTTGGTAATATCTTCTATAAGCAAAACAATTACAGTGATGCATTAAAATGGTATTTACTTGCACTTAAATATTACGAGCAGGCAGGTGTTAAATATGAAACAGGTATTACACAAGAGATCATAGGTGCAGTGTATTTAAGTAATGAGGAGTTGAATAATGCAAAAGATTATTACGAAAAATCATTAAACACAGCCATCGAAATTAAAGACAGTGTTGGCATTGCCTCGGGCTTTAGCAACATGGGCATTGTTTACGGCCATCAGCAAAAGTACAAGGAAGCATTTGAGGTATTTAATAAATCTCTTAACCTGCTAATACAGTTAAAAGATACGATACAGCTTATCCAGGTGCTCAACAACATGGGCATTACGTATAAAAAAGCAGGCATGTATGATGATGCCTTAATGAGCTACCAGTTTTGTGGTAAGCTTATTTCCTACTTTCAGCCTATTGACTCCGTAGCCCTTAATTATGTGAACAGTAATCTTGGAATACTCTACATGAAAATGCATAAAAACGACCTGGCTAAGGATTACCTGAATCGTGCTATTAATTATTCATTTTCTGAAGGAGACATAAGCCTCCGCTCCGAAGCGTACAATGCACTCTACGAACTCTATTACAATACCGGAGACTTTAAAAAGTCGTTGGATTATCACCTGAAATATATTGAGGTGCGTGATAGCCTTTTTAGTGCTGATAAGAACAGGCAAATGGCAGAAATGCAGGCCCAATATGATACCGATGAAAAAGATCTGAAAATAAAAACGCTTAACCAGGAAAACAAAGTAAATGAGAGCGAGCTTAAACGCCAGCGTACCATCAATTATTCTGTAGTGGGAGGATTAGTATCTATTCTTGCCATCGTATTGATTCTCTACAATCGTTTCCATCTCAAGAAAAAAAGCAATGAGCAATTAGAGCTTGCCAATAGCGAGTTGCATGACACTGTGTTAAATTTAAAAGAAACACAGGCACAGTTAGTACAACAGGAAAAAATGGCATCGCTGGGGCAACTTACTGCAGGCATTGCACACGAAATAAAAAATCCTCTCAATTTTGTTACCAACTTCTCAGAGTTGTCATCTGAGTTACTGGAAGAAATGAAAACTGCCGGTACTGATGATGAACGAAATGAAATAATTGCTGACCTGAAAATTAATCTTCAGAAAATAAACGAACATGGCAAACGTGCAGATAGTATTATCACCAGCATGCTTCAACACAGCCGCAGTGGTAACGAAGAAAAACAACCTGTCGATATCAATGCATTATGTGATGAGTTTTTAAATCTTGCTTTCCATGGTATGAGAGCAACTGCGCTTAATTTCAACTGTTCACTTAAAAAAGAATTTTCTGCAAATCTCCCCCGTGTAAATATAATACAGGCAGACATCAGCAGAGTTTTGCTTAATCTTATCAATAATGCCTTCTATGCAGTTGCTAAACGGGAAGAAGCAGCAAAGCAAAAAAAAGAAGTATACCTTCCACAGCTTACGCTTACAACTTCGTTAGCAGGGAATCAGGTTCTCATAAAAGTCAATGACAATGGAACAGGAATCCCCAATGCCTTAAAAGAAAAAATATTTAATCCATTTTTTACAACAAAGCCTTCAGGCTTTGGCACCGGCCTGGGACTATCATTAAGTTTTGATATTGTGAAAGCACATGGCGGTGAATTGAAAATGACAAGTACAGAAGGTATTGGTACAGAGTTTACGATTGCACTTCCTGTAAGTTAAAAGTTACACTTCTATTTCTTACAGCCTGGACTATGCGCTATTGCCTAACATAAATATCAATAGCTTCTCCCTGGTTTATACTTGAGTCTTGTGGTGATGGATGCTGGCTGTATACTTTAGCATTTAAAGTGTCGCGTAAAGCTCCTTCATAAAAAACAGAGCCTACATTGAGTGAAGATCCTTTTAACACAAAAAGTGCTTCCTCATAAGTCAATCCCACCAGGTCAGGAACTGTTACCAATGTATTACCCAACCCATCACCCACAATCAAATCAATAATACTTCCCTTTGAAACATCTTCACCGGCTTTAATTTCATGGCCACTTATCATCATGCTCAACACAGCATTTTTGGCTAAGTCTGGTTTAAATATTTGCTGACCCATTTTTAATCCATAAGAATTTAAAATAGCCTCTGCCTGTCGAAGCGAAACATCTTTTAAGTTAGGCATTTTAAGCAATGGAGCCTCACTGCGCGTTATGGTAAGGTAAAGTGTACGCCCTTCTTTTACTTTTTCATCAGCAGGTGGGTCCTGTTCAACAATAGTCCCATGGGGTTTGTCCAACGAAAACACAGTGGAGTCAACAATTTTGTATGAGAGGTTTTTGGTTCGCAAAAATGCTTCAACCTGTTTAACGTTCATTCCTTTTAGATCAGGAACAGTAACAGAGTTGCCATGGTCGGTATAACTGTCCAGCCACTTGTACACAAGTGCCAGCATAAACATAACTACAATAAGGCTGATAACAAGGTTAATAAAAAAAGTTTTTGATTTGAAAAACTCTTTGATGGTTTGAAAGCTCATTATTTAGAAAGCATAAACTGTTTACGTTGAAAACCGAATTCAAGAATTTTTTCAATGAACTCAAATGGCTTGTATTGATTGATGGCAGCCTGATGAAAGATGCATGTAGCAGGCGTCATACCTGGAAGAGAATTAACTTCAATAAAGATAACTTCAATTTTATTATCCTGCGTGATTCGAACAAAAGCATCAATACGTGCATAGCCTTCAATGTTTAATAACACAGATGCGCGTTTGAGCTCCTTTTTTACAACATCACTAATAAGGCGGTTTTCCATCGAGTGCTTACTGTAACGTGCAGGCGTAATGTTTTGCCCCTCACCTGCCAGGAATTTTTCTTCAAGAGAAAGTACCTCGCCTTCGTGCAATGTTTCACTGGGTTCAAACATTTCAAATTCAACGGTGCCATGCTCTCCATAATGCGTTAACATGCCTCCAGTAATTTCCATAAAGTGCTTAGCGTTTTCACCCGTGATGAGCGACTCGATCAGGAAATATTTCTTGCGTGGAAACTCTTCCTTATCTTTTATCTTCAATAATGCTGCAGCACTTTTATTTAACTCCAGTTCATTACGAAACATGAGTTCAGCAAAAGCATGTAACTGGTTTTCGTTTTTGATAATCTTTACAGCACTGCTACAGCCGTCATCAACAGGTTTAGCTATAATAGGGAAACCAAAATCACGTACTACTATTTCTTCCAATGCAACAGGATCTTTACGCCATTCTTCCTCACTTACTTTGCGGTGGCGCGCTACTTTAAAACCATGCTCACCTAACAACTCATTGGTGTGATACTTGTCAATTGTAACCTGGGAGGATTCAGCTCGTGATCCGTTGAAAGGTAATCCTACACGAATCAATTCCTGCTGTATCTCTCCATCTTCGCCTGGTCGTCCATGCAGGGCTATAAACACAACCTGTACCTGTTGCGCCAATTGTTCGTACGAAGTTTTTTCAGGAGGCATAATGTTGGTTACATCAGCAAATTTTTCTGTCAGGTCCTTACATGCATTAATAATTTTTTCGATGATAGGATGTTTATGATAGTTCAACACTTTTTCTTTAATATCATCAGCATTATCTTTCAGCATTAAGTTGATAGGAACGCGATAAAGTGTATGTGATTTTTCATCACCAGCTAAGAAATACGGAATAGGTTCATACTTCTCACTGCTCGAAAGTTTTTCATAAACGTTACGTCCACTCTCTACACTAATGTGTCGTTCGGTCGAGTATCCACCCATAACAACTCCTACTTTAATACGCTTTGTTGCTGTTTGTAATTTTTGATTCAGCAAATTATTAAAACGCGTAAACAAAGCAGGAAGTATTTTATTGTTTTTAATATCGTTTAACCTGCATCGAAGTGATGTGTGAATGATGTAAGTGATAAACTGTGACGGATTTAAACCAATTTCAGCAGCCTGGTGAAAGAAGAAGCTGCTTGGCATCATACCTGAAGTAGTGTTGGGGTCATTCAGAAAAATAGTTCCGTTGTCGGTAATAAAACCATCTATGCGTGCATACACGTTAAAATACAACGCTGTAAACATGCGCTCACACTCACGCCTGATGGTTTCAATTTGTACATCAGGAACATTAATGGGTGTAACCTTACGTGATAAACCCGGTAAATATTTAGAACGGTAATCAAATACTTCCTTGCCTTTACGAATTTCTGTAGGTGGAAGAGCAACCGGTTTACTTTCTGTATTTTCAACTACTATGCATGAAAACTCTTTTCCATTAATAAACGATTCAATCAATATTTCTGTCTCAGTTTCTATTGCCGAAAGCGTAATCACTTGTTCCTGCTCTGCAAATAATTGCATCAACACTCCTAACAATTCTTCAGGGTGGTAAATGATCCTGTCTTCAATTTTAGCAGGCAAACCAACACCTTCGCGTATATCACATAGTGTTTTCACAAATGCAACTTTACCATCAAAAGTTAGTGCATTCCATTGCTCAAGTTTTATCTCAATAATAAAAAATGCTTTGTTAATGGCATTTGTAAATGCAGGAGCATCGTCATTTTGCAATACTGAAACCCCAATGCTTGAGCCCTGGTTGGCAGGTTTTACCACACATGGCCATCCGACAGTATTGATTCTTTGAAGAAAAATATTTTTATCTGTAGCCGTTAACCACTCACTACGTTTAATCGTAGTAAACTCAGGAACATTAAAACCTGCTTTGCGCATCAGATCTTTTTGAATGGCCTTATTCATTCCAATGGCAGATGAGAGAATACCCGAACCTGAATAAGGTATGCGATAATATTCCAGCATTCCTTGTATGCGGCCATCCTCACCATCGCATCCATGCAGGCATAAAAACGCAAAATCAATCAATTCAGACATTGCCGATGCTTCAATGCGGGTACCCATTTTAACAGAAAGCTTTAACTGCTCTAACAAGGTAAGATTGCCGAGGTTTTCTGCATATACCTGGAATCCATGACGCGAATCAGGAATGTTTTCTACAGATGGAAAAAAATCCCTGATGCTTCCTTTGTAAATATACTGCCAGTCCAACAGAATTAGATTCCCGAAGCTATCAGCAAACAAAGGAACGGGCTCGAATAAAGATTTATCAAGGTTATCATATACCGTGCGGCCTCCGGCAAATGAAACTTCACGCTCACGCGATGCTCCCCCAAAAATGATCCCGATTTTTATTTTCATATAAAAGAATGGTTGGTGATTTTTACTGTCAGCAAATGTAACCCAATTGCCTACCTGTTTAAGCGGATGCCTGTACAGGTTTTACCCTTTTTTTAACAAGGAAGGGTTAATTAAGTTTTGAAAGTATAAAGGGATGAAACAGTCTTATAGGGACACTTAGAACACGAATATCTTTCTGCGGACTTTGCGGAATTCAATTCTATTAAAACAGTACAGATTGTTTAACTCCCGTTTCCAGTTCCAGTAATTTTTGTTTCCTATGCAAACCACCGGCATAACCTGTTAAAGTACCATCGCTACCTATAACGCGATGGCAGGGAATAATAATGGCAATTGGATTTTTCCCGTTAGCAGATGCCACAGCACGAATACTTTTTACATCGCCCAATTTAACAGCCTGATGATGATAAGAAACTGTTTTTCCAAAAGGAATTTCCAGCAAAGCATTCCAGACTTTCTGTTGAAAATCTGTACCATGAGGTTTTAAATTCAGATCAAAGGTTTTTCTCTGTCCTGAAAAATATTCGGCTAACTGGGTTTTGACCTGTAATGCAGTTCCATCAGTTATAATTTCTTCTCCCGTATAATCATCCATAAACAATACAGCTTTTACTGCAGTGTTTTCTGTTATCACCTGCAGGTAACCTAATTCGCTGTTTACGTATGATTCATTCATTCCGTTAATTATTGAGCGAGTTCCTTTTCAATAGCAGTGTCGTAAGCAAATTTAAAATCTTTTACATTCCCGAATGAATCTCCATCTACCAATAACTCACCATTCGTTACACTTCCTAAATTGGTAAAGTCAACATTAGAATCGGAAAGCAATTCAATAAAATCATCCATTTGCTCATCAGAAACACTTACCACTACCCTGCTCTGTGATTCGCCAAACAGGAAAGCATCTTTACGCACATCTTCATCGCTGGTAATATCAAAACCTAAATGATTTACCATAGCTGACTCTAAAAGTGTAATAAACAAACCACCATCGGAAACATCGTGTACTGATTGAACTACTTTGCTTTTTATAAGTGATTTGATGACCTGCTGTACATTGTACTCTTCGTCTAAGTCAAACATGGGTGCTCCGCTATTCATTATTCCGTGATGAGACACTAAATATTCAGAAGAATCAAGGCAGTTTTTTGATGTACCAACCAGGAAAATATGATCACCTTCATTTTTAAAATCAAGAGTTGCAACAATCTTTTTATCTTCCACGATACCCATCATGCCAATAGTTGGTGTTGGAAATACAGGAACCTCATCGTTACCTGATTTTGACTGGTTGTAGAAACTTACATTACCGCCTGTTACAGGAGTAGAGAATTTTTCACATGCCTTTCCCATGCCTTTAATAGCATGTACAAATTGCCAATACACTTCAGGATTATAAGGATTACCAAAATTTAAACAGTTGGTAACACCGGAAGGTTCTCCACCTGAACAAACAATATTCCTTGCAGCTTCTGCTACAGCAATAGCACACCCTGTTTCAGGATCAGCATATACATATCGTGCATTACAATCAACGGTAAGTGCCAATGCTTTTTTTGAGCCTTTAATATTCACAATAGCAGCATCGGATGGTTTGTTAGTGCTCATATTAACGGTACCTACCATACTGTCATACTGCGTATAAACCCAACGTTTGCTGGCAATATTTGGATGAATGGCCAACTTACGCGCAACACTCACTAAATCGTCAGGCTGCTTTACTGAATCCAGTTTAAATGCTTTGTTTTTTGCAATATATGCCGGTTCTTTATAATCTCTTTTATTAATAGGAGCGCCTCCCCCTAATACCAGTGAGTCAGCATTTACATCTGCTACCATTTTATCATTCATATAAAACTTAAGCTGTGTTCCTTTCACTACTTCACCAATTCTTGTACAGTTTAAGTCCCATTTCTCAAATACTTTCTCAACTTCTTCTTCTCTTCCTTTTTCAGCAACAATTAACATCCGCTCCTGTGATTCTGAAAGCAAAATTTCCCATGGTTCCATGTTTTGCTGGCGAGTGGGAACTTTATCCAAATGTATCACCATACCATGCTCTCCCTTGGCTGACATTTCAGAGGTGGAACAAATGATACCTGCTGCTCCCATATCCTGCATGCCTATTACAGCACCCGTGCCAATTACCTCTAAGGAGGCCTCTAATAAAAGTTTTTCCTGGAAGGGATCGCCTACCTGCACAGAAGGCAAATCCTCATGAGAGCTCTCATGCAAATCGCCCGATGCAAATGTTGCCCCATGGATCCCATCCTTGCCCGTGGCAGAACCAACAATGTAAACAGGATTGCCTTCTCCATAAGAAATAGCTTTCACCGTTTTACCCTGTTCTACAACACCCACACTCATAGCATTCACCAGGATGTTCACATTATAGCAATCATCAAAAAAAACTTCCCCTCCCACAGTAGGAATACCAAATGCATTACCATAATCGCCAATTCCCTTTACAACGCCTTTCATTAACGATCTGGTCTTTTCATTTTTAATATTCCCGAAACGCAATGAATTTAATTGTGCAATGGGCCTGGCTCCCATTGTAAATATATCACGGTTAATTCCTCCTACTCCTGTTGCTGCACCCTGGTAAGGTTCAATAGCGGAAGGGTGATTGTGTGATTCAATTTTAAATGCACATGCTAAACCATCCCCGATATCTACAAGACCTGCATTTTCTTCGCCTGCTTTTGCCAGCATGTGAGGCCCTTCGCGTGGCAGTGTTTTCAACCAGCTAATGGAATTCTTATACGAGCAATGCTCGCTCCACATAACGGAATAAATACTTAGCTCATTAAAGTTGGGCTTACGGCCCATTAGTTTGCAAATTTTGTCAAACTCCTCGGGCAATAACCCCAGTTTAGATGCGGTTTCTTTATTGGTTTCTTTTAAACTGTCCTTGCTCATTTTACGTGCACTTATAGTAAATTTGTATAGGGGAAATAAGTTACTTTGCGCAAAGGTAATTCATTGTACACGATTTTTGTTTACCTCTGTAACAATTAAAAATTAACAATAACATTTGTGGAAATAATTTTATGTATTGCCTATGTTTCTTTGTTTATTTTTCTTATTCAGAAAACCTCTTTTTTCCGTATTCAAGGTATTTCCACCAATAAACTGGTATTCGCCTTTTTAGCTAAAGTAATAGCCGGCCTTTTGCTGGGTGTTGTTTACACTTTTTACTATACTAACAGGTTAACCTCTGATACCTTTAAGTTTTTTGACGACAGTAAAATTATGTTCAATCTTTTATTTGAACACCCAAAATGGTTTTTGCAGATGCTAACCAGCTATCATGATGATGCTTCTTACCTTTTGCCCTATTATGATGTTATGCACAACTGGTATAATAAATCAGCTATTTTCAATGACTACCGTACACAGATAAGAATTAATACGCTGTTGAGATTTGTTTCCCTGGGTTATTACAACGTACACGCTATTATTTTCAGCTTTCTTTCTTTTATAGGACTTACCGCATTACTCAAACTTTTTATTGATGATCTGAAAGAGAAGAGAAACCTGCTTTATATTGGAGTTTATTTTTTACCATCAGTAGTCTTCTGGGGATCAGGATTATTAAAGGATTCACTTATATTTTTTGCTACTGGGATCACTTTATATCAGCTCAACAAACTTTTTGTTAATAAAACCGGCAAACTCTTTCATGGTTTCTTTTTTATTTTATCCTTCTCTTTTCTAATGGTCATCAAATTCCACAATTACATTTTAATGGTGCCACTGTGCTTTGCTTATATAGTGTCAAAACTATATGGGAAAAGAAAATGGTTGATATTTATTTCTTCAGTTGTTGTTTACTATGTAGTGCTTATAAAAATTTATTATTTATTGCCTGGCTACGGGCTAATTGATTTGTTATCTAAGAAGCAAAATGAATTCATCATACTTGCAGAACAATCGCGCGCGCAAAGCCAGATACAGCTCACGGAGCTTACGCCCAATTTCTGGAATGCTATTGCCAATACTCCTGAAGCGCTTTATCACTCCTTCTTTCGTCCCTGGTTTTGGGAGTCAAAATCTCCATTTATTTTATTGGCCGGCTTCGAAAACATGGTCATTCTCCTTCTTATTGCTTTTTGCTTTTTAGGGTTTAATGCAAAAACAAAAATTACATCTTTGTTTTTGCTTTCACTGTTTTATGTCTTTTCCCTCTTTGAATTAATCGGCCTGGTAACACCTGTTATGGGAGCTATGGTCCGCTATAAATCACAGGCCTTACCCTTCCTGGCTTTTTCAATTATACATCTCACCAACCTGGACGTCTTAGCCTCGCGTTTACCTTTTTTAAGAACTTTCATTCTAAGAATAAAAAATTAAAATGCTATACGAGTTATCCCCTTTTATTGCAGGCCTGATTTGTTTTTTTATGGTGTATCGTTTTTCATTTTTCAATATACAGGGATTTTCCCGTATGTTTATTTTTTTTCTTTTTCTATGCAAAGCTATAGCAGGTGTACTGGTTGCACATTTCAGCATGCAGGTGCTAACCGGAACCGATGGTTATTTCTATTTCGAATCGGCAAAAGCATTGCATTCATATGCATTGCAAAATCCATTAAATTATATCAGGCTTTTTCTGGGACTTCACGGGCAGTCATTACAAAATGATTACTTCCACCTGCTCAACTGGAAAAACCTTCCTCCTTTTAATGATGGCGAAACGATGATAAAACTAAATTCGCTATTACACTTTATATCCTTCAACAATTATTATACTCACACCATTTACTTTAGTTTTTTTTCGTTTTGCGGACTGACAGGGGTTTATAAAGTAGTTGCGAAAATTTCTCAAACACAAAATAAAATTTTACTGTCCGTACTTGTATTATTTCCTTCCATGCTGCTTTTTACTTCGGGTAATTTAAAAGAAACATTGCTCACAGGTTCGTTTGGCTTGTTTCTGTACCATCTTTACTACTCACAATTCAGCAAAAAATACATTGCTCTTGCAATTTTGTTTGGCCTGCTGCTTTTCTTTATCAAACCGCATTTTATTTTACTTTTTATACCTGTAGCTATAGCTTTTGCGCTGTGCAATTTATTCATTAAACAAAAGGCATTACACTTTTTGATCTATATACTTGTAATCATTCTATACTTTACTTCTGCTTCGCTTTTAACACAAGCAAGAAGTGGCCAGTCCATTTCTGCCACCATCGCACTTACACAACAAAGTGCAATGAAAAATGCCGTATTCAAAAGGGCAGGAAGCTATTCAAGGCCACCTATTATTTCTGCAGATATAATAAGCTTTATTAAAAACATTCCCTCTGCTTTCTTTCATGCATTACGCCATCCCAGTGTGAGTGTAAATAAAACAACTGCTATCAATTTAGCAGGGGTTGAGAATATTATAACAAGAATCCTTGTCCTGGTTGCATTGGCCGTATGCTTTAAGAAAGATAACCTGTTCTATAAATATCACATAGCTATATTATTTTTCACCTTCTTATTTTACACCCTCATTGGTTTTACTCAATCATTGGAAGCATTAATTCTTCGTTTTAAGGCGCCTGTATTGCCATTATTAATTTCAGGGCTATATTTGTTTATCATTCAAATTCGCAAACAAAAAGTTATATGAATCTGTATACCATCAACACCGGCTTTTTTAAGTTAGACGGGGGAGCAATGTTTGGTGTAGTGCCAAAATCCATCTGGAGTAATCTCAACCCACCTGACAGCAACAACATGTGCACCTGGGCTATGCGTTGTCTGTTGATTGAGGATGGAAAACGCCTGATATTAATTGACAACGGAATTGGCGACAAACAGGATGCAAAATTTTTCGCACACTACTTTTTGCACGGTGATGATACATTGGAAAAATCACTGAATAAAAACGGGTTTACAGCCGATGATATTACGGATGTTTTTCTTACCCATTTGCATTTCGACCATTGTGGTGGCAGCATTAAATACAACCATGATAAAACCGGCTTCGTTCCTGCATTTAAAAATGCTACTTACTGGAGTCATGCTGATCACTGGCAATGGGCAACGTTACCAAATGCAAGAGAAAAAGCAAGCTTTCTGAAAGAAAATATTTTACCCATTAAGGAAAGCGGACAATTAAAATTTGTAGAGGGCTTTGCAGATCACGGCAACGGTATTGAAATGCTGACCACTCATAATTTTCATACTAACATTCAAATTATAGTTGCCCGAGGACATACCGATGCTATGATGCTTCCCGTAATCGAAAGCAACGGTAAAAAAACAATCTTCATGGCCGATCTGTTACCATCCACCGGTCATATTCCTTTGGCTTATGTGATGGCTTATGATACACGCCCGTTAATCACCCTCAAGGAAAAAGCAGCATTTCTTTCTTATGCAGAAAAAGAAAAATGTATTTTATTTTTTGAACATGATCCTGTTAATGAATGTTGCACCTTGCAGCAGACAGAAAAAGGGATAAGGTTGAACTCAACGAACAAATTAGTTGAAGTGGTTTAAAAGAATTTTTATTTACTTCCCCTGGTAGTAATATTTTTCGTCCGTTAATACATTAAAAGTGTAAAGAAGTTTTGTGTTTAACTTTGAATCATCATAGTTTGAAATTTTTGCCCAGGACAAAACACAACAGCCATCATCCAATTGAACAATTTTTAAGGGGGAAGATGCCAGCTTAGCAATGTTATCTTTTTCACAACTGTTTTCAGAAAAATTCGGTTTATCTGCAATTGTAAAAAACAAGCCTATAAAACATATTAAAGTAGTAAACAACTTTTTCAAAATTCCCTTTTCATGATTCAAAATATAACACGTTGTACAACTATACAAAAAAATCAACGAAATGGTTATTGGCAGTATGGTATCTCTTCTTATTATATCCTGCCTGTATGTCCTATATCCTCCAAGCGGCAGAAAAAAAATATAGATGACTATGCCAATTGCTATCAACCTTAAGAGGTTTAGCGGGATGTTACGATCAGTAAAATTACTTTTAACTATCCATACCCAATTGGTTAATACTGCTAAAATTAACAAAGGTAATCCCAATTTAGTTGTAAAAGTTTGCAAAAGACCAGAAGGCAACCTTCCATATCTTTCCCAAATCGAAATACTGTCCGGTAAATTTTCGCTATTGTTCTTTCCTATATATAAGGAATACAAAGCAATCAAGAGTGTGAGCCAGGGCAATAGGTTGCTAATAGAAATTTTTTGACTCAAATTGCTAACCAAACCTATCGAACCATTTTTATTCTGAGTCACTAAATGAATAAACAGGGTTAAACAAATTACACAAATTATACCTGGATTGAGTGGGCCACTTAAATTAATTACAAACGATAAGATTAATAAAACAATACTCAATACCCATGACCTGGCGGAGTTTGAGTTAATGAGGCTATTTTTATAATATAAAAAAATAAATACTAAAAGTAAGGCGTTAGGAAACGAGTAAAAAAAATTATACGATATGGATTTATCAATAATTCCCATAGAAATATTAAATCCTGAAGCTTGAAAAAAAGGTACAGCCAGAACCATTGCTAAAACGCAACTTGACTTTAGCTTTAATAGGTGCTGAGTTAGCTTCCCTATCATTAAGGCTATTAAAAACTGGAATAAGGTTTTCGCAATTGCGCATGATAAGTACATGCTATTTAAAGGAGAACTGATTGACTGCAACCAAAATGGCATATTCTTAAAATAGGAAGTTATAAACCAGTGTGAGAAAAATCGATTGGGTGCAGGATACACCATATTATGGAAGATTGCATTAAACCCGAAAGGGTCACGTAGCACAAGTTGATATTGGGGCGCAGGCAATACTAAAGCAGCCAGGTCTCCATCCAGGGAAGCATGATAATGCTGAAAGAAAGAAAAAATGGTATCAGAAAATAATAACACAACCAAAAGTGCATTTCGCTTAAACAGATCACTTTTAAAATTCATTGATTCAGCTTATTCAAGAGGCAAAGTAATACAAAATATGAAATCCTTAATACTTATATTTGCCCCTCAAAAAAATTATAAATGTCTGAAAAACTTAACCTCGAATTTAATACCAACGAGGACGCATATAAAACACATGTTTTCCGTCTGAATGAAAAACTGAATAAAATCTATGAGGGTGGTGGAAAAAAAAGTGCAGCCAAACAAAAGGAAAAAAATAAAATGCTGGCGCGCGAACGTGTAGCTTATTTATTGGATGCCGATAAACCTCAGGTAGAGATTGGTGCTTTTGCAGCAGATGGAATGTACGTTGAACAAGGCGGTTGCCCTTCAGCAGGCGTGGTTGTAGTAATCGGTTATGTGAGTGGAAGGCAATGTATAGTTGTCGCCAACGATGCCACTGTAAAAGCAGGCGCATGGTTTCCAATGACTGCAAAAAAGAATTTGCGCGCACAGGAAATGAGTATTGAAAACCGTTTGCCTATTATTTATTTAGTGGATAGCGCAGGAGTTTTTCTTCCTATGCAGGACGAAATATTTCCTGACAAAGAGCATTTCGGACGCATATTCCGCAACAATGCTGTAATGTCAAGCATGGGAATTATACAAGTGGCCGCTATTATGGGTAGCTGCGTAGCAGGTGGCGCCTACTTACCTATCATGAGTGATGAAGCAATGATAGTTGACAAAACAGGCTCTGTTTTTTTAGCTGGAAGCTACCTGGTAAAGTCAGCAATTGGCGAAGACATAGACAATGAAACGCTAGGTGGCGCTACCACACAAAGTGAAATTTCAGGTGTTACAGACAATAAATTCCCTGATGACGCATCATGCCTTGATTATATAAAGCGATTATTTTCCCGTTTAGGTGCTACGGAACGTGCAGGTTTTGACCGTGCAGAATCTACTCCTCCAAAATTAAACCCGAAAGAAATTTACGGCATATTCCCTTCTGAACCCACCAAGCAATACGATATGCATGAGATCATTTATCGCTTAGTCGATAACAGTGAGTTTGATGAGTACAAAGAAAAATACGGTCAAAGTATTGTGTGTGGCACTGCGCGTATTGATGGATGGGCTGTAGGTATTGTTGCAAATCAACGCAAAGTCGTTAAAAGTAAAAAAGGTGAAATGCAACTAGGGGGCGTTATCTATAGCGACAGTGCTGATAAAGCTGCACGCTTTATTATGAACTGTAACCAGCGTAAAATACCATTGGTTTTTTTGCAGGATGTAACAGGTTTTATGGTAGGTAGCCGCAGTGAACATGGAGGCATCATAAAAGACGGGGCTAAACTTGTAAATGCGATGTCGAACAGTGTCGTTCCAAAATTCACGATTGTATTAGGCAACAGCTACGGTGCAGGTAATTACGCCATGTGTGGTAAAGCGTATGACCCCAGAATTATTGCAGGATGGCCCACAGCGCAAATTGCAGTAATGGGTGGAGCTCAGGCAGCAAAAACATTATTACAAATACAGGTAGCTGCACTAAAAGCACAGGGCAAAGAAATTACACCGGAAGATGAAGCAGAGCAACTAAAGACAATTACGGACAGGTACAACTCACAAATATCTCCCTACTATGCAGCATCACGCCTGTGGCTGGATGCTGTTATTGATCCATTGGATACCCGAAAGTTAATTAGTA
>JADMIO010909316.1_pt1 | contig 22432 bp, 19 predicted proteins | sample 8958161 | NCBI WGS metagenome assembly JADMIO01 (sample SAMN16585339, study PRJNA669376) | soil metagenome | isolation source: Crop rotation soil | place: USA: Cullars Rotation, Alabama | collected 2011 | reverse complement strand
AGGTGAGCCAGTGTGATTACATTTGCGGCCTAACTGTGGCCAGTCCAGTTACGCTGGAGTCACTAGTATTTAGGTGACACTATAGAAGCGGCCGCGACAACTTGTCCACGTGGAATTCTAAGCTTAGGATCCCAATGTGCTGGAAAGCGAAAGGGGCGTTGTTGCTGGGTTCGCGGGGGCCGGCCGCGGCCGAAAAACCACTGGTCGCCGCCACCGGGGGCGCGCCGCGCGATCCGCGCGCGTGGGAATTGCTCGGCATCGCGCAGGCGACCCGGGCGATGGCTGCGCAGGATGCGAAGGCGATGGATGAAGCGGCGGCGAAATTCCGCCGCGCGATCGAATTGGATCCGGCGCGGGTGTCGGCTTACGAGGGGCTGGCCGGCATGGTCTACAGCATGGCGAGCTTTCAACCGGCCGACGCCAGCCGGCTCGCGCGTGGCCTCGCCCTCGCGCCGGCCAACGCGATGATCGAGGTGGGCGTCGCGGGCGCAGAGCTGCGCGCGGCTCGGCGCGGCGAGGGTCGCGCCCGGCTGGAGCGCATCGCTGCGTCGGATCCCGAGGGAGTCCAGCCCGCGATGAAGTTGGCGCGGCAGATTCTGGACGAGGATCAACTGCGCGCCGACTTCGGCGAGATCGAAAAACTCGCGGGCGAAAACCGTTACGCGGAGGTGCTTGCGATCGCCGACCGCGCCCTGGCGCGCGAGCTCGATGCGGCCAGCCGGAAGCGGATGACCGATCTCCGGCGCCGGATGGCGGATTTCAAGCAAGTGGTCGACGCGATGAACTTGGTGAGTCGCGGCGACCCGTATGAGGCGAAAAAACTCCTCGTTGATCTCATCGCGACCAACCCCGACAAAGCGGTTGTCGATGGCGCGAAAAGTGTGCTGAGCGATATCGAGCGGCGTGCCGCGGCTCCGGTGCTGCGGTAGGGAAGGTCGGGACGTCTCTCCGAGACGTCCGCGGATCGATGTAGGGCGTCAGTCTCGCTGACGCCGTCGTCCGGAAAAGAAAACGATCCCGGCGTCCGCAAGACTGACGCCCTACGATGATGCAGCGCTTACGCCGGAAACGCCGCGTCGATCAACTCGCAGAAATAATGGATCAGGAACAGGTGCGCCTCCTGCGCCGCCGCGCCGCTCGAGCCCGGCATGATGAGGTCGCATGTCGCGAGCCCCTTCGCCTTGCCGCCGCCGCGGCCGAGAAACGCGATCGATTCCACGTCCAGCTTCTTCGCCTCGGCGAGCGCCGCGAGGATGTTGCCGGAATTGCCGCTCGAGGTGAGGACCACCACGAGATCGCCGGGCTGCGCGAGGCCGGCGATTTGGCGCGCGAACACCTGATCATAGCCAAAGTCGTTGCCGATGCAGGTGACGAGCGATCCATCCGACGACAGCGCGAGCGCGGGGAGGGAGCGGCGGGTTTTGGCGTAGCGGCCGACGAGCTCGGTCGAAAAGTGCGCCGCCTCGGCCGCGCTGCCGCCGTTGCCGCAAATCAGAAGTTTTCCGCCACGCTGGAGCGTCGCGAGAATCATCGCGCCCGCCTGATCGATCGCGGGGCGGATCGTCGTGAGCGCCTGCAAGGTGCGCGTCGTTTCGGCGAGGGAAGCTTCGAACGTCATGGCGGGAAAGGTGCGAGTAGCGGGCAGCGGGTAGCGAGTCGAAAAATGTGGGCGGGCACGGACCATCGATGAGGGGGAGGGGCGTCGGCTGGGCTTGCCCCGATGCCGTTTGCGCTTCTTCCTATTGGCCGTGAACCCCGCTCGTGGAAGGCCATCGAGCCAGGCCAAATAACACGGTTGGAAAAAAGGATCTATCATGCGCCCCATTGGATTCGTATCTCCCGCCAGGCGATTCGAGCGCTCACTGGTCGTCGGACTGATCGTAGGCGTCGGGGCGATGGCGATCGCCACGGTCTTGGTTGTTTGTGCGAAGAATTCGCCGGCGGCGCATGCGATGCTCTCGATCGCGGCGTGGGTGCTCGGGTGGGGTTTCTGCGCTGGCTTTGGGCTGGCGCTGACGTGGCCGGATTTTGCGCCGCCGGAGCCGCGAGATGATGGCGACGCGGAGGCGGGAGTGCCGGCCGGTTTGATTCCACCCGTTCCGACGCTGAGTGCGAGGAACGTGGCTGAAGCGCACGCCCGAAATGCCTAAACCGCCGCCACGGTCTACCATTCCCATGACCACCAAACATCGGATTTTTACGACGAGCTTCGCGAAGGTCTACCCCTTCTATGTCGCCAAGGCGGAGAAGAAAGGGCGGAAAAAGTCAGAAGTGGATGCCATCATTTGCTGGCTGACCGGCTACACTCAGAAGGCGTTCGAAGGACAATTGAAAAAGCAGACCGACTTCGAGACATTCTTCCAGCAGGCACCGAAGCTGAATCCTTCGCGCACTTTGATCACCGGGATGATTTGCGGCGTTCGGATCGAAGAGATTCAAGAGCCGACGATGCGGGAGATCCGCTACCTGGATAAATTGGTCGATGAATTGGCCAAGGGGCGGCCGATGGAAAAGATTTTGAGGTCCTGACCATGCGCGGCCGCGAATCTCGCCATCGTGTCGTGAGAGCGATCCATCCACCTGCCGCGGAACCGGGGCGTTGAGCTGAGGGCGTTGAGCAAGATGACGTCGCGTCCAACCGTTCAACAGGCGGTGCCGTTCTTCTGGGTGGCGGATATCAAGAAGTCGGTGCGCTACTACGTGGAAGGACTCGGCTTCGAGCTGTCCCGCCAGTGGAACGATGATGGTGAACTGCGCTGGTGCTGGCTTCAATTCGGGGGCGCAGCGGTGATGCTCCAGGAATTCCGGAAGGAGGGCGCCCACGCCTTTCGGCCGGCGGGTAAGCTCGGCGAGGGTGTATCGATCTATTTCATTTGTGATGACGCGACCGCGATTTTTCGCGTGGTCGCTTCGCGCGGGATCCAAGCGTCTCATCCGGTGGTTGGGAATGGGATGTGGGTCACGGAGTTGGTCGATCCCGACGGTTACAAGTTGGCTTTCGAAAGCGCTACGGACGCACCTGAGGACTCGACCTTTCGCGAGTGAAGCAGCCGAACCGGGCGCGACTCGGGCTGGGCGGGTCGGTCTCGCTAATTCATCCGGATTTCACGGTGAGTTCATCACGCCTTCACGCACCGACTGCACCTTGAGGCCTATGCAAAAACAAACTCTGCCCGGAGATCTCGTGAAGCTTTCCGCCAAGAACATGGCCCAGGTGTTCGCCCTCGTCGCGATCGGTATGACCCTGGCCGGTGCCGGCATTTACATCGGGGACACCGACGATGCGCCGGGCGCGGCCCTCCTGGGCCTCCTCTTGATGATCGGATCGATCGTATTCGCGGTGCGGATTGCCCGGCGCAGGGCGTAACCCTCGTCTCTCGCGGATCGCGGAGTTGCGGTGTCCGTGCCGTGGGTTGCGATCGCGCGGACGTGCGAAGGCGAACGGACTTCGGGCCTCGACGGGATTGACTTGAGCGGCGCGAAAGCCACGGTGGGCGCGTGCGCATGGGGCGCCCGCGGATCCGCGCGAAGGACTGAGTCCACCCCTTACTCTCAGCGACTACACGTCATTCACCGTGCTGGCCTGCCTGCGGATCGCCGGCTCTCAGCATGGAGGATCTATGACGACTCAGCAGTTACCCGAGCGCCCGAATCTCGAGCAGCTCAAACGGCAGGCGAAAGACCTGCTCCATTCCGCGCACAGCAAAGACTCCGCGGCACTGGCGCGCTTCCGCGCCTTGCCCGCGTTGGCCAAGACAACCGACGCCGAACTCGCGCGCGCCATGCTCGCGTTGCATGACGCCCAGTCGGTCGTCGCGCGCGAGCACGGCTTCGCCTCGTGGACCGCGCTGCGCGAGCGCGTGGAGGAACTCACACTGAAATTCTCAGAGGCGGTGGACGAATTTGTCCGCGCCGCCACCGATGGTCGCAGCACACGCGCCGAGCGATTGCTCGCGCTGCATCCGGCGATCGCGCGGGCGAGCCTGCACACGGCGCTGGTGCTGGGCGATGCGGTCGCGGTCGAGGCGCGGCTCGCGGAGAAGCCGGCGCTGGCCCTCGCGGCCGGCGGACCGCGCGGGTGGGAACCGTTGCTCTACCTCTGCCAGACATCGCTGACGCACGGCGCATCGGCGCCCGCGCGGCCCGACGGCCTCGCGGTAATCGCACGGCGGCTGATCGCGTTGGGCGCGGAGGCGAACGCGCGTTTCCCGTGGCTGCACCACGGCGTGCGACGGCCGGTGCTCTGGGGCGCCGTGTGCACCGTGCGCGCGCTGGCGCTCGCGCAGGCGCTGCTCGAGGCCGGTGCGAGTCCCAACGACGGCGTGACGATCCCGCTCGCCGCCGCGAGCAGCGATTTGCCGGCGTTGGAGCTGTTGCGGGCGCACGGTGGCGACGTGAACGGCCCGTGGGCCACCGATGGGACGCCGGCACTTTACGCCATCTTGAGCTGGGCCGGGAACGCGGACGGAGCACGCTGGCTCGTCGAGCATGGCGCGGACGTGAATCGCGTGGCCGGCGCCAGTGGGGAGACGCCGTTGCACGCGGCGGCGCGGAAGTGGGATGCGGCGCTGGTGGCGTTTCTCGTGGACCACGGCGCGGACATTACACGACGGCGTGCGGATGGACGCACGCCCTACGCGGTGGCCGAGTTGAATGGCAACCGGGCGGTCGCCGACTGGTTGCTGGCGCACGGTGCGTCTGGCGAGTTGTCGGAGGTGGATCGGTTTGCGGCGGCGTGCTGTCGCGGCGATCGCGCCGCGGCCGAGGCGATGCGGGCGGCGCGACCGGGACTGCCGCGCGAGCTCAGCGTCGATCACTACACGGCCTTTCGCCAAGTGGCTGAGCGGGGGGATGTGCCGGCGCTCGAGACGATGCTCGCGTGCGGCTTCGACGCGAACGCTGCCGATGAGGAGATGGGCGCAACGCCGCTGCATTGCGCCGCGATGGCCGGTTGGCCGGAGATCGTCCGTCTCCTGCTGGCGCATGGCGCTTCGGTCACGGCGCGCGACAAGGAATTCCACGCGCAGCCCTTGATCTGGGCGGCGGAAGGTTCGCGATCAACGCGCCGCGCCGGCCGCGATCACGCAGCGGTGGCGACGCTGCTCCTCGACGCGGGATCGCCGGTCGACTGGCAAACGGGCGAGGAACCCGCCGAGGCGATCCTCGAGGTTGTGAGCGAGTGGCGGCGGATGGCCTCGGGATAAACAGACGTAGACGGTCAACCCGCGGAGGCGATCCGCGGGTTGACTCCCGCTTTGCTCCGTTGCCTCCTGTGACTCCGGCCTCCCATGCGACTGCGTTCACTCACCCTGCGTCATTTTCGCAACGTGGGCTTTGCCGCGCTCGAATTTTCCGGCCGGCAGCAGTTTCTCGTCGGCACCAACGGCCAGGGAAAAACCAATCTCCTCGAGGCCGCGGGCTACCTCACGGCGCTGCGCTCGTTTCGCACCACCGAACAAAAGCTGCTCGTCACTCACACCCAACACACCGCGGCGATTTCGGCGGTGGTCGAGCACGAGCGGCAGGGTGAAACGCATCTCACGATCAAGCTGCACCACGGCGAAAAGGAACTCTGGGCCGACAAGGCGCGCGTCACGCGGCTCGCCGATCACCTGGGAAAATTTCCGACGGTCGTCTTTTCGTCGCAGGACCTGCAGCTCGTGCGCGGTTCGCCCGGCGGCCGGCGGCGCTGGCTCGATCTCACGCTGGCGGCGATGGATCTCGGCTACTTTCGCGCGCTGCAGACGTTTTCGCGCGCGCTCGCCGAGCGCAACGCGCTGCTCAAGACGGGGCGCACGACCGATGCGCAGTTCGCGGCCTTCGAGCAAACGCTCGCCCCCGCGGCCGTGGAGCTGATCACGTTGCGCGAGGCCGGCGTGAAGGTGCTGACGAAGTCGCTGAAGGCGGCCTATGCGAAACTCTGCGACGGCGCCGAGCCCGCGAGCCTCGTGTATGAACCGAACTTTGCCGACGCGTCGGTGGAGTCGCTGCTGGCGCGGCTCGAGTCGGGCCGTGCGCGCGACGCGCAGTTCCGCACGACGCTCGTCGGGCCGCACCGCGACGATTTTCATTTCAACGTCTGCCACACCGCCGCGAAAGAGTTCGGGTCGGAGGGCCAGCAACGCTCCATCGTGCTCGCCCTGCGGCTGGCGCAGGCCGCGTGGTTTCAGGAAAAAAGCGGGGTGCGGCCGGTGCTGTTGTGCGACGACGTGCTCGGGGAACTCGATCCAGTGCGCCGCCGCCGCTTCTGGTCGGCGATCGATCACGAATCGCAGGTGATCGCGACGGGCACGAGTCTGCCGGATGCGGAGCTGGGCACGTGGCAGGTGTTCGAGGTGGCGACGGGCGGTTTCACTGAGAAGGCCGTGCAATCGGAGGCGGCGACGTGACGCTCACGCCCGGGCAGTGGGCCTTTGCGGTGGTCGCGGCGTTCATTGTCGGCGTCTCGAAAACAGGCGTGGGCGGGCTCGGCATGCTCGCGGTGATCTTGTTTGCGCAGATCATGCCGGCGAAACAGGCGACGGGCGTGGTGCTGCCGCTGCTCTGTTTTGGGGACTTGGTGGCGGTCGGTTCGTATCGCCAACACGCGAAGTGGACGCATCTCTGGCGGCTGTTTCCGTGGGCGGCGGCGGGCGTGGTGATTGGCTATTTTGCGCTCGGTCGCATGACCGAACGAGAGGCGAAGGTCACGGTGGCGGTGATCGTGCTGACGCTGGTGACGGCGCAGGTCATCCGGCGGCGGGTGCACGGCCACGAGACGGAGCACGGCGCGTGGTTCGCGCCGACGATCGGCATCCTGGCGGGGTTCACTACGCTGGTGGCCAATGCGTCGGGGCCGCTGATGGCCGTCTACCTGTTGGCGATGGGACTGCCGAAGATGGACTACATGGGGACGGCGGCGGTGTTCTTCATGCTGATCAATTTGTTCAAGGTGCCGTTCATGGTGAGCCTCGGGTTGATCAACACCGACAGCTTCACGCTCAACTTGCGACTGGCGGCGGCGGTGCTGGCGGGAGCGCTGGTGGGCCGAAAAATTCTCGCGAAGATCGATCAGCGGCTGTTCGAAAACCTGGCGCTCGGGCTGGCGGCGGCGGCCGGCGTGAAATTGTTGTTTTAAGATGCGGGCGAACCACGCGGAAATGTTCTCCAAGGTTTTCTTTCCGCGCATTCCGTGTATTCCGTGGGCGCAACGATCATGGCGCGGATGAACGTCAGGCAAATGTGGGCGGCGAAACTCGCGGGCAAACCGATGCCCGCCGCCGTGGCGCTGCCGAAAAACGCCGGGCTTACCGCGCAACAATCGCTCGCGCTCCGGCCCCGCGCCGCGTTTGCCGGGCTGGTGCTCGGCATCGATCCGTCGCTGCGGGGGACGGGTCTCGCGTTGATCGAATTTGCGGCCGGGCGGCAGCCGGTGCTGTTGCGCTGCCAGACAGTGAAGGTGCCGGCGAAGCATCCGATGGCGTATGCGCTCGGGGAGATTCACCGCGCGGTGGCGGCGTTCATCGACGGGGCGGACGTGAAGCACGTGGCGCTCGAACAGACGATCTTTGTCCAAAATTTCCAGACGGCGCAGATTCTCGGCGCGGCGCGCGGAGCGGCGATCGCGGCGGCGGCGGTGCGCGAGCGGCCGGTGTTCGAGTATGCGCCACTGCGCGTGAAGCTGGCGGTGGTGGGCGCGGGTCGAGCGAGCAAGGAACAGATGGCGCGCACTGTGATGGCGCTGCTCGGCCACGGCCGGACGCTCGCGCTCGACGAGGCGGACGCAGCGGGCGTGGCGCTGTGCCACGCGTTCACCTGGCGGGAGTGAGGACGTTGGTTTGATGTAGGGCGTCTGACTTGCAGACGCCGTTGTTCGCACGCCGAGAAAATACCCGGCGTCAGCAAGACTGACGCCCTACGTTCGGACCCTTCGCCTACCGCAAATTTTGCGCAGCTATTCGCAAGGTTCGATTCTTGTTGGCGTGCGTCGAGCTGTCATGCTTTCGCCCACGCGATGGAAACGGCGATCAACTATCTGTCTTTCCGGCCGAAGTTGCTGGAGTGCCTGCGCGACTATTCGCGTGAAAAACTGCTGCGTGACGTCCTTGCGGGACTGACGGTGGGCATTGTCGCGCTGCCCCTGGCGATCGGGTTCGGCATCGCGTCGGGCGTGTCGCCGGGCGCGGGGATCTACACCGCGATCATCGGGGGATTTCTGGTTTCCGCGCTCGGTGGCTCGCGCGTGCAAATCGGCGGGCCAGCGGGGGCGTTTGTCGGGCTGGTCTACGCGATCGTCGCGCAATACGGGCTGCCCAACCTGCTCGTCTGCACGGTACTCGCGGGCGGGCTGCTCTTCATCATCGGCGCGGCGCGACTGGGGACGCTGATCAAATTCATCCCGCATCCGGTGACGACGGGTTTCACGTGCGGCATCGCGATCACGATCATCACGACGCAAATCAAGGAATTCCTCGGGTTGCAGATGGACAAGGTGCCGGCCGATTTCGGGGACAAGATGATCGCGTTTGGCCGCGCGCTGCCGACGACCGGTGGAGCGACGGTCGCGATCGGCGTGGCCGCGCTGGCGATCATCTGGCTGTGGCCGGCGGCGTGGGCGCGGCGCGTGCCCGGCTCAATCGTGGCCGTGGTCGTGGGGACGCTCGTGGTGTGGTGGTTCAAGCTGCCGGTGGAAACGATTCGCAGCCGGTTCGGCGACGAGGCGTTTCCGCACGGTCTGCCGGCCTTCAAGCTGCTCGAGTTTGATTTTCACCATCTCGGCGATCTCGTGCGGCCGGCGATCGCGATCGCGCTGCTGGGCTCGATCGAGTCGCTGCTCTCGGCGGTGGTGGCCGACGGCATGATCGACGATCGGCACGATTCGAATCAGGAGCTGATGGCACAGGGCGTGGCGAACATGACCGTGCCTTTCTTCGGCGGCATTCCCGTGACCGGCGTAATCGCGCGCACGGCGACGAACATTCGCAACGGCGCGGGCTCACCGATCGCGGGCATCGTCCACGCGGGCGTGCTGCTGCTGATCGTGTTGGTCGCGGCGCCGCTGGCGAAATTCATCCCGCTCACCGTGCTGGCCGCCGTGCTGGTGGTCGTGGCGATCCGGATGGGGGAATGGGATGAGTTTCTCCTGCTGAAGCGGCAGGCGCGCAGCGATGCGGCGGTGTTTCTCGTGACGTTTTTCCTCACGGTGGTCTTCGACCTGACGGTGGCCGTGGAGGTCGGGATGATTCTGGCCGCGGGTCTGTTCATCAAACGGGTGACCGATACGACGCACGTCGCGGCGATCGATGACACCGGCGCGCCGGGGCAGGGGCATGAGATCGTCAGGGATTTGCCGCCGGGAGTGCTCGTCTACCGGGTGTTTGGCGCGTTGCTGTTCGGCGCGGCGGACAAGATCGACAACGTCCTCCGGCGCGGTGCGGCCGACGCGCGTGTCGTGGTCTTGCACATGTCGGCGGTGACGGCGCTCGACGGCACCGCGCTCAACGCGCTGGAAAACCTCCACGAAAAACTCCGCCACCACAAAAAACATCTCATCCTGAGTGGACCGCACACGCAGCCGTATTTCCTGATGCAGAAGGCCGGGTTCCTCGAAACGGTCGGCGAGGCGAACGTCACCGCGGATCTCGAGAGCGCGGTGGCCCGCGCACGCGAACTGGCCGCGCTCAAGAAGCCGCCGACGCGGGCGCCGTTTTGAGCCGACTCATGGCAACTGATAGATTTCTATCATCCCGCGGCCGTTGACGGCCCCGACGCCAATGAGCGCGACGGTGTAGGCGCCGGGCGCGAGATTGGAGAGCAGGAGGGCGGCGTCTTTGCTGTCGGCGGGGAGTTCGAACGCGCCCACCTGGTTGAACGTGAAGCTGAGCTGCGTGGCGTTGCCGTTTTTCCCCCAGTCGTTGTTTTCCGCGATGACCTGCGAACCGCGATAGACGATGATGGCGCAGTCCTCCACCGCGTTGGTGACATTGAAGGTGCGCAAGGTCGGCCCGATGCCGCGCACCAGGACGTTGTTGCGCGAGGTTCCGCTGATCACGAAACCGCCGATGAGCGTTTCCGTTGACCCGCCGATGAAACCGCCGGTCGAAACGTTCAGGAAATGCGGGCCGGTGTTCGACGGCGCGTCGGCATCGTAAGCCTCAAACAACGCGACACCGGCAGGCGTGCCCGCGACGGGTTGGACAAAGAAGGTGTAGTTGCCGGGCGGCAGCGTGAGCATCATCGCGGCATCCTTCGAGCCGGCAGGGAAGGGAAACGCGCCGGCACTCGATGCACCCGCGGCGAGCGCCGGATCGTCGGCCCAGCCGGAATTCGTGCCGATGACGCGGCCGATGGCATCGTAGCCCGTGAGGCTCGGCTGTGGCATCAAGCCAGCGAGCCCAAACGGCGCGAGGCCCGGCCCCACCGCGCGCACGAGCACACGCTTCGAGCCCGGACCGCCGACCACGAGGCCGCCGATCATGATACCGCGCGAATCGCCGGCGCCGCCGCGCGTCGAGAGATTGCCGAGCGCAGACAGGTAGAGCGGATCAGCCTGCTGCAGGATCGTCTCATCCTCGCCGACCACGTAGCATTTGTTCTGGTGATAGACGCTGCCGACGAGATTTTTCGTAACGCCCGTTGATTGGGCGACCCCTTCGATGACGACGACGCCGTTCTCGCCAGAGGCGAGCACGATGGGCGTGCGGAAATCGTCGCTGACGGCCACGCGTGCAAGTCCCCGCAGGCGAACGTCGCTGCTCACGCCCATTGATCCTGCCGTCCACGTAGCGTAGTTCGGGAGGGTGGGAGGAGGGCCTTGATAGCCAGTCATGAATTGCCCGATGAAATTCAAATTGAGCGCATCGTATTTGCGCACCACGCCGCTGCTGCCGACGGCGACCGCGTGGTTGAATCCGTAGACGTAGATTGGCGTGGTCGAGTAAGTGGGCGTGATCGCCTCGAGATCCTCGGTCGTGCCGCTGTCCATCGCGGCCCACGTGAGGCCGTCGACACTGGCGATGATTTTCCCGCCTTGTCCGCAGGCGACGAACGCATTCTCGCCGGCGCCGCGTGTCGTGGCCATCCCGCTCGTGCCTCCGCCGTTCGGGCTGTAGAGGTAGCTGCGCGTCACGAGATAGGTCAGCCCGCGCAACCAGCCGGTCACGCCTGTGCTGCCGAGGCGCCACGTGACACCTTGATCGCTGGAGACGATCGCGGTGCCGGCTTCGCCGACGGCCACCCACAAGCCGTTGCCCACCGATCCGGCGCCCACATAGCCGTAAAATACATTGTTGAGTCGGGCGGCCGTGGGAATGTTGGCGACAGCCGACCACGTCTCGCCGTTGGTCGAAGTGAGCACGCGGCCGTTTTCACCGACGGCGATGAATTTGCCGTTGCCGTAGGCCACGCCCACCAGCCAGTCCGTCGTCCCCGAAGCGCGGGCATTCCACACGATGCCGTCGGTGGACGAAAGAATACGACCGCCGGTGCCAACGGTCACGAGTTGATTGCGACCATCGCTGGCGATGGACCAGAGGAATCCGCCCGCGCGCTGATTGCGCAGCGTCCAACGCTCATTTTGCGCGAAGGCGCCGGCGCACAGCGCGAGAAAAAGAAACGTGCGGAGGAGGAATGTGGAACGAAATGATTTCAATCGCATGGTCGTTAGTAACCGCGGGCGGGGCGGAGGTTCGTGGCTTTTTTGGGCCACGACATTCGTGGCGATCTCCACGACAACCGGCGCGAGCGGACTCGCTATCGCGCGTTCAAAAAAAACAGGTTGCAACGTGCACTATCCGACCACCGCTTTGACCACCTTGCCGAGATCGGTCACGCGATAGGGTTTCGTCAGGTAACCGCAGAAACCCATCTCAAGATACTTGCGCGCCATGTCGTCGTTGTCGTAGCCGCTCGACACGATTGCGCGCACCTCGGGGTCGAGCTCCTTGAGCGCCTTGAAGCACTCCTCGCCGCCCATGCCGCCGATAACGGTGAGATCCATGATGACGGCGTCGTAGGGCCGACCGATGTTCATGTAGCGCTTGTAAAACACGATCGCCTCCTCGCCGTTCTTCGCCAGGTCGAACTTATAACCGAGACTCTCGAGCATGGTGGCGGTGAGCGTGGTGATCTTCGGATCGTCGTCCATGAACAGGACGCGGCCTGAGGCGAAGCGCAGCGACGGCGCGCGGCGCGCCTGCACCTCGACGGGCTTGTCGGCCTTCGGGAGGTAAACGGTAAACGCCGTGCCCTTGCCGACCTCGGTGTCGAGCCCGAGCTGGCCGCCGTGCTTGCGCACGATCGAGAGCACGGTCGCGAGGCCGAGGCCGGTGCCGTGTTTTTTCGTGGTGAAAAATGGATCGAAGATTTTTTCGACGTGCTCGGGCTTGATACCGCTACCGTTGTCGCGCACTTCGAATTCGACGTAGTCGCCCGCGGCCAGCGCCGGCACCTGCTCGGCGGCGAGGGTGATGTTGCGCGCGTGAATCTGCAGTCGCGGCATGTGCGGCGGCGGCGGCATGGCCTGCAGGGCGTTGACGACGAGGTTCTGAAACACCTGCAAAATCTGCGCGCGATCGACCATGACGGGCTCCACGCCGTCCGGCACGTCGAGCGCGATTTCGGCGTGCGAAGCCGCGGCGGCGATCTTGATGGAGTCCTCGAGGATTTCCTTCGAGGCGCAGACGATCTGAGTGCCGGCGCCGCCCTTGGCGAAGGCGAGGAGCTGTTTGGTGAGGCCCTTCGAGGTCATGCACGCCTTCTCGGCGTCGGCCAGCGCCGAAGGATCGCGGTTGTCCTTGGCGAGTGAAACCGCGCCGAGAATCGTCGTAAGGAGATTGTTGAAATCGTGGGCGATGCCGCCGGCGAGCAGACCGAGCGACTCGAAGCGGTTCGCCTTCACGAGTTCCTCGGGCGTGAGCGTCATCTCCTCCGGATTGCGGAAAATGATCACGACGCCATGCGGTTTGTTGTCGGCGCCGAAGACGGCGCGGGCGGTCCAGACCACCGGCGTGACGGGCTCACCCTCCACCGGCGGAAGGATCGCGTCGTCACTTATCAGGGGCAGGGGCTGATCGGCGTTGAGTGCGCGATCGACCGGATCGTCGCCGGCGCGGTGGCTCATCCGGTTGACGAGGCGGAACACGTCGCCGACCGACTGGCTGCGGATCCGGTCGAGCGGAAGCCCGATGGTTTTCGCGCTGGCGGCGTTGGCGAAAAGGATTTTGCCGCGCGCATCGGCGATGAGCACGGATTCGGCGAGCGTGCCCAAGGCCTCGGTCACGAGCGCCGCGGGGGGCAGGCCGTCGCCGTCGGCACTGGCGCGGGAGAGGTCGGCGGGCAGTGCGACGGCGAAGCCGACCACGCGCGAGAGTTCGCGTTTGCGGGTGACGGCCCGGTGCGCGCCGAGGAGCACCGGGACGGGTTTTCCGTCCTTGCCGCGCAGCTTCACCGCCTCGACGAAGGCGCTCTGGCCGACCGCGCGATTGAGCCACCAGTTTTCGACGCCAGCGGACGCTTCCTCGGCGGGCAATGCGCCGGCGAACGAGGCGGGTTCGGGCGCGAGCTCCGTTTCGCCATAGCCGAGAAGTTTTTCAAATGCGGGCGAGAACCAGAAAATTTTCCCGGCAAAATCGAGTTCGAACGCGGCGAGCGGGCCGGCGCCACTGAGATCCTGGAGCCGGGTGTCGTTCGCGAGCGATTCCTCCTCGAGCTGCTTGCGCTCGGTGATGTCGAGGTGGAGGCCGACGACCCGCTCGACTTCCCCGGGCGCCGATAGCACCTGCAGTCCGACACACTGGATCCAGACCCAGTGGCCGAGGCAGTGCTTCATGCGGAACTCCGCGTTGAAGGGGCGCGAGCCGGCGGCGATTTTCTTGCCGACGTGATCGGGCGCGGCGGCGGAATCATCCTCGTGAATGAGCTGGTGCCACGTCTCCAGCGTGTCAGGCAACTCGGCGTCCGTGTAACCGAGCAGTTTTTTCCATGCCGGCGAGAAGCGCACGCGGCCGGCGGCAAGTTGGAGATCGAAATAACCGGCGGCGCCGTGATCGGTGAGGAGTTTGAAGCCCGACGTGGAGTCGTCGCCCGCCGCGGGCGCGGCGCTGACCGCCACGGCCGGGGGTTGGATGGTCGCGATGTAGCCGGAGGCCGCGCCGAGGATTTTCTCGAGCCGCACGCGGACGTCGCGCGGGGCGCCTTCGCGTGGCAAAGCTTGAAGCGGGGTGGTCTTGTTGAGCGTGCCGTCGAGCAGGACTTCCCACTGCACCTCGAGAAACTCCGGATCGCTCGAGGTGATTTCGGAGACGAAGAGCGCGGCGAAGGCGTCGCCGATCAGTTCGTTCTCTCCGGTCTGCCAGAGGACGCGCGCGGAGGCGTTGGCGGCGGTGACTTTGCCAGCCGCATCAAGCACAAGCACGGCACACAGCTCCGCGCTGTTGGCGGAAGCGGCGGCAGTCCCGGAACCTGACGCTGAAGCTGAATCGTTCACGCTCGACCGTTAGCGAGCCACAAGCGGGTGCGTTTGGCGAGAAAATCGATGAAGGCCGGATGATCGTTCAGGCAGGGGATGTGGGTGAATTCCTTGCCGCCGGCCGCCACGAAATCCTCGGCGCCGCGCACGCGAATTTCCTCGAGCGTCTCGAGGCAGTCGGTGACGAAGGCCGGCGTAATCACGAGGAGGCGCTTCTTGCCCTCGCCGGCGAGGCGTTTGTATTCGAAGTCGGTGTAAGGCGTGAGCCAGGGCTCGCCGCGCAGGCGCGATTGAAACGCGATCGACCAGCGATCGGGGGCGAGGCCGGCGCGTTCGGTGAAGAGGTGGGTGGTCCGGGTGACCTGGGCCTTGTAACAGGTCGCGTGCGCAGGCGAGCAGGTGTTGCAGCAGTCGGGCACGGTGAGGCAGTGCGCGTGCGAGGAGTCGGCCTTGGTCAGGTGGCGCTGCGGAATGCTGTGGTAACTGAAGAGGAGGTGATCGTGCGGTTGGGCGAGGTAAGGCTTCGCGCTGGCGACGAGCGCGTCGATGTAGTCGGGCTCGGCGTAGAACGGCGGCACGCACTCGATCTTGATCTGCGGCGCGATCGCCGCGGCCTCGCGGCGGGTTTTCACGACGACGGTTTCCCAGCTCGACATCGCATAGTGCGGATACTGCGGGAAGAGGAGAACCTCCTCGATGCCGGCGGCGGCGAGCCTGCGCAGCGCGTCGGGAATCGACGGGTTGCCGTAGTTCATCGCGAGGTCGACCGGCGCCTCGAGTCGCTTTTGCAGCGCGGCCTGCGCGAGCTTGCTGGTGTGGATGAGCGGGGAGCCCTCGGCAGTCCAGATGGTGGAGTAGGCGTGCGCGGAGTTTTTCGCGCGGGAGGGGATGATGATGCCGTTGACGAGGAGGCGGCGCAGGAAGGCGGAGTCGGGCTTGTCGATGACGCGCTCGTCGCCGAGGAATTCGCGCAAGTAGCGCTTCACGTCGGGGACCGACGTGGAGTCGGGCGAACCAAGGTTGAGCAGGAGGACGGCGCGTTTGGGCATCCCGCAAATTCGGCGGAAAATTCCCGGCGAAGTCAAACGGAGGCTCCGCTCAGGCGACGCGTTTCAGAAATCTGATTTGGGCGATGAGCCGGTGGACGTTTTCCGGGGCGATGCGATCCGTGACGACGGAGCGCGGGTAGTTGTGCTCGAAGTCGAGGTGCACGCCGTCCTCGGCGCCGGGACGGACGAAGTCCTCGACAAAATCCATCCCGCCGCGCGGCCGCATCCAGCGCACGTAGGGATCGGGGTCGTCGGACTCGATGACGATATCGTCATGGAGGAAAACGTTGCAGTAGAGCGTGAGGTCCCGGAACGAGGCGAACCACGTGGGCGGGTTCACGAGTTGGTCGCGGATGATGAGGGTCATCGTTGGGCTCTTCCTTGAGCAAAAGTGCTGCCAATCTTTGGACAGGCTGGATTTTTTCTCGTTGCGGCGTTGAGTGGGAGGTTCACGCCTACTATCGACACAAATTTCCATGCATTCACCGCGCAAACCCGTTCTGCTCGTCATCCGTGATGGATGGGGAGCCAATCCCCATCCGGAGCAGAACAAATTCAATGCCGTCTTCCTCGCGCAGAAACCGTGCGATGATGCGCTCCATGCGAAGTCGCCGCGCACGCTCGTCGCGGCGAGCGGCCTCGATGTTGGCCTGCCCGACGGCCAGATGGGCAATTCCGAGGTTGGCCACGAGAACATCGGCGCCGGTCGAATCGTCGACCAGGAACTCGTGCGGTTGAACAAGCTCTTTTCCGAAAAACAGCTCGCGCAGAATCCGGTCTGGCACGCGGCGCTGTCGCGTTTGAAGGGCTCGCCCAATGCGAAGCTCCATCTGATGGGCATCGTGTCCGATGGCGGCGTGCACGGCATGCTGGAGCATCTCTACGGAATTCTGCAGCAGGCGAAGGAAGACGGGATCGGCGCGAATCGGGTGTTTATTCACGCGTTTACCGATGGCCGCGACACACCGCCGCAGAGCGGGCTCGGCTACATCCAGCAGGTCGAGGCGAAGTGCCGTGAAATTGGCGTGGGAAAAATCGCGACCGTGTGCGGCCGCTTCTGGGCGATGGACCGCGACAATCGTTGGGAGCGCGTCCAGAAAGCCTACGACATGCTGACGGGCCGCAAGGCCGTCGCGACCGCGACAAGCGCCGAGGCCGCGATCTCGAGCTACTACGAAAAACCGCTCAGCCCGACGCAGAACGGCGACGAGTTCGTGCCTGCGACGTGGATCGTGGGCACCGACGGCAAGCCGCTCGCGACGATCGGCAACGGCGACGCGGTGCTCTTCTATAATTACCGCGGCGACCGGCCGCGCGAGATCACGAAGGCTTTTGTGATCGACGACTTCAAGGGCTTCGATCGCGGCCCGAAGCTCGATCTCTATTATGCGACGATGACGGAGTATGAGGCGGGTTTGCCGGTGCACGTGATCTCGGGGAAGCCGGCGCCGCTGAAGAACATTCTCGGCGAGGTCGTCAGCAACGCGGGCATCGGCCAGTTCCGTTGCGCGGAGACCGAAAAGAACCCGCACGTGACCTTTTTCTTCAATAACTACCGCGGCACACCTTTTCCGGGTGAAGATCGCGCGTGTCCCGCCAGCCCGAAGGTGCCCACCTACGACATGCAGCCGGAGATGTCGGCCGCGCAGGTGACCGCCGACGCGAAGGCTGCGATCCTGTCCGGCAAATACGGCCTCGTCGTGGTGAACTACGCGAACCCCGACATGGTCGGCCACACCGGATCGCTCCCGGCCGCGATCAAGGCGTGCGAGGCGACCGATCGTGGGCTGGGGGAGTTGCTGGCGGCGCTGGCGAGTGTGGGCGGCAAAGCCGTCGTCCTCGCCGACCATGGCAACGCGGAGCAGATGTGGGACCCGGTGAATAACGGGCCGCACACGGCGCACACGTTGAATCTCGTGGAGGTGTTCGCGGTGGGCGAGGGACTCGTCGCCGGAAAAACCAAGATGCGCACCGGCGGCCGGCTCGCGGACATTGCGCCGACCGTGCTGGCGTTGATGGGCCTGCCGAAGCCGGCGGAGATGACGGGGGAAAGTTTGGTCGTCGGCTGATTTGCGCGATGTAGGGCGTCTGTCTTGCAGACGCCGTTGTCCGAATTTCTCTAGAGCGGCGTCTGCAAGACAGACGCCCTACAAGGGAACCGCGCCGCGCTATTTCTCCCACGCGGCGCCGCGATCGATCCACGCGCGGACGCGGGAAATTTCGTCGGCGGTGAGCGCGGGGTATTTTTCGCGGCGATCGAGCGGCGGCATCTCGAGATCTTCAACTTGATCGGAGATGTAGCGGACGAGGTGGCTCTCGGCGCTCTTACCGGGGACGACCGCGGGCTCCTTGCTCTGGCCGCCCTTCAGTAGATCCTCGCGCGAGGCGAGACTCAGGCCGCCGCGGACTTTTTCGCCGACGTGGCAGCCGGCGCAGGAGCGTTCGAGCAGTGGCTTGATGTCGCGGACGAATTCGGCGCCGCTGGAAGCCGGTGCGGAGGAGGTGATCGCGGTAGCCGTGGTTTGGGACGATTTCGCGGAGGCGAGGAATTTCGCGACGAGCTGCTGGCCGCTTGGGAGCGACGCGGCGGTGACGGTCGGCTCGAGCGTGAGGAGCAAGGCCATCGTGGCCCATGCGGTGCCGCCGGCGGAGATCCATTGATCTCTACCGTGGGGGAACTGGCCGTCGAAGTGCGGTTGAAACGGCCAGGTTCGGCTGCGCACCCACCAGGAGCCGTCGTCGAATTGCGTGCGGAGGAGAAACTCGACGCCGCGCTGATAAGCGGGCTCGCGGACGGCGACGCCGGCTTTGTGGAGCGCGATGAGCGCCGAGCCCGTGGCCCAGGAATCGCTCTCGAGGCCGGGCAACTGACTCCAGCCGCCGTCGGGCTTTTGTTCGCGAGTGAGGGTGTCGACGAAAGGACGGATCGCGGCGGGTTTTTCGCCGGACCACGCGAGGCCGAGGATTTGGAAGATGCGCTCGTTCTGGTTGCGTGCTGTTTGCTGGGCGAGCCAACGACGCGCGCGCTCGAGGGAAGCGGCGGCGGCGCCCGCGCGGTCAGCAGGCGGATAGAGTTGCACGGCGCGCGCGGCCCACGCGGTGCCGACGATGAGTCCGTCCTCCATCGGCGGCCGGTGATCGTAGGACGGCCAGTTGCCTTCAGGGCGCTGGATATTGATCAAGTAGCTCGTGATGGCGTCGGTGGTCGCGTCGCGGGTGTAGTGGATCGCATCGAGCGCGTCGAAGTTGTAGCCGATGCTGACGGGGGCATCCGGGACAGGTTCGCCCATCTGGCGCGTGTATTCCACGCGCGGCTCGATCATTGCGAGTTGGGCGTGCAATTGCTGGCCGAACGCGCGTTCGTCGACGCGAAAGCCGCGCTCGCGGGCGAGGCCGAACGCCGTGCCGGGCAGGGTCTGCTGATGGCACGAGATGCACTGGGCGCCGCGCACGAAGCTGGTGTCGAGAAACCCGAGCGAGCCGCGCTGGAGCGCATCGAGCGAACGCTGCACGCGGTCGCGCACGAACGCATCGCGCGCGGCGGCGTCGGCGGGGAGGGCGTTGGCGGGGATCGTTTTGGGGCGAATGACGGCGGGAGGCTTGGCGCCTTTTTCGCGCAGGAGCGCGACGAGCGGCGTGTCGCTGCCCCGCTTGAGCGCCCAGGAGAGGGCGGTCTCGCCTTGATCGTTGGCGGTGTTGACGTCGAGGCCGCGGGCGAGGAGGAGCTTCGCGAGGGTGGGGTCGCCCGTATCGTTGTAGGCGGACCACACCATCGGCGGCGTGCCGTGGCCACTCGGCGAGCGAAACGTCAGATCGGCGCCGCGTTCAATGAGGAGTTTCACCAGCTCGGCGTGGCCCGCGTAGAAAGCGGTATTGAGCGCGGTGCCGGCGAAGAGGGGGTTGCCGTCAATCTTCGCGCCGCGGTCGAGGAGCACGCGCGCGGTCTCGATGTCGCCAACGAAAGCGGCGGAGTTAAGGGGCGAGAAACCGACCCCGGAATCGACATCGGCGCGGTGGGCGATGAGCAGTTCGACGGTTTTGCGGTCGCCGCCGATGATAGCGGTCGCGAGCGGACTGGAGCCGCGGAAGCGTTTGAGCGTGCGGCCGAAGTTTACGTCGGCGCCGGCGTCGACGAGCAACTTGACGACGGCGAACGACTCCGCGCGGGGGACCGCAGTCATGAGCGGCGTGAGATCGTCCTTGGAAATCACGTCGGCCTTGGCGCCGCGGGCGAGGAGCGCTTTCACGATGCGCGCGCTGCCGGTGCCGTAGTGGAGCGCGGTGGCGCCGGCGGCGTTCAGGGCGTTGGGATCGGCGCCGGCGGCGAGAAGCTGTTCAACGGCGTCGGCGTCGTTGCGCAGGGCGGCGGCGTGAAGCGGCGGATTGGTGGCCGGAGTTTGCGCCGACACGAGCGAGGCCAGGCAGGCAACAGCCAGGGCCACGAGGGATGCGAACATGCGACTGCATCCGATGCCGCGGGTGGGGAACATGGGTCGAAGGGGGAAGCGCGATTCTCGGAGGCACCCTCTCGTGAGTCAATTCAGGCCACGTCGGTCTCAGCCGGGGCGGGTGCTGCCCGTCGTGCCGGCGGCATCGGGCGTGGCGGCGTCGAAGAGTTTGGAGCGCACGCGATCGCGCTCGCGGTCGATTTGCTCGGACGTGGCGCCGAAACTCCGCAGGATGAACTCGGCCATCGCGAGCGCGACCTCGCCTTCGCCGGAGAACACCTCGTCGACGCCCGCGACGCGCAGTTCGTCGAGCTCGCGCACGTAGGCGGTGCGGGCGAGCACGCGGATGCGCGGGTTGAGCGTGCGGGCCTGTTCGATGAGCTCGCGGCCGCCCTTGATACTGGACGCGCTGAGGACGAGGGCGTTCGCCTCGGCGACGCCGGCTTCGGTGAGCGTTTCGATCCGGCTGGCGTCGCCATACACGACATCGACGCCGTCGGCCTTGAGGCGCTGGGCGGTTTCGACGTTGAGCTCGATGATCGTGGGCTCGATTTCGTTTTCGCGGAGGAGGCGCGCGACGGTCTGGCCCACGGGACCATAGCCAATGACAATGGCGCGATGCCGGCGGTCGCGTCGGCGCACGGCCGGGGCCACGCCGGCGCTGGCGGTCGCCCGGGCGTTGAGCCAGCGCGTGAAACCAGGGAAAACGCGATCGAGCCAGCGCTCGGTGCCGGGGACGAGACGATAGGCGAGGGGATTGAGCGTGATCGACAGGATCGCGGCGGCGACGAGGATGTTGGCGGCGTCGGGGGGCAGGATGTCCAGTTGCCGGCCCATCGTCGCGAGGATGAAGGAGAACTCGCCGATTTGCGCGAGGACGACGGCCACCGCGAGGGCGACGCGCAGCGGATAGCGCAGGAGAATGACGATGACGAAGGCCGCGAGCGGCTTGCCCACCAGAATCACGCCCAAGGCCGCGACCACGAGCAGCGGCGAATGGACGAGGCTGTGCCAATCGAACAACATCCCGACCGAAACGAAGAACAGCACGGCAAACGCGTCGCGCATCGGCAGCGCATCGGTCGCGGCGCGCAGGCTGAAGTCGGACCGCCCGACCACCATGCCGGCGAGGAACGCGCCGAGCGCCATCGACACGCCGAACAGTTTCGCCGAGCCCACCGCGATGCCCAGCGCCACGGCGAGGACGGCGAGCGTGAATAATTCGCGTGAGCCGGTTTTGGCGATGTGAGTGAGCACGCGCGGAATCGCCCAGCCGCCAAAGTAAAAGGTGAAGGCGACAAGCACGGCAATTTTCACCGCGGCCCAACTCGAAGCGGCGAGGATACTGCCGAAGGTCACGTCGCTGCCGGGGGCGGCGCCGAAAATCGCCGGCAGCAACACGAGCACAAAAACGGTGAATAGGTCCTCCATCACGAGCCAGCCGATCGAGATGTGGCCCGTGGGCGTGTGCAGGTCGTCATGATCCGAGAGGACCCGGGTGAGCACCACCGTGCTGGCCACGGAGATGGCGAGGCCGAAGACGACACCGGCTGACCAACTCCAGCCCAGCGCGTGCATCACCACCGCACCTAGGACGGTCGCGACGAGGCTTTGCACGACGGCGCCAGGCACCGCGATGCCTTTCACCGCGAGCAGTTCCTTGAAATGAAACTGCAGCCCGACGCCGAACATCAGCAGGATGACGCCGATCTCGGCGAGTTGCTCGGCCATGCCCGCGTTGGCGACGAATCCGGGGGTGTGCGGACTGAGCACCACGCCGGCGAGCAGGTAGCCCACGATGGGAGAGAGGCCGAGACGCTGCGTGACATATCCGAGGCTCAACGCGGCGATGAAGCCGCCAGTGAGTGTGAGGATGAGGTCAATGTTGTGCATGAGCGCCGGCGGGGAGTCTAGTCGGTGAATGCAAGGAGCCGATTCGCAAGGGAATGTTTCCCCGCGGATGAAGATTTTTCGGGCGAAGCGGGACGGGGGATGCCATAGTTTCTGTTTGCCCTCGACGGCGGCGGTGCGTTTTCCTGTCCGGCTCACGTTTTCCATGCATCGCTCCCATCACTGTGCCCAGATCACTACAGCCGACCTCGGCGCGACGGTCTCGCTCCTCGGCTGGGTGGATACCATCCGCGACCAGGGCGGCATTATTTTCGTTGATCTCCGCGACCGCAAAGGCGTCACGCAGATCCAGCTCGAGCCGCATGACAACGCGAAGCTGGGCGAGCAGCTCAAGCACCTGAAACCGGAGTCGGTCATCGGCGTGACGGGCAAGGTCGTGCGCCGCCCGGCCGGCACCGAAAACAAGAATCTCCCGACGGGCGAAGTGGAGGTCAACGCGACCGCCCTCGAGATCCACAATATCTCCGACACCCCGCCGTTCCCGCTCGACGATGCCGGTGGTGACAAGGTCAACGAGGACCTCCGCTTTCCAGCACAGTGGGATCCGAAGCTTGGAATTCACGTGACTTGAAGTCGCG
>JADMIO011618453.1_pt1 | contig 22433 bp, 16 predicted proteins | sample 8958161 | NCBI WGS metagenome assembly JADMIO01 (sample SAMN16585339, study PRJNA669376) | soil metagenome | isolation source: Crop rotation soil | place: USA: Cullars Rotation, Alabama | collected 2011 | reverse complement strand
GCCGCGACTTCAAGTCACGTGAATTCCAAGCTTCGGATCCCACTGTGCTGGAAAGATGGTGACGCGTCGAAGCCGTCACTCACCCCTGCCCTCTCGCTGCACGGCCCCTGTGGAGCGTCTACACCGTGAGCACGACATCGTTGATGCCGGCGCCGTGAAAGACGCTCATCCACCAGGTCCCCGTCGGGAACAAGGCGCTGCGCACGCCGGCACACCATCGCTCGAGCGCCGCGCGATACGACGCGCGAAATGCCCGCACGGCTGCAGCCGCGCGGTGCCATGCGTCTCCCTGATCCCGACCGACCGCGAACGTGGGATTGCGCTCGCGGAGGGCCTCGAAGCTCGTGGCGCGCTCGTAGGGAGAGACCTTGCTCGCGCCTTTGGCACCGAGGAAGCGGAGGCCTCGGGCCCGCATCTCCGCACGCGCGTGCGCTTGCTGTCGCTCGAGCTCTGCGGCGACCTCCTGGCGAAAGCCATCGGCGTCGTCCTGCTCGATGGCCGGCGGCAGCTCCAGCGGGAGCGTCGCTTCCTCGGGCCACTGGGGATTCTTCGGGTCGAGATACACCGAGGGGCGTTGCGCGCGCAGCACGCCTCGGCCGATGTCGTTTACGTGCACCGTGGCACCCGGCCATTCGCGCGCGCTCCAGACGAGGCCTGCGGCCACGGGGTTGGCGAGCGTATAAGCGATCTTCTCCACCAGCGCCGCGCGCGTCAGCAGGCGCACTTCGCTCGTGGCTTCGTGGTCCCATACCGGCCCCTCCCAGCCGCGGAGCACCTTGGTGCCGAGGGAGACGAGGCGATGGAAGTACTGCAAGAAGCGCGGCAGAAAGCCGCGCACGTCGGTCACGATGAGGTGCAGATGGGTCGACATCGCGCAGAGCGCATGCACCTGCACGTCGTAGCGGCGGGCCGAGATCACGAGTGCATAGAGCAGGAGCTGGTTGATGGCTGGGTCGGGGCGAAGGAGGAGATGCCGGCGCAGGGTGCGACGGGTGAGCAGGTACGTGGCGCCGGGGATGATCTCGCGAGGCTGGCTCATGGCCGCTGGACATATACAAACGGCAGGCCGGGATCGCGGTGAATCATATCAAAGACTTGCCGCGCTCCGGGGGTGGTGGCCGCCAGTTTTGGCCTGGCGGGCCGCCAGTTCGACTGACTGATGGAGGTCCGGCCGTCGCGGATCGCAGGGTCGGTGGGGAATACAAACGGTGGGCCAGATGCCCGGATGAGTTATATCAAAGACTTGCCGCGCTCCCGGGGTGGCGGCCGGCGGCTTCCGCCACACGAGCCGCCAACGTGGGTGGGTTGTTGCGTCTCGCCCGCCGCACACGTCCCGGCGCCGCCGGTGCCCGACGTCGTCCCGGCGCCGGTGCCGCCGTGGCCCGCGGTCGTCGTCCCCGTGCCCGTCTCGCTGCTGCAACCCAGGGCGAAGATGCCAATCAGCAACGAGAGGCCATGGGTGATGCGCATCTTGGCACCCCCGTACAGATGAGGAGCAGCGAAGGAGCTCATCTCAGGCTTTCACGGCCGCGAGCTTTCGTAAACCCCAAATCGAGCTTCCGTGCCCGTACCGATCGAGAGTGGACAACGAGCGCGGCCCGACGGCGCCCGTGTTCCGAAGCCCCTGATGGATTCTCCGTATCTCCGTATCTCCGTATCTCCGTATCTCCGTATCAGCCATCCATTGGATGGACCTCTCGAGATCGGCCGCGCAGCCCATACATCTCGAGCCCACGTGTCCGCTTGACCAGCTCAGCCAAACGCACGACCAGCTCCAGCGCTCCGCGCGCCCACCAGAAGTTGACCGTCACCGAGAGCTCCAGCGCCCGCACCTGGTGCCACCAGAGCGAGGGCAGATACAGCGCGTCCCCGGCCTCCAGGATCACCTCCACGGGCGCGGCGCGGCGCGCGTGCGGGAAGCGGTCGTAGTCCGGCGCCTCGGGATCGAAGCGGCTGAAGTTCGGCAGGCCCGACGTGAAGGCATTGGAGTAGAGCCAGGGAGTCTGGCTCGGCGGATACAGCCACAACCGCTTCCTGCCCGAGATATGGACGATGATGTTGTCGGCGATGTCCCTGTGCAGCGGTGACGACGTGCCCGCCGCGCTCAGCCAGAGGCGCGTCGAGGACCAGCCGGCGCCCGCGCAGTACACAGGCTTCTCGACGTCGGCGAGCAATTCGGGGAGCTCGGCCTCGACCGGGACCACCATGTAACAGCCCGGATGCTTAGTCAGAGGGAGCTTATCCAGGTAATCGCCGAATCGCATCTTGCCGTAGATGACGCCCGATCGCGCGTCGGCATCGACCTTCCCACCCGGCGCGGAGGTGACCGGCAATGGCCTGTCGCCGAAGCGCGCTTTCAGCTCGTCCAGCGACCAGCGCCGGCGCGCCGGCCAGCCGTCGGAGAGCCCTTGAAACAGCGCAGGCCGCGAGGCCCTGCGGTGATCCCGCTCGAACACGCCAGCGCTCGGCAAGCCCACGCGCTCGATCGAGGCGGGCCGAACCGGTGCGCGTCCCGCGGAGAGGCGGAGCGCGCGCATCGCGTGGTCGTAAGCGCCTCGCGCGTCCAGCGCTTCCATCGCGCCCATCGTGCTCACGATCGATCCCCCGCGCTCACGCGCTCTCGCGCGCCGCCCGTGAGGCGCTCGAGCAAACGGACGTCGTCGCGGAATTTCTCGTTCAGCGCCGCGCGGAGATCGGGCGCGATCGGCTGGCGCTCCACCTCGGGCCGGAGCAGCTTCACGAGCGCGTCCCGGAGGCGCGGATCCGCGTGCGCGTAGATCCGGCGGATCCAGTGGATCAGCGGCGCGATCACGGGAGGCGGCGCGTAAAGCGCCCTCGCGAGCGCGGGGAAGCGAAGGCGCTTGGCCGCGTTGACGCGCGGGAAATCGCGCCTCCCGTCGTCGGGGAGGCCCAGGAACGCGAGCGTGTCCAGGTACACGCGGCGAGGGTCCTCCGCGAGGTCCCGGAAGAAGAGGAGCTTCACGCGCGATCGAGGGACCGTCGCCAGCAGCCGCTCCACCTGCTCCCCGAGGCGCGCCATCGCCTCGTACTGGAGCAGCTCGGGCTCGACGCAGCCGGGCGGAACGCGGCGCCCGCGCGCCCGATCGTCCTGGAGCGACAGGGCCTCTCCGAGATCGGTTGTGTCCTCGTAACCGAGATAGACGAGCTCCGCGTGATAAGAGGCCACGAGCCCCACAGGATCACGGAGCAAAACAATGTACCGCGCTTCGGGCGCGAAGGCCTCGATGCGCGGTATCGCGCTCCGCGATCGCAGGTAGATGGGCGACGCCTCGCCGATCACCCGGTGGCGCGGCTCCGCCTTCGCGAAGAGCGCCAGATACTCGTCCAGGGTCGCGACGGGCGCGTAGCTCGACCGCATCGCGCCCGGGAGATCGTCGGCCCAGTACATCGGCTCCTTGGGGTCCGACATGAAGATATCCGGGTGCGTGCTCAGATAAGCGTGCAGCGCCGTCGTGCCCGAGCGCGGCGCCCCGACGATGAAGAGGTTCGGCCTCGGTTGCATCGATCAGGCGCGCGCTTCGGCCGCCCCCACGTCCGAGGACCGAGGGATGCCCCGGAGGCCCCTCTTCACGACCCGCGCGAGCGTGCGCTCGGTGATGGAGTCGTACCGCCCGCGCGCGACGTTGGAGAAGGTGCGCAGGACCCGTGACGGGTGGCTCGCATAACCGACGACCTGGGTCAGCAGCATCCCGATGAGCTGATAGGCGTTGATCTCCCTCTGAGGGACGTTGCGGCAGACCGGCTTCGACTGCCCGAACTCGGTGAAGGTCAGCGACGCGAAATACTCGTTGCTCATCTCGGGCAGGACACCTTCGCGCTTGAGCTCCTCGTAGAGCTCCGTGCCCGGATAAGGACAGAAGGGATAGATCTGGAGATCGTCGACGCCGTTCTCCGCGAGCTCCGCGCAGAACCGCAGCGTCTCCCACATGTCCTTCCGCTCCTCGAAGGGGAAGCCGATCATCATGTTGACCTTGACCACCATCCCCAGGTCGGTGGCCGCGCGGATCGACTCGATCAAGCGCTCGAGCTTGACCTTCTTCTTGATGCGCTCGAGCGTCCGCCTCGATCCCGACTCCGGCGCATAGGCGATGTTGCGGCACCCCGTCCGGTAGATCGCCGCGAGGACCTCGCGATCGAGCACCTCGGAGCGCGTGCCCACGGGGAGCTGGTAGGTGATCTTGAGGCCGCGCCGCTCGATCTCGGCGCACAGATCGAGGATCCAGTCACGCTTGATGAACGCGGTCAGGTCCTCGAAATCGAAGTTGGAGATGCCATATCGCCGGACGAGGGACTCCACCTCGTCGATGACGTCCTTCACCGGGCGGACGACATATCGCGTCGTCCACATCGATGGGCTGGAGCAGAACGTGCACTGATAAGGGCAGCCGCGCGTCGCCATGATGGGGAGCGACCGCCCGCGATCGATGCTCATCCCGTAGAGGCCGCGCGCGAAATAGGCGTCGAGCGGGAAGAGGTGCCACGCCGGCCACGGGAGCTGCTCGGGCTTCTTGTTGCGGGGCCGCGTCTCCGTGCGCTGCGGGCGCCCGTCGATCCGCATGGCGATCCCGGTGACGCCCTCGAACGGCCGCTTCACGTCGATCGCGTCGCAGATCTCGATGGCGGTGAGCTCGCCCTCGCCGAGGACGCAGATCGTCACCTCAGGGCAGCGATCGAGCAGGTACTCCCACGTCGCCGTGGCGTGCTCTCCGCCGATCACCAGCGGGACGCCCGGGAAGCGCGCGCCGATCGCGCGCACGATCGCCTCCACGTGAGGCCATTGCTGCGAGAACATCACCGAGATGCCGATCACCTGCGTTCGGTCCGGGATGCGATTCAGGATCTCCTCGATGGAGAGGCCATAGGCCATGAGGCCCGGGTGCGCCGCGGGCGTGCGTGCGTCGAGCGCCTCGCCGAGCGCGTCGATGACGGTCACGCGGTGGCCGGCGGACTCGACGGCGGCCGCCACGTACGCGAGCCCGAGCGGCGGCTCCCGGACCACGGCATAGCTCCTGTGGGAGCTGACGTGCGGAGGGCGGATGAGCGTGATGTGGGCCATGTCGCGATCACCTCCTTACCAGCGCACGCGGCGTACCTTCTTCTGAAGGATTTCGAAGCCGTCCCGGAGGGTGTTGACGATCCCATCGGGCCACCACCAGTTGATCGAGATGCTCGGCTCGAGCGCGCGCACCTGGTGCCACCAGCGCGAGGGGAGATACAGCAGGTCGCCGGGCCCGACCTCGACGGTGATCGGGCGGACGCCTCGAAAGCGCGGGAAGCGCGCGAGATCGGGCCGCTCCGCGTCGACGACGCTCGCCTGCGGCAGCTTCGAGATGAGCGGGAGCGCGTAGACCCGATCCATGTCCTCGGGGGAGATCAGCGTCAGCCGCTTCTTGCCGACGATCTGCGCGAAGAGGTTCTCCGGGAAGTCCCGGTGGAGCCCCGACACCGTGCCGGGAGCGCCCATGAAGAGGCGGCTCCGCATGAGCGGGCCGGGCACGCAGTACTGGGGCGTGGCGACGTCGTCGAGCAGCGAACGGAGCGGGCCGCCGACCTTCGTGACCAGGTAATGGAGCGGCGACGAGGCATCGCTCGAGAAGACGAGGTCCACGGCGCGCGCGAAGGTCGTGTCCTCGTAGAGGACCCCGACCTCCGGATCGTCGAAGACGCGCCCATCGCGCAGCCGGATCACGGCCGCGGGCACCGCGCCGAATGCGGCCTTGAGGTACTCCGGCGTCCAGCGCGTGATCGCGCGCCACTCGCCCACGATCCCCGAGATCACCACGGGCCGCGACCTCTTGACGTATTCGCGCTCGAACACGCTCCGCGACGGGGGCGGGATCCGCTCGACGACGGCAGATGAGCTCGGGAACATGGCCAGAAGAACAGAAAGTATCGGGGAAGGGCCAAGGCCACAAGCCCCGCGTCTCGCGGCTTGTCCCGCGTGTCGCCTTCTGCGACAAACGCTTCGTGGCCGACGAGGCTGATGCGGGCGCGGAAGCCAGCGCGGGTTGCGGCGGGATCGCGATCGCGGGGGCCAAGGCGTCGGCGATGCTCCTCGGGTTCGGGCAGCAGATCCTGCTCTCGGCGCTGCTCGGGGCCGATCGTTACGGAGAGCTCTCGCGCGTGCTCTCGTGGGTCCATGTCGTCTCGACCGTCGTGATCGCGAGCGCGATGCAGGGCGTGTCGAGCGTGGTCTCGCGCACGCCCGCGCCCGAGGCGGGCCGCGCGTACCGGAGGGTCCTCCGCGCGCAGATCGTCGCGGCGATCGCGGCCGCCGTGCTCTTCGCCGCGGTGGCAGGGCCGGTCGCGGCGTTCGCGAGCGCGCCGCACGTCACGGTGCCGCTCCGCGTCGGGGCGCTCGCGGTGCTGTTCTACGGCGTTACGGCGCCCTTCGTCGGCGCGCTCAACGGGCGGCGCCGCTTCGTCGAGCAGGCGCTGTTCGACGCCGGGCACGCGGTGCTCCGCGCCGTGCTCATCGTCGCGGGCGCGATCGCGTTCGAGCGGACCGGGCACAGCGGCGTCGTGGGCGCGACCGCGGGGCTCGTCGCTGCGACGGCGATCGTCGCCCCGATCGCGCTGTGGCGCGCGGGCGCGGGCGAGCCGGGCGGCACGGAGCCCGAGGCCCTCGCGTATGCGCGGTTCATCGTGCCCGTCGCGCTCGGGCAGGCGGCGCTGAGCGTCCTCACGCAGATCGACGCGCTCCTCCTGAGCCGCTTCCTCGGCGAGGCGGCGATCGCGTCGGGCCGACCGCTGGGCGCCGCCGACGCGCTCGTGGGCGTCCACCGCGGGGTCACGCTCTTCGCGTTCCTGCCGTACCAGATGATGAGCGCGGTGAGCTTCGTCCTCTTCCCCATGCTCGCGCGCGCGAGCGCGGCCGGCGATCGCGAGGCCGTCCGGACGTATACGCGCACCGGCTTCCGGATCGCGCTGATCCTGACGGGGCTCATGTGCAGCGTGCTCTCGGGGCTCGCGCCGCGCGCCCTCGCGTTCGCGTTCGCGGATCCGATCTTCGCGGAGCGCGGCGGGGACGCGCTCCGGATCCTCGCCGTCGGGATGGGCGGCTTCGCGATCCTCGCGGTGACGTCCGCCGCGCTGACGAGCCTCGGGCGCGAGCGCGACGCCGCCGCGCTGACGGCGTGCGCGGTCGGCCTCGTCGCGATCGGCGCTTTCCTGATCGTGCCGCGGGGGACCTTCGGCGCCGACATGCTGGTGCGATCGACGCTGGCCACCTCGGGCGCGCTCGTCGTCACGGCCGCGGCGGGAGCGGCGATCCTCCGGCGCGCGGCGGGGGCGATCGTGGGGGCCGCGACGTTCGCGCGCGTGATCGTCGCGGCGGCGATCGCGATCGCGGCGGGCGCATGGCTCCCGTGGACGGGGAGGACGGCCGTGCTGTTCGAGGGGCCCATGGTGGGCGCGCTGTACGTGATCGCGTTGATCGCGTCCGGTGAAGCGTCTGCCTCGGATCTGGAGCGCCTGAAGCGGATCACCGCGCGCGCGTGAATGACGCGGCAAGCAACGTGAAATCGCTTGCTCCCCCGAAAGCCGCGCGAATAGGCTTCGGGCTTTCTGCCTGTGTTCCAGTCACCGAAAGTCGAGCGCCGGGTCTCCTGCGTCCTGCCTGCCTACAACGAGGAGGAGGGCATCGCGGCCGTCGTGGATCACGTGATCCGCGCGCTCGAGCGGCACACCGACGCGTTCGAGGTCATCGTCGTCGACGACGGCAGCACCGATCGCACCTCCGCGATCCTCGACGCGATGGCCGCCTCGATCCCAGCGCTGCGCGTCGTCCGCTTCGATGTCAACCGCGGCTACGGCGCCGCGCTGCGCGCCGGCTTCGCGGCCGGCACGCTGCCGCTCCTGTTCTTCACCGACAGCGACGGCCAGTTCGATCCGATGGACATCGGATCGCTGCTGGAGCTCACCGGCGAGGCCGATCTCGTGGTCGGTTTTCGGGTCGGCCGGCGCGACGGCGCCTCGCGCGCCTTCCTCTCGTGGGGCTTCAATCGGCTCGCGCGGCTCCTCCTGGGCGTCGCGGTGCGCGATCTGAACTGCGCCTTCAAGGTGATCCGCCGGGACGTGCTCGACGGCCTCGCGCTCGAATCCGAGGGCTATTGCATCAACGCCGAGCTCATCGCCAAGGCCGCGAGCCGCGGCAACGCCGTGCGCGAGGTCGGCGTCCGCCACCACGAGCGGAGCGCCGGCGCCTCGAAGGTGGGCCTCCGCGACATCCCGCGGTCGCTCCGCGATCTGCTGGCGATCCGCCGCGCGGTCGTTCGGCTCGCTCACGGGACACGAAGCGACGTGACCGTGCAAGCGTCCGCGACCGCGAGGACGTCGTCCGAGAGGAACGCGATGCCTCGAACCGACGGGCCCACCGAGTAAGTGGCCACCACCTTCCGGGACGCGCGATCGACGATCCAGACGTCCCGGTCGTTGCCCGACGTGACCGCGATGCGCGCGCAGTCCGGCGAGAACGCGACCCGGCGCGGCGCGAAGAGGCCGAGGCCCCAGTCGAAGCGGTAGCCCGCGGCGGGATCCTGGGCGAAGACGCGCACGCGCCCCGTGAAATCCGCGCTGACCACGGCGCCGTCGCGCGGGCAGACGTCGAAGCCCATCTGCGCGATCCCGGCCGGGATCCGGTGCTCGATCCGGTGATCCTCGAGCGAGTACACGAGGATCACGTCCGGCTGCATCAGCACGAGGCGCCCGTCCGACGGGCGGAATTTCATCAGGCCCCCGGCGCCGAGCGACACCGCGCCGCGCTGCATCGCGCCCGTCTCGGGGGACACCTCCCAGACGTACCCGAACAGCGCCTCCATCACGAGCACCTTGCCCGAACGCCCATCGCACGCGATGCCCGCCGCGTCGAAGCCCTCCATCGGGATGCGGATGGATCGCACGCCGAGCTCCGGAGATCCCGCGGCGCGCGAGACGCCGAGGATCATGCCCGCGCGCGGGAGCCACGTCTCGCCGTTCAGCGTGCAGCTGTTCCAGAGGTTGCCCGTGGGCCGCTCGGCGCGCCCCTCGATCTCGAGATCCGCGCCACGGCGCCGGAGGAGCCACGATCCGGTGTGCTCGTTCCCGCCGCCGATGAGGCCGAACAGGCGGCCCTCATCCTCGGTCTCGCCCGTCAGCAGCACGGACGCGTCCGGCAGCACGTGGACCCCGAAATACGCGGGCGCGAGCGCGTCGCGCGTCACGTTCACCGGCCGCTGCCCGTCGTTGCGCGCGCACCGCGCCTCGAGCCGCGCGCCCGTCCACCAGAGGTCCCAGCCGTGATCCAGGTACGGCAGGACGATGAGCTCGAGCATCGGCAGCGCCGCCAGGAAGCGGTTCGACTGGCGTCGCGCGAAGAAGACGCCGGCCCAGGAGAGCAGGACGAGCGCGATCCAGCTCGAGGGCGTGGGGCACGCGCGGAGCGTGAACGGCAGGAGCGGCAGCGTGAACAGGCACCCGAGCGCCACCCAGAGCCGCTGCCCGCGCATCGACCACGCGAGCGCGACGGCCGGGGCCCAGCCGAGCGCCACCTTCGCGATCGCCGCGACGACCGTCCAGCGCGTCGCGGCGCCGTCGACCGCGTCCAGCGCCAGCGCCGACGCGATCGCGCCCTTCACGAGCTGACCGAGGACCCAGAGCACCCGGCGCGCGGTCGGGGCCACGGCGACCTGTTTGATCGCGAACACCGCGAGGCCGAGCGCGATCGCGGATTCGAGCCTCCGATGGATCCAGCGGAGCACGGAGACCGCGGTATCCGCGGCGCGGCGCAGCATCGCCTCCTTAGTACAGCGTCCCGCGCGGGACGTCGCCATCGACGTTCGCGCCGCGCGCGCCCTGTGGCATGGTCGCGCGCATGAACACCTCGAAGAAGATCGCGGTCCTCGGTTCGGGCGTCGTCGGCAGGGTCCTCGCCGACGGCTTCCTCAAGCACGGTCACTCGGTGCAGCGCGGCACGCGCGAGCCGGAGAAGCTCGCGGAGTGGAAGGGTCCGGCGGGCGATCGCGCGTCCGTCGGTACGTTCGCGTCGGCCGCGCGCTGGGCCGACATGGTGGTGATCGCGGTGAAGGGCGCCGCAGCGCTCTCGGCGGTCGACCTCTGCGAGGGCGCGCTCGCGGGCAAGACCGTCATCGACGCGACGAACCCGATCGCGGAGGGAGCGCCGCCGGAGAACGGCGTGATCCGCTTCTTCACGGGGCCGAACGAGTCGCTGATGGAGCAGCTCCAGAAGCGCGCGCCCGACGCGCACTTCGTGAAGGCGTTCTCGTGCGTCGGCAACGCGTTCATGATCGACCCGGATTTCGGCGAGGCGAAGCCCACGATGTTCATCTGCGGCGATCACGACGGCGCCAAGGCCGAGGTCGCCGACCTCCTCGCCGAGGTCGGCTGGGAGTCGGAGGACATGGGCAAGGTCACCTCGGCGCGCGCGATCGAGCCTCTCTGCCAGCTCTGGTGCATCCCCGGCATGCTGCGCGGCCAGTGGGCCCACGCGTTCAAGCTGCTCAAGAAGTGAAGAACCCGCGCACCGGATCGCTTCTTGCGAAGCCGCTGGGACGAGGGAGAACACCCGCCGTGAAAATGGTCCACGTCCTCGTCACAGCCATGGGCATCGCCGCCGTGATCGGCGTGCGCAGCTTCAGCGATCCGACCCCGCCTGCCGACGGGCCCTCCGCGCCCGCGGAGGCTCCGGCCGCGCAGATGCCCGCGATGGAGGACGACGACGATCCGCCGGCGGACGTGCACGGCGCCGGCGTGAATCCGCACGGCCAGAACCCGCACGCAGGCGCAGGCTCTGCGGATCCGCACGCAAACCTTGCAGATCCGCGCGCGGCCTCGGCCGCTCCGGTGGAGGTGAAGCGGGTCGATCGCGCGCCGGGGCCGAGCGGCAAGACCGTCGCGGAGATCATCGGCCAGCGATCGTCGCTCTCCGGCAAGACGGTGCGCGTGCGCGGCACCGTCGTGAAGATGACCGCGGGCGTGCTCGGCAAGACCTATCTCCACCTGCGCGACGGATCCGGCGACGCGGCCGCGGGCACCAACGACGTCACCATCACCACGACGGCCACGCCAGCGGTCGGCGACGTCGTGACGCTCGAGGGCGTGGTCGCGCTCGATCGCGACATCGGCTCCGGCTACCGCTTCCCGACGCTCGTCGAGGACGCCAAGGTCGTCCAGTAGCGCAGCGCATCGCCCTTTCGGTACTCTCCCCGCGTCTCCCCAAGGGAACGCGATGCTCCGGATCCCGTCCTACGACGACGCGCTCGCCACGCTGGAGGGCGCGTCGTTCCCCTCCGAGCGGCAGCACGGAGTGGTCTACCGCATCGAGCGCGCGCTCGGCGGCGGCGCGATGGCGGTCGCGTTCGCGGCCACGCGCACCGCGCCCGAGGGGCAGGCGCGTGTCGCGCTCAAGATCCTGCGGCCGCTCGTCGCGGGGGACGCGGGCGCGGCGGCGCTCATCGTGCAGAAGGAGGCCGTCGCGCTCGGGCGGCTCAACGAGCGCGTGCCCGCGACGCCGTTCGTGGTGCGCCTCGTCGACACGGGATCGGTCGAGGCGACCGACGGCGAGCGCGTCTTCGAGCTGCCGTGGCTCGCGATCGAGTACGTGCACGGCGGCGTCGAGGGCACGACGCTCGACGATCGCGTCGAGTTCTGCCTGCGGAGCTTCGGGCACGCGTTCGATGCCGAGCGCGCGGGCAACGCGGTCTCGTGCCTCTCGTCGGGCCTCGCCGCGATCCACGACGTCGGCGTCGTGCACCGCGATCTCAAGCCGCAGAACGTGCTCTGCTGCGGCTTCGGCGCCGACGAGATGCTGAAGATCGCCGACTTCGGCATCGCGCGGCCCAAGGGCATGGCCGCGACGTTCGGCGGCATCATCATCGGCACGCCGGGCTACGCGCCGCCCGAGCAGTGCGTCCTCGACGAGCAGCGGATCGGCCCGTGGAGCGACGTCTTCTCGCTCGCGGCGATCGTCTATTACCTGCTCACGGGCGAGGAGTACTTCCCCGCGCGCACGCCGATCGAGGGCATCATGATGCTCCAGCGGCCCGACCGCCGGCGCATCCTCGACGCGCGCGGCGTGTGCCCCGAGCTGCGCGCGCGCCCCGCCGCGTGCGCGACGATCGACGCCGCGCTCGCGCGCGCGACCTCGACGAACCCCGATCACAGGCCGCAGAGCGCGCACGTGCTCGCCGCGATGGTCCTCCCGTCGCTGCGGCCCGACTTCATCAAGGGCCGCTTCGCGGAGAAGCGCGCGCGGAGCCTGAGCCTGATGGGCCGCTCGCCCTCGCCGGGCGCGTTCACGTGGACCGCGCGCCACGTGCCGGGGAGCGATCTCGTCGTGCGCAGCGTGGCGTGGGACAGCGACGGCCGGTGCCTCGCCGCGACCTCGGCGGGCCTGCTCTTCTGGAGCGGCACCGCGTGGCAACGGCCCGGTGCGCCGGGGCTCGAGGACGCGTCGCGGATCCACTTCGTGCGCCGCGTCGACGCCGGCGTGTGGCTCGTCGGCGGGGACGGCGCGACGATCTCGCTGTTCACGCGCGACGGCCTCTCGCCGCTCCTCGAGGGGCCCGATCCGGAGACGCGGTTCGTGATGGCGAGCGGCGATGTCTCGGACCTCGCGGTCTTCGCGGGCGAGCGCGCGGGCGAGCCGCCGATGCTCCACGGCGTCGCGGCCGGCCACTGGATCAAGCCCGCGGCGCTCACCAAGGCCGCGTCGGTGACGTCGCTCTCGCGCCTCGACGAGGAGCGCTGGCTCGTCACGGGGCGCGCGACGGCGGGCGAGGGCTTCTCCGTGATCTACGCGCCGCTCATGTGGGAGGTCAAAAGGCTCAAATCCCCGGCCGTGCGCGCGTACCTCGCGTCCGCGACGCGCCCGGAGCTGGGGCTCGGGATCGTCGCGGGCACGGGCGGACAGACGGTGCGCTTCCAGAGCGACCACGTGACCGCGCCCATGGTCCCCGACAGGCCCGATCTCTCGGCCGCCGCCGTCGATCCGGAGGGCCGCGGCTGGGTCGCGAGCATGGGCCGCCTCTGGACGCTGCCCCCGGACGGCGCGGACGAGTGGACGAACGCGTGGAGCGATCCCCGCTGGGCCGTGCCGATCGTCAGCGTCTTCGCAGACGTGGGCACCGTCATCGCGATGACCGCCGACGGCGGCATCCTCGAGGGGCGCATGCGATGACCCGCGTCAGGGCTTGAGCTTCGCGAGGAACGCGTCCTCGGTCCCCGCGCTGACGAGCGCGCCGAGGCCGAAATCCAGGGATCCGGTGAACGATCCGGCGACGAAGACGTGGTCCATGCCGTCGGCGGCGACGGCGAGCGCGCCCTGATCGGACGCGTCGCCGAGCTCGGATTTCCAGAGGAGCGTGCCCGCCGGATCGAGCTTCGCGATGAGCACGTCGCTCCCGTTCGCGCCGGTGGTGGAGCCCACGGCGATCACGTTCCCCGACGTGTCGAACGCCACGCCCTGGAACGCGTCGTCCATGATGTCGCCGAACTGCTTGCTCCACACGTGCGCGCCCGCCGACGTGAAGACGGCGACGAACGCATCCTTGTTGCCGGTGGTCGTCATCATGCTGCCGCCGAAATTCACCGTGCCGCCGAACGCGCCCGCGAGCGCGATCTTGCCGGAGGCGGGATCGACCGCGACCGCGTAGCCGAACTGATCGGCGCCGTCGCCGAAGCGCTTCGCCCAGCCGAGGTTGCCGTTCGCGTCGAAGCTCGCGAGGAAGATGTCGCTGAGCCCCGCCGTCGAGAGCTGCCCTGCGCCGAAGTCGATCTGACCGCCGAAGGCCCCGGCGAGGACGACGTTCCCCGCCGCCGACACCGCGACGCCGTACGCGTACTGGTTCGAGGCGTCGCCGAAGGACTTCGACCACACGTGCGCGCCGTTCGCGGAGAACTTCACGACGTACGCGTCCGCGGCGCCCGCCGTGAGCACGCCCCCGCCGAAGTCGACGGTGCCGCCGAAGTGGCCCGCGAGCACCACCTCGCCCGTGGGCGAGAACGCGATCGCGTTGCCGTACTGGTTGCTGTTGTTGCCGAATCCCTTGCTCCAGAGGTGGTTGCCCGATCCGTCGAGCTTCGCGACGAAGACGTCGTTGCTCCCCGCGCCGATCAGCGCGCCGCCGCCGAGATCGATCGAGCCGCTGAAGAACCCCGTGAACGCGACGTTCCCGTTCGCGTCGACGGCGACGGCGCGCCCCTCCTGGCTCCCGGCGTCGCCGAAGCGCTTGGCCCACACGCCGTTGCCGTTCGTGTCGAGCTTGGCCAGGAACACGTCGTTCTGACCGGCGCTCGTGATCGGGCCCGTCCCGAAGTCCGCGGTCCCGTACATGTAGCCCGTCGTGAACGACGTCCCGTCCGGCCGCACCGCGAGGCCCTTCGCGACCTGGCTCGTCGCGTCGCCGAAGCGCTTGGCCCAGAGCTCCTCGCCGCCGCACGGGGGCGCGCTGCCGTCGCAGTCCTCGTCCTCCGGCGTCATGCAGTCCTCGGCCTTGGGCACCACCTCGCCGGCGCACGCGCCGAGCGATTTGCCGTCGGCGCTGCAGGTCGCCATCCCGGCCTTGCAGATGCCGACGCCCTCGGTGCCCGCGGGGCCCGAATAGCAGGGAGAGACGGCGTTCGGGAGGCAGACGCACCCGGCGTCCACGTCGAGCGCGGTGCCGTCGCAGTCGTCGTCCTCGGGCGTCGCGCAGTCCTCGGTGCCGGGCGTGACCTCGCCCTCGCAGAGGCCGTAGCCCGTGCCCTGCGCGTTGCAGGTCTGCTCTCCGCCCTTGCAGATGCCGACGCCCAGCGTCCCGGAAGGGCCGGTGTAACAAGGGATCTTGGATCCGGGATCGCAGATCATCCCTCCGACGCCGCCGCCGCCCGAGGACGACGACGGCGACGACGTCGACGCGCCCCCGCCGCCGTTTCCGCCGGTCTCTCCCGGCGACGGCGAGGCGCACGCTGCGAGCTCTGCCGCGCACGCGATCGCGGCCACGAAGAAGACGCGCTTCATCAGGGCGAGAGCTTCACGAAGAAGAGGTCCTGGAGCCCGCCGCTGTTGTGCGAACCGCCGCCGAAGTCGATCGACCCGTTGAAGCCGCCGCCGAGGTACACGTTCTTGCTGCTGTCCGCGCCGACGCAGTAGGCGGTCTGATCGCTCGCGTCTCCGGCCCTCTTGCTCCAGAGCGGGTTGCCGCCCTGATCGAACTTGGCGACGAAGACGTCGAAGCCGCCGCCGCTCGTGAGCACGTTCCCGGTGAAGTTGACGGAGCCCGCGAACGAGCCGACCACGATCACGTTGCCGTCGACGTCGAACGACACGCCGTATCCGATCTGCTCGGCGCCGTCGCCGAACCGCTTGCTCCAGTTGCAGTTGCCGTTCGAGGCGAACGACACGAGGAACGCGTCGTTGCCGCCGGCGCTCGTCATCGGCCCGCAGCCGAAATCGATCACGCCCGCGAACGATCCCGTGAGCGCGATGTTCCCGTTCGCGTCGGTCGCGATCGCGTAGGCGAACTGATCGGAGCCGTCGCCGAAGCGCTTGGCCCAGATGTCGTTGCCCGACGGGTCGAAGTCCACGAGGAAGATGTCGTTGAGCCCGGCCGTCGTGAGCGTCGAGGTGGCGCCGAAGTCGATCTGACCCGCGAAATACCCGGTCATCACGATGTCGGTGGGCGTCGCGGTGACGGCGGTCGCGATCTGGGCGAGGCTGTTGCCGGCGATGTGGCTCCACTGGTAGGCGCCGGTCGGGGAGAACTTCGCGATGAACGTGTCGCTGCTCCCCGCCGAGGTGAGCACGCCGCCGCCGAAGTCGATGGTCCCGCCCAGGTAGCCGACGATCACCATCTCGCCGGTGTTGGGCACGAAGGCGACGCCGTTGCCGTACTGGTTCGTGTTGTTGCCGAAGTTCTTGCTGTAGATGTGGTTGCCCAGCGCATCGAGCTTCGCGAGGAAGACATCGTTGCTCCCGGCCGTCGCGAGGGGGCCGCCGCCGAAGTCGAGCACCCCGCCGAACGCGCCGGTGATCGCGACGTTCCCGTTCATGTCGACGGCGATCGCGCGCCCCTCCTGCGCGCCCGCGTCGCCGTACTTCTTGGCCCAGAGCGTGGTGCCCGAGGTGTTCATCTTGGCGACGAAGACATCGGTGTTGCCCGCGCTCGTGATCCCGCCGAGGCCGAAGTCGGCCGTCCCGTTCATGTAGCCGGTCCAGTACGAGGTGCCGTCCGGCTGGACGGCGACGCCCTTCACGACCTGGTCCGTCGCGTCTCCGGCTTTCTTGAACCACACCTCGCCGCCGAGGCACGGGGGCGCGACGCCGTCGCAGTCGTCGTCCGCCGGCGTCATGCAGTTCTCGGGCTGCGGCAGCACCTCGCCCACGCAGGCGCCGTACGACTTGCCGGTGGCGGCGCAGGTGGCGAGGCCGGCCTTGCAGATGCCGATGCCCTCGGTGCCGCCGGGGCCCGAGTAGCAGCTCGTCGTGGTGCCCGGGAAGCAGATGCACCCGGAGTCGTCGTCGAGCGCGGTGCCGTCGCAGTCGTCGTCGACGACCGTCGAGCAGTCCTCGGGCTTCGGCAGCACCTGGCCCTGGCAGGGGCCGTATCCGTCGCCCTGCGCGTTGCACGTCCACATGCCGCCCTTGCAGATGCCGACGTCCTGCGTGCCCGCCGGGCCCGTGTAGCAGGGGTAATCCATGCCCGGGGTGCAGACCACGGCGCCGCTGCTCGACGACGAGGACGAGCTCGACGACGACGCGGCGGAGCTCGAGGACGAGGACGACGACGCGCCGCCGCCGCCCGTCGAGGAGGACGACGACGCGCCGCCGCCGCCGTTGCCGGTCGAGGACGACGATGACGACGTGGACGAAGAAGAGCTGGCCCCGCCGCCGCCGTTGGAGGCCGACGACGAGCTGGCCCCGCCGCCGCCGTTGGACGACGAGGAGCGCGATGAGCTCGTCGATCCGCCGGCGCCGCCGTTGCCGCCCGGTCCCGATGTCTCGACGAGCTTGTAGTCCCCGGTGATCCCCGCGATCAGCGTGCACCCGGCGGCGGAGGCGCCGTACGCGGCGAACGTGATGAGGGCCAGCTGCCGGGAGCGCATCACCAGACCCCCTGCAGGTGCGCGAGCGCGCCGTCCGGGCTCGGCGCGATCCCCGCGCTCACCCAGCGACCGGCGTTACCGGTCTTCGCGGGCTTCTTGGGCTCCGTGGCGAACAGGATCACGCCCGTGACGACCGCGGCGCCGCCCGCGATGAACGCGATGGTGCTGACGGTCCCGAGCCCCTTGGCGCTGTTCACCGCGTCGAGGCCGGTCTGGTTGCAGTCCGTCCCCGTGGCCCCGTGGCAGTTGCCCGTGATGGTCCCCTTCTTCCCGAACACCATCGCGCCGGTCACGGCGCCGACCGCGACGCCCGCGATGCCGATGCCGCCGACCACGTACGCGCCCATCCGCCGGCCCGACGTCTTCCCCGTGTCCGGCGGCACCTGCTGCTGGACCTGATCGTTCTTGGGCTGCTGGACCTGATCGTTCTTGGGCGGGGGCTTGTCGACCTTGACGATCTTGATCTCGAGCGTGAGGGTCTTCTTCTCCTTCTTCGCGATCGTGATCTTCGTCTCGGAGGGCGGCTGATCCGGGACCTGCACGACGATCAGGTGCTGTCCGGGATCGACGGGGAGCGCGAGGCCGATCGCGGGGGCCGCGAGGTCGACGCCGTCGCGGATCACGCGCGTGCCCGGCGGCGCGTTCGGCGGGAGGACCAGCGTCAAGAGCGGGACGTCGGCGGAGAGCGCGTTCTTGCGCTCCGCGGCGATCTGCTCGCGGCCGAGCTGCTTCTTCTGCTGCGCCGGCGTGAGGCGCGCGAAGAGCTGGAGGTAGTCCTCGTAGCGCGCGACCGCGGTCGCGATCTTCCCGGCCTTGCCCTCGCACTCGGCGAGCGTGAAGAGCGTGCCCGGCCTGGGATCGAGCCGCATGCTCTCTCCGATCGCGGGGCAGGCCGTGTCGAATTTGCCCGCCTCCATGTCCTCGAGCCCCTTCTTGAAGAGGGCGTCGGCGACCGCGAGATCCTCGGCCATGGCGGTGAGCGGGCACGCCGCGATGACCGTCAGCAGCGCGATACCAGGAACGATGTGCCGCATGAGGAAGCTCTCCGAAAGCGCGGGCCGAGCCCGCCGCAATGCATCTCAGTCCCGTGAATAGATCTTCGCCGTCGGCGCCGTGGTGGCCTTCGCGGTGGGCGCCGTCTTCACGACGGGTGGCACGTGCGACCCGCCCGTGTGCGTCGGCGGCGTCGGGACCTGCGCCACCGAGGCGCTCGCGGGCGGCTGCGCCGAGGCGACCTGCGTCGGAGCGGACGCCGACGGCGTCACGGTCGGCGCGTTGTCGCTCGGCTTCGTGCTCGCGACGTGCTCCGCGCTCGGGACCGCGCTCGCCTGCGTGCCCGCGCCGTTCGCGCTCGGCCCGCGCCCGAACACCATGAACGCGATGAGCCCGCCGCCCACCACCGCGATCGCCGCGACGACGGCGGCGATCATTCCCCCCTTGCCGCCGGAAGACGCGGCCGGCGCGCGCGTCATGGTGGCGCCGGAGGACGTGTTGCTCTGCGTGTTGCTCTGCGGGAGCGGCCCCGACTGTCCGGTCGCCGTCACGAACGGCATCTGCGGGCCGCTCACGCTCACGTCGGCGGCGCCGAGGGGCTGGCCGAGCGCGTCGGCCATCGCGCGGATCGCCTCGCCCGCGGTCTGGAAGCGATCCGGGGGGGACCCCGCGGTGCAGCGGGCGAACCATGCATCGAACGCGGGCGGGAGCTGCACGCCGCGGCGCTGCGCCCGGACGCTCGCCGGATCGGGCGGCCCCTTGACCGAGATCATCGCGAAGCCGAAGACGTTGGTCTCGACCTGCGACTCCTCGTACCAGTACGGGACGCCGACGAGCAGCGTGTACGCGACCATGCCGAGCGAGTAGATGTCGGTCTGCGGCGAGACGCCCATCGTCGTGCGGAACTGCTCGGGCGCCATGTAGAGCGGCGTGCCCAGGCTCCGCGTGGCGTTGTCCTGCGTGCCGGCCTCGGCCACGAGCTTGGCGATGCCGAAGTCGAGCACCTTGATGCGCGGCTGGCCGTCGTCGCGCTCCGTGAGGAAGAGGTTCTCCGGCTTGAGATCGCGGTGCACGATCGACGCGCGGTGCGTCTTGTCGAGCGCCATCGCGGTCTGGTGCAGGTACGTCACCACGTCCTTGAAGGAGAACCTCCCCATCCGCACGAGCCGCTTGCCGAGCTCCTCGCCGCGGAGCAGCTCCATGACGAGGAACGGCATCTGCGTCGCCTCGTCCACGCCGGCGTCGAAGACGTCGGTGATGAACTCGCTCTCGATGTGCGCGGCGACGCGCGCCTCCTGCCGGAAGCGGCCGCGCAGCTCCTCGTTGCCGACGACGTGGGGCAGCATCACCTTGAGCGCCCGTCGCCGCTGGGTCTCCATGTGGAGCACCTCGTACACGGCGCCCATGCCGCCGGCGGCGATACACCGCACGATCTGGTAGCGGCCGGCGAAGACGGAGCCATCCGCGAGCGAGAGCGACATCTACGCGTTTCCTCCGGCGTCATCATACCCGACCAGCCGGGGGATCCACCGAAACTTCATGCCGTGCCCCGGCAGCCCTGTAAGCAGACTGTAATGGCTCGGTCGGAGCGCAGGCCTTACCTCGCGGGGCCCCCACGCCTCGGTCACCGCATTGCGTGGTCGTTCGAGTGACCGCTCATGTGATCGGTCATGTGCTGTCCGAGCAGCCGCGAGAAGGCTTTGACAGAGCGGTTGTTGTCGCGGATCGGGGGGGCGCCGTCCGGCGAATCCGCGAAATGATCGACGATGGCCGAGGGAATCGTTTGAGGTCCAATTTTTTGTAGAAGTCGATTCCGAGGGGGTGGAAGATGTCGCTCGCCGAGACGCACGCCGCCGGTCGCTGAAGCATTTGCGACCGAGTGCTCCGAATCGCGCCGCAGGGGGGACTCAACGGGGTCCGACTTTTCTCGGACGATCCTCAAGGCTCACAGGGAGAACTCCATGCAGATCCGTCGTGTGTTGCTGAGTTTGACGATGCTAGCCGCGATCAGCGCGGCAGCCAGGAGCGCGGGGGCTGCCCCGACGTGCATCACCATTCAACGTGGGACCAGCGGGACCGTGGCAGACACGTACCTCTGGTCGCACCATCAGAATACGAACTACGGAGCGGACACCAGCCTGTGGACGGGCGTCGTCTCCGAGGATCGGCGTAGCCTCCTGCGCTTCGACGTCAGCGCCATCCCGAGCGGCTCGAGCATCACCTCGGCGGTCGTCACGCTCGGCGCGAGCGCGCCCAGCCACGCGGCCACCGTGCGCGTGCACCGCGTGACGGCGGCCTGGAACGAGGGCACCGTCACCTGGGCCAACTTCGGGAGCGCGTACGACAACACGGTCGCCTCGTCCTTCCTGAACACCGGCCCGGGCCCCGTCTCGTTCGACCTCAAGTCGCTCGTGGAGGCGTGGGTCGCCGGGACGAGCCAGAACTACGGCGTCCTCCTCGAGCAGAGCGCGTCGGATCACTCGAACTACCCGAGCAGCGAGGCCCTCGCCATCGCCTCGCGTCCGAAGCTCGAGGTCTGCTACGAGCCGCCGGTCTCCAACGTCTGCGGCGACGGCGTGATCTCGTCCGGCGAGCAGTGCGACGACGGCAACACCGGATCCGGCGACGGGTGCAGCTCCTCGTGCACCATCGAGAGCGGCTACACGTGCAGCGGCTCGCCGAGCGCGTGCCACACGAGCTGCGGCGACGGCATCGTGGCCGGCAGCGAGGGCTGCGACGACCACAACACGAACAACGGCGACGGCTGCAGCTCCACCTGCACCCGCGAGAACGGCTACACGTGCAGCGGCTCGCCGAGCGTGTGCACGACGAGCTGCGGCGACGGCATCACGGCCGGCAGCGAGGGCTGCGACGACGGCAACACGATCGACGGCGACGGCTGCAGCGCGGCCTGCGGCGTCGAGATCGGCTACGCGTGCGGCGGCTCGCCGAGCGTGTGCGCGCCGGTCTGCGGCGACGGCATCGTGAGCGCCGGCGAGGCGTGCGACGACGGCAACACGAACGGCGGCGACGGCTGCAGCGCCACGTGCACGGTCGAGAGCGGCTACAGCTGCAGCTTCTCCCCGAGCATCTGCGGGCCGATCTGCGGCGACGGCATCGTCCTGTCGGGCGAGGGCTGCGACGACGGCAACACGAACAGCGGCGACGGCTGCAGCGCGGCCTGCACCGTCGAGTCCGGCTACACCTGCGCGGGCTCGCCGAGCGCGTGCGCGGCGGTCTGCGGCGACGGCCTGATCAAGGGCGCCGAGGCGTGCGACGACGGCAACACGAACAGCGGCGACGGCTGCAGCGCGACGTGCACCGTCGAGTCGGGCTTCGCCTGCAGCGGCACGCCCAGCGTGTGCACCTGCGCGAACGGGACGGCGTGCGACGACGGTAACCCGTGCACCACGGGCGACGTGTGCGGCGGCGGCTCGTGCGCGGGCACGCCGGTCGTGTGCGTCCCCGGCGAGTGCCAGACCGGCGGCGTCTGCGTCGCGGGCGCGTGCACCTTCGGGACCGCGAACGACGGCGACGCCTGCACCGGCGGCGCGTGCAGCGGCGGCAGCTGCGTGCAGACGCAGCTCCAGATCGACGTCCTCGATCGCAACGGCGATCCGATCACCGGCGCGCACGTCATCGTCGGCGGCGTCTCGAAGACCACCACGTCGACCGGCCGGGTCACGTACTCGGGCATCGCGTCCGGGCCGACGGTCGCGCGCATCACGGCCACGCTCTACGCGCCGGCGTCTCCGAGCCTCGAGGTGCAGGCGGGCTCGCTCAACTCGATCGTCGCGCACCTCCTCGACGACGGCGAGCCCTTCCCGTTCCAGGCCGAGCAGGGCGTCGACACGGTCCTCGGCAACGACAACGTGCACGTGATGATCCCGGGCAACGCGATCGTCCAGAGCAACGGCCAGCCGATCACCAACCCGGTCGTCGAGATGACGGTGACCCCGCTCGATCCGTCGACCTCCGACATCGAGCTCATGCCCGGCGCGCTCGTGGGCCTGCCCGAGGGCGCGACCGACACGCTGCACCTCAGCAGCGTGTTCATGGCCAACATCACGCTGCGGCAGGGCACGAGCACCGTGCAGCTCGCGCCCGGCGCGACCGCGACGATCGAGTACACGCTCCCCGACTCGCTCCAGGCCGTCTACCAGCCCGGCGATCTGATCGACGCGTGGTACTTCGACACGACCCAGGGCATCTGGATCCAGGACGGCACCGGCACCGTCGACTACTCGCTCGCGGACCCGAGCAAGCTCTCGTGGACCGCGCAGGTCTTTCCAGCACATTGGGATCCTAAGCTTAGAATTCCACGTGGACAAGTTGTCGCG
>JADMIO010823491.1_pt1 | contig 22435 bp, 14 predicted proteins | sample 8958161 | NCBI WGS metagenome assembly JADMIO01 (sample SAMN16585339, study PRJNA669376) | soil metagenome | isolation source: Crop rotation soil | place: USA: Cullars Rotation, Alabama | collected 2011 | reverse complement strand
CCGCGACAACTTGTCCACGTGGAATTCTAAGCTTAGGATCCCAATGTGCTGGAAAGTCTCATTAAAAACTCTCCAGGAAATGTAGAATGTTGCTGAAAATAAAGGTGCGTAAAAAACGGAAAGGCACCGATCTTTGAATAATTTGAAAAAGATTCTACCACAATTTAGAGACTTTGTTTCAAGACACGGCAAAAGTTTGTATAATCGTCTCGCAAGGTTTAATTTGTTTATTGCCAGGAGTCGTTATGCCAAGAATTATACTCGTAATCTTTTTGTTAATATTTACTTTTGTTTTTAGTTTTGCCCAGACACCTACGCCAACCCCGAAACCCATCGAAGATGATAATATAGTTAAAATTACGACTACCTTAATTCAAGTAGATGTAACAGTTACGGACAAAAATGGAAAAATTGTGACGGATCTAAAACCTGAAGATTTTGAGGTTTTTGAAAATGGCGAAAAGCAAAACATTACAAATTTTTCGTTTATTAATTCTACTCCTGAAGCAAAAGCCGCGCCTATCCCAAAACCAAATAAAAATGAGGTTGGCGTGCCGATTCCGCCAATTCAAATTCGTCCGGAACAAGTGCGCCGAACTATTGCGCTGGTCGTTGACGATTTAGGTTTATCGGCTGAAAGTATTTATTCTGTAAAAAGGTCTTTGAAAAAATTTGTTGATTTACAGATGCAGCCGAATGATTTAGTCGCAATTATTCTGACAGGAAAAGGAGTTGGAGCACTTCAGCAATTTACTTCGGATAAAAATCAGCTTTATGCAGCGATAGAAAAAGTTCGTTGGAATCCTATCGGGCGCGCCGGAGTCAGCGCGTTTGCTCCGGTTGAACCGACCTTGCAGGAAATCGTTCAGGCAAATAGTGCAACTCCGAGGTCAAATCCGACTGAGACTTATGAAGCCCAGACTCAAGCCGAAAAGGAGCGGGCGACGGCATTTAACGAGCTTAGCGAAGACATTTTTACAGTTGGAACGCTCGGCTCAATTAACTATATCGTCAAGGGAATGAATGAATTACCGGGCAAAAAATCAATTATGCTTTTTTCGGACGGTTTTTCAATTTGCACCAAGACCGATATGAAAAAAGATGTCGGGCGTTGTGATCAGATGCAGGCAGCTTTGCAGCGTCTGACCGATTTATGCAATCGTTCCGCCGTCACGATTTATACACAGGATGCGCGGGGGTTGACCTTTACCGGGATGACTTCTCAGGACAATATCTCTCTGCCAACGCAGAAAATTAACGAATCGGTGATGAATCGCACCGAAGAATTGCGTGATAAACAACAGGGATTGGCTTATTTGGCGGCGCAAACGGGCGGACGGGCGGATTTTAACAGCAATGACCTCAATCGCGGATTAGAAAAAATGATGGAGGATACTAAAGGATTTTACTTGATCGGCTACCAACCTGATTCCGAAACTTTTGATGCTAAAACCCGTAGATTCAATAAATTAGACATCAAAGTAAAACAGGAAGGGCTTAGCGTCCGCTATCGAAGCGGCTTTTTTGGCATTGCTGATGCTGATATTCGTCGTTCAGCCCCGCAAAACGAAACACCTTTACAACAAATCTTAAAACCCTTGACTTCTCCTTTTGTCGCCAATGAAATTAATCTAAAACTAAATACGCTCTTTGGAAAAGATGATAAAACCGGATCGTTTGTCCATTCATTTCTTCATATTGACGCGAAAGATTTGATTTTTACCGACACTCCAAAGGGTGAAAAACAGGCAACTTTCGATGTTTTAGCAATCAGTTTTGGGGAAAACGGAATTATTGTTGATCAGATTGGAAAAAATTACACGATAACCGTTACTGCTGAAAAATATAAATCAATTTTGGATGATGGATTTGTTTATAATTTTGTTTTTCCGATGAAGAAACCGGGAGCTTATCAAATGCGTGTCGCGATTAGAGATGCAACTAGTGCAAAAGTTGGTTCAGCTAATCAGTTTATTGAAGTTCCTGACCTCAAGAAGGAAGGATTGACACTTTCGGGGATTATTTTGGAAAACCTAACCGAAGCACAATGGAAAGAGATAAATTCACCGCAAAATACTGGTCAAAGAGAAACAAATCTGATGATTGGAACATCGCTTCGGCGTTTTAAAAGAGGGACGATTTTGAATTATTCTACCGAGATTTATAATGCCAAACTCGACCAATCACAAAAACCGCAATTACAAACACAAATCAGACTCTTTCGGGATGGAAAAATAGTTTTAAATGGCAAACTAAATCCATTTAATTTAGAACAACAAAGTAATCCGGCAAAACTTGATTTTGCCGGAGCCTTAGGTTTGGGAAATGAGATGAAGCCCGGAGATTACGTCTTGCAAATTGTAATTATCGATAATCTGGCAAAAGCAAAGCGTAAATTGGCAACTCAATGGGTTCAATTTGAATTAACCGATTAGGTTTTTGGTTTTTGGCTTTTGCTTTGGAGAAAACATTTATTTGATTGCTAAAAAATCAAAGACCAAAAACCAAAAACCCATTTAACAAAAAATTATGATTAAAAAAGTTCGTTGGGGTATTTTGGGTGCGGCAAATATTGCAGTTAAAAAAGTAATTCCGGCAATGCAGGCGGGAAATTATTGCGAAATTTCCGCAATTGCCTCGAGAAATCCTGAAAAAGCACAGCAAATTGCCAATGATTTAAAAATTCCGAAATTTTACGATTTTTACGAAGATTTACTTTCAGACTCCGAAATCGAAGCCGTTTATATTCCTTTACCGAATCATTTGCATATTGAATGGGCAATCAAAGCCGCTGAAGCCGGAAAGCACGTTTTGTGCGAAAAACCAATCGGAATGAATGCCGATGAAGTCCGAAAACTAATCGAAGTTAGAAACAAAACAGGAGTAAAAATTCAGGAAGCCTTTATGGTGCGAACTGCTCCAAGCTGGCTAGCACTGCGCGAACTGATCCGGCAAGGAAAAATCGGACAATTGCAGGCAATTACGGGCTTTTTCAGTTATAACATTCCCGATCTGAAAAATGTTCGCAACAAACTTGAAATGGGCGGCGGCGGTTTGATGGATATTGGTTGTTACTGCATAAATCTGTCGCGTTTCATTTTTGAATCCGAACCCCGAAGAGTTTCGGGGTTGATTGAAAGAGATTCTGCGACGGGAATTGATAAATTAACTTCAGCAATACTCGATTTTCCAACCGGGCAAGCAACTTTTACTTGCGCCACGCAGACAGTTCCATTTCAAAGAATGCAGTTTTTCGGCTCAAAAGGACGAATCGAAGTAACGATTCCTTTTAATATTCCGCCCAATACTCCAACCCAAATTTTTATTGATGACGGTTCGGATTTATATCGCCGAAATCTCGAAATAATCGAATTTGCCGCTTTTGACCAATACACGATTCAAGGCGATGTTTTTTCGCAAGCAATCCTTGAAAATTCTGTCCAAGCAATTCCGCTGGAAGATTCTTTTTATAATATGTCGGTTATTGATGCAATTTTCCGTTCTGCAGAAAGCGGAAGTTGGGAGTCGCTTAAAACATTGTAAACACAATTAGTTTGGCGAAATTAAGACAAAATCTTTTCCCTTATAAAGTCTAATACCTTTCGCTTCACTCGTCATCAATAACGGACGCGGACGACGCATTTCGTTATCGGTTTTTGTTAAAATAGAAAGAATTTGTTTACTGCTCAAATCGAAAATATTTAATTTATTTCCTTTGGCAAAACCAAATCCATATGCTCCGGTTGGAAGAATTTTAGCACCGATTCTGACAGGTGAATCAGTAATAAAAAAACCTTCATATTTACCGCTGATTTCGGTTGAATAGCCGGAAGTATCTACCAAACCGACAATAACAAACCGATCTCTGCCGATTTTTGCCGCCACAGTGTTTCGCATTTGTGTTTCTGCACTTTGTCCGGCGAAATAAAAACTCGTCGGGGTAACTTTGGTTAAAGCAGCATCCGTTAAAACTTCATAATTATTTTTTCTTTGTGCGTTTGCCGAAATAATAAAAGTACAGGTTAAAACAATACTCAAAGCAACGAAAAGTAAATTTCTTTTCATAAAATTCATATTTTCCTCCAAATATTTTAATTGAAAATCATTCTACAACAACTTTTGTCTGTAACTAAAACTAAGCCTGCAATATATTGGACATCTTTCTTAGACATTTTTTTAAACTCAAAGATATAAGGGTAAAAAAGTAGAATTTTAAAAGACGAAACCCTGCGCAAACAGTCGATTCAAAAGGCTTTCAAAATCAAGAAGTAGAATTTTTTGTTGTATTTAGTCCAAATTTCCTCAAAATGATTAAAATTTATTGAAGTATTTTACAACTTCAAATAGAATGTAATCTCAGCTTTACAATTTCTTCTTTCAATCAAAGGAAACCTAAAATTCAATGAAAAAGACAGCACTATTTTTATTAGTCGCCATAAGTTTTCAGACCTTTTGCCTGCAACTACAACAAAGTTATGGACAGAACAGCAGCCAATTAGCTTCAACCGATATTTTAGACAGTGATGTCTTTTATCGTCAGGCGGCGAAAAGACCAAAGTTGAAAAACTATTCGGTTCAAATTGAAGCGTTGTTGAAAAAAATGACTTTGGAAGAAAAAGTCGGACAAATGACGCAACTCGAAATCGGGCAGATAACATCGGGCGGTGATACAAACATCAACATTGATCCTCAAAAGCTCGAAAAGGCGATTGTGCAATATAAAGTCGGTTCGATATTGAACGTCAACGGTCACGCCTTGTCGGTTGAAAAATGGTGGGAAATAATCGGAGCGATTCAAGCCGCTTCAAACAAAACTCGTCTGAAAATTCCAAATATTTACGGGATAGATTCGATTCACGGGGCAAACTATGTGCGCGATGCAACCTTGTTTCCTCAGGAAATCGGAATGGCGGCGAGTTGGAATCCACTTTTGATGCAAAAAGCAGCCGAAATTGCCGCAATGGAAACTCGTGCGGCAGCAATTCCCTGGAGTTTTTCCCCTGTTTTAGATGTCGGTCGCCAACCACTTTGGGCACGTTTTTGGGAAACTTACGGCGAAGACCCGTATTTGGTGAAAGTGATGGGAACAGCGTTTGTTCGCGGTTTGGAAGGCAATGATGTCAGTAATGATAAGCATGTTGCTTCAAGCCTCAAACATTATATGGGATATGGTTTTCCTTTTAACGGAAGAGACCGCACAACGGCTTTAATCCCTGAAAATTATTTGCGCGAATACATTTTGCCTCCATTCGAGGCGGCGGTAAAATCCGGGGCGCGAACCGTGATGGTCAATTCAGCGGAAATCAACGGAGTTCCCGGACATATTAACAAATATCTTTTGACCGATGTTTTGAAAGGCGAACTTGGTTTTGACGGCTTTATCGTTTCCGATTGGCAGGATATTCAAAAGTTGGTGACGCAATGGAAAGTTGCTAAAGACGAAAAAGAAGCAACTCGAATGGCAATCAATGCGGGAATTGATATGAGTATGGTTCCTCAAGGCTACGGTTTTAGCGATAGCCTGATTGAGCTTGTCAAAGAAAAGAAAGTACCGATGACACGGATCGATGATGCCGTTCGACGCATTTTGCGAGTCAAATTTGAACTCGGATTATTTACAAATCCAATGCCGAATCCCGCAGTTAAAAGCAATTTCGGCAAACCCGAATATGTTCAAGCCAGTTTTGAAGCCGCGCGTGAAACTTTGACCTTGCTCAAAAACGACCGCAATATTTTGCCCCTGGCGAAGAACAAAAAAGTTCTTGTGACAGGTCCGACAGCTAATTCTCAAATTGCCCTAAATAATGGCTGGACTTGGGTTTGGCAGGGTTCTGAACCTTCACTTTATCCAAAAGGAAAATTAACGATTCAACAGGCGATTGAAGCCAAGATCGGGAAGCGAAATTTTGAATTTGTTGAAGGCACACGCCTGACACGTCCGCCGAATTCTCCGGCAAACGTTACGCCGACGATGACGGATGAAGAAGTAAATGTTAAGAAAGCGGTTGACGAAGCGAAGGATTCTGATGTCGTTGTTTTATGTCTCGGCGAAGGTTCATATACCGAAACTCCGGGAAATCTGACGGATTTAACCCTTTCCGAAACTCAATTAAAATTTGCTGAAGCGATTATTGCGACCGGCAAACCTGTCATTCTCGTAATGGTCGAAGGTCGTCCGCGCATTATCAGCCGAATTGCCGATAAAGTTTCAGGCATTTTGCTTGCCCTTAATCCGAGTGATGAAGGCGGTCGAGCAATTGCCGACGTACTTTTCGGTGATTACAATCCGAACGGGCGATTACCGTTTACTTATCCGCGTTCGACGAACAATTATCTAACCTACGACCACAAGATTTTTGAGGTTGAAGAAACTTCTTTCGGAAATGTGGCAACTAGTCCGCAATTTAATTTCGGACACGGTTTGAGTTATACAACTTTTGAATACAGCGATTTGAGACTCGATAAAAAAACAGTTCCGATGAGCGGTGAAATCAGTGTTTCAGTGAAAGTTACAAATACTGGAAGCCGAGCCGGAAAAGAAACAGCGATTCTTTATTTGCGTGATGAAGTTGCCACGCTTTCTCCTCCGGGGAAACGTGTCAAACGCTTTGCCAAAATTTCGCTTGATCCCGGACAAAGCAAAACTTTGTCGTTCAAACTGAACCAAGCAGATTTTTCGTTTATCGGAATGAATAATAAACCAATTGCTGAGCCGGGCGATTTTATGGTGATGATCGGCGGGTTAACGGATAAATTCACTCTGAAATAAACAAATTTACCATGCCGCAGATTTGCGCCAATGAACGGAATCATCAACGATTTTCTGCGGCGGATTACGCAATAATTTATGAGAAAAACGATTTTCCTATTTCTGATTCTATTTACAAGCATTGAAGTTTTGTCCGCGCAAAATATCGCTCAAAACCGCGCCGAAAAAATGGGAATAGGTATGAATGTCTCATATCTCGATAATTGGTGGATAGGTACAAAAGACAAACATTATTCGGATTTTGCTAAACCTGAAGAAGCCGCAAAGCGTGAAAAAATGTTTGCTGAAATTGCCAAAGCAGGATTCAAAACCGTTCGGATTCCGATTTGTTTTAGTGCGTGGATGGAATTGAAGCAGCCTTATAACTGGGACAATCCAAAAGGCTTGGAAATGGCGGATTCATTTGTTAAATGGGCTTTGGCAAATAATTTGAACGTCATCATTGATCTGCACCACGGTGAATTTGACGGTTTGATTCCCGAAGCAAAAAATCCAGAAAGATTTGTAAATTTATGGTTTCGTATTGCCGAACGATATAAAAATACTGATCCTGAAAAAGTCTTTTTTGAACTCAGAAATGAACCTCATGACATTTCGGCAGATCAATGGCGTTGGCAGGCGAAAGAAATAATTAAAGTTGTCCGTCAAATTGCGCCAAAACATACTTTGGTAGTTGGGTTTCACGATTGGAATTCGCGTCAGGCGATGATTGGTTCCGAACCGTTTGAAGATTCAAATATTATCTATACTTTCCATTACTACGATCCCTTTCTTTTTACCCATCAAGGAGCAACCTGGGCGGGTGAAGGTTTGCCTGATGTCAAAAATGTGAGTTTTCCCTGGTCAAAAGATAATAAAATCCAAGTTCCGGCGAGCGCGAAGGGAAAATGGGTTGAAGGATTGATAAATAATTATCGTGAAGAATCAAACAGTACGAAAATGTTCAACGATTTGAAAGCAGCAAAAGATTGGGCGGAAAAAAATAAAGTGCCCATTTTTCTCGGTGAATTCGGTTCTTTTACGAAATCCACCACCATTGAAGATCGCTGCCGTCATGCTGAAGTTATTTATTCTGCTTTAGGTAAATTAAAAATTCCAAACGCTTGGTGGGAATGGGATGGCGGGTTTAATATGTTCAAATCGGGAACGTCGGAAATTTCCGATTGTATGCGGAAAGCAATAGATTCTTACGGTTCACAAAATTAGGCGGAAGTTTCATTATGTATAAATATTTCTTTATTTTTACGCTGATTTTATCGGCAATTTTTACGATTGGGGCGCAGGATTTTCAAACAACCCGGCGCAATTTGATGCCCGTTCCGGCAAATATAAGTTGGAAAAATGGCAGATTGCCTGTCACGAAAACTTTTGCGGTCGCGGTTGTGGGAAAAACTGACGAGCGTTTGAAATCTTACATTTTTCGCGTCATGCGCCGTTTGGAAGGTCGGACAGTGTTTGAATTTTCGCGTGATCTTTCAACCGATTCTGCAACCGCACAACTTTTGATCGAAACACAATCAACCGGAAATGCAATCCCAAAACTTGGCGACGATGAATCTTATAATCTCGAAATCAGCGAAAAACAAGCAAAAATATCCACCCCGACAACAGTAGGAGCAATGCGTGGACTCGAAACTTTTCTGCAACTCTTGGAAGGCGATAAAGACGGATTTTATTTTCCGACGGTTTCCATCCAAGACAAACCTCGTTTCCCATGGCGCGGTTTAATGATCGATTCCTCACGGCATTTTCAACCGATGGAAGTTTTGAAACGTAATTTAGACGCGATGGCGGCGGTCAAGTTAAATGTTTTGCATTGGCATTTAACTGAGGATCAAGGTTTTCGGGTTGAAAGCAAAAAGTTTCCCGAACTTCATCAAATGGGTTCGGACGGAAATTTTTACACCCAAATTGAAATTAAAGAAATAATTAATTATGCGGCTGAACGGGGAATTCGCGTGATGCCTGAATTTGATATGCCCGGACACGCAACCGCTTGGCTTGTTAGTCATCCCGAAATCGGAAGTGCGCCCGGACCTTATAAAATCGAACGTCAACCCGGAATTTTTGACCCGACTTTAGACCCGACAAATGAAAAAACTTACAAACTTTTAGAAGTATTTTTTACAGAAATGTCCGCCCTTTTCCCCGATGCTTATATGCATATCGGAGGCGATGAAAATGAGGGAAAACAATGGAATGCGAATCAAAATATCCAAGCCTTTATGAAGAAAAACAACATCAAGGATAATCACGGATTGCAGACATATTTCAACAAACGCCTGCTTAAATTTTTGCAAAAAAACGGCAAAATCATGATGGGTTGGGATGAGATTTTTCAGCCTGATTTACCAAAAGATGTTGTTATCCACTCCTGGCGGGGGCAAAAAGCACTAGCCGAAGCAGCCAAACAAGGTTTCACCGGCGTGCTTTCAAATGGTTATTATATTGACCTTAATTTTCCAGCTTCACAGCATTATATTGTTGATCCGCTTCCGGCTGATACAACTTTGACGGCGGAAGAACAAAAACGGATTCTCGGCGGTGAAGCAACAATGTGGAGCGAATGGGTTTCGCCTGAAACAATTGATTCGCGGATTTGGGTGCGAACGGTGGCGATTGCCGAAAGATTTTGGTCGCCGCGTGAAGTCAACGACATTGACGATATGTATCGCCGTCTCGAAATCATTAGCCTTCAACTTGAAGAACTCGGTCTGACGCATCGCAAAAATCAAGATGTGCTTCTGCGCCGTTTGGCTAATAATCAGGATATTTCCGCGCTGCAAACTTTAGTTTCGGTAATCGAGCCTGTCAAAGAATACAGGCGATTTCAGGTTCGTCCGCAAACAATGCTTTCGCCTTTGACCGGATTAATTGACGCGGCGCAGGCTGATGCTCCTAAAGCTAGAATTTTCAATAGAGCAGTGCAAAAAGTTGCTTCAAACAAAAGTTTTTCAACTGATTCTGGAAGGTTTAAAGTGTTCTTTTCCGAATGGAAAAATGCAGGAACAATATTAAAAATGCAAATCGAAAAGGCTCCGGCTTTGATGGAAGCGAAACAACTTGCACCGGAATTGCAGATGTTGGGTGAAATCGGTTTAGAAACAGTTGAACTTTTGGAAACCGGAAAAACATCGAGCGCACAATGGCGTGACGAAAAAATAAAAAGTCTTGCTGAAATTGCCAACCAAAAAGCGGGTTTGGAATTTCAAGTTATCGAATCCTTGAAGATTTTGGTCAATGCGACCGCCGGAAATTAATTTTTAATGAAATAAGAAGGAAAAATCACGAGTAAACCAAAAAACCAAGTTGTAGCAGGAATAGACATCGGCGGAACTAAAATTGCCGTTGCACTTGAATCTCACGAAGGCGAAAGAGTTACCGCACGACGTTTGCCCACACAGGTTGAAATTAGTCCTCAGCAGGTTTTGGATAATATTTCGCAAGCGATTGAAGAAATGTTGGTTGAAACTCAATCAACTTTAACTGCAATCGGCATTGGCTGTCCGGGACCCATCGATATTGAACGCGGTTTGGTTCTTTCACCAAGCAATCTTCCTAATTGGATTGATTTTCCGATTGTTGAACTGCTTAAAAAGAATTTTGATGTCCCGATTTTGCTTGATAACGACGCAAATGCTGCCGCGCTTGGCGAATATTTTTACGGCGCAGGACGCGGGTTCAAGGAAATTCTTTACGTCACGATTTCGACCGGAATCGGCGGGGCGATTATTAGTGAAGGACAAATACATCACGGCGTTAAAGCAGGTGCAGGTGAAGTCGGACACACAACTGTCCAAGCTGATGGAATCAGATGTCGTTGCGGAAATTACGGGTGTTTGGAAACGATTGCTTCAGGTACAGGTATCGCCCGACGAATGCGGGAAAAGCTGGCGGAAAGTAACGGAAAAAGTAGTGAATATCTTGATAAAATTACTGCGGAAACAGTTGTTGAAGCTCTCAAAAACGGTGATAAAACGGCACAGTTGATTTGGGAGGAAACAATAAAATTCCTAGCAATCGGAATCGGCAATGCAATTACTTTAGTTGCCCCTGAAGCAGTAATTATCGGCGGAGGTGTGATGTCAGCCGGAGAACTTCTGTTAGAACCGCTTCGCCGACAACTTGGAAACAAGGTGACAAAGCTTCCGATTGCAAAAGTCAAAATTTTGCAGGCTTCATTAGGAAGCGAAAGCGGGGTTTGCGGAGCATTGGTTCTGGCTCAAACAGCAAATAAAAAAAATTTCAATAATGTCAATTAAAAACAAATTTACACGACGCGAATTTATAACAGTCAGTAGTTTTGGCGCAGCAGGGTTAATTCTTGCCCAAACCGCCAAATCACAACAAGGGAAATCTAACAAAGAAATGCTTCTTTACATCGGAACATATACCTCAACGGGCAAAAGTGAAGGAATTTACGTTCACAAGTTTGATTCCGAAACCGGCAAATTAACTCCTTTACATATAGTTAAAGATGTTGCTGAGCCATCTTTTTTAACCATTGATAAGAGTAGAAAATATCTCTACGCCGTCAACGAATTGCTGGAATACGAAGGCAATAAAAGCGGTGCGGTGAGCGCGTTTGCGATTGACCAAAAAACAGGCAATTTACAGTTTTTGAACAAACAGCCGAGTTTAGGCGGTGCGCCTTGTTATATCAGCGTTTCCGATAATGAAAAATTTGTTCTGGTTGCCAACTATCTCGGAGGTAATGTTTCGGTTTTTCCGATTGAAAAAGATGGAAAACTCGGTGCCTCGGTTGATTTGGCTCAACATACGGGTTCCGGTCCGAATAAAGAACGACAAGAAGCCGCACACGCACATTCGATTACTTTAGCCATTCGAAATAATTTTGCGTTTGCCGCTGATTTAGGAATTGATAAGTTGTTTATTTATCAGTTTGACGATAAAACAGGGAAGCTCAAACCTAACGAAACACAACCTTTTTATCAAACTAAATCAGGCGCGGGACCGAGACATTTTAAGTTTCACCCGAAAGGTAAATTGGCTTTTCTGATTAATGAACTTGATTTAACGATTACCTCGCTTGCCTATGATGACAAACTCGGAACTTTAAAAGAAACTCAAACCGTTCCAACGCTTCCGACCGGAGTTTCAGGAGCGAGCAATACTTGTGCTGACATTCATATTTCACCAAACGGTAAATTTCTTTACGGCTCAAATCGCGGACATAACAGCATTGTTTCCTATAAGATAGATGAACAAACCGGCAGACTTGAATACATCGAACATACTTCAACGAGGGGCAAAAAACCGCGCAATTTTGCCATTGACCCGAGCGGAAAATTCTTACTTGTGGCAAATCAGGATTCGGATTCGATAGTTGTTTTTCGCATTGACGAAAAAACAGGAAAACTCCAGACGACCGGAAATACGGCGCAAGTTCCTGTACCTGTTTGTCTGAAATTCATTCCGTCTTTTTCTTGAGATTTAGCAGAATTCAGTCAAAAAAATGGCTTGAGAAACATTATTTTTAATAAACAAAGATGTCTGAAGTTATAAAAAAAAGTCGCCTTCTTTCACTCGATATTTTTCGGGGAATGACGGTTGCCGGAATGATCTTGGTCAACAATCCGGGAACCTGGGAAGCTATTCATTCCCCCTTTGAACACGCAGCGTGGCATGGAATAACGCCAACAGATTTCATTTTTCCGTTTTTTCTGTTCATTGTCGGCACTGCGATTCCCTTGGCTTTCGGCAAAAGAATTGAAGAAGGTTTGACGAAAAATATTTATTGGAAAATAATTCGCCGCTCTGCCGTAATTTTTCTTTTAGGATTGTTTATTGCGGCATTTCCATATTTTGATTTTTCAACTTTACGGATTCCCGGCGTTTTACAGAGAATCGCAGTTTGCTATCTTATTGCCTCGTTGATTTTTTTGCATACAAACTGGAAACAGCAGACCCTTATCGGCATCGCTTTATTGCTTATTTATTGGATTTTAATGACAACAATTTCCGTTCCTGGCTGTGAGGTAACGACGATTGATGATAAAGCCTGTAATTTATCTGCGTATCTTGACCGCGCAATTTTCGGTGTAAATCATATCTGGAGTTTAGGAAAAGTTTATGATCCCGAAGGAATTCTTTCGACCATTCCAGCGATTACTACAACACTGGCAGGCGTTTTGACAGGAACATGGTTGAAGAGCGAAAGGAATGACTTAGAAAAAGTAAGCGGAATCTTCTTTTTCGGAGTTGTTCTGGTTACTGGCGGATGGTGTTGGAGTTTCTTTTTTCCGCTTAATAAAGCTCTCTGGACAAGCTCATACGTCTTTTTTACGGCGGGAATGGCTTTATGTTTTCTGGGATTTTGCTACTGGCTGGCTGATATCAAAGGCTATCAAAAATGGTCTAAACCTTTTGTCATTTTCGGGAGCAACGCTTTGGCTTTATATTTCGGAGCAGAAATGACAGCAAAATGTCTTGATTTGATTCAAGTTACGGGAAAAGACGGAGAACCGACGGCACTGCAAGGTTGGATTTTCGAAACAATCTTTTTGCCGCTTGCCGCGCCAATTGATGCCTCTTTGATTTATGCTGTTTGTTTTGTTTTATTTTGGCTTTTTATAATGTGGATTTTGTATCGAAATAAAATTTACATAAAAGTTTGACGTTTTGAGAAATTCCCCAAATCATTGGTTTTAGAAAGTTAAAGGTATGATCGATAAAATTCAGAAAAACTTAGCTGCGTTTGTTTTTATTGCACTATTTTTTTGCAATTTAACATACGCAGAGACCCGTTATTCTAAACTGACTTTCAAAGACGAATTCAATGGCAAAAAAGGTTCGGCGGTTGATTCTACCAAATGGACTTCGGAAATCGGCGGCGGCGGATGGGGAAATCAGGAATTGCAATATTACACAAATTCGACCCAAAATGCCTTTCACGACGGCAAAGGTTCATTGGTAATTAAAGTTATCAAACTCAATTCTCCTTTAACCTTAAAATGTTGGTATGGTCCATGCGAATACACTTCGGCGCGGCTGATCACGAAAGGAAAATTCGAGCAAAAATACGGAAAATTCGAAGCACGAATCAAAGTTCCGCGTAGTCAGGGAATGTGGAGTGCATTTTGGATGTTAGGAAATGATATTGATGCCGTCGGTTGGGCAAAATGCGGAGAAATTGACATTATGGAAAACATCGGGCGCGAACCCGAAAATGTTTACGGAACAATTCATGGTCCCGGATATTCCGGCGCAAATGGCATCGGCGCACCTTTTAGTTTGGCAAACAAAGCTGCTTTTGCTAACGAATATCACATTTACACAACCGAATGGAGTGAAAATAAAATCAGTTTTTTTGTTGATGGAATTCTTTCCAAAACCATCACCCCAACAGATTTACCGAAGGATGCAAAATGGGTTTATGACCATCCGTTTTTTATAATTTTGAACTTTGCCATCGGCGGACCTTGGGGCGGGAATCCTGATAATACTTCGATATTTCCAAACACGATGATGGTTGACTATGTAAAAGTTTATAAATGATTTCGGATTTCGGATTTCGGATTGGAAATTGATTAAATCCCAAATCTCAAATCCCAAGGTGATTGATGATGAAATTTTTCTGGCTGATTTTAGTTTTGAGTATTTTTATAATTGAAAATGCGAACGCGCAAACGGGTGCCATAAAAACGGAAATTTCGCTCAATAGCGGTTGGAAATTTCGTGAAATCAACAAAACCGAATGGCTTCCGGCGACTGTTCCGGGCTGTGTTCATACGGATTTGCTTGCCAATAAAAAAATTGAAGACCCGTTTTACCGCGATAATGAAAAAAATCAGCAATGGATTGGCAAAACCGACTGGGAATACACAACAACTTTTAATATTTCCGCCGAAACGCTCAAACGCCAAAATCTCGAAATCGTTTTCGATGGCTTAGATACTTACGCCAATGTTTTTCTCAACGACAAACCGATTCTTGATGCCGACAATATGTTTCGGACGTGGCATGTTGATGTCAAAAAGGCTCTGAAACAAGGCGAAAATGTTTTGCGAATAAAGTTTCGTTCCCCGATAAATGAGATTTTGCCGCTGATGAAAAAACTCAATTACGAATTGCCTGCGGTCAACGATCAAGGCGAAAAAACCTCGCCTTACACTCGCAAAGCTCCGTATCAATACGGTTGGGACTGGGGACCGAGATTTGTGACCAGCGGCGTTTGGAAACCTGTCAATCTTGTTGCTTGGGACAATGCGCGAATCGAAGATTTACAAATTAAACAGAACAAATTATCGAAAGAAAACGCCGATTTGAGCGCGGTGGTCGAAGTTGTTGCTTCAAATGCAATTGATGCGACAATTGAAGTTGAAAACACAACTGATAAAAAGATAGTAGCGACCAAACAAGTTAAGTTAAATATTGGAGTTAATAAAGTTTCGCTTGATTTTGCGATGGCAAATCCGAAACTTTGGTATCCGATCGGACTTGGCGACCAATCTCTTTACACCTTTAAAGCAAAACTTATCGTAAATAAAAAGCCGGTTGACGAACAATCAAAGCGGACGGGCTTGCGGACTTTGGAACTTCGTCAAAAACCAGATCAATACGGCATCAGTTTTGAATTTGTTATAAATGATATTCCGGTTTTCGGGCGCGGGGCAAACTGGATTCCGGCAGATATTTTCCCGACTCGAATTACCAAAGAAAAATACAAAAATCTACTGACTTCGCTCAAAGACGCTAATATGAATATGCTTCGCGTTTGGGGCGGCGGAATTTACGAGGACGATTATTATTACGACCTGGCGGATGAAATGGGAATCTTGGTTTGGCAGGATTTTATGTTTGCCTGCTCGATGTATCCGGGTGATAAAGCGTTTTTGGAAAATGTTCGACAAGAAGCAATTGATAATGTCAAAAGATTGCGAAATCACCCGTCAATCGTTATTTGGGTTGGGAATAACGAGATCGAATCAGCTTGGGCGCACTGGGGTTGGAAAGAGCGTTTGCCGAGTCATATTTGGGACGATTATTTGAAACTTTTCGTGCGTCTTTTACCGGAAGTTTTAGACGAATACGACCCGTCCCGTCCGTATTGGCAAAGTAGTCCGAGTTCAAATTTTCAAGATGATTCCGATTCGCAACGAATTGGCGATGTTCATTATTGGCAAGTTTGGCACGCCGAAAAACCTTATAAAGAATACGAAAAACAGTTTCCAAGGTTTATGAGCGAATACGGTTTTCAGTCGTTTCCCGAATTTGAAACCGTCAAAACATACACGACTGAAGAAGACCGAAAAAGTATCGAAACGCCGATTATGCTGGCTCATCAACGGCATCCGCGAGGTAATCAACTTGTCAAAGAATATATGCTCCGCGAATATAATCAGCCGAAAGATTTTGAATCGTTTCTTTATGTCAGCCAGGTTTTGCAGGCGGAAGGAATTAAGATCGGTGCGGAACATTTTCGGCGCATAATGCCGCGAAATATGGGTTCGCTTTATTGGCAGGCAAACGATTGCTGGCAAGTTGCTTCGTGGTCGGGAATGGATTATTTCGGACGCTGGAAAGCGTTGATGTATTACACGAAAAAATTCTACGCGCCGATATTAGTTTCGCCGCACGTTGACGATAACGGAAATCTGAATATTTTCGTTGTCTCTGATTCGCCGGAAACGAAACAAGCACAATTAATTTTAACTTTGGCGGATCTGAATGGAAAAATCTTGAGTTCAAAACAGTTGGACTTATCAGTCGAACCGCTCAAGGGAAAATCGTATTTTACACAAAAGGTAAGTGAATTTTTAAATGGTGCAGATGATAAAAACGCATTTTTGCTGGCGGAATTAAAAGTAGGCGCAAAAATCGTTTCAAACAATGAATATTTCTTTAAACCGTTCAAAGAATTGAGCGTTTCGCGTCCTGCATTTAAAAGTGAAATCACTTCAACCACAAACGGTTTCAAAATAACACTTTCAACCGATAAATTAGCGAAATCCGTTTATTTATCAGGCTTTACCGAAGGATTTTTCTCAGATAATTATTTTAATCTGATTCCGAATAAAAACGTCGAAATTGAGTTTCACACGAAAGAAAAAATGAGTGTGACTGAATTTCGCCAAAAACTAAAAATTCGTTCGCTCATTGATGCTTTTAATTAACTTTTTAGGACTAACTTATGAAAAAATTTTACGGAAAAACACGACAATTATTTGTTCTAAACTTAACGATCTTGTTAATTTTAAACACTATAATGTTTGATGTTTCCAAAACATCAGCAAATAACACGCTTCCTTATCAAAACCCGCAACTCTCAATAGATGAACGAGTTAAGGATTTACTTGGAAGGATGACTTTGGAAGAAAAGGTCGCCCAAATGATGTGTCTTTGGATGGGAAAACCAAATGATAACAGCAAGGTTAAAAAAGAACAGTTACCATTTGGCGGAACATTTTCGCCTGCTCTGGCAAAAGAAAGAATGCCAAACGGAATGGGGCAATTTGCCCGTCAGCGTGAGATGTTTAGCCCGAAGGAATCCGCTGAATATGCCAACGCTGTGCAAAAATGGCTCAAGGAAAATACTCGTCTGGGAATTCCGACAGTTTTTCACGATGAGATTCTGCATGGAAATATGTCGGGCGGTTCAACCGTTTTTCCCGTTCCTCTTTCGCTTTCTTCGAGTTGGGATACGGATCTAATTTCGCGTGTTTTCACGGTTGCCGCCAGACATACACGCATTCGCGGAACTCATCATGTTCTCGGACCAAATATGGATCTGGCACGCGAAGCACGCTGGGGACGGACGGAGGAAACTTACGGCGAAGACCCGTATTTGACATCACAAATGATTATTTCGCTGGTCAAAGCGGTGCAGGGTAATGCAACTTACGCAAATCCCAAAATTGATGATTCTCACGTTATTGCAACGGGAAAACACTTTGCCGGACACGGGCAGCCTGAAGGCGGAACGAACATCGGACCCGTTAATTTATCGGAAAGAATTTTGCGCGAAACGCATTTTGTCCCATTTGAAGCAGCAATTAAAGAAGCTAATTTGTTCAGTATAATGCCTGCCTATCACGAAATTGACGGTATTCCGGTTCACGCCAATAAATGGATACTCGACACGGTTTTGCGAAAAGAATGGGGATTTAAAGGAACGGTCGTTTCGGATTATTACGCAATGACCGAACTCGAAAAACGTCATCATGTTGCCCTTGACAAAGCCGATGCTGCCAAACAATCCCTCGAAGCCGGGCTGGATGTCGAATTACCCGATGGTGATGTCAATAAAACTTTGGTCGAGCAGGTTAAAGCCGGAAAAATTCCGCAAAGTTTGATTGATCAAGCCGTTTCGAGAATTCTTTATCAAAAATTCCAACTTGGACTTTTTGAAAATCCTTATGTTGATGTTAATAAAGCCGTGCAAATGACAGATACGGCAGAAGATAGAGCATTGGCGGCGGAAGCTGCAAGGCGTTCGATCATTCTCTTGAAAAATGAAAAGAATGCTCTGCCGTTAGATAAATCGAAATTGAAATCTATCGCCGTTATCGGTCCAAATGCTGACAAAGCCCATCTTGGCGGTTACACCGACCCTAATCCGCCGCGAACTGTCAGCATACTTGAAGGTGTGAAAAATAAAGTTGGAAGCGCAGTTCAAGTTAATTATGCCGAAGGGGTTAAAATTACCAAAGAAGGCGGAAATTGGTTTGGCGATACCAATACTTTAAACGACGCGGCAAGCGATCAAAAATTGATTGACGAAGCGGTCAAAATTGCCAAAACCTCGGACAAAGTAATTTTGGTTATCGGCGGAAATGAAGATACAAACAAAGAAGCCTGGGCGGAAAATCATCTCGGCGACCGCGATTCTCTGGAACTCGTCGGGCGGCAAAATGATTTGGTCAAAGCTATTTTGGCAACAGGGAAGCCGACCGTTGTTTTCTTAATAAATTCGGGACCTTTAGCGATAAATTACGTTAAAGAAAATGTTCCGGCGATTCTGGAAGGATTTTATCTCGGTCAGGAAACAGGAACGGCAGCGGCAGATGTGCTTTTCGGCGACTACAATCCGGGCGGTAAATTAACCGTTTCTTTTCCGCGTTCGGCGGGACAACTGCCGATTTATTACAACAGAAAACCGACTGCTAAGCGCGGTTATTTGTTTTCAACCATTGAACCGCTTTTCCCGTTCGGATATGGATTAAGCTACACGACCTTCAAATATTCAAACCTGAAAATCACCAAACCGAAAATCAATGCCAACGAAGAAACGACCGTCACGGTTGACATTACCAATACGGGAAAAGTTCGCGGTGATGAAGTTGCACAAATGTATATTCGTGATGAAGTGAGTTCGGTAACTCGCCCGATCAAAGAACTTAAGGATTTTGTCAGAGTTTCAATCGAACCAAATCAGACCAAAACAGTAACTTTCAAAATCACACCGCAAAAGCTGCAATTTTATAATCGTGAAATGAAACGTGTAGTTGAACCGGGAACATTTCAAATTATGGTTGGCGGAAATTCGGTCGATCTAACGTCACAAACTTTGGAGGTAATTGGAAACTAATTCTCCAAAACAATAGAAAAAATATGAACCTAAATAAAAAAATAAGTAGAATTTTAGCTTTTACAGTTATCAGTTTAGTTTTTTTAGCAATGGCTTGTGTTCAGCCGCCGACGCAAAATTCGGGCACTAACACAACTTCTCAAAACAAATCCGGTAAAATTCGGATCGGACTTTCGATGGATACTTTGAAAGAAGAACGCTGGCAAAAAGACCGCGATTTGTTTGTCAAACGAGCCGAGGAATTAGGCGCGGAAGTTCTTGTCCAAGCCGCTGACGGAAAAGATGAAACACAGGTAAAACAAGCGGAAAGTCTTTTAACTCAAGGAATTGACGTTTTAGTAGTAATTCCGCACAATGCGGAGGTTTCTGCCTCGATCGTTGAAGCCGCAAAACGAAAAAATGTTCCGGTTATTTCCTACGACCGTTTAATTAAGAGCAGCGAGCCTGATTTGTACATTTCGTTTGATAATGAAAAGGTCGGAAAGATGCAGGCTGAATATTTGGTCAGTAAAGCTCCTAAAGGAAATTATATTTTAATTGGCGGGGCACAAACTGATAATAACGCAAAACTTTTTCGGGAAGGACAAATGAAGGTTTTGCAGCCATTGATCGATAAAGGCGATATTAAAATCGTTGCAGATCAATGGGCGAAAGATTGGCAGCCCGATGAAGCTCTGAAGCATACGGAAAACGCCTTAACGATGAATAAAAACAATGTCGTTGCGGTTGTTGCTTCGAATGACGGGACGGCAGGCGGTTCGATTCAAGCCCTTAATGCACAGGGTTTAACCGGAAAAGTTGTTGTTTCAGGGCAAGATGCCGACTTAGCCGCACTGCAAAGAATCGTTGCGGGAACACAAACGATGACAGTTTATAAACCTGTTTCCAAACTTGCGGTCAGGGCTGCTGAAGCGGCGGTCGCTCTTGCCAAAAAAGAAAAAGTAGAAACAAACGGAAAGGTCAATAATGGTAAAATTGATGTTCCGTCAATTTTACTGGAACCGATTTCAGTTGATAAAACCAATTTAGATGAGACGGTCATCAAAGACGGGTTCCAAAAGCGCGAGGAAGTTTATAAAAACGCCCCCGCACAATAAAAACAGTCCACTTTTTGTTTGGAATAGTCTGATTTTTCTATTCCAAACAATGTAGATTATTTTTAAGCACTCCATTTGATAACAGTAATTTAGACAAAAATTATAACTGAAAGTTTTTTTTAACATAGTTTTCATAACTATCAGTAATAATTTGAAAGTCCTTTACAATTTTGTGAGAATGTTTAACTATAAAGTATCTCTATGGCTAGGCGAATAAATTTAAAAAGTATTAATGTTGCGCGGTCAAATACGATTCGTGATATTAATCGTCAAATTATCCTGAATTACATTCGTGAAACAGGTCGGGTTTCACGGGCTGATATTGCGAGGGTTACCGAATTACAACGCTCGACTGTTTCATTAATAGTTGACGAACTTCTTCAGGCAGATTTGATCAAAGAAATGGAGGGACAGTCTTCCGGCGGACGACCTCCGCTCCTCCTCTCGCTAAAAACTTTTAAACCTGTCGCTCTCGGAATTTCTCTCGGTAAACAGACGACAGTTATCGGAACAAGCGATCTTAGCGGAAGACTGCTGGAAAAACTCGAATTTCCGACCAATCCTGATGTCGGTCAAATTATTAACCAAATAATTGAAACCGTTCAATATTTTATTCAAAAAAGTGAGGGAACGATTGAGGCAATTGGTATTTGTTTGCCCGGATTGGTTGAATCCTGGAAAGGTAATGTCATAAACATCCCGCATCTTGATTGGCATTATCCGAAAATTGCCGAAACAATCCAAAAAGCCACCGGACTTCCTGTTTTAGTAGAAAATGATACCAATGCCGCAGCTTTGGCGGAATTATGGCTCGGGCGACCTGAAATCAGTAATGTCCGTGATTTTGTCGTGGTTTTGATTGATAGAGGTATTGGGACCGGAATTGTAATTGACGGACAGATCTATCGTGGGAAAGGCGGAGTTGCAGGCGAATTCGGGCATATGACGATCGGTAATAATGCGCCGATTGCCTGTGCAGCAGGACGCTATGATTGCTGGGAGGCTTTTGCTTCCGAGCGTGCGGCGATTGCCAGATATACAAAATTGCAGGTTAATCAAAATGGTAAAAGCAAAATCACTTTTGCCCAATTGGTGGAATTTGCTAAAAAAGGTGATAACCACGCTCTAACTGCATTGAAAGAAACTGCCCATTATATTGGAGTCGGTATTTCTAATCTGGTTCAAGGCTTATCGCCGGAGGTAACAATCGTTGTTGGAACAATCGTTGAAGCCTGGTCATTAATTGCTGAAGATATTCAAAAAGGGGCTGAAAGCGCTATTTGTCAAGGTTATCCCTCAGTTAAACTTATGCCATCAACTCTTGGTGCTTATCCAACGTTAATGGGAGCAATTAGTTTAGTTTTGGCAAATAAATTTGCTTCTTCCCCTATGAATTAAAAATTGATCGGAACGCGGATATTCCTATCCGCCGGGATAGCAAAAGTAATCTAATTTCATTTTTTTTATCCAGATCCAATATAATGAAAACTAGAAAAACAAATGTTTGGCTAAAAATGAAAGTTATTATGCTTTCAATCTTCATATTGTGCTTTCTCGCCACCCAAAATTTCCCACAAAATGAGTCGAAACGCAATATTACCGCCAGCTACATACAAGTAAAAGGAAAACATAATAAGTTTTATCGTGAAGTTGTCGGCGCAGGTCGAGCGGCTGAGGGTTTGCGTGCCGATTGGCAGAGGGATTTGGCGATTGTCCATCAAGAATGCGGCTTCAAATACATTCGCTTTCACGGACTTTTGCAGGATGAAATGGGCGTTTATAACGAAGATAAAAATGGGAATCCGGTTTACAATTTTCAATATATTGATGCTCTGTATGATTCGATTTTGAAAATCGGGATGAAACCATTTGTCGAATTTGCTTTTATGCCCGAAAAATTGGCAAGCGGCAAAAAAACGATTTTTTGGTGGAAAGGAAATATTTCACCGCCGAAAGATTATGATCTTTCCAGCACAGTGGGATCCGAAGCTTGGAATTCACGTGACTTGAAGTCGCGGC
>JADMIO012720350.1_pt1 | contig 22439 bp, 19 predicted proteins | sample 8958161 | NCBI WGS metagenome assembly JADMIO01 (sample SAMN16585339, study PRJNA669376) | soil metagenome | isolation source: Crop rotation soil | place: USA: Cullars Rotation, Alabama | collected 2011 | reverse complement strand
CTTTCCCGCGGGCGCGATCCCGTTCCGCGTTGGCCCACGCCACCAGGGCCAGTCGTTCTCGGAAAGTTCCGGGAAGTCGCTCAGGCCACGCTCGCTGGTCTTTGCGCCGGACGAAGACAAGGGCCGCGTGCGCGTCTGTGCCGATGAGTTGACCGCTAAGAAAACTCCCGCCAGGAATGTCCCCGCGGCGATGACCGTCGTCGCATGTTTCACGAGCAGTTCCTTGCATGTCGCATGTGTCAAGTCGTCTCCAGCGCAGCTCGGCAGACGCGCAGCACATTGCCGCCCAGAATCTTCTGGATGTCGTCGTCCTTGTAGCCGCGCTGCACGAGGCCCACGGTGTACATTGGCCAGTTGGTCCACGCCAGGCTCAACGACTTGGGATATTTGCCTCCCAGCGAGCCCGGCGGCCATAGGGCCTCCCAGCGGGTGCGCGACTTGCCAGCTCTCGCAATCTTCTGGTTCGCGGCGGCGGTGTTCCGCGACGTATAGGCGATATCGGTGCCGATGGCTACGTGGTCCGCACCAAAACGCTGCACGGCATAGTCGATGTGATCTAACAGTGCTTTCAAGTCCCCGTCACCGCCGAGAAAACTCGGAATGCAGCAGATGCCCGCGTAGCCGCCTGTATCGGCAATCGCCTTAATAACCTCGACGGGCTTGTTACGAATATGCATGTGCAACCCAGCGCAAGCAGTATGGCTGGCCACCATCGGCCGTTTCGACACCTGCGCCGCTTCCAAGCTGGTCTGCCAACCGCTATGGGCCACGTCGGCGATTACGCCGACTCGGTTCATCTCGGCGACCGCTTGCCGACCAAAGTCGCTGAGCCCTGCGTTGGCCGGCTCGGCGCAGCCGTCGCCGATCATGTTTCGCCGGTTGTACGTCAGGTGCATCATGCGAATCCCAAGTTGGAAGAAGATCCGGACGTAGCTCAGTTCCTCCTCGACCGACACCCATTGCTGAGCAATCGGCACGCCGTTGCCGCTGAACGCGAGGCAATGCCGCCCCTCGCGCTTCGCCTTGAGAACGTCGTCGGGCGTGACCGCCTTACGTACAAAATCGCCTAACACGTCAGTGACATACGTAAACCGAGCGAGCCGCTTCATTAGCCGCAAGGGGTCCTGACCTTCTTCGCCCGCGTTCTGGAAAATGCAGGTCATCCCGGCGGCATTCCAGGCCTCCATGAATTCCGTCCGCTCGGCTTGGCTCGTGACGCAACGGGTCATGCCCTGATCTTCGCGCAGATCTTGGAGCTCGGCATCGGAGGCGCCAGCCTCGATGGCACGATTGATCGCGTCGCTGTCGAGCGCGGCTCGCGGAGCGAAGCCATAGGCGTCGAACACGATCGACTCCGCGTGCAGCTCGAGCCCGTGTTCTAACTCGCGGGGCTTCGGCTGAAGCACGTCCATCGCCGCCCGCCGCGCCTCGGCGATCGTTGCATTCTCGCTTACTGGCTCGGCCGCCCGGCTGCGTGATGCCGTCCAGTAGTTTGCCCCAGCCAGCGCCGCACTAGCCGAACGCCGTAGAAAGTCGCGCCGATGGGGATGGCTCATGGCTTCGAAGTCCTTAGTTATGCCGTCTGTCTGCTGCCTCATGTAAACAGACGGCTCACGGACTCGTTGCGGTGGATGCGCTTGATGGCTTCGCCCAAGAGTGGAGCGACACTGAGGACCACGATCTTCGGCGTTGCTCGCTCCGCCGGCAGTGGGATCGTGTCGGTGATCGTGACGGTCTTGATCGGAGCGGCTGAGAGGTTTTCGATCGCCTTGCCACAAAGCACGCCGTGCGTGGCTGCCACGTAAATGTCCTTTGCTCCGGCGTCGCGAACCTTTTGCGCCGCGCCGCAGATGCTGCCGGCGGTGCTGATCATGTCGTCGAACATCAAGGCCGTCTTTCCCTCGACGCTCGCCCCGATGATGTGTTCCTGCTTGGTCTTCTCGGCGCTGGAGCGTCGCTTGTCGACGACCGCCAGCCGGGCGTTCAGCCGTTTGGCGTGCCCCAGCGCCCGCTTGATGCTCCCCTCGTCAGGGCTGACCACCACGATCTCATCCTCAGCGATGCGCATCGCCATGAAGTGCTCGCTGAGCACCGGCGCGGCGTAAAGGTGGTCGACTGGCACGTCGAAGAAGCCCTGGATTTGCGGAGCGTGCAGGTCCATCGTCAATACGCGGTCGCCACCGGCCCGCACGATCAGATTCGCCACAAGCTTGGCGGTGATCGGCACGCGGCCTTCGTCCTTGCGGTCCTGCCGGGCGTATCCGTAATAGGGCATCACGGCCGTGATCCGCTCGGCGCTGGCCCGTTTGCAGCTCTCGATCATGATCAACAGCTCCATCAGGTGCTCGTTGACCGGCGGGCAGGTCGGCTGGATGAGGAACACGTCGCGGCCGCGGACATCCTCCTCGATTTTGCAGGAGATTTCCCCGTCGGGAAAGTTGCCGATCGAGATGGCCCCGAGAGGCAGCCCGAGGTAGTCGCAGATGCGCCGCGCGAGCTTGGGATTGGCCCGGCCGCTGAAGATCTTGAGGTCGTTCATCGTCATCTTCGTCACAAGGGCGTGCGAGCCAAGAGACGCCAGGGGTCGCAACCCCCAGGCGTCCGGGGCCGCCCATTGTAAACGATCGAGGCCGCGGGTTCGACCGGCTAGAGGCCAAAACGCGGCGGAGCGACGGGCTATTCTCCCCGAATCACAGCCTCGACGGCCGCCAATTCCTCGACATTGTTGATGCTCAGGGCCTCAACCGGCTTGAGCACAGGCAAGGCACGTACTTGCCGCCCTGCCGCCCGTAGCACACCAGGGCAGTCGGTAATGTAATATTCCCGCTGAGCGTTGTCGGCCCGGATGCGGTCCAAGGCGAACAGCAGGTCCTGGCAGTTGAACAGGTACGTGCTCATATTCACTTCCGTAATCTTCCGTTGCTCGGGCGTGGCATCCTTCTCCTCGACGATCGCTTGAAACTTGCCGGCGGTGTCTCGAACGATGCGGCCCAGGCCGTGAGGGTCGGCCTTGTGAATGGTGCCCAGCAGGCACGCCGGACGGTCGCGCTCGAACTCGCCCAGGATCCGCTCGACGCTTTCGCGTTGCAACAGGGGCGAATCGCCGGTGACAACGAGCACCGGCCCGTCATGATCGGCAAGCCGCTCCTTGCAGACCATCACAGCATGGCCCGTGCCGAGCTGCTGCGCCTGCTCGACGAACGCCACCCGCGGCCGGCCGGCGAGTGCCTTTCGAACATCGTCCGCTCGGTAGCCCACCACCACCAGAACCTGGTCAAAGCCGCACTCGGCCAGCGTGTCGAGCACATACTCGATCATCGGCCGGCCACAGACGGGCACCAGCACCTTGGGCAATTCGGACTTCATTCGCGTCCCCTTGCCCGCCGCCATGACTACCGCAACTTTCCTGCTCATCAAAGACGATCCTTGTCTGGGACAAGCCCCGATTTTCCGTCGGCCGCATCTTATCAATCGTCCGTCACAGCAGGTAGAGCAGCGGAACGTGCTATTTCACCTCCGCCGCCGCCTTCTCCACTGCGCGCATCACGCGGAGCAGGTTACCCGACATGATCAGGTGAATCTGCGGTTCGGTGTAGCCACGGTTCAGGAGTTCCTGGGTGATATACGGGTAGCATGAGACATCGTCGAGTTGCTCGGGCGTTGTCGTGATACCGTCATAGTCGGAACCGAGACCGACGTGCTCGACGCCGGCCACGCGTGCAATATGCTCGATGTGGTCGACCAGCGTGTGAACGGTCCCGCGGTGGATGGGATGCGCACGTTGCCAGGCGCTGTAGTGCCGCTGAAACTCCTCGGGGTTCGAATATTTGACGGAAAGCTCGCGGCGGACGTTAAACATCTCTGCGCGGGCCTTGGCCGATTCCGGCTCGATGAAGCCAGAGAAGAAGTTCACCATCACGATCCCGCCATTGGCGCGGACGAGCGCCAACACGTCATCGGGAACATTGCGTGGATGCGAGGCAATGGCATAGGCGGATGAGTGGGAAAAGATGACCGGCGCGCGGGTCACCCGCAACGCATCCTTCATGGTGTCAGCCGATACGTGCGACAGGTCGACGAGCATTCCCAACCGATTCATTTCTCGGACGACTTCCTCGCCGAAGTCAGTCAGGCCGCCGTGACGAGGCACGTCCGTGGCGGAGTCGGCCCAGTCCAAGGTGTCGCTATGGGTCAGCGTCATGTAGCCTGCCCCGAGTTCGTGCAACTGCCTCAACGTCCCCAGCGAGTTCTGAATGGAATGGCCCCCCTCGATGCCGATCAGCGAGGCGATCTTCCCGGTCCGTTGTATCCTTTCGACGTCGTTGGCCGTACGGGCCATTTCAATCTCGTCCGGAAAGCGGCGAACCATTGCCAAGATCAGGGCGATCTGCTCGAGCGTCTGGCGAAGGGCCTCGCCGGTACGGGCCGTCTCCGCCGGCACGTAGGCCGACCAGAACTGGGCGCTGACGCCACCCTTGCGGAGCCGCGGGATGTCGGTGTGCAGCTTGGGTTGCGGCTGTCTGAGATCGAACTTCTCGAAGCCCGGATCGGCCAGCTTCCGAAGTTCCCAGGGAAGGTCATTGTGCCCATCGAAGATAAAGCCTCGATGATGGATGCCGAGGGCCTCGGGAGTCAGCACGATCGGCCGGCGATCCCTGTCGGGGGAGGCCGGCCGTGCGGGGGGCTGGCCAATGACCGGGGACACGATGCAAAGAAGCATCGCCGCGGCGATTGCCAAGCCGTACCAGTGGCGCTGCAACGGCGTAGATGGAAGGGAGAGTATCAGTTGAGTCACCGGAAGAGAACGGCTCAGGTCGATCACCAACCATCATGCCAGACTTGGGTTGGACCTGCCACGGACGGACGGTTTTTCACCGCCAACCGTTCGCGTTGCACGCCTCTGATCGGTAAAATCGGCCTAAACTGGCAAATACTGAGGGTGATCAGGCGCAACGCTCCGGCCACTTTGCGTCTGGAGGTAGAGTTACCCTGCGGGGAACGCATTGCTGTCTACGATCTACGAGGAATAAGCATGTTTCGCAACTGCGTGCAGCGTAATGGCGTGGGACGGTTAATAGGTTTGGCTGTCGCGGCGGCCGTCGTTTGGCTGCCCGCTTGGGCAATGGCCGAGGAGCCAACGCCGACGGGCGCCGCCCCTTTGACCAATGTGCCTGTCGCTCCGCGCGACAACGATCCGCACTTGAACGCACTTGAACCAACGCAGCCACAACTGACCGACCGGCCGGCGGTGCCGATTGCTCCGCGCGACGACGAGCTCCACCTCGTCCCGCCGCAAGTTGTTCAGCCGCGGGCCAAGCCGCCCGTGCGGCCGACAACGCCTCCCTTTCCCGGGACGGACCTGTTTAACGATCAGCCGCCGTTTCTGGCCGGCGTGACGGTGAATCACGACGATGCCGCGTACATGGACGGCGACAAACTCATCGTCGAGTTCAAAGCCGAACGCGAAGCTTACCTTTATCTGCTGTACCATCAGGCCGATGGCAGCAGCTTGCTGCTCTTTCCGAACGAGGCCCAGACCGACAATCACATGCCGGCCAAGAAGCCCGTCCTCATTCCGCCGCCGCTGAGTGCCGACTCGAAGGCGACTCCGTTCCGCTTCCGGGTGCGGCCGCCGTTCGGCACCGAAGTGTTGCAGGTGCTGGCCAGCACAAAGCCGGTCGAGGAGCTGAGCAGTCTGGTGAAGAAGACAGGCCGCGCCGCTCCTGTGGCCAAGGACGTGCTGGACGGACTTCAAAAGCGCCTCGCTGCGGACCTTTCGACGTGGACTGAGCATCGCATGCCGATCAAGACGGCCGCCAAGGCTGCCGAGCCGCCCGCCCGCAAAGCTGCGCGGGTGGGCCTATTCTTCGGCGTGAATAAATACAAGGATGAAAAAACTTGCGAGCCGCACGAAGAGTTTCGCCGCTCGGCCGAGCTGATGCATCAGGTGATGACGACCAAGGGACAGGTCGATCCCGAGAAGGCGCGACTGATCACCGGCGAGGATGCCACCCGGGCGGCCTTCGAGGAAGCGGTCGTCAAATGGCTCCCGAGCGTTTCGCAGCCAGGAGACACCGTGTTTCTGTTTTATGCGGGCCACGGCGGTCAGGTGACGAACTTGGACGGCAGCGAGCCCGACCTGCTCGACGAGCACTTTTCGACGTATGACAACGAACTCGGCGAAGGCATCAAGACGCAGGAAGAGCTCGATGCCCGCATCCGCAAGGTCTATGTCCTCGACGACACGCTTGCCCGCTGGCTGCAGGAACTGCCGGGCCGGCAAATTGTGCTGATGATGGAGACGTGCCACGGCGGCGGCATCAACGACGCCAAGGGGCTGGCGGGCGCGATGTTTGACGAGGGGGCCCGCGTTAAGGACATCTCGCAGCTCAATACGATCATCATCACCGGCTGCGGTCCGGATGAGTCGGTGTGGTTCACGACGGGGGACAATATTGTTCATCCCATGCCGAGGTTGCTGGTGGACGCCATCGAGAAGCTTCCGCACCCTGTAACGGTTCGCCAGGCCTATGAGCACTACCGCGATGGAATGCGTGACTTCCTGCGGGCGATCTTCACGAAGCGCGGCGCCCCGCAAGAGCCAACGTTTACCGACAACGCCCTGCTGCCAGTCGTGCTAGCGCCGTAAGAAATCCACGACGAGATTAGGCGGCGACGGCATTCTCGACATTCGAGAATGCCAGCAGCCACCACATCGCCCGGTGCTTTCAGTCGCATCGAGGCCGTCCTCAAGATTGTCGGCTTCGGCGGGCAAACGGACTTTGGCTTGCGTAGAATTCCCAATCTAACGCCCCCGCGCAGTAAGGCGTCAAAGCGCTAGGAAAAACCGTTCTGGACACGTTTCGCTTACTTGGAGAAAATGGCCGCCGTCATACGGAAACTGCAGTGTGATTCGAGGAGAAATGAGATGCGACGCTTCGCCGTACTAGCACTCGTGGGTATCTTGGGGGGAGTTGGGGCATGTGCCCAGGCGGAGCCTCCTGCCTGGGTGCCGAATGTCATCAACCGCATTCCCCGCACCGACGCCGAGCTGAAGGCGGCACACGCTGCCAGCGAAGCCAACGCCGCGCTGGAAGTGCCTGCCGGCCAGCCGCTGGAAGTTCCCAACTTCGGCGAGCGCGTGACACACCGCCTCGGCGATGCGCCGCCCCGTCGCCGCCTGCGTCGTCGCGGCCCAACCAGCGAGGTTCAGGCCAGCCGCACCGGCGTCCTCTCATTGGGCATGGAAATGGCCCCCGAGGACCAGGCCAACCTGCCGTACCTATCGGGCAGCACGATTCTTGGCGTCGTGAACACCTATTACGTCGGCATCCAGGCCCGGATCGAACGCGAGCCTGACGGTGCTCCTTATCTGTTCCATCGTGCCATGGGGGCAGTGGCCCTCTACTCCGATCCACGCAAGACGCAGGCCTCGACCGAGCTGGTCGGCCAATCTCTCAAGGAGCTCCGCGGGCTGGGGCTGCTGGTGCCGCCCGGCGTCGAGCCGGAGCCGGAGCAGCTCCGCACGCTCGTGATCGTGAACCGCAGCACGCTGGCCGTGCCGGTCGCCGGCCAGGTCGCGCCGCAGATCAAGCAGGTCTACGAGCTGATGTTTCTCCGCGCCCGAGTGACCGGCGACGAGCGCAACCCACAGGTCACCGTCCACGCCTTTGGCACGAGCGACGAGCGCGAGCGGCTGCACTATTATCCCCCGTACGTGGCGCCGACCAAGGTTGACGAGTGCGGCATCACCGCCACGATTTTCTTCACCGAGTACGGCTTCGGTGGGATCGTCCCCTCGGCCAAAGCGACCCGCAAGGCCGTCGTCCGCTCGCGCAGCAGCTTCTCGGCCGTCGAGCTCGACAACTTCTCGGCCAAGCAGGGCCAAACCGGCGGCTGGCTCGATCACGCTACCGAGACGCTCGATGCGATCATCGACGGCCGCCTGGTGCCGAAGGAAACCAACACCGCCGACCGCGCGCCAACCAGCGCGCGGTAATTCATACGTTTTCGATGTCGTCGCTCGCGCCGCTGTCAACTTCGCTTGCGGTTTCGCAGCGGCCATAGCCATGCCTTTCGAGCACGTCCGCCATCGCTCGTTCGCACCGCTGGACAAGCCCCGCGAGCTGATCGTCGCCTGCGCTCCGATGCGGAGCAACGTAAACCTGTCGCGGATCGTGCGGGCGGCGGGCTGTTCGGGCGTGCGGCAGGTCATCTGTTGCGGCACTGCCAAGATCATCGACAAGATCGCCCGCGACAGCCTTGACCAGGGGACCGACGATGAGGCCCCGGGCGTTGAGATCCGTGTGCATCGAACCCTTGCGCCGGCGCTCATCGAGCTGAAGCGCGACGGCTACCGGCTCGTGGGCCTAGAGCAGACGAGCGGCTCGCAACCGCTGTATTCCTTCGCCTTCGAGCGCCGCACCGTGCTGGTAGTCGGCAACGAGCGCCAAGGGCTCGAAGACGACGTCTTGCGGTTGTTGGACGCCGTCGTCGAGATTCCCATCTACGGCCCGCCGCACGCCCACAACGTCGCCACCGCCACGGCCATGGCCCTCTACGAATTCTGCCGCCAGTACCCCCGCGGCTGATGCCTCTCGGCTCGCCTGCCTCTTGGTGGCACGCCTCGCGCATCGACGTTATCGTGAAGCGTGTCGCTCCCATGTCTCTCAGGTAGTCCCCATGCGCCGTCGCATCCACGCATGCCGCGCTTTGCTTCCGGTCCTGGCCAGCTTGATCGTGCTCGTGCCGGCTCTAGCTGCCGCCGAAGATACCGACGCCAAGGCAACTTTCACCCGTGAGGAGCACATCGAACAGGCCCTCGACCGCCCCTGCGAGGTCGCATTCGAAAACCGCCCGCTCACCGAAGTCGTCGCCGGTTTGGAAAAGCACTACCGCATAGCTGTCTGGCTCGACAGTTTAACTTTCCAAGAAGCGGGAATCGATCACAAGTCTCCGGTCACACTGCGCAAGGGCGGCAGGCTGGCGGCGGAATTGAACCAGTCCCTTCGCCCGTTTGGTCTCACATATATCGTCCTCGATGAGGCATTAGTCATCACGACGAATGCCGCGGCAGAGTCGAAATTGGAGATTCGTGTTTATCCCGTACGTGATCTCGTGAAGTTGACGAACCTCGATAGTAACCGGCTGCGGGAGCCGTACGACAATATCATGGAATTGATCTGGCAGACCATCGCACCCACGTCCTGGTCGAGCGTCGGCGGCTTCGGTTTTGCCGACGTTTATGCAAACTGCGGGGCGCTCGTTGTATTGCAGAGCGCGGAAGTACATCGTGAGATCGAGGCCGTTCTGACAGCAGTTCGTGCTGCCCAGGAGAACCCTGGCGTAGATAGTGCCGACCCGCCTCCAAAGGTGAACTCGCCCGTCAAGTGTTCTCTTCGGGGTGGTGCGGTTCGCGTGGCGGGCAATTCGATCATCGCCGGTAAGTTCAATGCGAAGATGCGCACCAAAATTGAACAGGCCCTAGCCGCCGATGCCAGCTTGGACCTCGATGGAAAGCCGCTAAAAGGGGCCGTTGTGCAACTCGCACAACGCTTCGAGATTCCCATTCGGCTGGACGCAAAATCACTCCTCGAGTCTGGAATCGATTCACAGGTACCGATTCGGTGGGCGATTGCGCATCGGAGTCTGCGGTCGGCCCTGCGATTCATGCTTCGCGACCTGGACCTGATTTGGGTGATACGCGACGATGTGCTTCAGATCACCACGAAGGCGTCGGCGGAGCAACTTCAAGAGATTCGCGTCTATTCCGTGGCCGACCTCGTTATGCCGCCTGAACCGACCGGAGCATGTGAGACCCGACCTGACTACGACACTTTATTCGAAATCATCACAGCGACCGTTCATCCGACAAGCTGGCCAGCGATCGGCGGCTCGATGTCGTTTCCCGTCTTGCAGCCGCTAGGGGTCTTTGTGCTCGCGCAGACCCAAGAGGTTCACGAGGAGATCGTGCAGATTCTCGCCATGTTGCGTGAGGCCCGCCGCCGACAGTTCAAAGAGCAGGTCCTCGAATCAATACCCGCCATCGACGACCAGCAACTTGTACTTCGTGCGTACCGCGTCGGCGTGATTCCCACTCCGGCCGGCAGTGGGTTAGGCGCAAACGGCGGTGGCTTTTTCAATTTCGACGATGCGGAGCCGGACCGTTCGTTCCGCCCCTTGAACCAAGTCGGAGGCGGGACCACTACGCCGCCTGCGACGGCCAAGGGTGAGACAGCGACGGCGTCGACCGTGGATCGCGATCGGGTCATGGCCGAGCAGTTGGCTAAGGCCATTCCAGAATTGGTCGAGCCGAAGTCGTGGCAGGCGGCGGGCGGGAAGGGGAAGATATTTGCTGTCGGCAATCGGCTCCTCGTCAGCCAGAGTTGTGAGGTGCACGCCAAGATTCGAGACCTGCTCACGGCAGTGGCACGGTAGGAACCAGGGCGCATCCGCCCGGCATTTCGATGGCATTCTGCCGCGAGTCGCGGTATTGTCCTTGGGATCCCCGCCCTCAAAGGAACGCAAGCCATGCGACCATTGACGATCGTGCTGATTCTGCTGGCCGGCCTCATTCGGCCGGCCGTTGCTGATGAACTGCCTGATGGCGAGGCCAAAGAAGGGTTCGTTTCGATGTTCAATGGCAGGGACTTCACCGGCTGGCGCTTCGGCGACATGGACCCGACACCCGACGCGTTGCCGGACAACTGGAAGGTCGAGGAGGGCGTGATCAAGCTCTCGGGCGGCGGCAGCCCGCACCTGGCGTCGCAGCGCGAATACCAGGACTTCGAGATGCGGTTCGAGTGGCGCGGCGTGCGCGATAAATACAATAGCGGCTTCTTCATCCGCAGCGGCCGCAAGGTGGGCGCCAATCAAATCAATCTAGCCAAGGGGAACGAAGGCAACTTCATCGGCGGCAAGCTCGTCGGCGCTAAGGCCGTCCCCGCGTTGCAAAAGCCCGCCACGGAGTGGAACGAATGGCGCGTCCGCGTGGTCGGCGACAAAGTCACCTTCTGGTGCAATGGTGAATTGGCTTGGGAGGCGACCGGCCTGGCGACACCGCGAGGCTATATCGGATTGCAAGCCGAGGGCGCGCCGATGGAGTTTCGCAAGCTCCGCATCAAGGAGATCAAGGGCTGACGGCGGATGCTCGACGTAGTAGCGTTCACAGCCTTAGCCTGACGACGTTTATTCCGCCTCTTCCAGCTCCTCTTGCAGACGGCACCAGCGTTCTTCCACTTCGGCGAGCTGCGTGGTCAGCTCGGCCACTTCGTTATGCAACCGCAGCGCCTCTGCCGGATCTGTCGACTGAAGCAGTTGAGCGGCAAGTGGCCGCTTCTGCTCGTCGAAGCGCGCGATCGTCGCTTCTAGCCTGGTCATCTCCTTGCGCAGATCACGTTCACTCCGCCTGGCCTTGCGAGGTTCGGCTTTCGTGGCCTTGTTCGGAGCCTTCGCCGGACCTCGAGGCGCGGCCGCCATCCGCGTGGCTTGCTCGCGTTCGCCCTCGTCGATCTCCTTGTTCACCGAATAGACATAGGCCTCGTAGTCGCCGCGGTAGTTTGTGACGCGGCCGTCGCGGACTTCGATAATGCACGTCGCCACGCGTTTCATGAAGTGCCGGTCGTGGCTCGTAAAGATCACTGTCCCCTTGTAGCCTTCGAGCGCCTCAGCCAGGGCCTCGACCGTGTCGACGTCTAGATGGTTGCCCGGCTCGTCCAGCACCAGCACGTTGTATTGGCTCAAGAGCAGGCCCGCCATGCAGAGCCGGGCCCGTTCGCCACCGGACAGCACCGCGATCCGCTTCTTCACCTGCTCGCCGCGAAAGAGCAAAGCCCCGGCCAGGTCCAGAATCGCCTGGTTCTTCGTGCCCGGCGCAGCGTAATATTCGAGGTAGTCGAGCACGGTCTTCTGCTCGGGCAGGCTCGTGTAGACGTGCTGGGCGTAAACGCCGATCTGGCAGCCGTAGCCCCAGCGAATCTCACCAGCCAGCGGGGCGAGCGAATCGACGACCGTGCGGAGGAACGTCGTCTTGCCCTGACCGTTGTCGCCGACAACAGCCGCACGCCAGCCGTGGTCGATTTCCAGATCGATGTCGCTGGCCACTTCGCGATCGGGATAACCGATAGTCAGCCCGCGGCAGCGGAGCGCCGGACCCTTGCGCGGCTCGACCACAGGAGCTCGAATGTTAGCCGTCGGTTCGTCGCCCGCGATTTCGGTCACCTCCAGCCGCTCAAGCTGCTTGCTCTTGGAGCGGGCCCGCGTGGCCGTGCTCGCCCGGGCCTTGTTCTTGGCGATGAACTCTTCGAGGTTCCGCCGTTTGGCCATCACGGCGGCGTTGGCCCGCTCATCGTGCTCGCGGCGATCGTGCTGATATTCGAGAAAGGCGTCGATCTTGCCGGGAAACATCGTGAGCTTGCCGCGTGACAGGTCGAGCGTGTGGCTGCACGTGGCGGCCAGGAAGGCCCGGTCGTGCGAGACGATCAGGCAGGCTTCGGGAAAGTTGCGCAGGAAATGCTCAAGCAAGATTTGCGTGCGCAGGTCCAGGAAGTTGGTCGGCTCGTCCAACAGCAGCAGATTGGGCTCGTGCAACAGCAGCGCCGCGAGCTTAAGCCGCGTCTGCCAGCCGCCAGACAGCTTGGCGACCGGTCCTTCGAGATACGCGCCTTTCAGCTCGAATTGCCCGGCGACTTCGCCGCACTTCCAGTCGGGCTGGCCGCTGTCGCGCAGCAGGAACTCCAGGGCCGTCTCGCCGGGCAAAAACGGATCGTGCTGCCGCAGATAGCCGAGCCGCAGTCTGGGATGGCGGATCACTTCTCCTTTGTCGAGCTCCTCGTCGCCGAGCAGCACGCGCAGCAGTGTGCTTTTGCCGGCGCCGTTGCGGCCGACAAAGCCCACTTTCACGTCGTCCGTGAGCGTAGCGTCCGCGCCGTCCAAGAGCACCTGGTCGCCGTAGCTCTTGTGAGCGTTCTTGATTTGCAGCAGGACAGCCATCGTTGATGGAGCTTAGAACTTAGGACTTTGTACTTAGAAACGACTCATCACTCGCCACCGCTTCGTGCTTCGAGATTTTCCCAACGTGCGAAGCCGGTTGCCAGTTCCTCTTCCAGCGCGGCTAGCCGGGCTCGCTCTTGCGCAATTGTGTCGCCGGGCTGTTGATAGAACTCGCCCTGGGCCATGGCCTCGTGCAAGTCCCTGATCTCGCGGTCGAGTCCCTCGATGGTCGCAGGAAGGGCGGCGAGCTCCTGCTTCTCCTTGAACGAAAGCTGCTTGCGGGCGGCCACTCGCGTTGTCGCCGGCGCGGCGGCCGGCTTGCTGGCTGACCGTCTTTCCGGTGTAACTGGCGGCGATCGTTGCCGCAACCAATCGTCATAGCCGCCGACGTACTCTTTGAGTCCGCCGGCCTCGAAAACGATCGTGCTGCTAACGATGTTGTTCAGGAAGGCCCGATCGTGGCTCACCACGAGCACGGTGCCTTCGAATTGCACGAGTCGCTCTTCGAGCATTTCGAGCGTCTCGGAATCGAGATCGTTCGTCGGCTCGTCGAGCACGATGACATTGGCCGGCTTGGCGAACAGTTTGGCCAGCAGCACTCGATTGCGTTCGCCGCCTGAGAGGAACCGCACCGGCGTGCGGGACCGTTCGGGGCTGAAGAGGAAGTCCTCCAGATAGCCGATAACGTGCCGGGATTTGCCGTTGATGTTGACGGTCTCATAGCCGTCACCGACGTTCTGCTGCACGGTCTCATCCTCCCGAAGCTGGCCGCGAAACTGATCGAAGTAGGCGATTTGCAGGTTCGTACCGAGCCGGACGGCGCCCGACTGCGGCGGGAGTTGGCCCAGCAGCACCCGCACGAGCGTCGTTTTGCCGACGCCGTTGGGGCCGATGATGCCGATCTTGTCCCCTCGCATGATCGTGGTCGAGAAATCGCGAACGATCACCTGCTCACCGTAGGCAAATGTCACGTCGTCGACGTCGGCCACGAGCGTGCCGCTCCGCTGCCCTGCCTGAATTTCAAGCCGGACCTTGCCCGGCTGCTCGCGGCGTTGCTGGCGCGCCCGGCGCATCGCTTCCAGCGCGCGAACGCGGCCTTCGTTACGAGTGCGGCGGGCTTTGACCCCCTGGCGAATCCAGACTTCTTCCTCAGCGAGCCGTTTGTCAAACAGCGCGTTCTGCTTCTCCTCGGCGGCCAACGCCTCTTCCTTTCTGGCCAGGAAGGTGTCGTAGTCGCACGACCAATCGAATAGCCGGCCGCGATCGATCTCAAAGATCCGCCGGGCAATCCTGCGCAGGAACTCCCGGTCGTGGGTCACGAAGATCAACGTCGTGCTCAGCCGCGAAAGAAAATCTTCCAGCCAGCCAATCGCGTCGATGTCCAGATGGTTCGTCGGCTCGTCCAACAACAGCAAGTCGGGCTCCGAAACCAGGGCTCGGGCCAGCAGCACGCGTCGCCTGAGTCCGCTCGACAACAGCTCAAATCGGGCCTCACCGTCGAGCGTCATGCGAGACAGCATCCGCTCGGCCTGTTGCTCGGCGCGCCAGGCTGTTTCGTGCTCGTGCAGCTCAGGATGGACGCCCGTGCTGACTACGTCAAAGACCCGGCCGGTCAGGTCCTGCGGCACGTCTTGAGGCAGGAGCGAGCGTCCCGTGCCAGGCGAGAGGATGACCTGCCCGCGGTCGGGCTCGACGTCGCCGCTGAGAATCCGCATGAACGTCGTCTTACCCGCTCCGTTTCGCCCCAGCAGACCGATGCGATCCCCCGCCTCGATCTGACACGAGACCCGGTCCAACAGCGGTGGCCCTTGAAAGCCGATCGACAACTCATTGACAGTGATAAGCGCCATGCGTTCGAGTGCAACGTGCTGGCCCGCGACGCGCCGGAAGGCGAGCGGGCGGAGAAGACGCCAGGCGAGCGACGTGGACAGTCCCGTGCGTCGTGCCAACCGGCGCGCTCATTCAATGAGCGAGTACGTCAGCTTGACAAGGATTCTTTCGTCGTGCTCGCGGCGCGTGGTGACTTTGTAGCGTTGCCATTGGCCAGGGTCTTGCAACGGCCTGGCAAACTCGACGGCACCCTCTTGCCCGGCGTTCGTTTTCTCAAACAGCGCGACCGCCGCCTCCCTGTCGGCGCGGTCGTCCGCGGCGGTGTCGTACCGCTTGCCGTCCATCTTGCCCCCCGCGAATTCGACGATGATCCGCTTCATGGCCGCTTGCTTTCCAGCCGTCGTCGGACTTCGCGTACGATCACATCGATCTTATAGGGGGGCAACGACGTCGGCTCTTGTTCCAGCCTGGCCCGCCAGTCAACCAGAATCCGATGCCTGGCAGCTTCCATCGGTTGCTGATTGGTTTCGTCAACGATCTGCCGGATCGTTGCTTCCCATTCGGTAACAGTCATAAGCGTTCAACTCGCAATGGCCTTCTTGGCCCTCTTCGGCGAGGTCATCCCTCTCCAACTAGGCCGGCAAACTCGTGGTCCAGAATTGTTTGAATGATCGGCGTACCAACCGGCAGCGCGGCGCCGGCGGGCACATTCATGTGTCGCCGCAGCAGCTCGAGCAATTGGTGACGGCCGAGCGGGTTGTTCATCTGTGAGGTCAACTCCAGCTCGCGCTTCTCTCGGGTCGCCATTGTGAAATACCTTTCATTGGGTGTTTATCATGTTTCATTCTATACTAATTGGGCCAATTGCGCTAGGCATGATTTCACCGATTGTCGGCCGGCACAGGCCTCGCCAGCATCAACTGGGCAAGCCGGCGGCGCAGGCTTCCTTCGCCAAATGGTCGCCGAGTAGCTCGCTGCAGCGCCGATTCCAAGCCTTTTGGCGGCGATCATGTGCGGCAGTCCGCTCGTGTTCCACGGACTGCCGCTGCGTGTCGAGCCACTTGCTCAGCCGATCAAGCACTTGCACAGCCTGCAGGTGCCGCTGATAGTCGCGTTCTGCCTGCACCAAAGCATCAGCCAGCCCCCGTTCGAGGCCGCCAGGCCCGAGTGTGTTGAACATGCCGGCCGCCATCGTTTGTGGCTGAAATGCGGCTTTGGGGCGCCGCTCGCTTGCCAGCAAGGCACCTAGCGCCGCGGCCGCCGCGGCGAAGGCGACTTGCGTCCGGTCAATCGCGGTCCCCATCTCCAGCCTAAGCTGGGGCGACCTGTGTTCCAGCCCATGCAATTTATCACGCAGCGCCTCGAGTTGTTTGTCGAGTTCCTGCTGCGAGGCCTGAGATGCAGCGACCTCCTTCTTCGCCGACTCGTAAACGGGTGTGACTTCCCGGAGGCGTGCTTCCGCGGTGTCTGCTGCGGCCTTGGCCTCGTTGAACTTGCGAAGCATAGGTGAATCAACTGTGGCGCCGGCTTCAGTCGTCACGGGCATTGTTTGGTTGGCGCGGCATTCGGCCTGATAAGCTTCGTAGAATTGTTGAGCGCTCGCGAGTAGTTGGCGTGCCTGGTCGACATCGCGCTGGGCCGTTTCAAATTGCCCACGGCGTTCGTCCAGTGCGGAATTCTTCTTCGCGAAGGCCGCGGCTGCGTCACTACGTTGGCTTTCCAATTGCCTCAACCGATCGCGGGCTTGCTGCATTTCGTTGGGCAATGCCTTTAATTCCTTTGCTAGGTTGCCAAGCGGCGCCGTTGCCTCCGCCAGTTGTTTCAGCGAAGCACGGGCATCGGTGACGCCCGTGAGGGTGTCATTCAATTTGACTAGCTGTCGGCCATCGGCCTGGAACGTGGGATCCGCAGCATCCAACTCGGCAGCAGCTCGTGCGGTCAGTTCCTTCAGGCCCGCGCGCTTCATGCCGGCTTTGGCGCCAACCTCTTTGGCGAGCTCCGCCAACTCGTTCTGCGCAGCGGCCAGATCGGCATCCCGGCGCTGGCGATCTTCAGCAGCTTTGAATTCAGCGTCAGCAAAGGAGTCGATATCGTGTTTGACCGCCTCCAAAAAGGCATGGCCTTGCTCGCCCTCGATGGCCAAGTCCTTGAGTACCTGGGCGAGCGAAGCGAGCTGTCGATCGGACGCGGCACGGTCCAGTCGCACACGCCAATCGTCCGCGCGATGGCCGAGCTTTCGGTCGGAGGCGCTGAGAAACCGTTCCTTGACCATCTGGGCACGGGCGATCACCAGGTTGTCGGCGAGTATTTCCGCCGCCTGCTGCGCCACGCTTTCGCGGTGTTCGTGCTCGTGCCGGCGCGTTTCGGTGAATGGGATGTGGCGCTTGAACCAGCCCACGACGCCGCTGTTTTCCTGTCGAAACGATTCGTAACGCGCTTGAACGTCGCGCAACTCCCCTTCATCCCGCGCGCGTTCCGCTTCCAAGCGGCGCACCGCTTCATCGATGCTGTGGGCCAGCTCACCATGCTCGCCGTCGGCTTGCGCTTGGGCCACGATGCCGGAGAAAACCTCTTGCAGCTCGCGATAATCAGTGGCGCGATTCAACCGTTCGAGCCAGGTCGGGATTTCGAGCATTGGCAGACTCCTATCTAGTGACGGGCGACGTGAAGGCATCGCATCATAATACCCCGCGCGACCACAAGACAAATCGCACGCACAACGCGTCGGAAACCCGTCATGCGGGCCTAAACACGTTTCCACCCGGCGGCTATCATGGGCTTCGTCTTACAGAAGCCATCCTACGATCCAAAACGGCGGTCCCCTTATTATGGCCACGCAACAAATCCTTCTAGCAGGTCGCTGGCAAACCGCCACGGCGACAGGCACGTTCCAAGTTGAGAACCCTGCCTCGGGCGAGCAACTGCCCGACGTTTTTCCGATTAGTGCTTGGAGCGATTGCGATGCGGCTCTGGCGGCGGCGGTCGAGGCGCAGACCGTGTTGCGCCGTACTCCGCCCGAGCGGATCGCGGGATTCTTGAACCGATTTGCCGAGCGGCTTGAGGCGCGATCAGCAGAGATTGTTGACTTGGCGCACCAGGAGACTGGCTATCCCAAGTCACCGCGGCTTGCCGACGTGGAGCTGCCCCGGACGACAGGGCAACTCCGCCAGGCGGCTACCGCGGCGCTGGAAGGCTCGTGGGCCATGCCGACCATCGACACGAAGCTAGGCATTCGCTCGTGCTACGCGGCGCTTGGGCCGATCTGCGTGTTTGGGCCAAATAACTTTCCGCTGGCATTTAACAGCGTCAGCGGCGGCGACTTCGCGGCGGCCATTGCGGCCGGCAACCCGGTGATCGCCAAGGCAAACAGCTCGCATCCAGGCACGACGCGCCTGCTGGCAGAGGAAGCCCATGCTGCCGTCCAGGAAACCGAGCTGCACCCCGCGACCGTGCAACTTCTTTATCGCACAAGCCATGCCGACGGCGAGGACCTCGTGGCCGACACTCGGGTTGGGGCGACGGCTTACACCGGCAGCCGCGCGGCCGGCCTGGCACTCAAACAGGCGGCCGACGCCGCGGGCAAGCCGATCTATCTCGAGCTGTCGAGCATCAACCCCGTCGTTGTCTTGCCCGGTGCGCTAGCCGAACGGGCCGACAAGATCGCGGATGAGTTCACGGCCAGTTGCCTGATGGGCACCGGGCAGTTTTGCACGAACCCGGGGCTGGTCGTGTTGCTGGCCGGCGCGGATGCCGAGTCATTCCTGGCCGAGATCGCCAGACGGTTCGCTGCTGCCGCGCCAGGCGTCCTGCTGTCCAAGGGCGTGGCTCGCTCGCTGGCCGAGAACGTTCAGCAGATCACCAGGGCCGGGGCCAAGGTCATCGTCGGTGGCAAGTCTATGGACGGGCCTGGCTATCGCTATCAGAACACACTGTTAAGAGTTGAAGGAAAGCGGTTTCTGGCAAAGCCCGAAGAGTTGCAAACCGAAGCCTTCGGCAATGCCTCGCTGGCGGTAGTGGCCCGCGACGCGGACGAAGCGGCGGCGGTGCTTGATCGTATGGAGGGCAACCTCACTGGCGGCATCTACTCGGACAGCACCGGCGCCGACGATGCGCTCTATTCACAACTCGAGCCGCACCTCCGGCCGCGAGTCGGCCGACTCTTGAACGATAAGATGCCGACCGGCGTGGCTGTCAGCCCGGCCATGAACCACGGCGGCCCGTATCCAGCGACCGGGCACCCTGGCTTCACGGCCGTCGGCATCCCAGCCAGCCTCCGCCGCTTTGCGATGCTGGAGTGCTTTGATGGCGTGCGGCCCGCGCGGCTGCCGCCCTTGTTGCAGAACAAGAACCCCACCGGCCGTACCTGGCGGCTAATCGACGGCGCCTGGACCCAAGCCGACGTCGCATGAAGCGAGGAAATGCAGCAATGGAATGCAGTTCAAACCTGCCGATCGCAAAATCGCACGAGTGCCCCGGCTGCGGCCAGCCGGTGATCTGCGGCCTGGCCAACGGCCAGACGACCTGCTGGTGCATGCAGTTGGACCGCGTGTTGCCCGTTGCGAATGACCCGGGCGCGCTCTGCTACTGCGAAGTCTGCCTCCGCGAGAGGATTGCGGCAATCCCATCGGCGCAGTCACAGCCAGCAACTGCATAGTTCCTGGATTCGGTCGACACTATGGCCTGGCCGCCGTGTAAGTCAGATCGTCGAGATACAGCTTCACGATCTGGCCGCCTGGGCCGATCGAGAACATGCCGAAGCGATCCAGCCGAGCGTCCTTGGCTTTGTTCTTTTGTCCCGGTTTTAGATTGTGGGTGACGGACTCATCGCCGAGCGTAGCCGTGATCGCGCCCGTTCCGCCGTTGGCCGTGGGATCGTACACGAGCGACCATGTATACGTCTTGCTGGGCCTTAATATTGGGCCGCTGTTTGGCAGGCCGCGAAGTTGCTCAGTCACGGTAAAGGTCGGCAGGAAATAGTGTCCGACCCGCGTCGGGCCGCCGACCTTGATTCCGAGAAAATTACCGGCCTTGTTCGGCGCTTCCTCGCCATCGTCGGTGTGGAACCAGCCGAAACACATATCGGCATCGGGCCCGCCCACGACGAGCACCACTTTTCCGCGGGCTTCGAGCCGGTCGTCGAACGAGAGTGGCCCAATCTTGTCGGCGTAAAAGCCCCACTTGTCGGTTCGCCAGAAAGTGCCGCCGACTTCCCCCTTGGTGCCGCCGGCGAACTGCGTTTGGCTGAAGCCAAAGTTGTGGGCGCCGCCGACGTCGGTCGCTTGATACGTTGCGCGGTTGTCGGACGCATCCCAGTTTGGATCCTGGGTGAAGTCCTGCGTCTGCCCGTTGTACTGGAGATCGTCGAAGTAGATGTTCATCTGGCCACCAGCCTTCATCATGTTCATCACGCCGAAGTGATCGAACACGGTACCCTGCTGCCTGTAGCCCTCGGGCAGGTCAACGCTGAAGCTCGTCGTGCTGGGAAAATGGGTGCGGGCCTCCTGCTTGTGGGTTTCAGGAATGTCGCCCTTTTCCAATTCTCCCGGTTGAGGGGCGTCGCCGTGAAGCGTGAACGTAAATTGGCCTCGACCGCCAGCGGCTTGAGGGTCGTAGTCGAGCTTCCAGGTGTAGCGGGTGCCGTTGTTGGCAATCGGGGTGGGACGAAACTTGCCCGGGATGAACGGAGTGATAAACGTGCCACAGCCTTGGTTCTGACCGGTGATGAGCCGCACGGCCAGCCGAGCGCCGCTGCGTTCGCAGTCCATGTTCATCCCCAGCGAGCCGATCGGCCGCCCGCCGCCGCCCGGCTGTTCGGCGCGAAAGAAACCGAAGAACATCCCGCCGCCAGCCGTTGACTTGGTCAGCGCGAAACTGCCCGAGGCGCTCAGTTTGTCATCGAGAGTCTTAGGCCCGATCTTGGCTGCATAGAAGGCGGGTTCCGAGGCTCGCGTGATCTGGCCTCCCATTTCCCCCGGCGATTTTCCGGCGAAGTGACTTCGGCTATAGCCGAAGTCCTGTGTAATCGTCGGATATTCCTTCGGCACGATCCGGTTGTTGCGGCCTTCCCAGCCCGGATCGCGGTCGAACGATTCGGTCTTCAAAGCGTCGGCCGCCAACGCTGGGGCGACGCCAAGCGCCATGGCGAGGAATGCGACCGTGTTGGAGAGGCTCCAACTCCAATTCCATCGTGCATTGCCAGTCATCGATGCGGTTCCTCGGCAGGCTGCGGACGAAAGAAACGATGGAGGAATTGGACAGCAAAGTCGCGGGTGAAGCAAGCAATTCAACCTGTGCCAAATGGCCATCGACAAGTTATCCCCAGGGGTCTTGTCGCAATACTCGCTCAGCCGAACGGGCAATTTGCCGCATTCGCACGAGCGGTTTTGCGCTTCGATCCGCGACGGATAAGCGCCATTCTTGAAGCCCCTTTGAGAAAGCCATGACGGCGGCCTAGAATCGTGGCCCCTCGGCACGCGCCGTCATCAGGCACACCTAGCTCTGGAAGTAGATGCATGGATACGCAACCAATCGAAGCGGCAACGGATTTTGAATCGGCCGCCGCTGATGAAGCTTCGCTGGTATTCCTCGGGCGGTGGCAGCGACTGGTCAGCACCACCAATTGGGAAAAAGGCCGCATCATCCGCGAGTGGCGTGTCGCGCTGTTGGACGCGGGCGCCTCGGCGGTCGAATGTTCGGACGAGGCCTGGAGCCGCCGAGTCGGCAATGTCAGCCCACAGCACGTCGGCCGCTTACGGCGGGTCGCGGAGCGGTATTTCAAGGTCCGGGAGAAATACGCTGGGCTCTATTGGAGCCACTTTCAAGCCGCGCTCGATTGGGACGACGCCGAGATGTGGCTGGAAGGGGCCGTGCAGAATCGCTGGTCGATATCGCAGATGCGCGAGCAGCGCCGTACGGTGTTGGGCGAGCCGGCGCCGACCGAGCCTCAAGACGACCTGGCAGCCGCCAGCGAATGGGACGAAGACGCCTCTCCGTCGGCGGACCTCAGCCCAACGCTCGCTCCACTGGAAGATGTCGAAGACGGCGAGAATTTCGGCGTCGAACCCGAAGACTCCGACGCCGGCTACGTTTCCGACTTCGAGACGCCACAGGATAGCCCGGTGCGGCCATTCGAGCGGCTGGGCGAGTTGCCCTCCGATTTGTCGGAGGCTTTTGAGGCGTACAAGCTGGCGATTTTGCATCACAAGCTGGCCGGTTGGGCCGAAATCTCGCGAGACGACGTGCTGGCAAGCCTGGACGCGCTTAAGCAGTTGGCGCTTGCGCCGGCGAGCACCTGAGCAGCTATCTGCAACCGGCTTGATTCAAAGCACTTGGGGCTCGATTGGCGACTCGATGAGAGGCCGGCGACAACGCGGCGGCCGGTTGTGAACAGGGGCCTAAAACGCTATATTGAGCGGTCTCGGAAACGCTCAATTTCTTCGCCCTGAGCCGGTCCAACGGACTAGCTTTCGATCGCGGGCGCGACATACGGAAAGGACCAGGCTTGTCGACCGATTCCAACGACCCCGCCGACGACGAACCGCTCGAGCCCACAGGTGAAAGTGCTCTTTCCAGCACAGTGGGATCCGAAGCTTGGAATTCACGTGACTTGAAGTCGCGGC
>JADMIO011283443.1_pt1 | contig 22439 bp, 20 predicted proteins | sample 8958161 | NCBI WGS metagenome assembly JADMIO01 (sample SAMN16585339, study PRJNA669376) | soil metagenome | isolation source: Crop rotation soil | place: USA: Cullars Rotation, Alabama | collected 2011 | reverse complement strand
GGGGCGGCGGGTAACAGCGTTTATCCGCTTGGTCCACCTCTCGTACCTGCCCCGCCTGCCGCACCCGCCCTAGCTGCCGCGTTGATCTCCCGTGGGGCGTCGTCGCGGAGGGCGACGACGATTACTGTTCGATCGTCTTCCCAGCCGTCGACGCCGGAGGGTCCGGGACCGCGGAAGGCGCTCGCCATGATGACGTGACAGACCGTTGACGGCGAGCGAGCACCCTCACGAGCGGCGGCGGCGACGATCGTGCGCGAAGCCTGCAGATGGTCGTCGAACGCCTCGGTGATGCCGTCGGTGACGAAGGCGCACACGTCGCCGGCCATCAGGTCGATGTGTTCTTCCTCGAACCGTGCGTCCTTCAACAGGCCGAGCGGGGGGCCTCCCTCGGAGAGGCTTCGGCCGGCGCCGTCGCGGACGAGCACTCCCGGTGGATGCCCGGCGTTGGCGTACGTCAGCTGTCGTTCGCGTGTGGCCACGCGCGCGACGATGCCGGTGACATACGGGGTGCCGTGCCATTCGTCATGGAACACGTCGGACAGCCGCGCCGCCACCTGCGCGGGGCTGAGCGTCCCGCGAGCGACGTGGCGGAACGCGGAGCGCACAAGCGTCAGGGCCATGGCCGCCGAGATGCCCTTGCCCGACACGTCGGCGAGGAACATCAGGTACGTGCCCGGAGCCGCTTCGACGAAGTCGTAGAAGTCGCCGCCGATCTTCCCGGCCGGCGTCAGGACCGCGGCCCATTCGCATCCGTTCACCGGGGCGGGCACCTCCGGCAGCAGCCGCCGCTGCATCGCCTCCGCCATGGCCAGCTGGGTCTGGATTACCACCTGGGACCGCTCGCGCTCGGTGAGCGCCTGCCGTGTCGCGCGCAGATGCAGCCAGAGATACACGGCGACGCCCAGCGCGGCGGAGAGCACGACGTCGCTGACCCAGTCGAGCTCGAGCTCGGAAGGCTTGAAGGCGCGAATCAACGCCGCTTCGAAGAGGCCCGCCACGGCGAAGAACCCGAGCGCCACCGCGATCGCCTGCGCGAATGCCCTCGACTTCACGACGAGCGACGTCTCTCGTGCCGGGGCCCGCGCGCCGGCCGTCAACGACGGACTGGTGGATTCGCTCGCGCCCTCGTGCAAGCCGGTTACAGGCGGCCGGGCGGTGAAGAGTCCCGCCACCAGGGCGGAGACGTCAGCCACGAGTCGCGGTCCGGATGACATGTCTCGCTCACGGTGCGGCGTGATCGGTGACCCATGCCACCGCCTCGAGCAGGCGACGATCGAATTCCGCGAGGTTGTCGCTGAAGCGGTGGTTCGACGCCTTCACGATCCACAGCCGCTTCGGCTCCCTGGCCGCCTCGAGCACCTTCTGCGCCTCGGCCAGCGGCACGAACTCGTCGTCGGTGGACTGGATGGCCGCCACCGGTGCCGGGCTCACCCGCTCGACGATCGCCGCGACGCTGAAGGTCGGCTCGTTCGGCACGGAGTGAGTCACGTAAATCAGGCTGTCCTTCCACCGCCACCCGAGCTCGTTCAGGTTCGGCAGACCCAGGCCGATCACCCCCGCGATCGCGCTCTTCGTCTGCGGGTCGGTCGCCGCCAGCACCGACAGGCCCGCCCCTTCGGACACGCCAATCAGCACCGGCCGCCGCCCCGATCCGCGGCCTGCGTAGTCGGCGAGCGCCTTGTAGTCGCCCGGCTCGTCTTCCGGCCGCAACGTCGCCTTGCCCGACGTGAAGCTCTCGAGATACGCCCGGACGTCGAAGCCGACGACGAAGAAGCCACGGGCGGCGAGCGCTTCGGCCACGTGGGGTCCAAGGTGGATCCACCCGCCATCGCCGCTCGACACGATCACGGGGGTGCCGCCACGCGTCCCGTACAGGTGAAGCGTCTGCGCCCGGCCGCGCAGGTTGATGACATCGGCGGGCTGGGCTCCCGCCCGGTGGCTCGACAGCAACACGCCGCACATCGTGACGGCCACCAGACTCTGTCGAGAGGCTGCGCGCAATGACATCTGTCACTTCTCCAGTGCCGGCGCCATCCATCGAATGGCGTCGAGCAGCGCGTCGGTGAATGCGGCCTTGCCGCCGGAGAATCGATGGTTCTTCGCGTCCACGGTATACAAGCGCCTGACCGGCGTATCCGGCCCGAAGAGGTCGCGCGCCCGCGACGCGGGGAAGTACTGGTCGCGACTGGACTGGATGACCGCGCAGGGAACCAGTCCGAGACCGGGGATGCGCGCGTACGGCTCGAAGGGCCACTGGCGATGCGTCTCCCCTCCGGGGCCGTCGTCCGTTTCGTCGTCGGGGCCGTTGACCTGAAGGTCCTCGCCCTGGTCGAGGCCAATCGCCACGACTCCCTGGAGCGGACGGACCGCCGGCTCCGCGCCGGCGAGGACGGCGAAGGCCGCGCCCCTCGACCAGCCCGTCAGGATCGCGGGCGTCGCCGCGTCCAGCTGCATCGCGCTCCGCGCGCGAGCCAGGATCTGCGCGTATTCCTGCGCCAGCTGCGTCGCGTTGACGAGGGCGCCGCGCGGGCGATCGAGCTTGAGAAAGGCGCGCGCGCTGAAGCCCACCACCCGGTAGCCGGCGCGGCCGATCGTGCGAAACATGTCCACGGCGGTGCCGAACCATCCGCCGTCGCCGCTCGCGAACAGCACGAGCACGCCGCTGCCGGCCGGGGCCTGCGGAACGGAGACGTGGAGCTCGAGCGGTTTGCCGTGCAGCAGCACCGACGTCGAGCGCTCGTGCACGGGCGCCTCCGGCTGCGTGCGGAGATGCGGGTTCGCGACGCACGCCGGCAGCGCGAGCGCAACCGCCATGACAGCGATGCACAACGGGATGCAGACGTCTCGAAGTGACCGGCCGTGCATGCCGTTACCGATCGACGGACGGATCTCCGCCAGACAGCGCGAGCAGGTGCGCTTCCATCCGCCGGATTCTCTCGAGCTGTTCGCGCTGGAGCGCGAGGAAGTCCGCCCATTCACGTTCCCGCACGGCATCGAGCTTCGCGTGCAGTCCCATGATCTCCAGCTCCGCGCGGAGATTGACTTCGTAGTCGTTGCGGGCGTCGAGGCGATCCTTCGCGGCCACGCGGTTCTGGCTCATCATGATCACCGGCGCCTGGATCGCCGCGACGCACGAGAGCACGAGGTTCAGCAGGATGAACGGGTAGGGATCGAACGGGCGCGCGAGCTGCTCGTTCACGATCATCCAGACCACGAGACCCATCATGAACAGGCAGATGAACGTCCAGCTGCCGCCGAACCGCGCCACCTGATCCGCCACGCGCTCCCCGAACGTCTGTTGGGCGTCGAACGCCCGGTTCGGGTCAACCGTGCTCGGTTTGCGTGTCAACACGCGCGCGAGCACCCGCCGCTCGAACTCGCTGAGGCGACGGAGCTCGCGCTCCAGGTCGCCCTCGATCGCGGCGGTGACCGGAAACGGCGCGGCGCCGGCCACGACCATCCGTCGCAGGAGTCGGGGCGCGGCCACCAGTGCTGCCGCCCCGGTCAGGGCGACGAGCACGTGCACGGGGCCGCCGTCCGGCGCCGTCACGCCGAGGTGCTTGAACAGCCATCCTCCCACCAGGCCGCCCAGCGACCCGAGCGCCAGATCGCCGATCACGCCGAACTCCCGGCGGCTGCCCATCGCGAAGCGGACCAGCCAGCCCGCCAGGAATCCGCTCATCATCCACGTCAGCACCGTGTGCATGCGAGGCCTCCCTGAAGTTCCATCGGAGCAGTAGACGCGATCGTGGTGAGCGGCAGATGAGCTCCGGATTAATTCCCGTTCATGTTTCCCGGCGCTCCCGCGCCAGCCGCGAGCGCGGGTCGCACAGCCGCTACGGGACCGGCTGAAGCCGGCCCCTGCATGAGCACAGGCCGATCAGTGCGCGGCTACCCGGTGCCCGAAGCTCTCGATCGCCTCGTCTTCGGTGTCGAAGCATTCGAAGACGTTCACGAGCTTCGTGATCACCAGGAGATCACTAAGCCGCTTCGTCAGGCCGAACAGCTTGACCACGCCGCCGCGGTTCCGGGCGGCGCTGAACGTCTCGACGAGCTCGCCGATGCCGCCGCTGTCCACGTACCGCACGTCGCCGAGGTCGAGCACGATGCGGCTCCGATCCTCGTCCAAGAGATCCCGGACGCGGTCCGGCAGTGACCGCCCCGCATCGCTCAAGACGATGTCGCCGTGCACCGTGACCACGGCGACGTCACCAACCATCCGATCCTGGATGCGCATGATCCGTTCCTTGGGTGGCGGCTCGGAGCGGAAGGTGGATCCCTTCACCGTTCTCGCTGCCATCTGGGACCATTTCACCCAATCGAACTGAACGGATGCTGAGGCGCTGATTAACTCGCGTTAATGGACAGGCGGCTGTCGGAGGGCTGTTCCGGAGGTCTGGCACCGCGGGCGGCGCTGGAGTCGGGCAGCGCCGGAAAACGGACGGTGAAGGTGCTTCCTTCGCCGGGCCGGCTGCTGACGTCGATCGTCGCCGCGTGGCGCTCCGCGATCCACTTGGCCAGCGCGAGGCCGAGGCCGGCCCCGCCGTGCGACTGCCGCGACCGCGCCGGATCGGCTCGATAGAACCGTTCGAACACATGCGGACGGGCGTCGGGCGAGATACCCGTCCCGGTGTCGGTGACCGCAACCTGGGCAATGCCCTTCGCGCAGGAGAACGTCACCGAGATCCGCCCTCCGGCGGGTGTGAACTTGATCGCGTTGTCGAGCAGGATGAGCAGGAGCCGCTCCAGCCAGCCCGCGTCGCCCCTGACCATGATCCGGTCGCCCGCGTCGCACGTCAGCGTGATGCCCCGCGCCGCGGCCACCGGCTCGATCTGCTCGGCGACGGATGACGCGAGCGCGCCCAGATCGACCGGCTCGCCGACGATCGCAATCTCGCCGCCTTCCGCTCTGGCCAGTGTCAGGATCTGATTGATGAGGCGCGACAGCCGATCGAATTCGTCGATTTGACCGGCGAGCACCTGCCGGAGATCCTCGGGCCGCGACGACGGCCGCAGGGCGAGCTCGGCCTCGCCGCGAAGGATCGCCAGCGGTGTCCGGAGCTCGTGCGCGAGCGCGGCGCTGAACTGGCGCATCTCCCCGACCGATTGCTCCACCCGCGCCAGCGCCTGGTTGAAGGCCAGCACCACCTGATCGAGCTCGTCGCCGGTTCCCCGTACCGACAACCGGTCGTGCAGGTTCGTGATGCTGATCGCCTGCGCGGCGTCGGCGACCCGGGTGAGCGGCGCCAGCGCGCGGCCGGCCAGCCAGCGGCCCACGAGCGCCGCGCACACGAGACCGCCGAGGATTTGCCAGAACAGCAGCCGCTCGAAGCCCGCCACGGTGCTGTCCTCCCGATCCAGCAGCTCGCCCACCTGCACCACGTACATCTCGCCCGCGGCCGGAGAGATGACCCTGCTCGACAGGCGCAGCCGTCCGCGATCGGTCTGCACGTCGCGCGGTCCCGGGTTGTCGCGAAACTGCGCCACTTCGTCGGGCGTGTAATGGAGGCCCAGCGCCTCGAGGCCGGGCGACTGCACGAGCAGACGGCCGTCGCGGCCGTCGTACACCTGGTAATAGTCGGTCGCGTCGTCGATGAACGCCGCTTCCTCCGAGTCCTCCTGGTTGTAGACGAGCACCGGCGTGCCGTTCTTGAACTGCAGGTAGCCGTGCAGGCCGCGGGCTTTTTCGTCCAGGCTGTCCGTGGCGTCGGCGTCGAGCTGGCGCACGAGCAGGGAATGATTGCCGATCGCCAGGAGCGTAACGAGCAGCGCGAGCATGCCCGTGTAGACGATCGTCAGCGACGTGCGGAGCGGGAGCGGCTTCACGTGGGCTTGTCGGTGAGCACGTAGCCGACGCCGCGGACGGTGTGGATCAGCGGCACGGCGGCGCCCCGATCGATCTTGTTCCGGAGCGAGTTGATGTGCACCTCGACGACGTTGCTGATGCTGTCGAAATGGATGTCCCAGACGTGCTCGATGATCAGCGAGCGTGTCACCGGCCGGTCGCAGTTGCGGACCAGGAACTCGAGCAGCGCGTACTCCTTCGGCTTCAGGTCCACCGCATGGCCGCCGCGGGTCACCTTGCGGCGAATCGTGTCGAGCTCCAGGTCGGCGACGTGCAGCTTCGTCTCGCGCGGCTTGCCCCGCCGCATGAGCGCCCTGATGCGGGCCGAGAGCTCCGCCAGGATGAACGGCTTGCCCATGTAGTCGTCGGCGCCGCCGTTGAGGCCCGCGACACGCTCCTCCGGAGATGCCTGGGCACTGAGGATCAGCACCGGCAGCTCGGCCTTCTGCGCCCGGATGTCGCGCAGGACCTGGAATCCGGATCGCCCGGGCAGCATCAGATCGAGGACGACGCAGTCGTAGTCCACCATGTGGGCCTGCACGCCCGCCTCGTCGCCGTCGTTGAGGACGTCGACGGCGAACCCCTCTTCCTCGAGGCCCTTCTGGATGAAGCTGGCCACCTTCCGGTCGTCTTCCACCACGAGGATGCGCATAAGCCTTGCTGCAATCTTACGTCCTGGGCCGCCAGACCCGGGATCGGTGGCCGCCGCCGCGCGCCGGTGGTGAACGTCGGCTATTCTGGGATCGGTGATGCGATCCCGCCCGACCCCGCTGGTGTTCATCGGTCTGCATCTGCTGGCGTCCACGGCCGCGGCCGCGGCATTTGCGTGGCACTTCGGCCAGGGCTGGCGTGCCGTGGCGGCGCACGTTCTCCTGCTGGCCGAATGGGACCTGACGTGGCTCGCCATCGTCACCGCGGCGGCCGCGGTCGGTGCGCGCGAGGGCGCGCGCTGGCCCGGGCAGACGTTCCGGCTCGCGCTCGCCGCGACGGGCACGCTGCAGGTGTATCTCTACGCCCTGAACGCCGTCAGCAACATGTCGTGGGGGCGCAACATCAGCGGCCATCTGGTGGCCGCGTTCTTTCCGACGGTGTGGTCGGGCCGCGAACCGTTTCCAGTGGGCCCGGCCGGCATCAGCCTCTTCGCCGCCGGCACGCTCGCCGTCCTGACGGCGGTGTGTGGCTGGTGGGGTCCCGGCGTGTCGGTCACGGCGCGTGCAGGACGCGCGCGCCGGTTCCGGCGTGCCGCCGCCGCGGTGGTGATGGCGGTGCTCTTCGGCGCCACGCTCCACCGGGCCGTCCGCGGCCGCGACGATCTGCTCTGGAAGCAGGAGTTGATGGCGAGCTTCCTGCGCCCCGACGGGTTCGCGTTCGAGCCCACCGCACGGCGCTATGCCGTGGCCGAGCGCGACGCCGCCCTGCACGCGTCGTACCCGCGGCGCGTCGCCACCGCCCGCCGCAAGCACGTCGTCCTCATCATCGTCGATTCGCTGCGCGCCGACCGGATGCAGGTCTACGGCTATCAACGGCCGACGACGCCGTTTCTCTCGCAGCTGGTGCACGCCGGCCGCATGAAGAAGGTGGAGGCGGCGTTTTCCACCTGCTCGGAATCGTTCTGCGGCATCACGAGCACGCTGGCCGGGCGCGAGTTCCGCGACATCAGCGCGCACACGTTCCAGCTGCAGGACGTGCTGCGCGACGAGGGGTATCAGACGTGGTTCATGCTCTCGGGCAACCACCGCGCGTGGAACGGGCTGCCGCAGTTCTACCGCGCGAGCGCCGGCACGCTCTTCGACGGCTCGCAGACCGAGCGCTACACCATGGACGACGACCGTCTGGTGCTCGAAGGTCTCGAGCGCGTGCCGCCGGCGTCGCTCGACCGGCCGGCGTTCTTCTACATCCACCTCATGTCGCCGCACTATCTCGGCGTGCAGTTCCCGCAGTCACACGTCTTCACGCGCCAGGACGACTCGGTGAGCCCGGGCCTGGAGCCGTACAAGATCCTGGAGCAGTTGAACAAGCCGGATCGGTACGACGACAAGGTGCTGCAGGCCGACGGCGTCATCCATCAGGTGTTCGACGCGCTGGCCGCGAAACACTACCTGGACGATGCGATGGTGGTGGTGACCGGCGACCATGGCGAGGGGCTCGGCGAGCGGCACTGGGCGCACGGCTGGAACCTGTACAACGAGGACATCCGGATTCCGCTGCTGATCTACGACACGCCGCAGGCGCGCTACCCGGACCTGTCCTTTGCCGTGCAGGTGGACATCGTGCCGACGATTCTCGACCGCCTCGGCCTGCCGATCCCGGCCTCGTGGGAAGGCCAGTCGCTGCTCGCGCCGACGCGCCAGCGCTTCACCTACCACCAGACGTACTTCGTGCCGAACCGCTTCGCCGTGCTGTATCGCAACGGCCGCGCGCTGTTCAAGTTCATCGCGACGCCGCAGTACGGGAGCGAGGAGCTGTACGACCTGAGGGCCGACGCGGCCGAGGCGCGCAACCTGGTGACCGATCAGCCCGCGCTGGCGTCGCTGCTGCGGGAGAAGCTGCACACATACCTCTCGGACCAGCCGTAGCCTGCTTGCCGCAGCGGGCCGCGGCTTAGAATCCAGTCATGGCGCAGCGTTCCGAACCCAGTCCTCTCGCGCCGCGAACAGCCGAGGAGGCGGGGCGCGACTTCGACCTCGGCTTCGGGTCGGTCGTCGGCCGCGAGAGCCGCCAGCGTCTGCTCAACCGCGACGGGTCGTTCAACGTCGTGCGGTCCGGGCTGGGATGGCTCGAAGGGTTTGCGCCGTACCACCAGCTGCTGACGATCTCCTGGCCCGCGTTCCTGGGATGCGCGGCCGCGTGCTACTTCCTGTTGAACATGCTCTTTGCCCTGGCGTTCGTGGCGGCGGGAGACGATGCCCTCTCCGGCCCCGGCGCGGCCATGCTCGGCGGCCGGTTCGGCCGCGCGTTCTTCTTCAGCGTGCAGACGTTCGCCACCATCGGCTATGGCCAGATCGGTCCGAACGGCCTGACCTCGAACATCCTCGTCACGATCGAGGCGCTCGTCGGCCTGATGTATCAGGCGCTGGCGACCGGCCTGCTGTTCGCGCGATTCTCGAGGCCCACGGCCTCGGTGATTTTCAGCCGCCGGGCCGTCATCGGACCCTACGACCAGGGCCTGGCGCTGATGTTCCGGATTGCGAACCGGCGCCGGAACGAAATCCTTCAGCTCGACGCGCAGGTGCTGTTCAGCGAGATGAAGCCCGACGCCCGCGGCGCCGCGACCCGGCGCTACCGGGCACTGCCGCTCGAGCGGAACATGGTGACCTTCTTTCCCTTGTCCTGGACGATCGTCCACCCGATCGACCACGAGAGCCCGCTGGCCGGAAAGACCGCCGAGGATCTGCAGCGGAGCCAGGCCGAGATTCTCGTGCTGCTCTCGGGGATCGACGAAACGTTCGAGCAGACCGTCCACGCGCGCTCGTCCTACCGCGCGGACGAGATCGTGTGGAACGCGCGGTTCCAGTCGATGTATCTCACCCCGGACGCGCGGTCGCGCGTGGCGGTCGACGTGAGCCGCATCCACGAGATCGAATCTGTCTGACAGAGGCAGGAACGTGGGAACACGCCCGGGAGAACGCGGCGTCGCCTTCGGCGGCTATCGATTCGAGGCCGGCAGCGGACGCCTGTGGTCGGGCACGCGCGAGATCCGGCTGACGCCGAAGGCGTCCGCGGTGCTCGAGCAGCTCGTCGCGCATGCCGGCGAGCCGGTCTCGAAGGAGCAGCTGTTCACCACGGTCTGGAACGGCGCCGCCGTGAGCGACGACGCGCTCACGTCGTGCATCCAGGAGCTGCGCCGGTCGCTCGACGACGATCCGAAGCAGCCGCGCTTCATCGAGACACGGCACCGCCGCGGCTATCGATTCATCGCGCCACTCTCCGGAACCGCGCCGGCGGACACCGGCAGCGATCGCACGCCCGCGGAGGACGGTGAACGCGCGCCCGAGCAGGAGATCCGGTTCTGCCGCACGTCGGACGGCGTCTCGCTCGCCTACTCCCTCGTCGGCAGCGGACCGTACATCGTCCGCGTGCTGGGCCACTTCACCCACCTCGAGGCCGAATGGCAGTGGCCCGATTTGCGGCGCTTCTGGGAGCAGCTGGCGGAGACGCATACGGTGGTGCGCTACGACGGTCGCGGGATAGGGCTGTCTGATCGCTACCACGGCGACTTCACGGAGGACACGCGGCAGCGCGACCTCGATGCGGTGCTGACCGCGATCGGCGCGGAGCCGGCGGTTCTGCTGGGAATATCCGAGGGCGGCTGGACCGCGGCGACCTATGCCCTCGCGCATCCCGCGCGCGTCACGCACCTCGTCCTGTACGGAGCGTATTGCCGCGGGGCGCAGGCGCAGCCCCGGCATGATCCGGAGGAGGATCAGGCGCTCCTGACGCTCATGCGCAAGGGCTGGGGCCGCGACACGCCGGCGTTCAGGCAGATCTTCACGAGCCAGTTCTTCCGCGCCGACGCCGACCCGACGTTGATCGCCCACTTCAACGAGCTGCAGCGGCTGTCGGCCGATCCCGAGACCGCGGCCCGCTACCACGAGTCGTGTCACAGGCGAGGAGACGGGCGCGACCTGTTCCGGCGCCTGACGCTTCCCACGCTCATCGTCCACAGCCGCGAGGATCTGGCCGTGAGCGCCGACGAGGGGCGCCTGCTCGCGTCGATCATTCCCGGCAGTCAGCTCGTGCTGCTGCCGAGCGGCACGCACTATTTCCCCACCGACGCGGCCGTGGTGACGAAGGCCACAGGGGCGATCGCCCGTTTTCTCAGACAACCCGGCACGCCCTCACCGGGGCAGTGATGGATTGACAGGCTACCGCTTCGAGATCATGCCGATCAGCGCGAATTGCACCGGTTATACGATGAAATGATTCAGGGCGCCGGGGCCGGCTGAGGCGCGGGCGCCGCAACGTCGGTTCCGCCTGCAGGCCGCCGCCGGGCACCGGGAAGTCCCGAGAAGTCCCTGGGTTTCGTGAACTCCCCGTTTTCCACCACGTTACTCTGGAACGCACGATAGAGATGCTGATAGCCGACGAGGCGTTCCTGGCCGCCCTCGTCCGTCCAGTACTCCATGTTGCGTCCCCAGAGCGCTTCCGCCTCTGCCTTGTCGGTGACGAGGACCAGCGTCATCTCGTAGATCTTGTCGCCCGCCTTCATCCTCACGCGCGGATCGCGCCACACGTTGGAGGTCCACAGCCGGTCCGGAAAGCCCTTCTCCATTCGATATTGCGCCGACGGGATGTAGACCTTGTTGTCGAACACGCGCGCGCCCACACGCACCGAGTGCGGGATGAACCATGGAGAGCGCGTCTCCAGCACGACGCTGGAAAATTTCTTCAGGAACGACCAGTCCCGGACCGGCGTCGTCACGACCTCGCCCCGCTGCCAGAATGCCGGGCGCACGAAGATGTTCAGCCCGTGCTCCACGACGACGCGCCCGGACACGTTCGCGGGCTCGGGCGCCGCGATGCGCAAAATGACGAGGGCAACGACCACGACCGCGAGCACGGCGAGCGCGCCCCGCTTCACGAGCCTTCCTGCACCTGTTCCCATCCATCCACTCCCCATGGCCGGATCATAGTCCGTCCGCGGTGTTCCCCCGGACCACGATGCCTCATTGCCTCACGCCCGAGTTTCGCGTATCGTCCCGGTGAAACGGGAGGGAATGGTCGATGAAGTCGTGCAGGCACGTTCTGTCCGGGCCCGCGTGGTCAGCGCCAGGCTTCTGCGTGCGCGCGCTGCTCCTGGCCGCCGCCGCAGGGCTGGCCGTGACGGTGCTGCTGTCGGGCAACCTGGCCGCGCAGCGGGGTGGAAGTACCGCCAGCCGCGAGACGGAATGGCGGTGGTTCGGCGCCGACGCCGGCGCGACCCGATATTCCCCGGCCGATCAGATCAACGCCGGCAACGTCGGCAAGCTCGAAGTGGCCTGGCGGTGGTCGGCGCGCAACTACGGCCCCACGCCGCCGACCCAGATGCAGGTCAGCCCGCTCGTCATCAACGGCGTGATGTACACGACCGCCGGCGACTACCGCGACGTCGTCGCCATCGACGCCGCGACCGGACAGACTTTGTGGCACTGGCGGCCCACCGGTGAGCTGACGCGATGGCACGACATCATCGAGCCCGTCGCCCGGCGATCCGGCCGTGGCGTGAGCTACTGGACCGACGGCGCGGGCGACGAGCGCATCTTCGTGGTGATGAACAGCTACATGCTCGTGGCGCTCGACGCGAAGACGGGACGTCAGGTGACGACGTTCGGCCGCAACGGCGTCGTCGACATGATGGACAACCTGCGATGGGGCGAGCGGCCCGGTCTGCCTCGCGAAGGCCGCGTCGCCAATACTTCCCCGCCGGCGATTCTGGGCAACGTGCTGGTGGCGTCCATCTCGATGCACACGGGCAGCACGCCCAACCTGCCGGGCGCCTCGATCAACGAAAAGTGGCCGATGAACATCCCCGGCGACATCGTGGCCTACGACACGAGGACGGGGAAGGTGTTGTGGCGCTTCAACGTGATCCCGCGCGCCGGGGAACCGGGCAGTGAAACCTGGCTGACGCCGGATCCCTCGTTGTGGCAGGTGCCGAACGGCCTCAACGCCTGGGCGATCGAGAATCCAAGGCTCCGCGAGGCCCCGAACCTCTACACCGGCAACGCCGGCTTCTGGGCACCCGTGACGGCGGACCCGGAGCTGGGCCTCTTCTTCGTCGCCACGGAAACGCCCACCAGCGATTACTTCGGCGGCTACCGGCCCGGCAACAACCTGTACGGGAATTCGCTCATCGCGATCAACGCGCAGACGGGCAAGCGCGTCTGGTACTTCCAGCTCACCCATCACGAGATCTGGGACTACGACCCGCCGACCGCTCCCATCCTCGCGGACATCACGGCCGACGGCCGCCCGGTCAAGGCGGTCATCCAGCTCACCAAGCAGGGATTCGCCTTCGTGTTCGATCGCGCAACGGGGAAGCCCGTGTGGCCGATCGAGGAACGGCCCGTTCCCAAATCCGATGTTCCCGGCGAATGGACGTCGCCGACGCAGCCCTTCCCGACCAAGCCGCCCGGTCTCGACCTGCAGGGTCTGTCGGAAAGCGATCTCGTTGATTTCACGCCCGAGATCAAGGCCGAGGCGCTTCGCGTGGCGAAAAGCTATCGTCTCGGCAAGCTCTATACGCCGCCGTCGCTCGTCAACGCGCCCGATGGGACGATGGGCACGATCAGCGGGCCGACGGGAGGGGGAACGATCAACTGGCCGGGAGGCGCGGTCGATCCGGTCAACGACATCCTGTATGTCGCCACGCTGACCTCGATCGGCAAGTTCCAGCTCATGGAAGGATCGGCAGGCACGGGCGTTCGCTACCACGACACCCGGGGCATGAGAAACGCCGGCCCACCGCTTTCGGTATTCGGCCTCCCGATCTTCAAGCCGCCGTACGCTCGCGTCACGGCGATCGACCTGAAGACCGGGAACCGCCTGTGGATGGTGCCGCACGGCAACACGCCCGAGGCGATCAAGGCCAACCCGAAGCTGAAGGGCGTCGACATCCCGAATACCGGCGCACCGGCTCGCGGGTCGGGCCTGCTCGTCACCAGCACGCTCCTGTTCGGCGGCGAGGGTCTGTCCGGCGCGCCCGTCCTGCGCGCGTGGGACAAGATGACGGGGGCGACCGTCGCCGAGATCAAGCTGCCCGGCGCCACCACCGGCTTCCCGGTGACCTACACGAAGGGCGGCAAGCAGTACATCGCGGTGGCGGTGCTGCGGTCCGGAGAGTCGTCGGAGATCGTCGCGCTCGCGCTGCCGTAGGCGGTCGCGTCGGACGCTCGCATCAGCGAAGCCTGAAACTGCGCCGAAGCCGTTTCAGGCCTTCTTCGATCGTTCCGGTCGCGAGCGCGCCATATCCGAAGACGAGTCCGTCCTGCGCCGCGCTGCCCGCAGAGAAGTGCGCCAGCGTGCGCACCAGCACCCCCGATGCCTCGGCACGAGCCACGACCCGATTCAGGTCGATCGTGGCACCCGGCGCGCTCCGAGCCGCCACGTGCAACCCGGCGCCGGAAGGCACGAGCCGAAGCCACGCGCCGAAATCGCGGCGAATCGCCGCGCAGATCATCTCGTGACGTGCCGCGTACTCCCGCGTCAGCTTGCGGATGTGGCGCCCGAGCAGGCCGTCGTCGATGAAGCGGGCGAGCGCGGCCTGCGTCGGGAGCTCGCCGTGCCAATCCATGAGCTGCTTGGCTGACCGGAATGGTCCACGCAGCGAGGCCGGCGCGACGACGAAGCCGACCCGCAGCGCCGGCAGCATGACCTTGGAGAACGAGCCCACGTAGACCACGCGGCCGCTTCCGTCCAGGCTCTGCAGCGGGTCGAGCGGCCGCCCCTCGAACCGGAACTCGCTGTCGTAGTCGTCCTCGATCACGAGCCCGTTCCGCCGCTCTGCCCACGCGAGGAGGGCGCGGCGGCGTGCCAGCGACATCGGAATCCCGAGGGGAAACTGGTGCGACGGCGTGACGTAGACCAGCCGCGCCGCCCTCGGCACAGCGGACACCACGAGCCCTTCGTCGTCGACCGGAACGCCCACGACACGTGCGCCCAGGGTCTGGAAGAGCAGACGTGCGGGCGGGTATCCGGGCTCCTCGACGGCCACGGTGTCGCCGCGTGCGAGCACGACGCGCCCGATCAGGTCGAGCGCCTGCTGCGCGCCCTGCGTGACGATCACGTCGTCCGCGCTCGCGCGGACCGCGCGCGAGATCCCGGCGTGGCGCGCGATCGTCGCTCGGAGTCCGGCGTGGCCGCTCGGGTCGCCGTACCGGCTCCAGTCGAGGGTTCCGGGCCGAAGCTCTCGAGCGACGAGCCGCCGCCAGACGGTGAACGGAAACAGCGCGGCGTCGGGAGACCCGACGCGGAAGTCGTAGGCCGGCCCGACCGCACGAATCGGCCGCGGTTCGTGAATGGCCCTCCACAATGGTTGGACCTGCACACGCCCCTCGGGGGCACGACGCGCACGCGCCGGACCGGCCACGCCGGCGCAGACGAACGTGCCGGCACCGACGCGACCGGTGAAGACGCCTTCCGCGATCAGACGCTCGTAGGCCAGCGACACCGTGTTGCGAGACACGTCGAGGCGGCGGGCCAGTTCCCTCGTCGCGGGCAGGCGCTCGCCTGGCCGCAGCCGGCCATCGAGCACCGCGTCGAACAGTTGCCGGTAGATCCGTGCGGTGAGATCGCCCCGGCCCTTCAGCGTCACGTGGACGTCCATGTCAGCCACTCTGAAATGGCCCTGTCGTCGTTGTCAATATTGGCTCTTGTGGGGTGCCAATTGGCGCCATACAGTGGCCTGGTGATTTTGCGCAGCTCGAAGGAATTCAGAGGACGGACGATGAAGCCACGCATCAACTATGGAGAGGTCGCCCCGGGGGCCTACGCGGCGATGGACGCTCTCGACCGGTATCTCGCGACGTGTGATCTCGAAAAGGCGCTCCTCATGCTCGTGCAGCTCCGCGCCTCACAGCTGAACGGATGCGCCTACTGCCTCGACATGCACTGGAAGGACCTGCGCGCCGCCGGGGAACAGGAGCAGCGCCTGTACTCGCTGGCGGCCTGGCGCGAGTGCCCCTGGTACACCGACCGGGAACGCGCGGCGCTGGCATGGACGGAGGCCGTGACGCTCATCGCGAGCGACCACGTGCCCGATGCCGTGTATCGCGAGGTGAAGCCCCACTTCAGTGAGCCGGAACTGGCCGGGCTGACGCTCGCCGTGGCCGCAATCAATGCCTGGAACCGGTTGTCGATAGCCGGACGGCTCGTGCCCGGCACGTACCAGCCGGCACAACCGGTCGCGTGAGGACGTTCAACCCACTGGCAGGAGACAGGTCACATGCACACGCAGACTCTCGACGGCGTCGTCAGAACCGCGCGCATGGAGTGGAAGCCTCTGGTCGAGAGCGGAGTCGACACGAGAGGCATCTCCGTCAAGGGTCTGCGCACGGATCCGGCCACCGGTCGCGCACCGAGTTTCCTGCTGCGGTTCGAGCCCGGCGCCAGCTACCCGTACCACGATCATCCGGCGGGGGAAGAGCTCTTCGTGCTCTCGGGCCGTTGCGAGATCGAAGGTGCCGTGCTCGAGGCAGGCGACTATCTGTACACACCGCCGGGATGCAAGCACTCGGTGCGAACCGATACGGGATGCACGCTGCTGTTTCAGGTTCCCGAGGAGGTCGTGATTCTGTGACGGGTCGTGAACGGCGGCGGCTGGATGTTCATCGCGCCTGCGCCGCGAACGCGTCGCCGACGCTCAGGGCGAGCGCAGACGTGTTCGCGTGGGCGACGTTCGACGTCACCGCGACGACGATGCCGCGGTCGCGCAGCGTGGTCAGCGACGCTACCATGCCGCCGGCCAGCTCGCCGTTGACGCTGCCGCCGTTCGCCAGGCCGACGCGCACCAGGTCGGACGGCGTGGAGTAGGACGCCATCTTCCCCGCGCAGCACGCCAGGTCGCGCATGTACATCAGCCGGCGTCCACGGCGGGGATCGTTGTCATCGGATCTCGGGACGTAGAACGTCGCGCGGTCGCCTGGCAATGGATACTCGGGGGCCATCAGGCCGATTGGCTGCCAGATCAGGTGACGCATCATCGTCAAGGGCGGGAAGTCCTCGCCCGGCTCCCCGATCGCCTCGGGACTCCACGCCATCGCGTCGTCAGCGCCGGTGTCCGTCAGCCCGAGCGACGCAATGGCAGCGGCCGGGATGGCGGCTGCTGCCGTGCCGATGTTGAATCGCGTCTTCGGCGTCACCGGCGTCTCTGTGACGACGTCCCGCCATCCGAACCCTTCGGCCCAGATGACGTCCCGGCCCATGCCGACCGCAACCGACACCCCCGGCAGGTTCTGCTCGAGAATGGCCGCGCGCACGCGCTCCCGCGCGCGCCCGACCGCCGCCGCATACTGCGGCGACGGTGACGAATGCATGACCGATGGGACGTCCTGCGAATGCGCGAAGAGAGGCGCGGCCACCACGACCGCATGAGTCAGAAAGGCGGCGAACGCCGCGATGAGGACGCCCACGGCCAGCACGGTGCGTGCGGCCCAGGCCGTGAGCCGGTTCCGCGCCGCCCGCACGCCGAGCACGACACCGGCAATCATCAGCAGCATGCCGATGACCGCGGCACCGGGCGCGTCGTCCGCGTTCGCGAAATAGATGCCCATCGCCCCGATGGCCAGGGCGAGAGCGATGAGAACGGCCGCCTTCAGGTTGTTCACAGTGAATGTCATGTCCGCCACTGTGAGCGAAGGCCGGCCGCGAAGTCCTCACCGAATCATGAGCGGACCATGAGATTCGAATGAGGCGCGGCGGCGCACCTATTTTCCGGGCGACACGAGCTTGAAACGGTCGACACGATTGCCGGCCGGGAACTCGGCGACGTAGACGTTCCCCTTCGAATCGGTCGAGATGCTGTGAATGTAACCGGCAAACTCACCACCGTAGTAGCCACGCTGCCCGAACGAGCCGACCGTCTCCAGCGTGTCACGCCGCACGATCCAGACCTTCCGGTTCTGACCGTCGGCGACGTAGACGAATCGCTGGCCGGGATCGGCCGAGAAGGACACGTCGTCGACCGTCCCCATGCTGTCGATGCCTGATGGGTACGCCTCCTTCACGAACGTGCCGTCCTTGCGGAAGACCTGAAAGCGGCGGTTCGACATGTCGCAGACGTACAGCAGCCCGTCCTTGCTCATCTTGAGGCAATGAACGAGCCCGAACTGCGCCGCTGGCGGGTCGCCAGGCTTGCGCCGCGCGATCGCTTCGTCGCTCGGCGGCTTGCCGTAGGCCCCCCACATCCGCTTGAACGCCATGGTGTCGGCGTCGATGACGATCACGCGGCGGTTGTTGTAGCCGTCGGAGACGAACGCCTCGTTCGTCTTGGGATCCACGGCCACCATCGTCGGCTGGGCAAAGTTGTCGGTGTCGGCGTTCCCCTTGCTTTGCCCCCACTTCCCCTTCTGGATGATCAGCTTGCCGTCATGCGTGAACTTGGCGAGGCTGCTGAGTGCCTTCGCGCGCCCCCCGCCCTCCGGCGAGTGCGTGCCGGCCCACACATTCCCCTTGTAGTCGACGTAGAGACCATGTGCCCCGCCGTGCGCGCGTTCGGCGGGAGGAAGATTGTCGAGGAGGTCGACCTTGAACCCGGGTTGCTCCACCCACCTGAAGCCGTCGGCCGGCAGGTTCGGATCTTTGACGTCACCCCACGCCTGCACGACCGCTCCCGTCGCGTCGAACTCCACGACCGGCGGCAGCGGCTTGCAGCACTCGCGCCCGCGGGCGGCGTCATCATCGCCATCCGCGATCCAGTGCGGCCAGTGCATCACCCAGACGTGGTCGCGCTCGTCGACCCACACTGCCAACGCGGCGCCGAAGATCCCGTGATTGGGCAATGGCCGCTTCGGCCAGGACGGGTCGTGCTGGAAGACCGGAACACCCGCGCGTGACGCCGGCGCCGCCGGGCGCGCGGACGCCTCCTGTGCCCGCTGAGTGCCTCCGCCCGCGCTCAGTGCCATCATCACGGCCGCTACCGCCGACCACGCTACGCTGTGTTTCCTCATCGTGTGCTCCGTTGATTCCAGGTGATTGTGCCGTCCGAGATTTTCGAGACCACCGCCATCGACGGCTCGGCCATCCCCCCGGCGGCGTCAATTATGGCCGAAGTCCCGCAGGTTCCGCAGACCGCGAACAGAACAGTCTCGAACCCGGTGACCGCCATGACGCGACCGGGCCACCGCAACGCTGTTCGCGGAGTGCTCTGGCCACTCGTGGCTGGGCAGGAATACCGTCATCCGGGAACACGTTGCTCATTTGGCTGCGCCACGACTGCGCCGCCACGGCTGCGCGACGTGACAGGCGCAGGCGCGATTCGGTGGTGTTTCACCGCCGACGGTTGCGCACCGGCCAGCGGCGCCCGGCGCGAGGAGAGAACGCGCGTCTCACGGTGGAATCACCCTGCCGGGTGCGTGATTTCGTGCGAGTTCGTCAGCGGGCTGGCGCCTGGCTCGGAGCTGCCGGTGAGATCGATAGGAGCCCCTCGCATCGGTCGCGCTACAGCCCGAAGGTCTTCGCTTGTTCGTCGCTCCCGAAGCGAGATCGGTGACGGCGTCCGCTACCAAGGGGCATGGGTGTGTCGGAACGGCGGCTGCGACTATCGCGAACTCGTGGGTGAAGCATGAAAGGGAACGAGCACATGTCGACACCGCGCCGCCGGCGTCAGGATTACGCCACGCTGAATCCCGTGGTCGGCACGCCCGCCGCCGTGCCAGTCAGGACGGGCGAGATCGCGAGTCCGGCGGAGAGGGTCGAGGCCACACCGAACGACGACGAGATCGCCCGTCGCGCCTATCAACTCTATGAGGCCCGCGGAGGGGGGCACGGGCGCGACGTCGAGGACTGGCTCCAGGCAGAACGCGAGCTGCGACAGCGCGTGCTGCGTGACGTTCTGGCGACCGGGGGACCGTATGCCGCCGCTTGAATCGCTCGTTGCTCGGTGCGCGGCGAGTACTGTGAGATGCCCGGCCTGCGCCTGACCCTGGCGCAGGGTGCGGTCTGTGACAGATGGTGGCGTCGACGTGCGAGAGCGTGCTCGAGGAGCCCGTCCGGGACCGCTTTCTGTACAAGACGAACACCGATTGCTATATCGCCTTGCCGTCTGTCGTCCGCCGGCAGGCAAGCGCACACCTCTGTGAGCGCACTGCATGGCCGCGTTCGGCGTGATCCACGATGACCGCGAACCCTCGAGGCGTGCGGCTGTTCACGCGTGGATCTAATTGGCGGAGAGAGTGACCGCCTACCTCACGTTCCAGGTCGTTCCACCTATGATCTCGATCGCTGTTGTTACTGAGTAATTCTGCGTCGCCTTTGTCCACATCGTCAGTGGACGTGGCCTACTATCCCGATCAGAATATGGGACGCAATGTGGGACGCCGAGTTCGATTCCCTGTGAGGTAATCGAAGTCGGCGCGCGCGAGCGTTCAGGGCTCGCACGCGCCTCACCAACTCCGCTGCTGATGGAGGCAGCAACGGCATGGCTCACGCGAATTGTAAGACGTCAGCGCCGCGCCGCGGGAAGCCCCGTGGCCCGCATCCACATCAACGGTTGTCGGCGATTGCCGTGCGGAACCAGCGCACACCAGGTCGCTACGCCGACGGTAGTGGACTCTACCTGCTCGTCGATCCGTTCGGGTCAAAGCGATGGGTACTCCGCACCGTCATCGGCGGCACGCGGCGTGACCTCGGATTAGGCTCCGTGAATGTCGTCTCCCTCGCTGATGCACGCGCGGAGGCGATGCGCCTTCAGGGCTTGAAGCGGACGCCCGGCGGCGATCCCCTCGCCGCACGCCGGCAAGAGCGGACCACAGTGCCGACGTTTCGCACCGCGGCCGAAACGGTCCACAAGGCGCAAAAGACAACCTTCAGGAACAAGAAGCACGCGCAGCAGTGGCTCTCGACGCTCGAGGCGTACGCCTTTCCCGTGTTCGGCGATCGTCCCGTCGATATGATCGAGTCCGACGACGTCCTGAAAGTGCTCGCCCCGATTTGGACGACGACCCACGAAACCGCGCAGCGGGTGAAGCAGCGCATCAAGTTCGTTTTCGACTGGGCGAAGGCGTCGGGGCACCGCCGCGGCGACAACCCCGTCGAGGGGATCACGAAGGCGCTGCCGAAGATGCCGCGCAAGCCGTCCGCGCATCACCAGGCTTTGCCGTATTCGCACACCGCGGCGTTCGTCACGAGGATGCGTGAGGTGAACGCCGGTGAGCTCGCGCGCCTGGCGTTCGAGTTCCTGATTCTGACGGCCACGCGCACCAACGAAGTCATTCTCGCCCGGTGGAACGAAATCGACAGCGACAGCGGTACGTGGACGATTCCGGCGGCGCGCATGAAAGCGCATCGTGATCACCAGGTGCCGTTGTCGAAACGGTGCATCGAGATTCTCGACCGCGCGCGCGAACTCGCCGGCGACAGTGAGTACGTGTTCCCTGGCCGCCGCGAGACGAGGCCCCTCTCGAACATGGTGTTCCTGATGCTGCTCCGTCGCATGAAACGTGAGGACATCACCGCGCACGGGTTCCGCAGCACGTTTCGCGATTGGGCCGCCGAGCGCACGAATCTTCCGACCGCGGTCGTTGAAGCGGCGCTCGCGCACGTCATCAAGGACAAGACCCAGGCCGCGTATCTGCGGACACAGTTCTTCGAGCAGCGTCGGAGCCTCATGGAGACCTGGGCGACGTTCGCGACGTCGACGTCGGCAACGGTTGTGTCGATTCGCGCGTAAGCACCCGCGAGGAAGAAAGGAGGGTCGTCCCATGACGATGGCGCAGGCAGTCACGGGGGTTCCGTTTTGGGTGCAGGGGCGAAAACGCAGGGGAAAACGGATCTGCCGAAATATCTACTTGTACCAGAACGCAAAGGGCTACCTCGTAAGCTACTACGGCCTCAATCCCCTCACCGGAAAGCGTGTCCAGTGTTCGGAGCACTTCCCGCCGGAGACTCCGCGCGAGGAGATCGACCGTTACCTGGCGAGATGGGAGCGGACGCGCGCGCTGATGCGGAAGTTGGGACGACAGCTCCGGCTTGAGGACCGACTCGCCGCGAAAGGCGCGCAGTCCGACCCGCGTCCCTGGTCGAGAGCCGTGTGGGCTGCCACGCAGGGGTCAGCAGCGGCGCGCGCGTTGATGTCGGCGAATTGGGTGGTTGTCGCCAAGGGGTCGGGCATTTACAGATCGGACTACGGGTGGATGGCGGTCTGGCGGGAGTCACATCCCATCACCGGCGAGCGCGTGGCCCGTCGCCATGTCTTCAGAACACCCGTCCCACCAGGGGAGTCGGAGGCGCCACCCGCTTACGTTGTCCGCTACCGGGAGCAACGCAAACGCGAAGGGCTCGCTGAGAAGCCGTCACGCCCCAAAGGAGTCGCGTTACCTATACGGCGAGGAAAGAGTCAACGGACGCGCGACGCGAAGTGGGTCACCGTGGCATGGGGGTCTGGCATCTACAAATCCGACTACGGGTGGCAGGTGGTCTGGGGAGAGACGGATGACTCCGGCAGGCGCAGGAAACGCAAACATTCCTGGAAAGCGGACGCGCCACCCGGGGCATCGGAGTCGCCGCCCGAGTACGTCACGCGGTACCTCGAGGAACGGAAACGTTTGGCCCTCGAAGGCAAGCGGTCGCGACGGGATCTCCCCAAGAACGTGCGGTTGATCCGCATTGCCCCGCCGCCCGCCTATACGCCCAGCTTTGCGGTGCAGTTCACAAATGCGCTGAAGGCAGCGGGCTATTCGAACGCGACGGCGGCGAGGGTCTTCGGCGTGTCAGAGGCAAGCATAAAGCGGCACCGAAAGGGGGAGAGCCCCACCCCGAGAGTCAAGGCGATCTACGAGGAGAAGTTGACCAAGCGCCTGGGTCGACAGGTGTCGTTCGTGCTCTAGCCCGCAGGGCGAAAAATATCCTTTCCAGCACAGTGGGATCCGAAGCTTGGAATTCACGTGACTTGAAGTCGCGG
>JADMIO012610788.1_pt1 | contig 22443 bp, 25 predicted proteins | sample 8958161 | NCBI WGS metagenome assembly JADMIO01 (sample SAMN16585339, study PRJNA669376) | soil metagenome | isolation source: Crop rotation soil | place: USA: Cullars Rotation, Alabama | collected 2011 | reverse complement strand
CCGTCCGCGGTGTGTACCTGCCCTACTGGACATTCGACGCGGAAGTCGAGGCCGACTGGACCGCCGATGCCGGCCACTACTATTACGAGACGGAGACGTACGTCGAGAACGGCCAGGCGAGAACGCGACAGGTGCAGCGCGTCCGCTGGACGCCCGCTGCCGGCCACGTCGCGCACTTTTTCGATGACGATCTCGTCTGTGCGTCGGTCGGGGTTGCACCGTCCCTCCTGCGCGGCGTCGAGCCATTCCCGACGAAGGAGCTCAAACCTTACGACGCCGGTTATGTCGCCGGTTGGGTCGTCGAGCGCTACCAGATCGATCTCGCCGGTGCAGCACAGCGCGCGCGCGCCGCGATGGATGCGAAGCTGCAGGCGCTATGCGCGCGCGAGATTCCAGGCGACACGTTCCGCAATCTCGTCGTTCATGCCGACTACTCCAAGCAGACGTTCAAGCACATACTGGCGCCTGTGTGGCTGCTCACGTACAACTATGGTGCGCGGCGGTTCCAGGCCGTGATGAACGGTGTCACCGGCGCCGTTCGCGGCGAGTATCCGAAGAGCCCGTGGAAGATTGCGTTGCTCGTCGTCGCCGCCGTCATCGTCGTGATGATCCTGATGTCGGTCGCCGGCAAGAACTAGCCCCAAAATGAGCTGCGCGGCCCGATAGCTTCCATTTCAAACGGAGGTGCTGATGCGTGTCGCCATCGTCACCGGTGCATCGCGCGGCCTGGGCGATGCACTCGTCGCCGAGCTGCTCGCGGATGACTGGCACGTCGTCGGTATTGCTCGATCACCGTCTTTGCGGATGGCTGACGATCGCTATCGCTTCGTTCGCTGCGATCTTGCGCGCGTTACCGAGCTCGCTGGTGCGCTGCGGCCAGCGTTCGACGCGATAGCCGCGACGCGGCCCTCTGCGATATGCCTGATCAACAACGCAGCGACGATCGATGGCGTCGGCGTGCTCGGCGCACTCGAGCCCGCGGACATCGCGGCGTCGATCGCCGTCAATCTCGTTGCACCGACGATGCTCGTGAACCTGTTCTGCACGGTGTTCACCGATGACAAGATCGAGCGGCGCGTCGTCAACGTGTCGTCCGGCGCCGCCGACTCGACGTTGGCCGGCGAGTCCCTCTATTGCATTGCCAAGGCGGGGCTCGAGATGCTGACGCGCTCGCTCGCGGCCGAGCATGGATCAAAGCGCTTTCGCGCGATCACCGTGCGACCCGGGATCATCGATACCGCGATGCAGACGTTTGCGCGCTCGCAATCGAAGGAGAAGCTGCCGAGCGTCGATCTGTTCAAGAATTTCTACACGAGCGGCAGCCTCGTGCCGGCCGACGTCGTTGCGCGCAAGATCGTCGCGCGGCTCGTCGTCGCACCCGTCGACCAGGGCCGTACGTACCGCTACGACGAGCTGTAGCGCAGCACCGTCGCTTACTGCGCGGCGGGACGGAGCAGCATTCGGTAACCGATTATCGCGCCCGCGGCGCCGGCCTCCCATGTCAGGCAGTAGGCTTGCGGCATCCGAGCGTCGAACGTGCCTGCGTCGATCATCGAGTGCTCGCGAACGATCGGCGACATGTCGGCATTGCCTTCGCGGTAATGAATGTTGAACGCGACGGGCTCACTGCTCTCATAGCGCCAGTCGAGCCGGTCGCCGGTTTCGAGCCGCACGCACTGGTCGTGCAGCTGATAGGGCGCTATGACGACGCGCTCGACGATCCGGGGCTCGCCCGGCGCCAGTGGCGGCGTCGTGCATCCGGCAACGCCTGCACCAAGCGCGGCGGCGAATAGTCGGAACTGCACGCGTCAGATCTTGCGTGCGGCAGCGAGTTCGCGCCGGATGTCAGCGCGCCGCTTCGCCCAATCCTCGGCGAGCATCGCGAATCGGACGTGATCGCGCCAGCGGCCGCCAATCTTCACGTAGCGGCGCGAGTAACCCTCGCGCTCGAACCCGAGGCGCTCGACCAGCGCAAGCGAGCGGCGATTGGCCGGCTGCACGTTGGCTTCGACGCGATGCAACTTCAACCGGCGAAATGCGTATTCGAGCGCGAGCGCGAAGCCTTCCGCCATGTAGCCGTCGCCGGCGAGCGGCGCGAATGCGTAATAGCCGACGTACGCGCTGTGAAACACGCCGCGGACGATTTCCGAGAAATTGACCACGCCGGCGAACGCGCTGTCTTCGTTGCGCACGATGAGAAAGCCTGCGTGCCGCGGCTCGGCTGCGGTCGTGCTGTAACGCGCGACATACGCGGCGAAGGCATCGGGTGTCTCCGGCGGCTGCACCCAACCCGAATGCAATGAGCGGCTCGCGCGTGCCTGCGCGATGAACGGCTGCGCGTCCCTTCGCCGTGGCGGCCGCAGATGAACTCGTTTGCCCGTCAGCATCGACGAGTGCGTGCGCGTTGGCATAATGGGTATTTTATCAACCGGCACATCGATGAGCGCGTGGATCGAAGGCCGCGTCGCGGGTCAGCGGCAGTGGACCGACAGCCTGTTCTCGTTACAGGTGGACGCGCCACAGTTGACGTTCGTTGCCGGACAGTTCGCGCGCATTGCATTGCCAGCGCCCCCCGAATCCAAGGAGCCGATGATCGGGCGCCCATATTCATTCGTGAATCCGCCGTCCGCGCAGCCGCACGAGTTCTACTTCATCGTGCTGCCCGACGGACCGCTGTCGCCGCGGCTTGCCACGCTCACGACCGGAGAAAGCATCTGGCTGGCGCCGCGCGCGAATGGATTCTTCAGCATTTCCGAAACCGCCGACGCCGAATCGCTGTGGTGCCTGTCGACGGGGACGGGCATTGGACCTTTCCTGTCGATGCTGCGCACGGCCGACCCATGGTCGAAGTTCGGCCGTGTCGTGCTGGTCCATTCGGTGCGGCACGCCGAGGAGCTCACCTATCGCGCCGAGATCGCCGGCATCCAGCGCGAGCACGCGGGCGCTTTCGACTATGTGCCGATGGTGAGCCGCGACTCGCACGCCCATGCCCTTGCCGGCCGCATTCCGAGCGCGATCGACGATGGGCGCCTGGAAACGCGCGTCGGCTTGCCGCTGACGCCGGAGAACGCGCACGCGATGCTCTGCGGGAATCCCGCGATGGTCGACGACGTGCAGAAAGTGCTCGCCACGCGCGGCATGCGACGTCATCGACGCAGGGAGCCTGGCCACATCACGCTCGAAACGTACTGGTAGCGTCGCGAGCAGCCGGCGAGGGCCCCCGCGCGGCGGGGTCGGCCAACGCTACAGCGCGAGCAGCCGCGTTACGACTTCGGTGACGTCGGGCGACAGGGCACGCCCGCGCGCGATGTGCTCGAGGCTTTCCAGCATTTGCGTGCGGCGCGGCTCTTCGAATCGACGCCACAAGTTGAATGCGCCGGCGACCGCGGCCGCCAGTTGCGGATTGATCGCATCGAGCGCGCGAACCTGCTCGGCGGCAAAAGCATAGCCTTTGCCGTCGCGGGCGTGGAAGCGCGCGAAGTTGCGCAGCGTGAAGGCGCCGACGAGCGAGCGGACGCGGTTCGGATTGCGCAGGTTGAAGCGCGGGTGCGCGAGCAGCGCGCGGACGACGTCGAGGGTGTCGTCGCGCATGCTCTGTGCCTGCAGCTCGAACCATTTGTCGAGCACGAGCGCATCGTCGCTCCACCGCGCTTCGAAGCGCGTGTAGAGCGCATCGCGCACCGAAGAACGCGCGTCGCGCAGCGCCGCCAGCGCGCCGATCGAATCGGTCATGTTGTCGGACGAGTCGAACTGCTCGGTGACGAGCGTGTCCGTGGCCGCGTCGTCGAGCGCGCCCAGATAGCGCAGGCAGCGATTCGACATGCTGCGCAATCCCGTTTGCGTCGGATCCCACACGTACGCGCCGCGAGGCCTGAAGTGCCGATACGCCGCGACGAATTCGTCGCGCAGTGACGTCGCCAGCGTTCGCTCGACGTAGACGATCGCGGCGACGATCGCGTCGGGATCGATCCGCTGCTCCAGCGCGGCGATGTACGCGGCGTCGGGCAACGCGAGCGCGAGTGCGAGCAGTGACGGGTCGCCCGTGCGGTCGCAAAGCAGGTGTACGACGGCGCGGGTCAGCACCGGCGGCAACCCGAGCGGCGTCCCGGCGCGATGGGCGCGCGCGAGTCCGAGAATCCCGCTGACGTAGAGACGCTGCATCGCATCCCAGCGATTGACGGGATCGCTGTCGTGCGACGCGAGCAGCGCGAGCGACTCGTCGTCATAATCGAACACGACGCGAACCGGTGCCGAAAATCCACGGAGCAGCGACGGCACTGGCGCCTTGGCGACGTCGACGAACTCGAATCGCTGTGCATTCGCCGTGATCTCGAGGACCCGCGTCGTCGCTGCCGATGGCTCCTCCCCAGCGAGCCGCAGCGGCACGTCGGCACCGTCCGGACCGACGAGCCCGAGCGCGAGCGGCAGGTGGAGGGGCGGACGGCGGCGGCTGCCCGCTCGCGACGGCAGCGCTTGTTCGACGTCGAGCGTATAGGTCTGCGCCGGGGCGTCATAACTGCCGCGCACCGTCACGACCGGCGTTCCCGCTTGCGCATACCAATGGCGAAACTGCGCGAGGTCGACGCCGGATGCATCCTGCATCGACCGGACGAAGTCCTCGCACGTGACAGCCTGACCATCGTGCCGCTCGAAGTACAGATCCATGCCCTTGCGAAAGCGATCGCTGCCGAGGAGCGCATGCTGCATCCGGATCAGCTCGGCACCTTTTTCGTATACGGTTGCCGTGTAGAAGTTGTTGATCTCCTCGTACTCGTCGGGGCGCACCGGATGCGCCATCGGCCCCGCGTCCTCGGCAAACTGCTCGCGGCGCAGGTATTCGACAGCCGCGATCCGCTCGACGGCGCGCGATCCGTGATCGCTCGAGAATTCCTGGTCGCGAAAGACCGTGAGACCTTCCTTGAGCGAAAGCTGGAACCAGTCGCGGCACGTGACGCGGTTGCCCGTCCAGTTGTGAAAGTATTCGTGCGCGATCACCGCCTCGACGGCGGAGAAATCATCGTCGGTCGCCGTCGCTGGATCGGCCAGCAGCAGCCGGCTGTTGAAGATGTTGAGACCCTTGTTCTCCATCGCGCCAAGGTTGAAATCATCGGCGCAGAAAATCATGAACGTGTCGAGGTCGTATTCGCGACCATAGGAGACCTCGTCCCAGCGCATCGCACGCCGGAGCGATTCCATCGCATGCCGGCAGCGCCCGATATTGGCGTGCGTCGCGAAAATCCGCAGCGCAACGTGGCGGCCCGATGCCGTCAGGAACGTGTCGTCGAGGACGGCGAGATCGCCCGCAACGAGCGCGAACAGGTACGTCGGCTTTGGAAACGGGTCGCGCCACCGGGCGTAATGCCGTCCATCGTCGAGCGGGCCCGACTCGATGAGATTGCCGTTGCTCAAGAGCTGCGGATAGCGCGCGCGGTCGGCGCGCAGCGTCACGTCGTAACGCGCGAGGACGTCGGGCCGGTCGGGGAAGCACGTGATGCGTCGGAATCCCTCGGGCTCGCACTGCGTGCAGAAGACGCCCGACGATACGTAGAGCCCTTCGAGCGCAACGTTGCGAGAGGGCGCGATCACTGAGCGAACCGAAAGCGTTCCCGCGTCGGGTGTGTCGCGCAGCGTCACCTGCGATGACGTGATGAGCAGCCGATCGTCGGCAACCGGCGCGCCGTCGAGCATGATCCGCACGTGATGCTGGTGCTCGCCGTCGAGGACGAGCCGGGCATGCGCATCGATCCGCGCGGCCGCTGAATTTCGGCGAAAACCATAAGTCGCCGTGACGGTCGTGGCGTCTGGATCGAGGTCGAACTCGAGTGCGAGCTCGTCGACGACGAACGCCGGCGGCCGATAATCGGCGCGGCGTTTCGTACCGGCGCGTGCGCCGCGCGGCAGCACGCCTAGGCTTCCTGGTGCATCGGCTGTGCGTCTACTTCACGTCGAGCAGTTCGACGTCGAAGATCAGCGTCGCGTTCGGCGGAATCACGCCGCCTGCGCCACGCGCACCGTAGCCCAGCTGCGGCGGGATCACCAGCGTGCGCTGTCCGCCCACCTTCATGCCCGCCACACCGTCGTCCCACCCTTTGATCACGCGCCCGGCGCCGAGCACAAAGCTGAACGGCTCGTTGCGATCGCGCGAGCTGTCGAACTTCGCGCCGTGCGAATCAGGCTTCGATGTGTCGTAGAGCCAGCCCGTGTAGTGGACTACAACCGACTTGCCCGGCGTTGCCTCGGTCCCAGTACCTTGTTTGACATCGTTTTTTTGTAGAGCGTCGCGTGTGGCATCCAATTTGCTATTTCCTTCCGTGATCGAGGTTTGGGCCGTCGAAGGTGTCGCGGAAACTGCGTATATCAGCGTCGCGCACGCTGCGAGCGCGAGCGACGCGGAAGCGTTTTGTAACCAGGGCGATAACAACAACCAATTTCGCATGAGCATCGACAAGACCTGTGGGAACGAGGACGAGGGTCGCCGGCGGCGAGTGCTGCAATGCGGCGCGCCGCACATTTTAGCCGAGGCATCATGTTCGGTTTCCTGAACCCGACCGTCCGCGACGCGGGCGATCCGATCGTCTCGCCAAAGGCCGCTGCAGCGTGGCTGCGCGAGATGCCGTCTCTCGACATCGTGGCGCGCCAGCAGCTCGTGCTGCGCGCGTTCGACGGGCTGCGCCAGTCGCGCCGACCCGTCGACTTCGCCCGTGCGCATGCGTTGCAATACGTCGACGCGGCCCTTGGCGCCGATCGTCGCCAGCTATTCAAGCAGTACGTCGAGAGCCTCGAGACGCAGCCGAAAGTGTCCGAGCGCATCTGGCAGGCGAGCCTCGATCTCGCGCAAGGTTTCATCGCCGCGTACCAGCACGTGCTCGAGGCGGCGCTTGCGCCATCGTCGCAGGGCCGCTGGAAGCCGCAGGTGCCGATCCTGTTCGCGCGGCTCATCCACTATTACGGCACCGACGCGAAGCTTCGCGTCTGCAAGCACGAGCACTGGATCCCCGCGAAGTGGGTCGAGCTCCATCGCACGTACATGCGCGCAATCGAGCTTGGCGCCGATCGCGTCGCAACGACGCTCGGCAGCCACGGCAGCGGCACGCAGTGGACGATCGAGCAGGAGTACGTCTATACGCTGCTCGTCCATCAGCTCAATAGCGGCAACCTGTCGCCCGCGAATCTCGACTGGGCGGCGTCGCAGATCCGCTCGTGGAGCCGGCGGCTCGAGCTCGTCGCGTTGCCGAAGACGATGGAAGGCTTTTTCGTCGATCTCGCGGGCCGCACGGGCCTCGTGCGCCGGACGGGACAGGATTCGGGCGCGATGTTGCGTTATCTCGATACGACGGCGCTCGCCGAGCAGCTCGACATGACGCTCGCGGCGCTGCGGCATTCAGAGGAAACCGACCAGGGTCCGGTAGGCCCGATCAATCAGCAGCGCGCGCTGATTCTCGACAAGGCGCGCGCATCGATCGCGCCCAATCTCAATACCGACATGCGCCGCGATCCGCGCACGCCGTGCGTCGTTGCGGCGCGCGTTCGAATCGGGCTGCCGCGAATCCTGCACGAGTTGTCGAAGCCGCCAGGCGACATGGCGCGACCGGATTCAGTCGTCGGCACCAACGAGCAGATCGAGGTGTATGCAGTCGCGGGTCCGGTCCGCTCCACGCGTCCTGCAACTGAGGAGGCCGATACCCTGTCGGCGAGCCTCGCGTCGTTTTCCGATCCCGTGTGGCAGGTCAAGGATCGCAGCGTCGCCGGATTGCGGATTTATGCAGGCAGCGGCGTTGGCCAGTCGCTGACGCTCGGCGCCCTCGTCGCGGTTCGCCAGTCCGATGTTTCGGGATGGGTGCTCGGCGTCGTTCGCCGGCTGAACAAGCTCTCCACCGATGAAGTCGAGGCGGGCGTCTCGCTGATCGCCGAGCGCGTCGTTCCGGTGACGCTGAACGCGAAGCGCGAGGTCAAGGAGGACATGGGCATCGTCGTCAACGGCTTCGACGCATCGCTGCTCGGGCCGAAGATCGAAGGCCTGTACCTCCCGCCGCCGTCACGCCCGGACAAGCCGCTCGTCGTCAAGACGCTGATCATTCCGACGCACGAATACGCGGAAGGCCGGAAGATCATCCTGACGACCGGCCGCTCGATCTACATTGTCGCGATGCGTCAGCTCGTCGAGCAGCGCGCGGATTGGAGCTGGACGGCCATATCCATCGTCGAAAAGCTCGCCCGCTGCTGAACGCGGCTTGGGAGAGGGCTGCGCGTCCCGATTACTTTGTCGTTTCCTCGGGCCGCTCGCGATCGCGCGTTGGAAGTTGGCATCGCTTGCGGTATCTCCGGAGAACCGCATCGATGCGAGCCGCGCTACTGATCGTTCGGCCGGAAGCGCAGCTCGAGATTGCGCTGGAACAGGTCGGCCGGCACGGGCTTGGGTAGCGGCGACGATTTCAGGATCCCCCGCTGCACGGCGTCGTCGTAGGCGCGAACGCCGCTCGATTTGCGCAACCTGACGTCGATGATCTCGCCCGTCGGAAGCTGGACGACGTCGAAGATCGCTTCGGGATTGCCGGCGATGTCCGGTGGGAGGTTGATGTTGCCGCGGATGCGGCTGCGAATCTTGTCGATCCAATCCGCTTGCGACTTGTTGCGCGCAGCGCCTGCGGCTGCTTGCGCCGCGCGGCCCCGCGCCTCGGCATCTGCCTGCGCGCGCAGCTGCGATTCGCGTTCCGCCTGTGCGCGCATTTGCGATTCACGTTCTGCCTGTGCGCGCATCTGCGACTCGCGCTCGGCCTGAGATCGCAGGCGGGCCTCGCGGTCCGCTTGCGCGCGCATCGCTTCCAGCTGCTGCTGTTGCTGGCGTTGACGCGCCTCTGCCTGGCGTTTTTCCTCTGCCGTCTTCGCCTCGGCCTCGCGCCGCTCGCGCTCCTGCTCGATACGCGCGCGCTCGGCCTGCTCCTGCTGCCGACGCTCGGCGTCGCGTCTCGCCTTGAGCGCGATGTCGGCTTCGTGCGCGTCCGGTTTCTCGACGATCGGCGCCGGCGGCTTCGGCACCGGCTTGGGCTCGGGCGGCGGCTCGACCTTCGGTACGGGAACGGGCTCGACCTTCGGCTGCGGCCGGGGTGTCGCGACGGGGGGTGGCGCATAAAGCTCGGCGGTGACGGCGTCGGGCTTGCGGTTCTGCCACGACACCGAGAACACGAGCACGGCGATGAACAGCAGGTTGACGAGGAGCGCCAGCATCAGCGCCGTCCACTTGCCGCGCGCACGCGGCGCGCTCGCTGGACGATCGGACGTGAATGCGAGCGTGTTCAAGCGACGTTACGACGGTGTGGGCCGCGCGAGCAAGCCGACGCGCTTGACGCCGCCTTGCTGCAGCCGGTCGAGGACGCCAATGACGTCCTGATAACGCAAACTCGCATCGGCTTCGATGACTACCGGTTGCTCGCGTCCCGCCTGGATCGCCAGGACTTGCGCAACGAACGAATCAAGCGTTGTCCTCACCTGGGTACGGGTCGGTGCCGATTCGTCAATCAGCAAAATAGATTTGTCGTTGTTGACGTGCACGCGCAGTGCATTGATCGCCGGTGTCAGCTTGCTGCCCACCGACGGAAGCTGGATCTCGCCGGGTGCGACGAGCGGCGCCGTCACCATGAAGATGACGAGCAGCACGAGCATGACGTCGATGTACGGAACGACGTTGATCTGGTTGATCGGCTTCCGCGCGCGACGCATCAACGTGTCAACCAACTCGATTCGACGGGATGGACGCTCTGTTTCATTCCGCAGTGCCGCCCTGCCGCTGCAGGATGTTGGAAAACTCCTCGATGAACGACTCGAAGCGCACGGCGAGCCGGTCGACGTCGTGCGTGAAGCGGTTGTACGCGACGACGGCCGGAATGGCGGCGAAGAGGCCGATCGCCGTGGCGATCAGCGCCTCGGCAATACCGGGTGCAACGTTCGCGAGCGTCGCCTGGCTGACATTCGCAAGCCCGCGAAACGCATTCATGATGCCCCACACGGTTCCGAACAGTCCGATGTAGGGCGACACCGAGCCCACCGTCGCGAGCCCCGCGAGGTGCGCCTCGATCGCGTCGATCTCGCGCTGGTAGGCCGCACGCATCGCGCGGCGCGCCGCATCGAGCGTTACCAGGGACGGGCTGCCTTGCTTGCGGTGCTTCGAGTATTCGCGAAAGCCGGCGGTGAAGATGTGCTCGAGGCCCCCACCCACCTGTGCTTGCCCAGCGCGCCGATACAGCGTCTCGAGATTGCCCCCTTGCCAGAACTCGTCCTCGAACGCGTCGGTCTCGCGCAGGATCCGCCGGAGCTGGAACATCTTCAGAAAGATCTGCCACCACGACCACATCGACAAGAGCGCGAGCAGCGCGATGATCGCCTGCACGATGACCGACGCGTTGAGGATCAGCGTCAGGAACGACAGGTCGGCATGGACATTCATGCGGTAGGGGTCGTCATGGCAGGGGTTGCTCGCAATCGAGCGCTTCGACCGGGGTCCCCGGACGATCGTTCAATCCCAAGAGGCTCGCGGCGTTGCGTGCAAGACGGGGGTGCGACAGTCACGTGCCGGGGAAGAGGTCGGCGCCCGACGCGGGCGTGGCCAATCCGAAATGCCGGTACGCGAGCGCGGTCGCGACGCGGCCGCGCGATGTCCGCTGCAGAAAGCCTTGCTGGATCAGGTATGGCTCGAGCACGTCCTCGATCGTATCGCGTTCCTCGCCGATTGCCGCGGCCAGATTGTCGACGCCCACCGGGCCGCCGCCGAATTTGTCGAGCACGGTTGCGAGCAGCTTGCGATCCATGACGTCCAAGCCCGATCGATCGACATCGAGCATCGACAGCGCCGAATCGGCCACCTTCAGCGTCACATCGCCATCGGCGCGCACTTCCGCATAGTCGCGCACGCGCCGCAGCAGTCGATTCGCGATTCGTGGCGTGCCGCGCGAGCGCCTGGCGATCTCGAGCGCGCCTTCGTCCGCCAACGGAATCGTCAACAGCTGCGCCGAGCGCGTGACGATCCTTGTCAACTCCTGTGGCGAATAGAACTCGAGACGCGCGACGATGCCGAAGCGATCGCGCAACGGGTTCGTCAGCATGCCGGCACGCGTCGTTGCGCCGACGAGCGTGAATGGCGGCAGGTCGATCTTCACGCTGCGCGCGGCGGGTCCCTCGCCGATCATGATGTCGATCTGGAAATCCTCGAGTGCCGGATACAGGATTTCCTCGACGACCGGCGACAGCCGGTGAATTTCGTCGATGAACAGCACGTCGCGCGGCTCGAGGTTCGTCAGCAAGGCCGCGAGGTCGCCCGGGCGTTCGAGGACCGGCCCCGACGTCTGGCGCAGGTTGACGCCGAGCTCATGCGCGAGGATGTGCGACAGCGTCGTCTTGCCAAGCCCGGGCGGTCCGAACAGCAGCACGTGGTCGAGCGCTTCGGTCCGCCGCTTCGCGGCCTCGATGAAAATGCCGAGCTGCTCGCGAATCTTCTCCTGGCCGATGTACTCGTCGAGGCGCCGCGGACGAAGCGCGCGCTCGAGCGCCTCTTCCTGAGGACTCGCCGTCTTCGCAGCGACGACGCGCGCGAGCGCGTCGTTTTCAATGGCCATCACGGACGCTCATCAGGCGCTGAAAGGATCACTCGGATCGAGGGTCATCACGGTTTCGCAAGGAGTCGCAACGCCTGCTTGATGCCATCGGAAACACCGACACCATCGGGCAGCTCCTTGACAGCCGCGATCGCTTCGCGCTCGCTGTAACCGAGGGATAGCAGTGCATGCGTGATGTCCGATGTCGCCGGCGCGGGCCGATTGATGCCGACGGCTTGCGTGATGTCGGCGCCGAGCTTGTCCTTCAACTCGAGGAGCAGACGTTCGGCCGTCTTCTTGCCGATACCGGGCACGCGAGTCAGCCGCGCGGTCTCCTGCAGCGTGATTGCCTGCGCGAGCTCGGCAACCGACAGTCCCGACAGCAAGGCGAGCGCGATTTTCGCGCCGATGCCATTCACCTTCAACAATTGGCGGAATGCGCGCCGCTCGTTTTCCGTGCCGAAGCCGTACAAGAGGTGCGCGTCCTCGCGGACGACGAGATGGGTAAAGAGCGTGATCCGCTCGCCGCTCTGCGGCAGGTTGTAGAACGTGCTCATCGGCACATCCACCTCGTACGCGACGCCTTGCACATCGAGCAGCAATTGCGGCGGATTCTTTTCGAGCAGCGTGCCGGAGAGGCGTCCGATCATTTTGGTGGCATCACTCGCTTCGATTATCGCATGCGCGGGAAAGCCGAACGTCGTGCGCGACTCGCGCACCACGGCTCGACCAGGCGCGATCAGGTGACGAGCAACCGGCCGCCGCGAACGCGATAGCCGTTGCGAGCGAGCGTGCCGATTCCCGTCGACGCATGCGCGTGACAGATCGCCGCCGCGAGCGCGTCGGCGGCATCCGATGCCGGAATGCCCGGTAGCGCGAGCAGCCGCCGCACCATTTCCTGCACCTGGGGCTTCAACGCGCGACCGGCGCCGACGACGGCCTGCTTGACCTGGCCCGCCGTGTACTCGCTTACAGGCAGCCCGGCGAGCACGGCGGCGGCGATTGCGGCGCCACGGGCCTGGCCGAGCAGCAGCGTCGAATTCGGATTGATGTTGACGAACACTTTCTCGACGGCGACTTCCGTCGGCGCCAACTCGGCGATCACGTGCGCGAGGTCGCGGACGATGACGCCAAGCCGCGCCGGCAGGCTCGAGCCGGTTGCGCGGATGCAGCCGCTGCCCAGATAGACGAGCGTGTTGCCGCGCGCCTCGAGCACGCCGAATCCGGTGACACGCAGTCCAGGGTCGATGCCGAGGATGCGTCGCATGACGTCAGTGAATCCCGGGTCAGGATTCGGCGAGGACCGCCGACGTGTGGACGTCCTGCACGTCGTCGAGCGACTCGAGCGCGTCGAGCAGCTTCTGCATTCGCTGCGCGTCGTCGCCACGCATCTCGACATCGACGAGCGGCTGCATCGTCACCTCTGCAAATGCGGGCTTGAAGCCGCGCTTCGCGAGCGTGTCCTTGACGGCGATGAAATCATGCGGGCCAGTGGTGACCTCGACGCTGCCGTCGTCGTGCGTGACGACATCGTCTGCGCCCGCGTCGATCGCAGCCTCCATCAGCGCGTTCTCGTCGACGCCCGGCTCGAACACGATCTGTCCGCAATGCTTGAACAGGTAGGCGACCGAGCCGTCGGTGCCGAGGTTGCCGCCGTACTTCGAGAACGCGTGCCGGACGTCGGCGACGGTGCGGGTCCGGTTGTCGGTCATGCAGTCGACGATCACCGCCGCGCCGTTGATGCCGTACCCTTCATAGCGGATTTCCTCGTAGTGAACGCCCTCGAGGCCGCCGGAGCCGCGCTTGATCGCGCGCTCGATCGTGTCCTTCGGCATGTTCTGGTCCATCGCCTTGTCCATCGCAAGGCGCAATCGAGGATTGGCCGACGCGTCGCCGCCGCCGATTCGCGCGGCGACGGTGATCTCGCGAATGAGCCGGGTGAAGACCTTGCCGCGCTTCGCGTCCGCAGCCGCCTTCTTGTGCTTGATATTCGCCCATTTAGAATGTCCGGCCATGACAACGATTATACGAGGCCCTGCCGCTCGAGAAACTGGTTGAGCGCCGTCAGCCGCACGTTCGCGTCGTTCACTTCGAGCATCCGTTGCTTGATCGTCAGCGGCAGCGGCAACAATTCGGCGAGCCGGTAGCCAACCCACGATGCATCGTCGTACGCCGTCGTGGCGGGAAAATTTTCCGGGCCCAGGCGTGCGGCGATCACACCGAGAATCTTTGCGAGCGGCGCGTACGTTTCTGGCAGCGGATGCGACGGCTCCGCGCCAATCGTCGTCACTTCGCCGACGACGAGTCCCGTGGAATCGACGCTGTGACTGCGCACTTCGAAGCGCGTCAATCCCTGCGTTTGCACGTGGAGGATCCCGAGTTGCGGCATGTCGAAATTGGTGATTCGAGCGAGCGTGCCGACATTCGCGAACCGCGTGGTCGGCGCGTCGGGCTGCGCGACCTCGTGACCTTCGGTGATCATGCAGACGCCGAATGGACGCTCGTCGCGCAGGCAGCCTTTGGTCATCTCGACATAGCGCTGCTCGAAAATCTTGAGCGGCAGGAGGCCGCCTGGAAACAGCACGGTGCGCAACGGAAACAGCGGCAGCGACCACGGCTTGCGGTCGATGCGCGGGGCCACGCTCATCGGTCGCGTTCGTCGCCCCAGCGCGGCTGCAACGTGTTGGGCACGCCGAGATGGTCGAGGATGCGTGCGACGACGAAGTCGACGAGGTCCGCCACGCTTTGCGGATGCGTGTAGAACCCCGGTGCAGGCGGCAGGATCACCGCGCCAGCGCGCGCGAGCTTCAACATGTTCTCGAGATGGATCGCCGACAGCGGCGTTTCGCGCGGCACCAGCACGAGCGGCCGACGTTCTTTCAGCATCACGTCGGCAGCGCGCTCGATCAGGTTGTCGGCCATGCCGTTGGCGACGGCGCCGAGCGTGCCCATCGTGCACGGACAGATCGCCATCGCATCGCCGGGGTTCGATCCCGACGCCATCGGTGCCATCCAGTCGTCGCGGGAATGGACGGTGAGCTCCCCGTCTTGCGCGTGATAACGGTCGCCGAGCATCCGCGTCGCCTCGCGCGGCTGCGAGGGAAGTGTCAGGTCGCATTCCTGGCGCGCGACCATCTGTGCGGCGGCCGAATAGACGAGATCGACGCGAACCCGCGCCCGCAACAGGCATTCGAGCAGCCGCAAGCCGAACGGCATTCCCGACGCGCCGGTGAACGCGACGGTCATCCTGCGAGGCGTCGTCACAGGGGTGCTGGTGGCTGCCGTCATGGTCTGAAGCGGGAGGCTCAGGCTAGTTGCTGCGGCGTTCGTCGGCGACGGGAACCGTTGCGACTCGCCGATCGGTCGGAGAGATATCGCGATGCCGGACGAGCACCTGGTAACGTGGGGAAAAATGCTTGGCCAGCCGCTCGACGAGATACACGGAGCGATGCTGCCCGCCGGTGCAGCCGATCGCTACCGTCAGGTAGTTGCGGTTGTCGCGCGCGTAGTCGGGCAGCCAGCTCGCGAGGAAATGGTAGATGTCGCCATACATCCGATCGACTTCGGGGATCGTTTCGAGAAAAGCAACGACAGCGGCGTGCTTGCCCGTCAGCGGCGACAGCGCCGGCTCGTAATGCGGGTTTGGCAGGCAGCGAACGTCGAACACCGTGTCGGCGTCCAGCGGCAACCCATGCTTGAAGCCGAACGACTCGAGTTGCAGCGTCAATTGCGACGGGTCGACGGAAACGAAATCCTTGATCCAGTTGCGCAGACCGGCTGCGGGGAGCGCCGACGTGTCGAACGATGTGCCGAGCTGGCGCGCGTCGGCCAGGAGATCGCGCTCGTATTCGATCGCTTCGGTCAGCGTCCGGTCGCCACTCGAGAAGGGATGGCGGCGTCGCGTTTCCGAGAAACGCTTGACCAGTGTCTCGACCGTCGCATCGAGATAGATGAAGCGCACCTGCCAGCCGCGTTGCGTCAACGCCTTCATTGCATCGGAGAGACCGGGTAAGCCCGGACCCGTCTTGACATCGAGCGCCACGGCGACCCGCTGCTGTCCCGTGCGGGCGAGATAGTCGGCCGTCTCGACCACCAGCGAAACCGGCAGGTTGTTGACCGTGTAATAGCCGGCGTCCTCGAACGCCGCGAGCGCGACGCTCTTGCCGGAGCCCGACACGCCGCCAATCAGCAGGAGGTCCATCGCGGTCGGCTCAAAGCTCGGTCGATCCTTCGTTCATCAGTTTCTGCTGCCGCTCGATGAATTCCTTCGTGCTGTCGATGCCGCGCTGATTCAGCACGAAATTGCGGACGGCCGCTTCGACCAGCACCGCCAGGTTGCGCCCGGCGGCAACCGGTATCGTCACCTTCCGTATAGGCACGGACAGCACTTCCTGGAACGTCGCGTTCACCTGCAGCCGATCGAGATCCGAGATCGCCTCGTTGCCGTGATCCTCGAGGTGAACGATCAGCCGCAGCAGCTTGTGCGGGCGCACGGCGGTCTCGCCGAAGATCGTGCGGATGTTGAGGATGCCGATGCCGCGAACCTCGAGGAAATCGCGCAGTACTTCGGGGCAACGTCCTTCGATCGTATCCGGAGAAATCCGGAACAGCTCGACGATGTCGTCGGCGATGAGCCCATTGCCGCGCGAGATGAGCTCGAGTGCCAACTCGCTCTTGCCGATGGCCGATGCGCCGGTGATCAGCACGCCGAGCTCGAGCACGTCGAGGAATACCCCGTGCAGCGTCGTCGACTGCGCGAGCACGCGCGAAAGATAAATGCGAAAAACGTCGACGATATGCGGCGACGGCTGCTGCGACGTGACGAGCGCGACGCGATGCTGGTTGCACATGTCGAGCAGATGTCGCGGCACCTGCTCGCCGTTGCCGACGACGATGGCGGCGAGCTCCGTCGTGAACAATCGGTTGATCGACCGGTTGAGCTCGTCCTCGGGCAACGCGCGCAGGTACGCGAGCTCTGCGGCGCCGAGGATCTGCACGCGAAAGGGATGGATCAGGTTCATGTGCCCGACCTGACCGATCGTTGGCCGCAACGCGCTTTCGCCGACGAGCATCTTGTCGCCGCCGTCGCGGCCGGCGAGCCATACGAGCCCAAGCCGCTCGCGGTTGTCCTCGAGAAAACTTTCGACGCTGACCTGGCGCATGGACGCTCCGCTCGCCGCCTCGTCAGGCCGCCGATTTCCAGTTTCGGAACACGCCGTCGACTGCCGCGACGTCCGGCGCTTGCATCAACCGTTCCCGAAACATCCGTTCGGAGAACATCTGCGCGAGCTCTGACAAGAGCTGCAGATGCCGGTCGGTCGCATGCTCGGGAACGAGCAGCACGAAGAGCTGCTGCACCGGTTTGCCGTCGGGGGCATCGAACGGCACCGCGTTGCGCAGCCGCGCATACGCGCCGACCGCGTCGACGAGGCCGTGGATGCGGCCATGGGGAATGGCGATGCCCTGGCCGAGTCCCGTCGAGCCGAGCTTCTCGCGCGCCGCGAGACTCGCAGCGACGCTGGCGGGCGGCAGCCCCGCGCTCTTTTCGAACACGCCGCCGATCGCCGCGAAGAATTGCGCTTTTGTCGACACGTCGAGGCCAACGATGATGTTGGAGGCCGGCAGCAGCGCAGCGATCTGATTCATCGATACCGGACGCGCAGCGTCATCGGGGTCCCTAACGTAAACCGGCGGGCGGAACCGCTGGCTGCCGGCGCATTCGATTGCGCGACAGCCAGGCACGAGGTTCGTCGCCCGCCGGATGGCGGACAAGGGCCTGTTAAAGCTATGGACGCAAACGCGAACGAGTGGCCTGGGCCGCCAATCAAGACGGACGACGAAGCTGAAGACCAGGCGTCTTCGCGAGGAGGACAACGCAGAGTGGCGGCCCAGGGCGCTCGTCCCCTTCGGGTTGCTGCCAAAAGCGCCCAGCGCTGCGTTGCAAAGTCTCGCCGGGTACCCGACCCGCCTTCGACTTCGCGCCTTGCGCTGGGCGCTTTTGGCGGTGCAACGCGTTTGCGTCCATAGCGTTAACAGGCCCTAGATTATACGGAGTCGCCGCGCGTTGCTCCTGCGCCTGCGACGCCCGGCTCCTCTGTTGCCGCGCGCTCTATCGCCGCGCTGTCACAGCGATGATCCTTCAACAATTCCTTGTGCTTCAGCACCTGCCGGTCGAGCTTGTCGGCGAGCGCGTCGATGGCCGCATACATGTCCGCATCGACGCTTTCTGCATGGATGTCCTTGCCGCGCACGTGCACGTTCGCCTCGATCTTCTGTCGCAGCTTGTCCACCGACATCACGACGCTGACGTCGATCACGTGGTCGAAATGGCGATTGACGCGCTCGAGCTTCGAGACGACGTAGGCGCGGATCGCGGGGGTGATTTCGAGACGTTGGCCGGTGAGACTCAAATTCATCAGGCTCTCCTCGTTGTGACGCTCAGGATGCGGCGCCGCATGCGCCGGGCTCGCGCAAGGCCCGCACTCGCCCACCTGGATGCAAGGGACGGGCCAGTGCGCCTGCGCGAAGACGAACGGAAATCGGGAACAAGGGGTGGACAGCGCGAAAACGCGTGACGCCGGGCGGCGGAAGCGATTTCGAGGACGGCATCGGATTACCTAGCGAAAGGCGCGTCCTTCTGCGGATACGACGATCAAAGCGCCTTCCGCATGTTGACAGGGGGTATCTGCAGCGCCTCGCGGTACTTGGCGATGGTGCGGCGGGCGACGAGGATGCCCTGCTCGCCCAGCATGTCGGCGATCTTGCTGTCGGTCAGTGGCGTCTTCGTATTCTCGGCAGCGATCAGCTGTTTGATCAGCGCACGAATCGCCGTCGCTGACGCGGCTCCGCCGGTGTCCGTTGCGACATGGCTGCCAAAGAAATACTTGAGCTCGAATGTGCCGCGCGGCGTCAGCATGTACTTCTGCGTGGTCACGCGCGAGATCGTCGACTCGTGCAGCGACAGCATGTCCGCGATCTCGCGCAGCACCATCGGCCGCATTGCAACCTCGCCGTGCTCGAAGAAGCGCCGCTGCCGCTCGACGATTGCCTTCGCCACGCGCAGGATCGTATCGAATCGCTGCTGCACGTTGCGAATCAGCCACTTCGCCTCCTGCAATTGCGCAGCGAGCTGCTGGTTCGAGCTTTCACGATTGCGCGTGAGGATATCGGCGTAGATGCGATTCAGGCGAAGCTTCGGCATCGCCGCCTCGTTCAGCGAAGCGACCCATTGATTGCGTACTTTGCGTACGACAACGTCGGGGATCACGTAGTTCGCCTCCGCCTTCGAGAACGCGGCACCGGGGCGCGGGGAGAGGCTGCGAATGAGATCGCGCACGCCGCGCACACCGGCATCGTCGGTATGCAGCAGGCGCTTCAATTTCGTGAAATCGCGATTGGCGAGCAGCGGCAGATGACCGTCGACGACTTTCAGCGCATCCGCCATGAATGGCGTGCCCGGCGGCAATGTCTTCAACTGCAGTGCGAGGCATTCGGCGCAATCGCGCGCGCCGACACCCGCCGGCTCGAAGCTCTGGACGAACTTCAGCGCGATGGTCAGCTCCTCGGGCTCGATCTCGAGCTCCTCGGGAAACAGCTCGGCGATCTCCTCGAGCGGCGTCGGCAGGTAGCCGTCGTCGTCGAGCGCGTCGATCAGCGCCGTGACGATGTGGCGGTCGCGCAGCGGCAGGTTCAGCAGTGCAAGCTGGCCATTGAGGTGATCGCGCAACGTCGACGTCGCGATCTGCTGCGGCAGGAAGTCGTCGTCATCGGAGCCGTTGCCTGCGCCCCAGTCATTGTCACCGCCACTGCCGTAGTCGGCGAAGTCCGAGACTTCCGGACCGTCGTCGCGGCTGCCGTGCATCTCGTTACTGTCATCGGCGACCGCAGGCGTGTCGCGCGGCGCGCGCTCGATCTCTTCGCCGACGCGTCCGGGTCCTGCGAGCGGCACCTCGACTGCGCGGTCCTCGTCGGACTCCGCGCGCTCGAGCAGCGGGTTTTCCTGCAGCATCCGCTCGACTTCGGCGTTGAGCTCGATCGTCGACAGTTGCAGCAGTCGTATCGATTGCTGGAGCTGCGGCGTCAGCGTGAGGTGCTGAGAGAGCTTGAGTTGGAGCGTCTGCTTCATTGGGGCCAGGGAAACGCTACAGCCGGAAATGTTCGCCGAGATACACTTTCCGGACGTCCTCATTATAAACAATCTCACCCGGCGCGCCTGACGCCAGTACCCGTCCTTCGTTGATGATGTACGCGCGGTCACAGATGCCGAGCGTCTCGCGGACGTTGTGATCGGTGATCAGCACGCCGATGCCGCGCTCTTTCAGAAAACCGATGATCTTCTGGATGTCGAGAACGGCGATCGGGTCGACGCCGGCGAACGGCTCGTCGAGCAGGATGAAGCGCGGTCGCGTCGCAAGTGCACGTGCGATCTCGACGCGCCGCCGCTCGCCACCCGAAAGCGAGGCGGCGGGCGCATCGGCAAGGTGCGATATCGACAGGTCCTCGAGCAACGCATCGAGCCGGTTCGACAGCGCGTCGGCATCGAGGTCCTGCAACTCCAGGATGGCGCGAACGTTTTGCGAAACGGTCATCTTGCGGAAGATCGACGCTTCCTGCGGCAAGTACGAAAGACCGCGGCGAGCGCGCTTGTGGATCGCGAGTCGCGACAAGTCGTCGCCGTCGAGCGCGATCTCGCCGCCGTCCGCGGCGACGAGGCCGACGATCATGTAGAAGCACGTCGTCTTGCCGGCGCCATTCGGACCGAGCAGGCCGACGACTTCGCCGCTTGCAACGTTGAGCGAAACGTCCTGGACGACGGCGCGGGTCTTGTAGCGCTTGCGAAGGTGCGCTGCGGAAAGCTCGCTCAAGGTTACTTCACGGCGGGCGGCGACGGTGTGAGCTTGAGTGGCGCCGCCTTCGCATCGGTGGCCTTCGCGTCCTTCGCCGCTGCCGCCTTGCCGGGCGCGGCGTCGCCCTTGGCCGGCGCCGTGCCATCGGCCTTCGGCCCCGGCTTCCCCGTCAGCGGTGAATCCGACCGCGGCTGAAAGACCCCTCGAACGCGATCACCCGGTCCTTCGACGCCGGGCGCATCCGGGCGACCTTCCGCCTTGAAGATGCCGGTGCTGCTGTTGTACGACACGTAGTTGCTGCGGATCTCGTCGCTGCCCTGTTTGAGCAGCGCGCGATCGAAGAGCTCGAGCAACTGCTTTTGTCCGTCGTAGACGGCGCGTTGCGCGAAGCCTTCGAAATATTCGTCCGAGTCGTCCTTCTTCTGACGAAAGCTGACCGGATTGCCGAACGCGGTTGCCGACAGCGAGTTGTCGGGATTCTGCTTGAAGTCTATTCGATCGGCGCGAATGGTCATCGTCCCCTGTGTGATCACGACGTTGCCGCGCAGCGTGCCGATGCGCTTCTCGAAGTCGACTTCGGCGGGCTGCTCGGCGGAAAAGTTGATCGGCTTCTCGCGATCGGCTTTTTCCGCGGCAGCAGGCATGGCGACGAGGGCGCCGAGCGCGCATCCGAAGAGCGCGACACCTCGCCGAAGCGCAGTCGAACGTCGGGTCATTTGGAAAGGTCTTGGGGTTGAAACGTGCCGCTGACTTCTGACTTGAGCTTCAGCGTCTTTGCCTTGTTGTCGTACGTGAGGCCCTTGGCGCGGATTATTCCACGCGCATCCTCGATCGTCACTGGCTGGTCGGTCGCGACGTGCTGCTCCTTCGTCGTCACGTGCAGAGCGCTCGTCGTCACCGTGACCGGTCCCGAAGGCCGACCGCCTGCCGCGGGCTTCTGGTCGGCCGCGCGCTCGACGCGAACGTTGCCTGAGAAATCGCCACTGTTTCGATCTCCGTCGATGCGACCGCGGTCGGCGGTCACAGTCAGCGTCGGACGACCCGGATCGGAAAGCGAGAGCCGCGGCTTCGTAAGCTCGGCGCTTTCGTCGTCCGGAAAATGCTCGGCGCGCGCGGCCGACAGCGTCTCGAGCGCGTTACCCTTTGCATCGAAGGTGATCGCCTTGAAGTCCTGCAGGAAAAGATCGGGATCGTGACGCGTCGAGCCGTCGCGCCGCGCCGTCGGCGTCGCCACCTGCGCGTCCAGCCAATACGTCAGCGCTGCCAGCGCGCCGAGCAGCAGCACCGGCGACCAGGCGACGAAACGGTCGATGATCTCGCGTGTTTTGTCCATGCGCGCTCGCAGCGCTCCGTTAGGTCGCTTCGCGCAGGAAGCCGATCGACGAAACCTTCGCGCCGCCGCTTTCGCCGCTGCGTTCCTGCGCGGTGAGGATGAGGTCGGCGAGCTCGCGCACCGCGCCGCTGCCGCCTTCTCGTCTTGTCACGTAGTGCGCGTGCGCGCGTACGACGGCGGGCGCATGCGGCACCGTTGCCGCCAACCCACAAGCGGTCATCAACGCAATGTCGGGCAGATCATCGCCGATGTGCGCGCATTCGTCGGCTGCGACGCGCAGCTCGCTGCGCAGGCGCTGCCACGGCGTCAGCTTGTCGTTGGCATCCAGCACGACATGCGGGATCCGCAATTGTTGCGCGCGATGCGTGACTGCCGGCGCCGCGCTGCCGGTGATCCATGCGACGACGATGCCGGCGCGCGCGAGCTGATTCATCGCCACGCCGTCGAGCGCGCAAAACGCCTTGAACTCGTGCCCGTGGTCGTCGACGTAGATGCGGCCGTCGGTCAGCACGCCATCGACATCGCACGACAAGAACCGCACGCGCTTCGCTCGCGCAGTCAGTTCAGCATCGAACATCGCTAGGTCCTCTCAAAGGGCAGGCTGCCTAGGGAGCCTCTGCATAGCTATGGCAATCGCGCTGCACGGCCCAATGCGGATGGATGCGAGACGGGCGACGCA
>JADMIO010928644.1_pt1 | contig 22444 bp, 21 predicted proteins | sample 8958161 | NCBI WGS metagenome assembly JADMIO01 (sample SAMN16585339, study PRJNA669376) | soil metagenome | isolation source: Crop rotation soil | place: USA: Cullars Rotation, Alabama | collected 2011 | reverse complement strand
GCGACAACTTGTCCACGTGGAATTCTAAGCTTAGGATCCCAATGTGCTGGAAAGCTGCTCGGCCAGCGCCTGCACCGGGGGGTCGAGGGTTCGCCCGGTGGTCATCTCGACCATCGCGAGGGCCTGGGCGTGGTGTTGCAGCATGTCGGTCGCGAACGACACGTCGGCGTCGTTGTGCTCGGTTGCCGAAGGTTGCGACGCCGACGAGGCCGTGTCGCTCGTGTCGTCGCCGCAAGCGGTCGCGCCCAGAGCGAGGGCGAGTCCGAGAACGGTCGCGCCGAGGGCGCGGGTGGTGCTGTGGGTCGTCATGAGTGGTTCTCCTGTGTCGAGTACTGAGTGGACGGCGAAGGACCCGCACACCTCAGGACGAGGTGGCGAGGCTGCCTGTCAGCACCTGATGACGGAGAACGCCCATGCGGCCGGCGGGCCCGTGCCTGCCCGACTCGGAACCGGCCGCGGAGCGGCCACGGTGAGCTGAGAGCGGGTCGAGTGCCACGAAGACCTGCGCCCACGGCGCAGGACAAGCACCGCCAGGAGGGCGATACCGGAGCCGACGAGCATCGCCAGGCACAGCATCATCATGTCGCCCGCGCCGTGCCCGCCGCGGTTCGGCGCAGCAACCACCGACTGCGAGTGGTGATCCACTGCGATCGAGGTGGCGAGGGCCTCCACAGGACCGGACATGCCGGCCATGTCGGGCGTCGCCTCCATGGTGGTCGAGCCGTGCAGGTTGAGCGCGTGCATGCCGAGGATGCCCAGCACGATGGCGACCACGACGGCGACGAGCACCGCACGCGACGTGAGGAAGTGGTCGGATCCAGATCACACGGGTCACCGCCTCTCCTGCCCTGAGTCTACGGACAGGTGTCCGCGCCCCGTGGAATATACCCTAGGGGGGTATGCCTTGATTCCGTCGGACGAACGTGATGCAGACATCGACCTCGAGGACGGGCCCATGAACAGCCACGACATGCACCCCAGCCACGCGAGCCACACCGGGCCCGAGACGACCGGGCTGTCCTCGATGGCCGCCTCCGCAACCCTGCACTGCCTGACTGGCTGCGCCATCGGCGAGATCGCCGGGCTGATGATCGGCACGGCGGCCGAGCTCAGCAACGCGTGGACCATCGCGATCTCGGTGACTCTCGCCTTCGTCTTCGGGTTCACGTTGTCGTCACTGCCGTTGCTGAAGGCCGGCCTCACGGTCGGCTCGACGCTCGGCGTCGTCGTTGCCGCCGACACGCTCTCCATCGCGACGATGGAGGTGTTCGACAACATCGCGATGGCGCTCATCCCGGGCGCGATGGACGCCGGCCTCGTCAACGAGGTGTTCTGGGTCGCGATGATGATCAGCCTCGCCGCAGCTTTCGTGGCGGCCTACCCGGTCAACCATTGGCTCCTGCAGCGCGGCAAGGGCCACGCGCTCACCCACGGATATCTCCACGCTCCCGCCGACCCGGCCGGGGCGCGACGGCTGATCCCGTCCTTCGCGACCTCGACCCTCGTGGCGGCACTCGTCGCCTTCATGATCGGCGGCCTCGTGGTCTCGATCGCGGACGAGCTCGGCAACACGGCATCAGATGAGCACCCGTCATCGCTGTCCGTAGATCGCTGACATCGCGAGGAGGTAGGAAGTGGGAGCGGCCCCGACCGTGTGCGCTGGTCAGGGCCGGTGACGTGGAGCCGCCCGTCGGAATCGAACCGACGACCTTCTCATTACGAGTGAGATGCTCTACCGACTGAGCTAGGGCGGCGCGTCGCCGGTGCCGACGCGAGTCGGCTGGGCAACGCGGAGAACTATACGGACCGATCCGCCCAGCACCCAACCGACATCGCGGGTGGGTCAGGCGGCGGCCCGGACGGGCTTCGCGGCGCGGCCGGTGAGCAGCGTCTGCTCGGCGCCGCACCAGCACTCGAAGGCGACGATGATGCCGTGGTCGGTGTTGACCGTCGACGTGACCTGGCTCGGGAAGATGAGCTGGCGACGCTCGCAGGCGGTGCAGTGGTGGTCGAACATGGAGGGCCTCCCTCGTGGGTTGGGGCGTGAGTGCCTGCGTCTATTCTGGAGTCGTTCAAGCAATAGGGGTAGCCTCGCTTTCCATTGGCTGCTCAAGGAGATCCCTATGCTTTCGCTGCATCAGCTCAGGTGCTTCCTCGCGACCTACGAGCACGGGTCGCTGACGGCGGCCGCGGAGGAGCTCGGCTACGCGCAGCCGTCGGTCTCCGAGCAGATCAGGGGGCTCGAGAGCACCCTCGGGGTCCAGCTCTTCCGCCGGGTCGGGCGTGGCGTCGTCCCCACCACGGTGGCCGACACCCTGCGTCCGCACGCCGAGCGCACGCTCGCGGCGGCGGAGGAGACACGGCTCGCGGCGCAGCAGGTGCGCCGGATCGAGACCGGCACGATCCGCTTCGGGATGTTCGGGGTCGCCCGGTTGTACGCCGGCGCGGGGCTCGTCGCGGACGTGCTGGCGCGGCACCCCGGCGTACGCGTCGAGCTGATCGGGCAGAACTCGGCCGGCGTGCAGGAGGACCTGCGCCGCGGTCGCCTCGAAGCGGCGATGATCGCCATTCCCCAGGTCACCAGCGAGGGCATGCAGGTCACGCCGGTGGCCCGCGACGAGCTCGTCTACATCAGCGCCGACCCCGAGCGCCTGCGGACACCGGTGACGGCCAAGCGCTTCGCCGAGGCGCGGCTCGTCATGCCCGACACGACCTGGCGCGCGGAGGACTCCGTGCGGATCCTGCTGCGCCAGTGGCAGCACGAGACCGGGCTCAACCCCCAGACGCGGATCGAGGTCGAGGACCCCGAGATCGCCGTCGAGCTCGTCGGCCTCGGGCTGGCCGACTCGGTGATGCCGAAGGGCGCCGCCGAGCAGCTCCTGCCCCGGCTCGCCCCCGGGGCGGGCTGGGTGTCGATGCGACCGAGGCTCTACGACACGTTCGCCATCGTGCACCGCGCCGGCGCCACCCTCTCGCCCGCCGCGCAGCTGATGATCGAGCTCGCGACCACCCGCATCCAGGCGGTCGCGGAGCCCCTCTGAGCGTCGGTGCGTCGGGCGCCGTGGACGCGTGGCACGATGCGCGCCATGGCGAGCGGCACGTCCGGGAGCTGGCTGCAGCAGCGCCGGCAGGAGCTCGTCGACCGTGGCGCCGAGCAGATGCTCGGCCGGATGCAGGCAGCACCGCTCGACAGCCGCAGCCGCCCGGCCTCGTCGTACGCCGCGCTCGTGCTCTCGCTGCTCGTGCATCTCTCGACCCTCGCGCTCGTGGCGGTGGGTGTGCTCGTCCTGGTCGACGCGGCCCCGATCCTGAAGGTCTTCGGGGTCCTGCCGATCCTGCTCGCGATGGCCGTGTGGCCCCGGGACCCCCACAGCGAATCCGGCACGGAGCTGAGACCCGACGAGGCGCCCATGCTCTTCGACCTGCTCACCCGGGTCGCCGAACTGAACGACACCCCGATGCCACGACGCGTGGTCGTCGACGACGACTTCAACGCCTCGGTCTCCGGCACGTGGCGCCGCACGCTGACGCTCGGCGCCGCGATGTGGATGCCCGCCGCGCCGCAGGCCCGGGTCGCCCTGCTCGGTCACGAGCTGGGCCACTTCGCCCACGCCGACACCCTGACGGGCTGGTGGGTCTGGCGAGCGCGGACGACCCTCGACCGCTGGCGCTTCCTGCTGACGTGGGACCACCACGACGACAACTTCGGAGACGGCGTCACCTTCGAGATGGCCATGCTCAACGGCGTTCTGACGCCGGCACGGATCGCGGTGACCGGTGTCGAGTGGCTGCTCTTCCGGCTCGACTTCAGTGCCGGCCGACGACAGGAGTACCTCGCCGACCTGGACGCGATCGCCGCCGGCGGCACCGACGGCGCGCGAGACCTCTTCGAGCTGCACCTCGCGCGCAGCGCGGTCGAGACGGCCGTGACGCGGGCCGCCCTGCGTGGCGACCGGCCCGACCCGTGGGCGGTGGCCGGAGAGTCGCTGGCGGCGATCGACGCCGCGGGCCGTGCGAGCCGTCGTACGGCGGCCGAGCGCGAGCGGGCCCGGGTCGACGACTCCCACCCGCAGACGTGGATGCGCCTGCGCCTGGTCGACGAGCGGCCCTGGGTCTCCGCCGGCGTGGTGCTCGACCTCGGCACCCGGCGGGCGATCGACGCGGAGCTGGCCCCGGCCATGACCGCGGCCGGGCGGATCGCGACCGAGCGGGTGCGCTACACGACCTGAGCGGTGGGCCCGACGCTCAGCGGGTGTCGCTCAGCACTCGAGGCCGTCCTCGGGGACGGTGTCGTCGATGAGGTAGTCCTCGACGGCGGAGTCGACGCAGTCGTTGCCCGACATGTAGCCGGTGTGGCCGTCACCGTCGCGGCTGACCAGCACCGCGGAGGCCAGCTGGTCGGCAAGCGCGACCGCCCACTTGTAGGGCGTGGCGGGGTCGCGGGTCGTGCCGATCACCACGATCGGGGCGGCACCCTCGGCCCCGATGGTCGGCGGCGGCTCCTCAGCCGTCGTCTTCACGCCCGTGCAGTTGAGCAGGCTCCAGGCGAAGATGTCACCCAGCGTCGGCGCGACCTCCTCGAACTCCGGGAGCAGCGCGGGGATCTGGTCGGGCGGCGTCGACGACGGGTCGTCGATGCAGTTGATGGCGTAGTTGGCCTCGGTGGAGTTGTCGGTGTAGCCGTCGGGGCCGCGCGAGCTGTAGAGGTCGGAGAGCTGCAGCAGCAGGGTGCCGTCGCCGTTCATCCCCGACTTGAGGGCCGAGCTCAGGATCGTCCAGTAGTCGCGGTTGTAGAGCGGTGCGGCCACGCCGTAGAAGGCGTTGCCGACCGACACGTCCCGGTCGCCGTCGGTCGGCAGCGGGTTGGCGTCGACCTGGTCGAGGAAGTCCGAGATCTTGGTCAGGCCCTCCTCGACCGTGGAGCCGAGGAAGCACGAGCTGCCCTCGACGCAGTTCTCGACGTACGCGCGCAGCGCGGTCTCGAAGCCCTCGGCCTGACCGAGGTTGAGCGACTTGTTGGTGAGCGCGGGGTCGAGCGCACCGTCGAGCACGAAGTGCCCGACCTTGGTGGGGAACAGCGAGGCGTAGGTGTAGCCGAGCTTGGTGCCGTAGGAGGCGCCGAAGTAGTCGAGCTGGTCGCGGCCCAGCGCCGCGCGGAGCACGTCCATGTCGCGCGCGGCCTCGACGGTCGAGACGTGCGCCGAGATCGCCGGGGTCTTCGCCACGCAGCCCGAGCCCATCTCGTCGACACCGTCGAGGTAGGCCTGCACCTCGGCGGGCGTGTCCGGGTTGGGGTCGCCGGCGACGTAGGCGTCGAGCTGGGCGTCGGTGAGGCAGTCGACCGGGTCGCTGGCGCCCGTGCCGCGCGGGTCGAAGCCGACGATGTCGAAGTTGTCCAGGAGCGGGCGGCCGAACACGTTGGCGGCCGACTCGGCGTACGACGTGCCCGGCGCTCCGGGCCCGCCGGGGTTGACCACGAGCTGGCCGACCTTGGTGTCCTGGTCGCGGGCCGGCACCTTGAGCAGGGCGAGCTCGATCGTCTCGCCACCCGGGTCCTGGTAGTCGAGCGGCACCATGAGCTTCGCGCACTCGTTGCCGTCACTGTCCTCGCAGTCGTCCCAGCTGAGGCCCTGGTCGTAGAAGGCGGCCAGGTCGGGCGCCGGCGGCTCCGAGGCGCCGGCGTCCGGCTCCTCGCTGACCGGCGGCCGGGCGGGTGCCGCGCTGCTGCTGTCGGACCCCGTGTCGGCTGACAGCGTCGCGACCGCCGCGAGCACACCCCCCAGCACCAGGGCGAGCGCGAGCAGGCTCGCGACCACGGTGACCACACGACGACTCATCTGACCGACCCTTCCGGAGCCTTGAGAGCCACCATCATGGCTTCCAGCGCCAAGGCGATGGGGACGTTGAACTCCAGCATCTGCTCGCGGGCGTCGAAGATCCAGCCGATCCGCTGCAGGTTGAGCTCGGGGGTCGAGGAGCGGACGACCCGGTCGATGTCCGGCCTGATCTCCTCGTTGACCAGGCGCCCGGTCGCGCCCACCTGGATCGCGATCGCGTCCCGGTAGACCGAGACGAGATCCATGAGCGCGCGGTCGACCATGTCGAGGTGGCGCCGCTTGGCGCGCGTCTTCTGGCTCCGGTCGAGCAGGGCGAGGGCGGGAGCGTACTCCCGCGGTCGCCGGCCGCGCTCGACCACGCCGTACGCCGCGTCGAGGTCGGCCTTCTCGCGCGCGTCGACGTCTCCCGAGATCAGGTCGGCCTCCTCCTTGGCGAGGTCGACGATGTGGGTGGCGGCGGCCATGCACGCACCGAGGGTGGTCAGCTTGGCCGGCGTCATGACCACGTCTCGGCGCCGGTTGCGGGTCGCCTCGTCGCGTGCGAGCGCCCGGGCCCGCCCGATGTGGCCCTGGCTCGCTCGTGCGGAGTAGGAGGCGAGCCCGGGATCGATGCCCTCGGAGCGGACCAGGAACGCGGCGACGTCCTCGCTGGACGGCGTCGTCAGCGTGAGCAGGCGGCAGCGCGAGCGGATGGTCGGGAGGACGTCCTCGACGGTCGGCGCGCACAGCATCCACACCGTGCGGGGCGTGGGCTCCTCGATCGCCTTGAGGAGGGCGTTGCACGCCTGCTCGGTCAGCCGGTCCGCGTCCTCGATGATGAGGATGTGCCAGCCGCGGCCGTTGGGCGACAGCGCCGCTCGCAGCACCAGCTGGCGCATGTCCTTGACGCCGATGGAGAGCTGCTGGGTCGTCACCAGCGTGACGTCGGCGTGGCTGCCGGCGAGCACGGTGTGGCACGCGTGGCACTGCCCGCAGCCCGTGCCGGTCTCGCACTGGAGGGCGGCGGCGAAGGCCTTCGCCGCGTTGGACCGGCCGGAGCCCGGTGGTCCGGTGAAGAGCCAGGCGTGGCTCATGCCGTGCCCGCTCGCGGCCGAGGCCAGCAGCTCGGCGGCGTGGCGCTGGCCGACCAGGTCGTCCCACACGCTCGTGGTGGTCGTCATGACGCCCGCCTCGTGGCCAGGTCGAGCAGCGGCGCGAGGCGGTCCCCGATCTCGCGGGCGAGGTCCTCGCGGTCGGAGCGCGCGTCGAGCACGAGGTAGTGCTCGGGGTCGGCCTGGGCCATCGCGAGGAACGCCTCGCGCACCCGCTGGTGGAAGTCGAGCGACTCGCCCTCGATGCGGTCCCGACCCTCGAAGCGGCCGAGCCCCTCGCTGGGCGCCAGGTCGAGCACCACGGTCAGGTGCGGGCGCAGGTCGTGGGTCGCCCAGCGTGCGACGTGCTCGACCTCGGCGACGGGCAGCGTGCGGCCGGCCCCCTGGTAGGCCAACGTGGAGTCGACGTAGCGGTCCGTCACGACGACCTGCCCCCGCGCCAGCCCCGGCGTGACGACGGTGTCGACGTGCTCGGCCTTGTCGGCGGCGTAGAGGAGCACCTCGGTGCGGTCGGACAGCGCACCGGTCTCCGGGCTCAGCACGATGCGCCGCAGCTCGCGGCCGACCATCGTGTCGCCCGGCTCGAAGGTCAGGAGCACGTCGTAGCCGTCAGCGGTGAGGGTCTCCTGCAGGAGCTTGGACTGGGTGGACTTGCCGGACCCCTCGCCGCCCTCGAAGCACACGAAGACGCCGCGCTCGGCGTAGACACCCGGATAGGTCACGCCCAGAACCTACGGGTCGGTGCCGACACCCGCAGCCCTGACCTCGGTGTCGGCCGCGGCGGGGTCGATGATGGGCGCATGGTGCGCAGGCCCACGTGGGTGTACGACGGCTCCGATCCCGACCCGCGCTACACGCTGGCCAACGAGCGGACGTTCCTGGCGTGGGTGCGCACCGTGCTGGCGATCCTGGCGGGCGCCGTGGCGCTGCACTCGCTCGGCGTACCCGACCCGGCCTGGCTGCGACGCACCCTCGTCGCGACCATGCTCGTCTTCTCGGCCGTCACGATGCTGCTGGCGTACGTCCGCTGGGCCCGCATCGAGCGCGCCATGCGCACCAGCACGCCGCTGCCGGCGTTCGGGCTGGGGCTCCTCATCACCGCAGCGGTCGTGCTGGTGGCGCTGCTCCTCGTCGTCGGGTTCCTCTTCTAGGTCGTCGGCGCCCTAGATCGACAGCGCCGACGCCGGCCCGGCCAGGAGAGGCTTCACGGCCCGGGTCAGCTCGTCGCCGAGCACCTCGTCCTCACCGGCCTCCAGCGCCGCGACGACCTGCGCGGCGAGGTCGGCGGGCGCCGTCTTCGGACCGTCGACGTGCGCCGCCATGTCGGTCTCGAGGTAGCCGACGTGGACGCCCACGACCTGCGTGCCCTGACCCTTGAGCTCGCCGCGGGCGGCGTTGGTCAGCGACCAGGCCGCCGCCTTCGAGGCGGAGTAGCCCGACGTGGGCTCCCCTGTCACCCACGACAGCACCGAGAGCACGTTGACGATCGCGCCCCCGCCGTTGGCCGCGAGCACCGGCGCGAAGTCACGCATGGTCAGCACTGGACCGACGGTGTTGGTCCGCCACTGCCGCTCCAGCGAGTCGAGCCCGTCGGCGGCGAAGACCGAGAGGCCCGTGGAGATCCCGGCGTTGTTGACGAGCAGGTCGACGTCGGTCGCCACGCGGGCGGCCTCCGCGACCTGCTCGGGGGAGGTGACGTCGAGCTGGAGGGGTACGACGCGCGGGTCGCTCGCGTCGACCGAGCCGGCGTCGCGCGCGGCGGCGTACACCTTGGTGGCGCCCGCCTCGAGCAGGGCGGTGACGATGGCCTTGCCGAGGCCTCGGTTGGCCCCCGTGACCAGGGCGGTGCTTCCTGCGACGTGCATGTCAGATCCTCTCGATGATGGTGGCGTTGGCGGTGCCGCCGGCCTCGCACATGGTCTGCAGGCCGTAGCGGCCCCCGGTGCGCTCGAGCACACCGAGGAGGGTGGTGGCGAGGCGCGCGCCGCTCGCTCCGAGCGGGTGGCCGATCGAGATCGCGCCGCCGTGCTGGTTGACGCGCGCCGGGTCGGCGCCGGTCTCGGCCTGCCAGGCGAGGACGACGGGTGAGAACGCCTCGTTGACCTCGAAGGCGTCGATGTCCTCGATCCGCAGGCCGGCCCGGGCGAGGACCTTCGCGGTCGCCGGGATGATCCCGGTCAGCATCATGATCGGGTCGTCGGCCGCGACCGTGGCGGTGTGGATGCGGGCGCGCGGCGCCCAGCCGTGGGCCGCCGCCACCTCGCTGCTGGTGACGAGCAGCGCTGCCGCGCCGTCGTTGTACGGCGAGCTGCTGCCCGCCGTCACCTTCCAGTCGATCGGCCCGAAGCGCTCCTCCCAGTGCGCGTCGGCGAACGGCGTGCGCAGCCCGGCCAACGCCTCGCGCGTCGTGCCCGGCCGGATGGTCTCGTCGGTGCCCAGCAGGCTCACCGTGCCGTCGGCACCGGTCACCTTGATCGGCGCGACCTCGTGGTCGAACCAGCCGTTGGCCCACGCCTCGGCCGCCTTGCGGTGGCTCTCGTGGGCGAACTCGTCGAGCTGCTCGCGAGTCAGGCCCCACTGGCGGGCGATCAGCTCGGCGCTGACGCCCTGCGGCACCAGGCCGCCGTACCGGGCGTCGACCGACGGGCCCGCGAAGTCCTGCCCGAGGCTTGAGCTGCCGATCGGCACCCGGCTCATTGACTCGACGCCACTGGCGACCACGAGGTCGTACGCCCCCGCGACCACTCCCTGCGCCGCGAAGCTCAGCGCCTGCTGACTGCTCCCGCACTGGCGGTCGACGGTCACGCCCGGGACCGACTCCGGGAAGCCGGCGGCCAGCACGGCCATCCGGGTGGTGTTGTTGGCCTGCTCGCCGGACTGGCCGACCGCGCCGCCGATGACGTCGTCGATCTCCGCCGGGTCGAGCCCGACGCGCTCGACCAGGCTCCGCAGGGCGTGGGCGTGCAGGTCGACCGGGTGTACGTCGGCGTACGCCCCGTCGGCCTTCCCCTTGGCCAGCGGCGTCCGGACCGCGTCGACGATGACTGCGTCTCTCATCACTGCCTCCAGATCGTTTCGGACCGATCGGTCCGTCATTGGTCCCAGCAGCATCGCCACCCGAACCATTCCCGGTCCAGCCATTTCGGACTGATTGGTCCGTTAAACTGGTCACATGGCTCGACCCGAGGACCCCACCGCGCGCGACCGGTTGCTCGACGCCGCCGGTCGCCTCTTCTACGAGCGCGGCGTCCCCGCCGTCGGCGTGGCGGAGATCGTCGCCGAGGCCGGCACGGGCAAGCAGGCGCTCTACCGGCACTTCCCCGGCGGCAAGGACGACGTGGTCCTGGCCTACCTCACCGGGTTCGCCGAGCGACTGACGCGACGCCTCGACGAGGCCGCCGCGGACCTGCCACCCGACGAGGCGCTCGTCGCCGTCGCGCGCCACGTGGCCACGCTGGTGTCGGACCGTCGGTTCCAGGGGTGCCCGTTCCGCAACTACCTCCGCGAGACCCGTGACACGGACGGCCCCGCCGGTCGGTTCGCCCTCGGGCAGGTGCGCGGGTTCCGGCTGCGCCTCGAGCGCCTCGTGGCCGGGCTCGACGACGCCCCGCCCGGACTGACCGAGGAGCTGTGGCTGGTCCTCGAGGGGCTCTACGCGACGGCCCTCTACCCCGGGCGACGTCGTACGGCGGCCGACACCGTCGCGCTGGTCGAGCGGCTGGTCGCCTGAGGAGTAGCCTCCTCCCTACCTCGGCGAGTCAACGGCGACGCGCGTCAGCAGCATCACGTCAGATCGGGGCCCCGCGTGCACGCAGCAACAGGCTGGATCAGCGACGCCCGCCTGCCGGACCACGGCGTACGCCGGATCCTCGGCGTCGACGCGCGTCGGCAGCGCTGGCTCGACGTCGAGGCGGCGCTCGCCGCCGCCCAGGCCGACGTCGGGCTCGTGCCGGAGGAGTCGGCGGCGGTCATCGGCTTCCACGCCCGGCTGGCGAAGCTCGACGTCTCCGCGATCGACGAGGGCCAGGCCCGCACCGGGCACCTGATGATGCCCCTGGTCAGCGAGCTCGCCCGCGCCTGCGGTGACGAGCACGGCGGGTGGGTGCACTGGGGTGCGACCACCCAGAACATCCAGCAGACCGGCGACGTGCTCGGCGTACGCCAGGCCCACGCCGTGCTCGTCGACCTCGTGCTCGACGTGCTCGACGCCTGCGCCGTGCTGGCCGAGACCCACGCGTCGGTCGTCATGCCCGGGCGCACCCACGGCCAGCAGGCCGTGCCGATCACCTTCGGCTTCAAGGTCGCGGCGTGGGCCGACGCGATGCTGCGCCACCTCGAGCGGCTCGAGGGGCTGCGCGAGCGGATCTTCGTCGCGATGACCGGCGGCGCGACCGGCACCTTCGCGGCGATGGGCCACCTCGGCCCGCAGATCCAGGACAACGTCGCGGCCCGCCTCGGGCTCGGCAGCATGGCGCTGCCGTCGCGGAGCATCGCTGACCCGTTCGGCGAGCTCGTGACCACGTTGGCACTGATGTCGGCCACCGGCTCCACGATCGCCTACGAGGTGTCGCGGCTCTCCTCGGCCGAGGTCGGTGAGGTCCGCGAGAACCTGCCGCCCGACGACGTCGGGTCGACGACGATGCCGCAGAAGCGCAACGCCAAGCTCTGCCAGGACATGGTGACGATCGGCGCGCACCTGCGCTCCCTCACCGGGCTGGCCCTGGAGGCGGTCATCCATGCCGGCGAGGTCGACGGCGCTGCCTCGGCGATGATGGACGAGGCCGTCGAGCAGGCGCTGATCCTCGCTGCCGACCAGCTCGTCCGGCTCGCCGCCGTGCTCAGCGAGCTCGAGGTGTTCCCCGACCGGATGCGGGCGAACCTCGACCTCACGGGCGGCGCGATCATGGCCGAGGCGCTGATGATGGGCCTGGCCGAGACCATCGGGCGCCAGGACGCGCACGAGCTCGTCCACGAGGCCGCCGGGCGGTCGGTCGACGCGGGCGAGGACTTCGCCACCGTCATCGCCCAGGACCACCGGGTCACCGACCGGCTCTCCCCCGCCGAGATCGTCTCGCTGCTCGACCCCGCCAACCACATCGGCCTGTCCGCCGAGCTGGCGCACGCCACCGCCCAGCGCGCCCGCGGCGCCATCGCGGCCCGGCGCCCGATCACCGGGTCGATGCCGGTGGTCAAGGAGCCGCTGCACCCCTGAGCGGTGGCGGTTCAGCCACTGATCGCGGAGGGGTCCATCCAGACGAACTCCCAGCGGTGGCCGTCCGGGTCGTCGACGCTGCGGCCGTACATGAACCCGTGGTCCTGGGTGTCCCCGCCCTGGCTCCCGCCCGCGGCGAGTCCCGCGTCGGCGATCCGGTCGACGTCCTCGCGCGAGTCGGCGCTGATCGCGAACAGCGCCTCGCGGGCGGTGCTCGCCACGGCCGGTGCGGGCTGCTTGGTGAACTCGCCGAAGCGCCCCTCGGTCATCACCATCACCGTGATCGCGTCGCTGACGACGAACGAGGCGGTGTTCTCGTCGGAGAACTGCTCGTTGAGCGTGAAGCCCAGACCGGCGTAGAACGCCTTCGAGCCGGCGAGGTCGGCAGTGGGGAGGTTGAGGAAGATGCTGGTCACGGTGGCTCCTGGTGAGTACGGCGGCGCCCGAACGGCGTCGTTCGCCAGGAAGGACCCGGGTCGCGGCGCGGACTCATCGGCGGCGGCTCACCTACCGATCGTGCTGCGCAGGAACGCGTAGTGCAGGGCCCAGGTCCGCGCCGTCTGGGCGTTGGTGCCGCCCGCGCCGTGGCCACCCTCGACGTTCTCGAAGTAGCGCACGTCCTTGCCCGACGCCTCCATCAGGGCGGCGAGCTTGCGGGCGTGCCCCGGATGCACGCGGTCGTCGCGGGTCGTCGTCCAGATGAACATCGGCGGGGCGGGCGCGTCGGGGTCGAAGCGCTGGTAGGTGGAGTAGCGCTGCAGGAACTCCCAGTCGGCCGGCACGTCAGGGTCGCCGTACTCCGCCACCCACGACGCGCCCGCCAGCAGCTTCGTGTAGCGCTGCATGTCGAACAGCGGCACGTAGCCGATCAGCGCGCCGAACAGGTCGGCGTACGACGTCAGCATGTTGCCGACCAGCAGCCCACCGTTGCTGCCCCCCGTGGCCGCGAGCCGGTCGGGGGTCGTCACGCCGGTGCTCACCAGGTCACGCGCGACCGCCGCGAAGTCCTCGTAGACGAGGTGACGCCTCTCGCGCAGACCGGCGGCGTGCCAGGCGGGGCCGTACTCGCCGCCGCCCCTGATGTTCGCCAGCGCGTAGACGCCGCCCGACTCGAGCCAGGCCTTGCCGAGCAGGGCGGAGTACGACGGCAGCGACGACACCTCGAACCCGCCGTAGCCGTGCAGGAGTGTCGGGGCCGTCCCCCTCGACCCCGTGGGCGCGACGAGGAAGTAGGGCACGCGGGTCCCGTCGTCCGAGGTCGCGAATCGCTGGGTGATCTCGTGGCCGCTCCCGTCGAAGAAGGCCGGCAGGGCGCGCAGCTGCGTCGACGCCCCGCCGACCGTCGCGCGCAGCAGCGTCGTCGGGTGCAGGAAGTCGGTCGTCACGATCCAGACGTCGTCCGACTCGTCGGCGTCGACGGCACCGATGTCGACCGTCGCCAGGCTGGCCAGGTCGCCGAGCTCGCTGGTCCCCCACGGTCCGCCGAGGGACGGGGTGAGGACGACGAGCTCGGTGCGTACGTCGCGCAGCAGCGTCAGCACCAGGTGGCTCCTGGTCCACGTCCAGCTCCGCAGCGACGTGTGCTCGTCGGGCGCGAAGACCAGCGTCAGGTCACGCTCGCCGGCCAGGAACGCCTCGAAGCCGGCCGCGAGCAGCGAGCCTCCGGCGTACGTCCTCCCGGCGAGCGTCCAGTCGTGCCGCAGCCGCACGAGGAGCCACTCGCGGTGCACGGACGCGCTCGCGGAGTCGGGGACGTCGATCTTCGTCAGGGTCTCGCCCTGCCGGAGGAAGATCTCGCTCTCGAAGAACGCGGGTCGGCGTACGACGAAGTCACGCTCGAAGCCCTCGGTCGAGTCGTGCACGGCATCGACGGACATGTCCTCGGCGCGGGCCTCGAACACCGTGCGTGCCTCGCTCATCGGCGTCCCGCGCGCCCACTCCTTGACGATCCGCGGGTAGCCCGAGTCGGTCATCGAGCCCGGCCCGAAGTCGGTCGCGACGTAGACCGTGTCGGCGTCGATCCAGCCCAGCTCACCCTTCGCCTCCGGGCGCTCGAAGCCGCCTTCGACGAAGGTGCGCGCCTCGACGTCGTACTCCCGCGTGATGTCGGCGTCCGAGCCACCCCGCGACAGCGACACCAGGGCCAGCCGGCGCTCGGGACGCAGGAACTGGGCGCCGTGCCAGACCCACGGCACGTCGTCCGCGGCCGACAGCGCGTCGAGGTCGAGGACGGTCTCCCACGCGTCGGTGTCGGCCTCGTAGTCGCTCCACCGGGTCCGCCGCCACAGCCCCCGCTCGTGGGCGGCGTCCTGCCAGAAGTTGTAGTACCAGTCGCCGACCTTGCGGACGTAGGGGATCTTGGCGTCGGAGTCGAGCACGTCGAGCAGGTCCTGCTCGAGCTGGGCGAAGCCGGTCGTGCGGCCCAGCTCCTGCTCCGTCGCGGCGTTGTGCTCCTTGACCCACGCCATCGCGGCGTCGCCCTCGACGTCCTCCAGCCAGAGGAAGGGATCCTGCACGCCGTCGGTGTCCGTCATGGCTCGATCATGCCCGAGCGGTCATCCACAGATTGTCCAGCGTGGGCTGACGTCCGCGCGTGGAGTGGCTACATTCAGGACGACGTTCTGGTTCATCTCGGGAAGGGAGCGTCAGATGCTCCGTCGCATCCCGGTCGCCCTCGCGGCCGTCGCCCTCCTGGCTGCCTGCGGCTCCGACCCCGAGCCGAAGATCGCGGTCCCCACGCCGTCAACTCCCGCGCCCACCTCGGCGTCCCCGGCGGTGGAGTCCTCCGCGCCGGCGACTGAGACGCCGGAGGCGTTCATCGAGCGCTGGGCTCAAGCGAGTGTGACTATGCAGAACTCTGGGGAGGTCCAAGCGTTCGCGAATCTGAATGAGGCCACTTGCGCGCCATGCAGCAAGTTGGTGGACTTGGTGGGCGGGTATTACGCCGCCGGTGGGTCAATCTCGGCAGAGCCTTGGGACATCCAAAAGATCGCTCGTCAATCCGGAACCACGTGGCGAGTAGACGTACTCACCGCGCCGACCAGAGTTCGAGCCTCGCGGAACGCGAGCGAGACTCAAACAGATGGCGGCGCGGTCACCTTCCAGATGACCCTCAAGTCGTCCGCGAGCTCCTGGCTGATGTCCGACTACGTTCAACTGGCACGATGAGATTCCTGCTGGCGCTCGTGCCCTGCGGTCTCAGCCTGACGATCACAGCAGGTCCAGCCGCTGCGGACGCCTCATGTGCATCGAGTGCGACGCTCGAGACCATCTCGACCGTCTGCCAATATCCGGCTGAAGAAGCGCGCACGCTGATATCTAGTTCGAGCTCGACAGTCTCGTACTCGGTCCATATCGTCTGCGCATCGGATCAGGCTGACGCCACCTGCAGCAATCCACGACTCTGCGCCGACCCGCCAAACACGATCCTCTACAACGTCATCCGGAGCGAGAACGGCGGACCGGGCGCCCTCGTCGGGACCACGTGTCTCGACGCCAACGACCCGCTCGCGCCGCCCGTGATCACCCCCGACATGGTGGCCACGCAGTTCCAGGCCCTGTCCTGGCCGGAGTCCCGCCTCGAGATCCAGCCGCCGGGCGGGCGGACCCTGGTCAACCTCGAGACGAACTTCTACACGGGCAACACCGAGCCGACGTCGCAGACGGTGACCCTGCTGGGCCAGCAGGTCGAGATCGAGGCGACGCCGAGCTCGTGGACCTGGCGCCACGGTGACGGAACGGACCAGACCACCAGCGAGCCCGGGCGGGCCTACCCGGACCTCGACATCACCCACACCTACACCGCGGTCGGCGACGCACTGAGCCCCAGCGTCGACACGACCTACTCCGGGCGCTACCGCGTCAACGGCGGGTCGTGGATCGACATCCCGGCCACCGTGACCGTGGCGGGAGCGGCGGGCGCGCTCGACGTCGTACCCGCCAAGCCCCAGCTCGTCGCCGCTCGGTGATCATCCGCTCCCGCGTGGGATCGCAGCCACCGGGCGGCTGCGATCGCACGCGCTAGCAACCCGCCGCGGACGTAATGATGCGGTTCCTGCGACTGAATCGTCACCCACCCGACGCGCGCGGCACCTGTCGGTCCCCGCCGGACTCATCTACTCTCGCGGCATCCGACCCACCCCGAGTCTAGGGAGATCCCTCCATGAACATGCCTGATGCCGTACGGAGCGTGCTGACGCAGTACGCCACGTTCAGCGGCCGAGCCCGCCGCTCCGAGTACTGGTACTTCGTCCTCGCCTACTTCATCGCCTCGATCATCGCGGCGATCATCGACGGCATCCTCGGCACCAGCGGGACCTTCGGCTCGACCGGCCTGATCGGCGGCATCCTCACCCTCGCGCTGCTGATCCCGAGCCTCGCGGTCGCGATCCGCCGTCTCCACGACATCAACAAGTCCGGCTGGTGGGTCCTGCTCGGCCTCATCCCGCTCATCGGTGCGATCATCCTGATCGTCTGGTTCTGCGGCGACAGCAAGCCCGACAACCAGTACGGCCCGAACCCGAAGGGCGCCGGCGCGGGTGGTGGCTACGGCGCTCCCGGCGGCTACGGGCACCCCCCCGCCCCGGGCGGGTACGGCACTCCCCCGGCCCCCGGCGGCTACGACGCACCGCCCAGCGGCTACGGCAACACCCCGCCGCCGCCCCCGCAGGGCTGACCCACCCCGTACGACGCAGAACGCCCGCCGAGCTCCTCGGCGGGCGTTCCCGCGTTGCGGGACTACGCCTTCTTGGCAGCGGCCTTCTTCGCAGGAGCCTTCTTGGCGGCGGTCTTCTTGGCCGCCGTCTTCTTCGCGGCGGTCTTCTTGGCGGGCGTCTTCTTGGCCGGAGCCTTCTTCGCGCCCTTCTTGGCCGTCTTGGCCGGACCGCGGTCGCGGCGTTCCTGCAGCAGCTCGGCCGCCCGCTCGAGGGTGATCGCCTCGACGCTGTCGTCCTTGCGGAGCGTGGCGTTGTACTCGCCGTCGGTGACGTACTCGCCGAAGCGACCCGCCTTCACGACCACCGGCTGCCCCGAGACCGGGTCGTTGCCGAGCTCCTTGAGCGGCGGCGCCGCGGCGGCGCGACCGCGCTGCTTGGGCTGGGCGTAGATCTTCAGCGCCTCGTCGAGGTCGACCGTGAGCAGCTGGTCCTCGGTGACGAGCGACCGCGAGTCGGTGCCCTTCTTGAGGTAGGGCCCGTAACGGCCGTTCTGGGCGGTGATCTCCTCGCCGTCCTCGGCGACACCGACGACGCGCGGCAGCGACAGCAGCTTGACCGCGTCGTCCATCGTGATCGTGTCGAGCGACATCGACTTGAACAGCGAGCCGGTGCGCGGCTTGTCGTTCTTCTTCGCGTCCTCGGGCAGGTCCTCGGTGACGTAGGGCCCGTAGCGACCGTTCTTGGCGATGACGCGCAGTCCGGTGACGGGGTGCGCGCCGAGCTCGATCTCCTCGCCGGCCGGGTTGGCGAAGAGCTCGGCGGCCTTCTCCAGGGTCAGCTCGTCGGGCGGCAGGTCGTCGGGCACGTTGGCGCGCTTGCCGATCGGGTTGCCCTCGTCGTCGGGACCCTCGAGGTAGGGGCCGTAGCGACCCACCCGCAGGTTGATCCCGCTGTCGGGACTGCCGACCGGGAACGTGGCCAGCTCGCGCGCGTCGATCTCGCCGAGACCCTCGACCAGGGGCTTGAGGCCCTTGACCGCGTCGGAGCCGTAGTAGAACTCGCCGAGCTCGGTGGCGCGGTCCTTGCGGCCGCCCGCGATCTCGTCGAGGACGCTCTCCATGCCGGCGGTGAACTCGTAGTTGATCTGCCGCGGGAAGTGCTCCTCCAGCAGCCGGATCACCGAGAACGCCAGCCAGGCCGGCACCAGCGCGGTGCCCTTCTTGTAGACGTAGCCCCGGTCGGTGATGGTCTTGATGATCGAGGCGTAGGTCGACGGCCGGCCGATCTCGCGCTCCTCGAGCTCCTTGACCAGGGTCGCCTCGGTGTAGCGCGACGGCGGCTTGGTCTCGTGCCCCACGGCGCGGACGGCGGCCGCGGAGAGCGCGTCGCCCTCTGCCACGGCGGGCAGCCGGGTCTGGGCGTCGTCCTTCTCGTCGGACGAGTCGTCGGTGTCCTCGACGTACGCCTTGAGGAAGCCGTGGAACGTGATCGTGCGCCCGCTCGCCGAGAACACGACGTCCTCGCCCGAGGCGGCCGCGCCACCGAGCCGCACGGTCACGGTGTTGCCGACCGCGTCCTTCATCTGCGAGGCGACGGTGCGCATCCAGATCAGCTCGTAGAGCCGGAACTGGTCGCCGGTCAGGCCGGTCTGTGCGGGCGTCTTGAACGTCTCGCCGGCCGGGCGGATCGCCTCGTGTGCCTCCTGGGCGTTCTTGACCTTCGACGCGTAGGTGCGCGGTGCGTCGGGCAGGTAGTCGGCGCCGTAGAGCTCGCGCACCTGCGACCGCGCCGCCTGGATCGCCCCGTCCGACAGCGTCGAGGAGTCGGTGCGCATGTAGGTGATGAAGCCGTTCTCGTACAGCCGCTGGGCGACCTGCATCGTCGACGCCGCGGAGAAGCCGAGCTTGCGGCTGGCCTCCTGCTGCATGGTCGTCGTGCGGAACGGTGCGTAGGGCTGACGGCGGTAGGGCTTCGACTCGACCGAGCGGACGTCGTACGACGAGTCCTGCAGCGCCGCCGACAGCGCCTCGGCGCGACCGCGGTCGAGGTGGACGACGTTCGCCGAGACCGAGGAGTCCTTGAGCACGCCCAGCTGCGTGAAGTCGGAGCCGCGGGCCACGCGGGCACCGTCGACGGAGTAGAGCTTGGCCGGGAACATCCGCTGGTCGTGCTTCGCGCCGGCGTCGAAGGTGCCCTCGAGGTCCCAGTAGGACGCCATCCGGAAGGCGATCCGCTCGCGCTCGCGGTCGACCACGAGCCGCGTCGCGACGGACTGCACCCGACCGGCGGAGAGGCCGGACATGACCTTCTTCCACAGCACCGGGGAGACCTCGTAGCCGTAGAGGCGGTCGAGGATGCGGCGCGCCTCCTGGGCCTCGACGAGGTCCATGTCGAGCTCGCGCGGGCTCTCGGCGGCGGCCAGGATCGCGGCCTCGGTGATCTCGTGGAAGACCATCCGCTTGACCGGGATGTTCTTCGGCTTCAGCTCGTCGAGCAGGTGCCAGGCGATGGCCTCGCCCTCGCGGTCCTCATCGGTGGCGAGATAGAGCTCGTCGGCGTCCTTCAGCAGCGCCTTGAGCTTCTTGACCTGGTCCTTCGAGCGCGCCGGCACGACGTAGTAGGGCTGGAAGTCGTTGTCGACGTCGACCGCCAGCCGACCCCACGGCTTGTCCTTGATCTTGGCCGGGGTGTCGGCGGCGCTGTTGGGCAGGTCGCGGATGTGACCGATGGACGACTCCACGACGTAGCCGCGGCCGAGGTATCCCCCGATCTTCTGCGCCTTCGCCGGGGACTCGACGATCACCAACTTGTGTGCCAATGCCTGATGTCTTTCTCACGGGGATCGAGAGGGGAATGGGGGGATGGTCTGTGACGCGGGGCGTGTCAACACACGCTCACGACCGGTCACGGTAGCGCCTCTCGCCGACTCACCATGACACAGACCGCCAACGTCGTACGTCGATCGGCCCGTCCCGAGAACGGCGGCGAGGGCCGAGAACAGGCCGTCTGATGTCCACAGCCGCCCTCGCGGTCCCGGTCCTCCACAGCCCTGCAGTCGCACGCTGCGCGCCGGTCCGCGACCTGGGAGCGTCGGTGCCATGGACGACGACCTCGACCTCATGTCCGAACCCGACGGACAGAAGGTCAGGTCCGCGCGGTCGGTCGGCCGCTCAGACCAGGAAGCCCTCGTCGACCAGCTCACGCACGACCGGGAGGTAGGTGGCCCGCGTCTCGGTCGGGTCGCGCTCGAGCAGGTCGGAGACGGCGTCGAGGATCTGGCCGACGGTCAGGTCGCCGTCGCACGCGCCGACCAGTGCCGCCTCGACCGTGTCGACCTGGCGGGCTCGACGGAAGCCGCGCTGCTGGCGCAGCACGATCACCTCGGGATCCGCGGCGCCCGCGGCCCCGACGGTCTCCTGCACCACGTCGACCCGCAGCGCGAGCCGGTCGTCGGCCTCGGCCGACGCGTCGACGGCCAGGCCCCACGAGCCGATGGCCGGCGCGATGGGCTGCTCGACGTCGTACCTCCACTCGAGCAGCTCCCGGCGCTCGGTGCCCGGCGTGCGTCCGGCCGCACGCAGGTTGATCCAGCCGAAGCCGACGGCCTCGATCCCCTGCTCCTCGAACCACGACAGCCAGGTGTCGTAGCGGGTCGCGTAGTCGGGTGCACCGTGCTGGCCGGCGTCCTTGAGCCACAGCTCGACGTACGCCGCCGGGTCCAGCGTCTCGCGCTGCACGACCAGCGCATCGACACCGTCGGCGATCCACGGCTCGAGGCGCTCGTCCCAGGTCCGGTCCTTGCTGATGACCCAGTTGGCCAGGATCTGGCACCAGCCGCCGGGGTTGAGGTGGTCGGGTGCTGCTCGCACGATGTCCTCGACGACGCGGTCACCGGGCAGCCCGGAGTCGCGGTAGACCAGTCGCTCCCCGGTCGCCGGCGAGATGACGAACGGCGGGTTGGTCGCGATGAGGTCGAAGCGCTCGCCGGCCACCGGCTCGAAGAACGAACCGTCCCGCACGTCGACCTGCGCCGCGACCCCGTTGAGCGCGGCGTTGAACCGGGTCACCCACAGCGCTCGCTGGTTGACGTCGGTCGCGACGATCCGCTCGGCGTGCGCGGCGAGGTGGAGGGCCTGGACGCCGCAGCCGGTGCCGAGGTCGAGGGCCGAGGTCACCGGGTCGCGCAGCGTGAGCTGGGCGAGGCTGGTCGAAGCCGGGCTGATGCCGAGCACGTGGTCGGCGCCGACCCGCTGCGGCCCGCCGTCGAGGCCGGGGGTCAGGTCACTGACGACCCAGAAGTGTCCGCCGGTGTCGCCGTCGGTCGCGTAGGGCCGGCAGTCCAGCCGCGCCGCGACCTCACTGAGCGACTGCTCGATCAGACCCTCGACAGCGAGCCGGTCCACCAGGCCGGGCAGTGCCCGCTCGGCGTCGGCGGCGCGGACGGGTGTCTGGAGCAGGAAGAGACGGGTGAGCGTCTCGAGCGGGGAGCCGCCCGTCGTACGACGTAGTCCCGGTGTCGTCTCGTTGCGGCCCAGCGCCGCGTGCGCCAGGGGGCCGAGCAGCTCCGCGACGGCGTCGTAGGTGAAGTCGGCGGCCACGAGGGCCTCACGGAGTCGCAGCGCGAGATCACTCATTTAGGGGAGCCTAGAGGGCGGGCTAGGCGGAAGCCGCACGTAGGGCTTACGTTGACCTCGCTCGGGACGGCGGGGGGTCGTCCCAAGACCTTGGAGTCCCTCATGACCAGTCCGTCCAGCTCCGCACGCAGGATCCTGCAGGCGTTGATCGTCGCCGTCGCGGTCCTGACCGCCAGCCTCACCGTCGGAGCACTCGGCTCGCCGGCGTCCGCCAAGAACGTGCACTCCACGGTGAGCGCCACGGTGACCCTGCCGTCGACCGCGACCTACAGCATCAAGGCGACGCTGTGGCGCTACGACGACAACAGCGGCTCGTACGTCTACTGCGCCGAGCGCACGGTGACCGCGAGCGGCGGCACGCTCCAGTTCTCCCAGGACTTCGGAGACCTGCCCGGCGCCTACTACGCGCTCTCGTTCTCCGACGCGGGCGGCAACCCGTACGTCCTGCCCACCACGTGGGCCGGCGGCTGGCAGGCGCCCACGCCCGGCGACGCGACCACCAACGGTCCCCAGCCCGGCCCCGGCTACCGGGCGGTCCGCTACATCGCGCCCAACGCCTCGGTCACCTACCCCGGCACGACGATCCAGGCCGTGCTCTACGGCAACGGTCAGCTCGTCGGCGCCAACAGCGTCCCGCTGTCCACCACGATCGTCGACAGCTACTACTGGTGGCAGGGCTCCTGGCAGTTCTACGCCCGGGGCACCACCGGCGGCGACGGCTACTTCGGCGTGCCGATGCGTCCTGGTCACTCCATGACGTTCGTGGCGCTCACCAACTCCCTGCAGCCCATCGCCTACTCGGGCGGCTCCGGCTTCCCGGCCGGGCCGGACTCGCCGGGCGCCTTCTACTACAACACCGGCGGCGACGTCTGGGTCGGCACCATGACGGCCTCCGGCAGCAGCCAGGTCCCCGGCGGCTGCTACTGCGGCGGCACGGGCGGCACCGGCGGCGCGACCGGTGGCGGCGGGTCCACGGGCGGCGGCACCACGGGTGGCGCGTCGTACGCGCCGGCCC
>JADMIO011664288.1_pt1 | contig 22446 bp, 24 predicted proteins | sample 8958161 | NCBI WGS metagenome assembly JADMIO01 (sample SAMN16585339, study PRJNA669376) | soil metagenome | isolation source: Crop rotation soil | place: USA: Cullars Rotation, Alabama | collected 2011 | reverse complement strand
ACGTGACAGAAGCGCCGCCCGCGCCATCCTCGAGCTGGAAATGGATCGTACCGTTGGCGTTGTTGCTTGGCGTCTTAGGGCTTGTGTACTTCTGGAATCGGCAAGCCCCGCAGGTGGCGGTAGAGACGCCGCCGGTCACCGCTACGCCGGCTCCCGCCGCAACCCCAATTCCCGCCGCAACCCCGGCGGCAGTCCCGAATGTGAACCTCGGTGACCTCGTCGAAAAGAGATTGCCAAACGGCGTCTCGTTACGCATCCCTGCCAACGGCATTGAGAACAAGCTCGTCGGTTTCATTGAAGACGCCAACCGGAAAGTCGATAAGGACACCTGGTTCAGTTTCGACCGTCTTGAGTTCGAGACCGGTTCGGCCGCTCTCAGAACGACGTCGCGGGAGCAACTGGGCAACATCGCCGAGATTCTTAAGGCCTATCCAAACGTGGCCGTGAAACTCGGCGGCTACACGGATAACACAGGAAACGCCGCTCAGAATCAGAAGCTGTCAGAGGACCGGGCAACGACGACGATGCGCGAGCTCGTGGCTCTTGGAATCGACGGGTCGCGACTGGCGGCCGAAGGGTACGGAGGGCAGTTTCCGGTGGCCGACAACGCCACCGAGGCCGGTCGCCAACGCAACCGACGGATCGACGTCCGCGTGACCAAAAAATAGGCGAACAGGTTTGTGCGGTCGGGACCGGGTCTCGCCCGAGGCCCGGCCACGACCTGACGCCTGGAGGATCGGCAGAGCCGAACGGGCAGGCTGCCGAATTTTCACCGGCGAGGAACCCGAAGGCGCACCCGGGATAATCGGCGCCGCGTAACCGTCGGTACGTTGACGAGGGCCCGGTTCGGGCGGAGTGTTGATTCAGGGCAAGGGGGACAGAATGGCGGGAAAGTTTGAAATCAAGAAATCAAGCGACGGGCAGTTCTTTTTTAACCTCAAGGCGGGCAACGGCGAAATAATCCTGACCAGCCAGATGTATGCGAGCAAGGGCGGCGCCGAGGGCGGCATCGAATCAGCGAGAAAGAACGCTCCCCTCGATGCTCGGTACGCGCGGAAAATGTCAACGGGTGGCCAGCCCTATTTCACTCTCACGGCCGCCAATGGCGAGTCGCTCGGGAAGAGTGAGACCTACAGTTCCGCTTCCGCCCTGGAAAACGGCATCGAGTCAGTGAAGAAGAATGCGCCGGATGCCAGGTTCGACGATCGTACGTGAGACGCCCTGCGAAACCGTCGCCCGCACCCTGACGCCTCGCGAATGAAATCCCGGGCACGGCGCTCACTGAGGTGGTGTTCTTACCGCCGAAAACTGTTGAAGACTTTCTTCATATCTCCTTCCCCGACGGATAGGCCTTCATTTACCAGCCAGGCATAAGCCTCCTGGCTCTCAATGTGGCTCTCTGTCTTTCTCGGCGCCTTCTTCAAAAACTCACGCAATCTGGCTTCAACGATTTCTCTAGCCGGCTTCCACATACGTAAACTCCTGAAAATATAGTTATGGGTTTATCCTCCCCCTCACAATGAGGATGCGGATACCTCTATGGAGACTTCTGTAGACAGGTAAAAAATGTCAGTAAAGGTCGAAATCTTTTGACCATCGTAATTTTCAGGTAAGGTTTCGACGAGAATCTGGCTCTTACTACGTGAGGGGTTAGGAATCGGAGTTCCGCTTTTGAGACAGATAGACGCACTTATTGCGGATGTGCTTGATGGGACGGCCGAAGTAGTCGACCGACATAGGGCCTTCGGCGAGATCGTCACGCGCTTTCAGGATATGGCCTGGGGCTACGCCTATGCCATCCTGAAGGATCACTATCTGGCGGAAGACGTCGCCCAGGAAGCCTTCATCGTGGCCTGGCAGCGGCTCGATCAATTGAAAGAGACCAGGGCCTTTCCGGGCTGGTTTAAGAAGATCGTCTTCAGCGAATGCCACCGCCTGACGCGGGGGAAACGCGTGCTCGTCATGCCGCTCGAATCGGGCCTGGCTCTTCCTTCGAGCCGCCCTGACCCACAAGCCCTCGCCGAAAAAATGGATGTATCTGAAAAGGTGCTTGCGGCAATTCAGGCACTGCCCGACGGCGAGCGTGTGGTGACGACTCTGTTTTACATCGACGAATATTCGCAGACCGATATCAGCGATTTTCTCGGGCTACAGGTTACGACGGTGGCCAAACGACTCTTCTCTGCCAGGCGGCGGCTGAAGCAAGGATTGATTGGCATGCTCAAAGAGGGCTTGAAACAGCATTGCCCTTCCAGACACCGGGACTTCGCAAGTCAGGTCCGAGCCCGGATTCGCCCATTAACCGAGCCGGACTGGGAGGTCGTGACGTCAATGGCTTACGGAATCGGTGATGCTTCTTGCGAAGACAAGGATCACTGGATTCACAAGCGCAAGCAGTTTGACGAGAGCCGCCTGATCCGCCGCCAGTATGTCGGCCAACATGCCGATACCGGAAACCTGCTCGGTTATGGCGCGATCGAGCAGACCATCTTCCTGCCGAAGTACAGGCTGTTTTTCGTTGTCGCCCCGGAGCACCTGCAAAGCGGAGTCGGCGATTTATTGCTCGACCAGTTGATGAAGGACTTGCAAGAGGTAAACGCCGTCGCGGTCTGGCACCGCAACGATGGCCGGCATACGGACGCCCTGAATTTCCTCAAAGGCCGTGGCTTTGTCGAGACTCAGGTGGTCTGGGATTTGCGTTTGCCCGTCGCAACCTTTGACCCCGAGCCCTTCCGGCTCAAAGCCGAGCGGGTGGCGGCCCGTGATATCTCGATCGTGACCTATGCCGAAGCCCGTAACGGGGATCCCGAGTGCCTGCCGAAACTGCAGGCCTTGCTCAATGCGGTGATGGCCGACGAAGTCGGAAGTCAGCCATTCGCCCCCGTCCCCATCGAAACCGTGGCGCGGTGGTTCTCGCGGCAAAGTCTCCTGGCCGACGCCTGCTTCATCGCCAGGGACGGAGAGCCGTATATTGGGATTACCAGTTTGAGCTTGCTCGATGAACAAGAGAGAGAGCTCACACAAGGTTTCACCGGCATTCTTCGAGAGTATCGCCGGCAGGGAATCGCCACGGCGCTGAAGCTGCGGGCAATCGACTATGCGCGCCGGCATGGCTATCCACTCATCCGCGCCTTCAATCATCACCGGAATCTCCCCATGATCGCGCTCAATGAAACGCTCGGTTTTCATCGCCGTTTTAGCCGGGCGACGCTGGAGAAGTGCCTCAAAGAAGTGAAGCCCATTGACCCGGCCGTCTATGACGCCTATGTCGGGCGATACGCGTTCGATTCCAGGACCCTGGAGACGTATCGACTGCCGCCCAATTTGACGGTCACGGTAAAAACGGTTGGGACGAGGCTGATCAGCGAGATCAGAGATATGCAGGACGAGCTATTTCCGGAATCGGAAAGCCGGTTCTTTATCAAGATGCACTACGGCGAGGTGGAATTCATCCGTAACGCGCAAGGTCGGGCCACCAGTCTGGTCTACCGCGAATCAGGCAAAGAAATGACGGCCGCCAAAATCGAATAATCCACCCCTTGATCGCGCGGCCAGATGAGATCTCAGAAGGAAAGGGAGAGTAGACATGAGAAGAGCAGGTCGCTACCTAACCCTAGCTGTTTTTCTGACGCTTTGCGGCTTCCATCTCGGTTATCAGAGGGACGCGGTTGCCGCCGTATCAGCACAACAGGAGCAGGAAAAGACGACCGAGCAGGCCTACCGAAATATTCAGGTACTGAAAGGGCTGCCCGCCTCCGAGTTGCAAGCGATCATGGCGTTGATGACCGGCTCGCTGGGCGTGCGGTGCAACTACTGCCATGTGACCCCCTTCGAAAAGGATGAGAAGCCGGCCAAGCAGACAGCCCGAATGATGATGCAAATGGTCTTTGACCTGAACAAAGGACGATTTGCTGGTCGGGACGCGATCACCTGCTACACCTGTCACCGCGGCCAAACCAAACCCGTGACCGTTGTCACCCTGGAACAAAACCTCTGGCAAAGTCCGGCGACGGCTGGTGCCAAGCCGGAAGCGGCGCTGCCGAGCGCCGACCAATTGCTGGACAGGTACGAACAGGCGATCGGCGGCAAAGCGGCGTTGATGAAAATCACCAACAGAGTTATGAAAGGTTCGCGGGTCGGCGCCGACGGCGTGCTGGTGCCGGAAGAGGTCTATCAAAAGGCCCCGAACCGGCTGCTGGTGATTACCAGTTATCCGGACGTCGTATTTCGAAGCGGCTTTAACGGGACTCTCGGCTGGGCGAAAAGCAGCCGGGGGGAGAGTCAGATCGGTAAGGAACAGCTAGCTGAACTCGTGCGCGACGCCGAGTCTTATGGGAACATCAGGCTCAGAGAGCTCTACTCACAGATGAAGGCGGCAGGCATGGCCCCTGTCGGTGACCGCCAGGCGTTTGTCGTCGAGGCGACCACGCAAAGGGGGCTGTCCGAAAGGCTCTACTTCGATGCGCAGAGCGGCCTGTTGAGGCGCCGGTATCGGGAATCAAAAACGGCGCTCGGGCAGTTCCCAACCCAGACCGACTTTGAAGATTATCGAGAAGTCGATGGCATCAAACTCCCTTTCAGCATACGCTGGTCCATGCCGGGTAGAAGCTGGGGCCGCAAGATCACAGAGGTAAAACAGAACACGGCAATCGATGACACCGTCTTCGACATGCCCGCAGCCCCGAAGTGAGCTGGCTGAAAGTCAGCACCACGCCATAGCCGGCGACAATCCAGGCTTCTGTCAAAGCTTCTATCAAACCAACCCGCCGTGTCCATTTGTCACGAAGCCACAGCCACTAACCGCCGCCCATTTCCATCAGTCCGCCAGTAAGAGAGTGTTTTGAAAATGCCGCCAGCCAATGAACGGCATCGCCAGCGAGAAGGGAATAGACCACAGATACAGCGGAAACACTGGATTCTCACAGATCATACCTGTGGAAATCTGTTTCATCTGCGTCATCTTCGTAATCGGGGGGCCTATTCCCTTCTATCGAGCAAGGGATTCCATTTTCTGGCGGCATTCGAAAACACGCTCAAAGAAATGGAAGATTGATTTGAGAATCGCAGTACGGCATGACTCGCTATGATACCCGGTGGGGCAACAACTTACCTGGCGCCTCCATTCTATGGTTTCGTAGAAGAGTTGAAGCGTGCTTGCTGATACTAGAGGGTTTGCCGGTCGCTCGGGCGGGTCGTGAAGCACAGGCGAGCCAGGTATAGTTATGCCAAAGATTTCTATGGAATTTGGGAAAATTTTCAAGGCAAGCGGAAGTGCAGAATGCTTTCCGCTTGCCCTACAGCAATACGTGGGCGTTCAGGGATTAGAGGTGGTAGTCTCCCGCCGCTTCGGGTTGATAGAGAACCTCCTCAACCCTCAGTTTCCTCATCCCCGACGGCACTTCCCATTCGATTACATCGCCAACCCGATAGCCGATCATGGCCGTCCCGACCGGCGCCAGGACCGAGATCCGGCCCTGATCGACATCCGCCTCATTTGGGAAGACTAGAGAATAGGTCATCTCTTTACCGCTACTCAGGTCCCTGAGGCGAACCGTAGAGTGCATGGTGATGGCATCCCTAGGAATGTCCTGCGGGGCGACAACCTCCGCGCGCTCCAATTCGCCTTCCAGTCTGGTCAGATACGGTTGATTCCAATTCCTTCTACTATTCCCGTTCCGATCGATCAGCTTGGTTAAGCGATCAAGATCAACCTCTGTTATATAGATTGTCGTTTCCTTTGTTCTCGTTCCTTTTGCCATAATTCTCTCCTGTCTTAGCATTCTTCCTTACCCCCTTTCGGATATCGGTCTCACCGCCGCGCCACGATCGAAACAAACCTTTGCTCATTAAATATTTGCTCATCTCCAACGGAAAAATAAATATTTTTCCCCCTTCAAACCTTTATCGGAAGGCGATCCGGGCCTCCCTGTGCTTTCCAGCAGTTATTAAGTAAAATGCTGGCTTATCCCATCTTCCGAGTGAGAAAAGATGCCCAAGGATAAGATCCTCATCGTAGACGACGACCCGGCGGTCCGCTGGACTCTCGCCCACGCCGTACGCGGCAGCGGTTATGACCCCCTTGAAGCCGGCACCGCCGCCGCCGCGCTCACCCTGTTCGATGCCGAACAACCGGCTCTTACTCTGCTCGATATCAATCTTCCGGACCAGTCAGGGCTGAGCGTTCTGCAAACGCTCAGAGAGCGCGACCCCGAAGCGATGGTCATCATGATCACCACCGATGTCCACGTCGAAAATACCATCGCCGCCCTGCGGGGGCGCGCCTACGACTTCCTCGGCAAGCCGGTCAATCTCGAAGAGCTCGAGGTCAGAATCGCCAACGCCCTTGAAGCCGGACAACTGCGCAAGGAGGTCAATCGGATCCGCAAGCAGCAACGGCGCGAGTTTGACTTCGACCAGATCATCGGCCGCTCGCCAGCCAGAAGCGAGATGCTCGCGCTGGCGCGCAAGGTCGCCGAGAGCGAGGTCTCCACGGTCCTCTTACAGGGAGAATCCGGCACCGGCAAAGACCTGCTGGCCAAAGCGATTCACTACGGCTCGCGCCGCGCCGGCGCGCCGTTCGTGCCGATCAACTGCGCCGCCATTCCGGCGACGCTTATGGAAAGCGAGTTCTTCGGCTATGAGAAAGGCGCGTTTACCGACGCCAAGGCTCGTAAGCCGGGACTTTTCGAGCAGGCTGAGGGCGGCACGATCTTTCTTGACGAGATCGGCGAGATGGAACTGAATCTGCAGGCCAAGCTGTTGCGGGTTCTTGAGGAAGGCTCTTTCCGGCGCGTCGGCGGCCTCAAAGATGTGCCGCTCGACGTGCGGGTGATCGCCGCGTCGAACCGCAACCTCAAGGCGGATAGCGCCGAAGGACGCTTCCGACTCGACCTCTACTACCGCCTGTCGATCATTCAATTCGAGATCCCCCCCCTGCGGGAACGCGGCGACGACGTCCTCATTCTCGCCAATCATTTTATCGAGCGTTTCAAAGAGCAGATGCGCAAACGCACTCGCGGCATCACGCCCGAGGTCGCGGAAATCTTCCGCAACTATAGTTGGCCCGGCAACGTGCGCGAACTGCGCAACGTTATCGAGCGGGTGATGATTCTCGAAGACGGCGACGAAATCACCACCGCCTATTTGCCCCGCGACCTTATCCTTGAGGCGACGGGCGGGGCGCCACAGAAGTCGGGCGGCGGCCACCCGCCGCCGCCAGCAGACCACTCTGCCGCCGACCCTTCACCGCCGCAAGCAATCGCCGCTGTCGCCACCCCTCTCGTCTCTCTTCCGGCCGAAGGCATCCCGCTCGACAAGGTTGAGATGTCACTCGTGCAGCAGGCCCTGGAGCGCAGCGGCGGCAACCAGACGCGCGCCGCCGAACTGTTAGGCATCTCGCGCGGCCAGCTTCGCTACCGCCTGAAGAAACTCGAAGAGATAACGACAAATCAGTAACCCGGGCGCCCGTCCTGACAGCATTCGAAAGGCTCCACGGCTGCCCGCCTCTTTTGTTCGCCAACCTGGATTTGCTCGGCGGTAAGATAAGCGCTACAGATGAGGTTCTCTTTCTGCTCATCACAAGTTCGCGCCGATCAAACGGCGGCATCATATTTCTTCTCTATTCTCGCTTCCCATCGGCCCAATTTAGCTTCTGGAAAAAAGGTCAGGGTCGCGAATCACTTCGACTGAGCAATGCGCATGGATGGCGACCGTCTCTGAGACGCTGCCCTGCAACAGGCGGTCTATGCCGCCTCGCCCCTGGGCTCCGACCACTATCAGATCGGCTTGCCATTTTCTTGCCTCATCGATGATTCGCCCCTTCGCGTCGCCTGTCAGAGCTTTTCCGGCGGCCTTCAATCCGGCTTCCCGCAGGATCTTACCGGCAGCGCTGAGGGCTTCTAGCGCCTGTTCTTTTCTGATCTCGCCGGCCCGGCCGACCATCTCTTCCATGCCATATAACGGGTCAATGCTTATCTCGGATGGGTCAATCACGCTTACAACTTTAATCTTCGTATGCCTGGGCCAGGGCCGCCCGGCGAGCGAGCGCACGGCCGCCTCCGAATATTTCGAGCCGTCGGTAGCGAGCAGGATCTTTGTACCGACCTTGGCTAACCTGTCCCCTGTGAAGGGCCTCAAGATGCCGACCGAGCAGGGGACGTGGCGAAGAACCGTCTTGGCGATGCTGCCAAGGAAAAATCGGCTAACGCCGCTATGCCCGTGCGAGCCCAGGAAAACGAAATCCGGCCCCCAGGCGCGGGCATAATCGACGATAGCCGCTCGCGGGTTGCCTGCCGTGACAACCCAACTAGCCTCAATCCCTCGCGCCGCCAATTGATCGACGGCAGACTTCACGAGAGAGCTGGCCGCGTCCGTCTCGGCGCTCACCAGGGGTTCGAGGTCAGGGACACCGCTATAAGCGGAAACCGACCCCACCACATTGAGGACGCGAGCCACTGTACCCTCGGGCCAGGGTCGTCCGGCGATCTCGCTGATGACGGCTTCGGACGACTCGGATGAATCTATGGCAATCAATATCTTCATAATATCCTCGCAATTTCTTTATTGACGTTTCGATCAACGTCAATGGTGAGTGCAAGTATAGTGCCGGATAAAAGGTGGAGGATTTGTTAGAAACCGGCCGCGTATTTGCCTTCACCTGCCAAAAAATAGCCACCCGGTGCGAGAAATCTTGCAGTTTTGAACTCGTGACGGAAGGATGATTCACTGACGGCTGAATAGAACCCGAGGTTCGCACTCCGTCTGATGGGTATAGGGTTTGCAGTTCTCCCTGGAGAGTGAACAGGTGTGTGAACAGGAACACAGTAAGGAGAGAACAAGGCAGGCGGGCGCCAGAGACGAATCGCCCGGCGGAGGAGGTGTGAAGTACAATGAATAGAATGCGTACGGAGCAGGAAACGCCGGCTCCGTCAACACGGCATAGGACGGCGGAGAATCGCTACCCGCTGCTCTGCGGACAGTGCAGAGAGCTTTACTTCGTGGATGAGAGCGCGATTTATAGAGCCTACTCGGCTCTGACAGACGATTCATTCGAGACTTCATTATTGTGTGCAAATTGTGAGGCCAAATTTTTGGAAGGCTATTTGTGAGACACCGAGGATCATAAATCATTAGAATCAGATTATGGGGAAACATACGACAGCCAGAAAACCGCGACCTCCCGGCCAGTCCGTAGATCACAATCAACAGGGGCGGAATCAACAGGCTTTTACGGATCAGGACAATAGAGGACCGGGGACGGATTATCGCGAGATTTTCGACGCCATGGACGACGCCATCCTGGTTCACGATATAGAGACCGGTGCCGTGCTCGACGTCAATCAGAAGACCTGCGAAATGTTTGCCTGCACGGCGGAAGAAATCCCGCAACTGATCCCGGAGGGCTGGAACTCGAGTGACCCCCCATACAAACCCGAGGCGGCTCTGGGGCGTATACAGACCGCCGGTAGGGGAGAGGCGCAGCATTTCGAGTGGCTGGCCAAAGCGAAGACCGGCCGCCGATTCTGGGTCGAGGTGAGCCTCAAGCGGACCCACATCGGCGGCCAGGACCGCGTGCTCGCCGTCGTCCGCGACATTACGTTGCGCAAGCAGGAGGAAGAGCAACTGCGGGAACAGGCGGCTCTTCTCGACCACGCCACGGACGCCATTATCGTCCAGGATTTGGACGGCGTGGTTCTCTACTGGAACATGGGCGCCGAGCGCATGTACGGGTGGCTGGCCGCGGAGGCCAGGGGGCAGAATGTCCGTGATCTTTTGTATCAGGAAAATCTGCCGCACTACCTGACGGCCAAAAGCGCCCTGCTCGAGAATGGCCAGTGGTCCGGGGAGATCGGCCAGCGCACCAAGGGGGGTAACGAGATCATTGCCGAGGGTCACTGGACCCTGGTTCTCGGAGAAGCCGGTAAACCAAAATCGATGTTTGCCATTAACACGGACGTGACCGAGAGGAAGAAGCTCGAAGCCCAATACCTGCGGGCGCAGCGCATGGAGAGCATCGGCACGCTGGCCAGCGGCATCGCCCACAACCTCGGCAATCTGCTGTCGCCGATTCTCCTGTCGATTCAGATGCTCAAGAGAAAATTCACGGACGAGGAGAGCCAGCACATGCTCGCCATCCTCAAGATCAACGCCGAGCGCGCCGGCGATATGATCAAGCAGGTGCTCGAATTTGCCAGAGGCATAGAAGGCGCGCGCATGGAGCTTCAACCGACGCACCTGATCCGGGAAGTGGCAAAGATTCTGGAAGGCACGTTGCCGAAAGCCATCGATATTACGGTCTCCGTAGCCGAAGACCTGTCTCCCATCGTCGGCGACGCGACGCAGATGCACCAGGTCTTGATGAATCTCTCGGTGAATGCGCGAGACGCCATGCCCAACGGCGGTAGGTTAACGATCGCGGCGGAGAATATCGACCTGGATGAAAACTACGCGCGCATGCATTTCGAGGCCAGGCAGGGCCATTACGTCGTCATCCGTGTCGCCGACACCGGGATCGGCATGGCGCCCGAGGTGATCGAAAAGATCTTTGAGCCTTTCTTTACCACCAAGGAGCAGGGCAAAGGAACGGGGCTTGGGTTGCCGAGCATCCGCGGCATTGTCAAGGGCCACGGCGGGTTTATTGATGTGAACAGCGAAGTCGGCAAAGGGACGGAGTTCAAAATCTATATCCCCGCGGCCGCCTCCGCGCAGGGTAAACGGGCCGAGGAAATTTCGGCAGGGCTGCCGGTGGGCCACGGCGAGTTGATCCTGGTCGTCGATGACGAGACGCCGCTTCTGGAAATCGCCAAAGGCTCGCTGGAAGCGAACGGCTACCGGGTTTTGACGGCGCGCGACGGCACGGAGGCACTGGCCGTCTACGCGGAATATAAGAAGCAGATCGATGCCGTGCTGATGGACATGATGATGCCCTATCTGGACGGCCCGGCGACGATCCGCGCCTTACAGAAGTTCGATCCGGACGTCAAGATCGTCGCCTCCAGCGGGCTGTCGGCGAACGATAAGATGTTCGAGGCGGTCAATGAGAGCGTGAAAACGTTTTTGATGAAGCCCTATACGGCGGAAAAATTGCTGAGGGCCTTAGCCGAGGTGCTCGGTACAACCTAGAAAAAGATGGCTCAACAGAGCGCCATCGGAGGTCTTCTCAATGGCGCTACTCGGTTATAGCCCGTAGGGGAGCGCCGCCGCTGTCGCCGGTCAATTTATACGACCTTGGCGACAGCGGCGGCGCTTTCAGCCAACAGAATGTGATTTTGAAATTCCGGGATTGTCGCTTCTCCGTCCATAATGCAAACGCTGGTAATCAGACGCGTCGAGGTCAATCTGGCCTGGTCATGACAGCGCTTGATCAGGCTCATCACCTGATGCCATTCACAGTCACTGCAATCGGGATCGAGCCTTTGATGGTGGCGGTTGACATCTACGATCCTGATGATCTCAGCCAGATGATCTTCAGAAGCTTCCCCGTCTCCATGTAAATCAATACCCAGCTCGATCCGTACCTGCCGCGACCGGCCAAAACGAAACACAGCGCGGAAGCTTGCCGGGGAAGTTGTGTGTATCTCGGTTAGCATCTAGTTCTCCGTAGAGCCTCTGCCGGAGCTTTATCCAGCCGTCGCTTGCGCCTGGGAGGGCGTGCCGACGATGATCCTCGGTAATGTGACAGTCAAAACGCCATCGCTGAACGTCGCTTCCGCCTGATCCGCATCAACCTCTACCGGCAGGTCGAGTACGTGGAAAGTGGCTTTGGTCCGGATGTCTCCGGAGGAAGAATTCTTCGCATCTTCGTTATTCAGGCCCGCCCGGCCACTGATGATGAGTCGCCACGGCTCGACGCTGTACTCGACCTCCCCGGCGCCGAAGCCTGGCAATGCAGCCTCCACGGCCAGGCGGTCTTCGTACTCACTGACCTGGATGGGCAGGGGCTGTAATATTTCAGACTCGGCACGCAGCCAGTCCGCCGGGTCTTGCCCGTGCTCGCCGCCGCGACCCTCGAATAGTTCATAGGCCCGGCAGGCAATCGCCTCCTGCAGCTCTCTCAACCGATCAAAATGGCTTTCGGGTTTGAGGAGTCTTGGGTTGGCCGGTTCGGTTGTGGCTTGCGCCTCTGGCGCGGTTCGATTTTTCATTGCTTGTCCTTTCTATGTTTGAGTGATCCCAGGAATCAAAGCGACACGACCTGTGCCGCTTAGAATGGTAAGGAGGCAAGAACTGTGCCTTCCTATTCTGTGACCTTCTCGTCTGTCGGCGCCGGCTTTGATGGCTTGGTGCAAAGAATTTGACATCGGGCTGGATAATTTCTCGCTCGGTTGCGAGAAATTATCCAGAGCATCACACAAAATCGATGCCTGAAATTCAATCGCAGCCTCGGCACATGGATTGCGACCTACAATCTTCCAAATCTACTCTCCAAGGAGGAAGGGCAAATGATCACAAACGCGCCGTATGAGGCGAAGCAGTTTAACCTGAGCGGGCTTACGGGCATCTCCGACCAGACTCTGGAGATGCATTTCAAACTCTACGAAGGGTACGTCAAAGAGACCAACCGATTGACGGAGAAAATCTCTCAGTTCCTGAAAGATGGCAAGGTCGATCAAGACGAGATGCCGGCGTACTCCGAGCTGAAACGCCGGCTCGGCTTCGAATACAACGGCATGGTGCTGCACGAATATTACTTCGGCAACGTAAAGCGCGGCGGATCGGCTGATCCGGACAAAACCTCGACATTTTACCAGGCCGCCGAGCAGAGCTTTGGCAGTTACGACGTCTGGAAGACCGACTTCGTCAGCATCGGCAAGATGCGCGGCGTCGGCTGGGCCATCTGTTATGAAGACCCGACGAACGGCCAGCTATCAAACCACTGGATCAGTCTGCACCAGATTGGCAACGTCGCGGGATTTAACCCGGTGCTGGTGATGGACGTGTGGGAGCACGCTTTCCTGCTGGACTACAAGCCGGCAGAACGCCCGAAGTATATCGAAGCGTTCTTCTCGAACATTGATTGGGAGGTTACGGAAGGACGGCTGCGGCACGGTAAGCACAATAGCGCAGCCGTACGGCGCTGAGCGGTGCCGGATGGATACGAATGGTTGAGCGACGCAACTCGCCCGACGCCTCCTTTGTAAAAAGAGCACAAGCGAGATCTACGAAGCACTTGCTGGGCGCGATATCCAGCCGGTACGAAAGCCGTTCGCAACAACTATAGGACTCCGAAAGGACGTTATGGCTATTTATAGAATTAAACTCAGGAATCGTAAACCGATCGCCGAGGGGACGATGGCATTTCAGTTTGAAAAGCCGGAGGGATTGGCCTACAAAGCAGGCCAATTCGCTGACTTCACCCTGATCAACCCCATTGAAACGGATGCCGAGGGCAACATACGTGGGTTTTCTCTGGCGAGCGCGCCCTACGAAGACTTTCTTATGTTTGCGACCCGGATGCGCGATACCGCATTCAAGCGAGTGTTAAAAACAATGGAGCCTGGCACGGAACTCACGTTGGATGCTCCTTACGGTTCGTTTACGCTCCACAACAATGCGAGCCTGCCGGCCGTCTTCCTCACGGGCGGCATCGGAGTTACGCCTGTCAGAAGCATCGTGCGTCAAGCTGCCCATGACAGGCTTCCCCACAAGATTTTCTTGTTCGATTCTAACAACCGGCCGGAAGACGCGGCATTTTTGGACGAGTTGACGGACGCTCAGGAGGAAAATCCGAATTACACCTTTATTGGCACGATGACCCGGATGGAGAAGTCAAACCGCGCCTGGCAGGGGGAGACCGGATACATCAACCAGGCCATGCTCGGGAAATACCTTGGCGACCTGACGATCCCCATTTACTACATCGCCGGCCCCCAGGCAATGGTGCTGGCAATGCGTGAACTACTGAACGAAGCGGGAGTCAATGACGACAACATCCGCACCGAAGAATTTACCGGCTACTAAGGCATCCGCAAGGCTGCCTTTATGAAAGGAGACAGACATCATGTGCTACAACTGCGGCTGCCAGATGCCCGATAACGATATGGGCAATCCAAAAAACATCACCAATAAGACTTTCAACGAGGCGTCACAGGCCGCCGGTCAATCGGCAGCGGAAGCCAAGAAAAATACCCTGGAGCTTCTGCAAAAAACGCTCGGCGCAGAACAGCCACCCCAGGAGCAGAAAAACTGAAGGGGTTTCTGAGAACGGCCACAAAACGGGGCACCACCATGAAAGTCCACATCCGCAGCCGCGGGCGGAGGCCGCCATCTCTGCCTCGGAGCAGCCCGTTATCTGGTCGGAATGGAGAACCGAGGTGATCAAGCTGAAACGGGCCTATGAAAAAGCCGCCGGGGGTGACGGCGAACGCATACTTGTCGAGCGGCTCTGGCCGCGCGGGCTGACTACGGTACAGGCCGGGGTCGATCTGTGGCTGAAGGAAGTCGCGCCGAGTACGGAACTGAGACGGTGGTTCGGGCATGATCCGGTGAAATGGGACGAGTTCCGGCATCGTTACCGGAAAGAACTCAGGAACAAAGGCGAGTTGATTGAGTTGCTCAAGCGCAAGGCCGAGGCCGGCACGATCACCTTGATTTACTCGGCGCGGGATGAGGAGCACAATGGCGCCCTGGTTTTGCAACAGTTCCTTCAAAAAGGATGACCCGAATTGCCGATGAAACAGCAACGTAAGGATGTCGCCCTTGGCTCAGATCACTTTTGCGCTTGAACCCGTTCCCCCCTTCCAGCTTGGGTTGACGGTCTGGGCCTTGCGTCGCCGGCCGGACAATGAGGTGGATCGTTGGGACGGCGAGGTCTACCGGCGCGCCTTACCGCTGGCCGGCAAGCTTGTGGAAGTCGCGATCAGACAAACGGGGCCGACGGCGGCGCCACGGCTTCAGGTTACCGTCGCCGGGATGCGGCTCACACCGGGCGTTGAATCGTCCGTGACGGCGGCTCTGGATCGAATGTTGGGTCTGCGAGTGCGACTGTCGGAGTTTTATCGCCTTGCCGCGACGGATCACCGGTTGGGACGGTTGGTAGAGCGGTTTCGCGGTCTCAAACCACCGCGTTTCCCCACCCTGTTTGAAGCGCTGGCGAACGGCATCGCTTGCCAGCAAGTCACGCTCACGCAGGGCATCCGGTTGCTCAACCGCCTGGCCGCAACTTATGGCGCGGCGATCAAGGGTAGTGACCTACGGGCCTTTCCACAACCGCCCGACCTGGCGCGGCTGGAGCCGGACAACCTGAGGCAATTGAAGTTTACTCGACAGAGGGCCGGCGCCCTGATTGATCTCTCTCATTCAATCGTCGAGCGGGGACTTGACCTGGAAGGTTTACCGGCCGTCGACGATGAAGCGGCTCTGTCGCGGCTGCTGCAGTTGCGGGGAGTCGGGCGCTGGACGGCGGAGTACGTACTTCTGCGAGGCTTGGGACGGCTGCACATTTTCCCCGGTGATGATGTTGGCGCGCGCAACCATTTGCGACGGTGGCTCGGTTTGACGGAGCCCCTGGATTATGAAGGGACGCGCCGCCTCGTGGCCGACTGGAAGCCCTATGCGGGATTTATTTACTTTCACTTGTTGCTGGACGGTCTTGCGGAAGCAGGTGTCCTGGGGCGTCGCTGATGAAAGCCGCATCCTGAGGTGATCGAAGCCAGCCGATCGATCCCGGCGTTACGGACGGCAGCGAGTGAAACAACAACGGAGGTAAAAGATGACAAAGGTTCAAGAGAACGATTCAAGTCAGCCGAAGGCAGGCCGCACGGGTCACGAGGCGCTTGCCGGACGCCTGGACGCCGCCCTCATGGATTTCAATCTTGCGAAAGAGATGGAACAGCTTCATCAGGAAGAGAGGTGGCTGCGAACGGGCCATAATTCGAAGACGCTGGTCAAGCAGCCTGACTTCAGAATCGTGCTGATCGCCTTGAAAGCAGGCGGGCGTCTGGAGGAACACAAGGCCGAGGCGCGCATTTCGATCCATACGCTTAGCGGACACGTGAGGCTTCAAATACCCGGGCAGGCCGTTGATCTGCCGGCGGGTCACCTGCTCGCCCTGGATCGCGGCATACGCCACGACGTGAAGGCCGTCGAAGAGAGCGCGCTCTTGCTTACCATCTCGTGGCCAAAAAGAGCTGAGAAGGACGAATGATTGAGATCGCGGCAGGGAAGCGGACCCGCTTACAGGAGCGACAGAAGTGAAACGGTTATTCGCATTCTACAGATACTCCACCGGCAAGAAGATGGTCATGGCGGTGACCGGGTTTATTGGCGCCGGGTACGTCGTCGGCCATATGCTTGGGAATTTGCAAGCCTTCGTGGGCCCCTCAAAGCTCAATGATTATGCGACCTTTCTCAGGTCCACGGGAGCGCTGCTCTGGACCGTAAGAGTGCTCCTGCTTGGCGCTGTGTTGCTGCATGCGGTGGCGGCCTTCCAGCTGGCGAGGTTGAGCCTGAAGGGTCGGGAGGTGGGCTATGATCGCTGGCAGCCCGTCGCATCAACCTTCGCTTCTCGCACCATGAGATGGAGCGGTCCGATTGTCGGTTTGTTTATCCTCTATCATGTCCTCCATCTCACTACCGGCTCCGTACATCCCGACTTTCGACAGGGGAATGTATTTGCAAACGTAGTCACGGGGTTCCGCGTAGGGTACGTCTCGGCGTTCTACATTGCGGCAATGGTAGCCCTGGGCTTGCACCTCTATCACGGGGTTTGGAGCATGTTTCAATCGCTGGGGATCAATCATCCCAAATACAATGGCTTGATTCGCGGGGTCGCCACCTTCATCACCGTTACCGTCGTCAGCGGCTTCATCGCCATTCCCGTGGGCGTGATGGTAGGGGTTATCTCATAGGCGGCAGGCGCGCGACCGGACGGTGCGGACAGCCGTGCTTTCCATCGGAGAACCATGAAACTTACGCTGTACGTGTGGCGGCAAAGGAACGCCGAGGCTAACGGCAGGATGGTCCGGTATCAGGCCGATGACATCACTCCCGACATGTCATTTCTTGAGATGCTTGATGTGGTGAACCTGCGACTGGCCGTCGAAGGAGAGGAGCCTATTGCCTTCGACAGCGACTGTCGCGAAGGGATTTGCGGCGCCTGCGGTATGGTGATCGACGGTGTCGCCCATGGGCCGCAACGAGCGACGACAACTTGCCAGCTCCATATGCGGCAATTCAGAGATGGGGATACCATCTACGTCGAGCCCTGGCGCGCCAAGGCATTCCCGATCATTAAAGACCTTGTTGTGGACCGTAGCTCTTTAGACAGGATCATTCAGGCCGGAGGCTATATCGCCGTTTCTACCGGGGGAGCCTCTGACGCCAACTCTCTTCCCGTCTCCAAGCGCCAGGCAGATTTGGCCATGGATGCTGCCGCTTGCATCGGCTGCGGCGCGTGTGTAGCGGCCTGCCCCAACGCCTCGGCGTCGCTCTTTACTGGCGCAAAGGTTTCCCATCTCGCCCTGCTTCCCCAGGGCCAACCTGAGCGCGGTCAACGAGTCGCCGGGATGGTGGCGGCGATGGATCGGGAAGGTTTCGGCAATTGCTCCATGCACCGCGAGTGCGAAGCCGTTTGTCCCAAAGAGATCGGCGTGAGCTTCATTGCCCGAATGAACCGGGAGTATCTGTGGGCCAGCCTCACCTAACGGCGCGGAGAGGCGCAAAAGGGAACTGCTGGAAAAGGGGAAGGAATACGGCCCGAGGTAAAAGTGAGAGGATGAGGGAAACCATCAAAGCGACAATGAATACCTGCCGTCGGGCAGGTTCTGGGGCTCCAGGCGGCGATAGACAGTAGGGAAGGTACGTATGATCTCGTTTGACGCAGCCCATAGAGCTGTTCACTATCCGCCAGACCGGCGATTGCGGATCTGGATCAGGCCCTCGCTTATCTTAGGAATCGCCGTGTTGGTACTGTTGCCGTTCCTGCTGGCCTGGGGGCAGGCGATTTTTTTTGGGCTACCCCTTATTCCCCCCATCCCTCAATTTACCGAAGTCTCTGCCGGCGGGCCACACGGCTTCCCGTTGTGGGTTCGCTACGCCCACTTCTTTAATTTTCTCTTTTTGATGATGCTCATCCGCAGTGGTCTTTCCATTCTCATGGATCATCCGCGGCTATATTTTAATGACCACTGCACACCAGGCACCGAGTGGATTCGCTTCACGCCTTTGAAAGTTCCGAAAGATCGTGTGTGGACGGCCAAGGACGATGCGCGTTACATCTCCCCGGTGTTGGCCCTGCCCGGCTATCGCCATACCATAGGGGTGGCACGCTCGTGGCACTTCATCGACGTCTATGGGTTCATAATCACGGGTGTCATTTTTGTGACGTTGCTTTTCGCAACGGAGCAATGGAGGAGGATTGTACCAACCTCCGGGGCGGCGTTGGCGCAGGCCTGGAGTACGTTTGTCCACTATGCCAATTTCCATCTGCCGCCGGAGCCGAACGGCTTTTACGGATATAACGCGCTACAGCAACTGGCCTATTTTTCGGTAGTCCTGGTGTTCGGTCCGCTTTCGATTTTGACCGGGATGGCGATGTCTCCGGCGCTGGCAAATCGTTTTCCGTTCTACCTCCGATTGTTTGGCGGCAGGCAAGCGGCACGCTCCATCCACTTTCTTCTTCTGCTCGGCTACCTCGCATTTTTAATCGTCCACGTCACCCTGGTGGTCTTGACAGGATTTGCGCGGAATATGAATCACATTGTCCTTGGAACGGATGATCAAAGGCCGCTCGGGATGATTCTCGGCTTTGTCGGTATTGCCGTAGTGATGATTTCATGGGTAGTCGCTCACTACGCTTCGTGGAAGTTCCCGCGCCTACTACAACACATCCAGAAGGCGGTTTCACAGCCGCTCCGCCTCGCTACTCTGAATCGACTCGCTCCCCGCGAGCGGTACACAAAAGAGCAGATATCTCCATACTTGTGGCCGAATGGCAAGAGGCCGGAACGCGAGGATTGGCGACGCCTGGCCGCTGATAACTTCCGCGATTATAAGCTCAAGGTGGGCGGCAGGGTCGAGAGGCCGGTAGAGCTGTCGTTATCGGAACTGGCAGCGCTTGGCAAGGCCGAGCACATTACCATGCACCACTGCATTCAAGGTTGGACGGGCATTGCGCAGTGGGGAGGCCTGCCGATGAAAACGCTTGTCGAGTTGGTCAAACCGAAAGCTTCGGCCAAGACGGTCGCTTTCTTCTCTTTTGGCGACGGTCTCTATGGGGGTGTGTATTACAACACGCAGAGCTTGGAGAATGTCCTTAAAGCGGAGTGTCTGCTGGCGTATGAGATGAATGGAGCACCACTCGGGGAGGAGTATGGAGCTCCGCTACGGCTGCGGGTGGAGAATCAACTGGGATACAAGATGGTCAAGTGGATTGAGCGTATAGAATTTATTGAATCCGAGAAGCAGGTCGGCAAAGGCGAAGGCGGGACGAACGAAGACGATGAGTATTTCGATCTGCTGCCGAACATCTGATGCGAAATAGATGGGAAGATGCTACTGCTAGAGCGGCCACTCCGGCGGGAAGCATTCGGGGCACTGGATTTCGATAAACGATAGCCAGTCGCGGATCTCCCTCTCGCCAGGTAATTCATCAGCATCGGCGGCAGTCGCCTTGGTATACAACACGCCATAGCGGTCCGCGACGAAGACGGCTGTTTCGGGTGATCCGCTTCCCATCTGACCGAGGTAGGTGCCGAATACTTTCCCTCCGATATCCGAAAGGAGCGGGAATGGCAGACTCAGCGCGAGCTGAGTCTGGCCCAGCTCTTCATTCCCAGCCTCAGAGATAGCGAGCACCTCGGTATCAAGCTGAGGATAGTCAGAGTAGCCGTTGGCCAGGTCGCGTAGCATTTGTTGGCAAGCTGCACACCGGGGGCCGTGGAAGAAAAACAGTACCAGATTCTTTTTCTGCTTGTAGTCCCAGAGGCCAAGCTGCTGCGGCTGGCCGACGACTGGCAGCCGGAATAGCGGCATTAGATTCCCGGTCTTTATCTCTTGAGCCCTCGCTTCGACACTCATCTTACGGATCCTCCTGTATTCGCTTCCGCTCGGCGAGGTCGAATTACTCCCCTCGCCTCGACTCCCTGACAATCTTCAACCCGAAGACCTTACGGTTCCAGGACCTGCTTGGTCAGTTGTCCATAGAAGTTGATAAAATGCCCGCCACTTGATTTTAATATCTCGTGCGCCGGTTCCCGGCTATTGGGATCCGTACGAACTTCTATGACGCAATGCCCCTCCAGTAATGCTCGCTCGTAGCGATCCATGTGCAGGCCCTGCATTCGCATCATGTGCTGCCATTTGCGCTTTATGTGCTGCAGGTAATCGTGCGACTCGCCTGTAAGGTCTAGCTTCGTGCTCCCCTTCCAGCCCGCAAAATACTTCGATCATCTCGTTGGTAAATCCGGCGGAGGTTAAAGCCGCGTACACGGTATCTACCTGAGTCTGCTCGTCAATGATGGCGACGACTTTGCTGGTGCGAAAGGTAGAAAATTCTTTGCCCTCTACATTCGCTGCATCTTCCATGGAGCCTTCGTGGCCCTTTAGCTGAGGATCCCGGCGCGGTGGTAGAGGAATTGAATTCGAAAACTCGCAGTAATCAATGCCCTCAAGCCTATCGCCGACGATGCGGCCCCGGTGGACGACGATTTGTTTATCCTCCTGCAGGACAGAGGCGACACCGGTGCGCCCGCACTTTGTGCACGCGGCTGTATATGTCGTTTCCTGGCCCGTCCAGATATGCCCCCGGAGGCGTAACCCCACTGGCGCGGTGGTGTAATCCATTATCACCGGCGCGCTGCTCTGATCTGGCTGAGGACGTATAGCAAGGTTTTCTCTCATGACAACTCGCTCCAAACATCAGGCGACCGCCCGTGGAATCACGCCCTTCTTCAGGCGCGCCAGGGTGGGATTCCAGTCAATCGTTGAGAATGCCGGATAGCTGATATCCGAGCGTCGCTCTTTAGCGGTCGTACACGCGACTCAGTCGTGCGAGGGCGAGGGCGCCGAGAAACAGTCCGAAGTCACGCAGTGCTACATCGAAGTACCCCGGAATCATCAACAGATTGACGATTATTAATAGAAGCCAGGCCGCTACTACATACGCGAAAACCCTCGGCTTGAAAGCGACCCCAATACCCGCCGCGATTTCGATCACGCCTACACCAAGCATCAATTCGTGGCCGTGACCGCCGAGCAAATTGTTGATCGATTGTGGAAGGTATTGATCCCAGTTCACCAGCAAGTGAAAAAACTTGTCGAGCCCGGCGACGACAGGGGCGACAACGTAGGCCAGACGGAGAATTTTGTAGGCCTGGTAGCCGGGGCTGGAAGCGTGAATCTTCACTCCAATAGCTGGTTGTGTGATTACTGACGGTTGATTGATCATCACGATCTCCTTTCGGGATTCAATTACTATGTTCTTGGCATCGGGCAGGCTCTTGCACTGCCCTTCCATCGGTACATAGGGCAAGAAGCGTGCCCGCAGGTCACCCTGGATTCTTTCGCTCCAGACGCGGGGTGGCAGGAATCGCTGCAAAAACTTTGACACGAACTGGCTGATTTGACACAGTGATGTGCGAAATCCCCGGCGCCCTGCATCAGGACACCTTCATAGGCGCTGAACGTCAGCGGAAAACCCACGATCCAACACCTCCGCGGATGGGCACAGGGATTGCCCTTATTATGGTCTTGATCGTCAAGAACAACTTGCGCTGCCTGGGTGAAGACCGTCTATGCGCGGCCGGCTCAAGATTGTGATACCGGCGTACGGCCACCCCGAGAGCGAAGGGAAAGGGAGGAAAGGCTATGCGAATCCAAACCATACTCGTGCCCACTGACTTCAGTGACAATGCTCAGGTAGCGGTTGCAAAGGGTTGTGATCTGGCCCGCCAGCTTGGAGCCCGAGTTTATCTGTTACATGTACAGGATGAGAGCACATTACGAACGGCGATTAAAGCCGGGCTGTTTGAGGAGGGGGCTACGGATGACGTGTTGCAAGACAAGGTCAAGCAGATGGTTGAAGCACGGTTCTCAGAGCTGCACTCCACACTCGATCAAACGGGCATGAAAATTGAATTTCTATCGCTGCGAGGCGATCCCAAAGCCCTGATATGCGAATATGCGAGCGACATTAAAGCCGATATGCTGGTGGTCGGCATGCGGGGTATAACGGCGGCGAGCAAAATTGTCAGCGCGGTCATGGGGTCGGTAACTGAGTATGTGATGCGAAAGTCGCCCTGCCCAACGCTGGTCGTGAGGCTTGATCAAAGAGAATAGCCTCATCCTTTGGCCTGCACATTTGTAGAGGTCCGGTTGGCGCATAAAGCCAGAATCGCCGATCACACCTGTGATCGGCGATTCTGGCTTGTTCCCCACCGGCGCAAAATGCCTCTCGGCCATGTGCCAACAGGGATGATTCAGAAGGCAAATTGCGGCCAGGGCGTCGGC